>Ga0256835_1000961_pt1 | contig 18502 bp, 21 predicted proteins | sample PIR30metaG_FD_185972 | JGI IMG/M metagenome (GOLD analysis project Ga0256835, IMG submission 185972) | Hydrothermal vent microbial communities from East Pacific Rise, Pacific Ocean - PIR-30 | ecosystem: Environmental > Aquatic > Marine > Hydrothermal vents | place: Pacific Ocean: East Pacific...
ATGAGGCTTTCTCCCACTTCAAACATCTCCTCTAACTCTTTTTCTACTGTCTCCTCAATACTTTTTTTAATTATCTTTCTTACTTCTTCCTCTTTTAACATCTTTTCCTCCTTTTTTATTTTTTATCTTCTATTTTACCTTTTTTAAATTTTTCGCCATTTAATATTTTTTACAAAAAACTCTCTCATACACAACTTTTATTTTACTACCAGCTCCGAGGCTTTTATAAAGGAGGATACTATGAACATTAAAGACTTTTATTCCTTTGGCAGTAAGCTTTTATCTACTACATTTCAGGCGCATGCTGAAAATTTAACATTGGATAAATCACATAATTTAATATTAGGTGTTTTTGATAATATTGATTTTCCGGTTGTTTTCAGGCAAGAATACGGGAAAAAACTAACGGACATGCTTGATACTGGTTTTGTTTCTCTATTTTTAATCTCGGATAAAATGTTAAGGGTTTTAAAAGAGAATAAAATTACAGGTTGGAAAACATATCCGGTAAAAGTATATGATAAAAAGGGTAATGAAGTTGAAGATTATCATGGCTTTTCAATTACGGGTAGAAGCGGACCTATAAATTATGACAAATCTGAAATCATAGAAAAGCAACTTGCTCCCGAAGGGCCTCCGAGTAAATATTATAAAGGGCGATATTTTGGTTATGAAAAATGGGATGGCAGTGATTTTTTCATTCCCGAAGGGACTTTTTATATTATAGTAACTAAGAAGGTTGTCCAAGCCTTTAAAAAAGCCAAACTAACAAATATTAGATTTGAATGTCTAACAGATATTGAGACAATGGGTATTATTGTTGAACAAACTTTAAAAAATAAAAAATCAATAATCAAAAGATTGTTTGGTTTAGGTAAATAGAACAAGGAAAAGACAATGGCAAAAATAGAGATACCTGAAAAATATGAGGGGAAAATGGGAAAGCCCGGACCCGGAGATTTATATATGATAACTGTAAAACTAAAAAATGGGGAAAAATACAAAAAGCTGGCGTGTTTAGGAAGAACAATAACAGGATATTTATCAGATCCGAATGGGGAATCTGATCTGGATTTTGAAACTGAAGATATTGAAGAAATTAAAGAGTATAAACCCTTTATCATCCGTTTAATATATCTTATTATCGTATTTTTATTATTATACGGGGGATTTAGATTATTGAAATGGATATTATTTTGATAAATACGAGAGGGATAAAAAGGTGAAAAAAAATAAAAAAATTAAATCCGTATTTAAAAAGGTATTAAAATATTTTACAATTCTGGAAATATTGACATTACCGTATATTCTCTGTTTATCCTTTCCTTTAATTAGACCGGGGATAAGATTTGAAGGAGTTGACAATCAGTATAATATATACATTGCATTTTTTTTCTTCTTAATAGTTATAATAGGAGTTGTCCTTTATTATTTCGTATTAATAGACTTAAGGCTGAATGAAGAATCATTTTTCTCAAAAGCAAACAGAGTATGGATGGTAGAAAGGGTAACGAAGAAAAGAGCGAAAATATTTTTTAAGAGAGTACTGATAAAAATCTCTATTTTAATAGTGATAATAACAGCTTACTATTTCTTTACATGGAAATTGAACAGCTTTGAAAAGCCCTATGTTAATAACGGGATATTATCTTTGCCAAAGGATTGGGAGATATACAAAAAGAAATATTTGTTAAATATATACCACTTTATTACTATTATCATAATCTTTGATTTATTAGTTGATATCATAGTATATTTATATTTAAGAATAATGTTGAAGAAGGATAAAAAGGCTATTGAAAATTCTTAAATCATACATTATATTTTTCATGGTAATATCAAGCATATCGCTGTATTCTGAAAATTTAAATGAAAACAGTTTCTTAAATCTGGTAAAAAATATTGAGAAAGAAATGGTTTGTAGAGGTTGGAAGAATGCCAGATTCAGTAAAAAATATTTGGATAGGATTCTTGATAAAACAAATGCAAAGGAGAAAATAAAGATGTCATTTGAAAAATTAATTAGGGATAATAATAAAATTGTAACCATGGAAAAAGTTTATTTTGTTGCTTTTCTGTATAAGAATAAAAAACAAAGGGTTGAAGCTCAGAATAAGTGGTTTGAATGTTTTGGCGTTGATTGTGTAAAGATTAAATTCATGTAAAGAAAGCAAAGGAATAAAATCTTCTCCGATTTTTGCCGTATTTAAAGATAATTTTATTATTTCCATTACAACAATGTGTGAAACTTCGGATTCAGAGTGGAATAAAATTAAAAATATCATTAAAATTATGTTATCAGATAGTAAGGATTTTGTTATCCTTGATGTCGGATGTGGAAATTTTGTAAAATGGAAAAAAAGAATAAGGTAATTATGAAACAAATAATGAGAAAAGCTCAAGGCTTTTTATTGCTCTGGTATGTATCAGGCTCAAGATATATCTTTTTGATCTCAGGATGCTTTGCCCTTATCTCATTCTCAATCTCATCGATAACTTCCCCTATCTCATCAGCATTAAGATTATCATTAAAATCAACTTTACCCGCTATCAAAATGGAATCGGAGCCCAAAACCATGGATTTCACATATATCAATCTTTCAACACCTCTGTGAGATTTAATAACTTTCTCAATAAATCTCTGCATCTCTTCGGGTGCAGCTTCACCTATCAGCAAAGATCTTGTTTCACCACCGATAATGAACCCGGCAATCAGTAAAATAAGACCTATAAAAACCGAACCTATTCCGTCAAATATGGGGTTTTTCGTAATCCAGTAGAGCAAAACAAATAATAATGCAATGGATAAACTTATCATCGCCGCAAGATCTTCAAGAAAAACAACTATTATCTCAGGATTTATACTTTTTTTAATATATTCAAAGTATGATAATTCCCCTTTTACCGAATCTATAACTTTTCTTGCTTTTTGAAATGAGAAATTTTCCGCCAACATAGAAAAAATAATAAGAATGATTACATAAAATATATTTTCAAGAGGTTCTTTATGTGAAATTTTCTGAATCCCTTTATATATGGAATATAAACCTCCGAGTGTGAAAAGTTGAACAGCAACAAGATACGCCCAAAAAAAACTCTCTTTTGAATATCCGAATTGATGAGATTTATCCTCTTTTCTTTGACTTTTACTTATACCTATTAATAAAAATATCTGATTGCCCGTATCAACAAAAGAATGAATTGCTTCGGAAAACATCGATGATGAACGGGATATAAGAAATACGAATAATTTCACCAAAGCTATTGAAAGATTCGCAAGAAAAGCAAACAGGACAACTTTTTTACCTGCTTTCATTTTTAATGGGCACCACCGGAAACACAGGCTGAATGACAAGCGGAGTGACAGGCGGAATGGCACGCTGAATGACAAGCCGAATGACAGGCGGAGTGGCAAGCGGAATGACACGCATTATGCGTAAAACAGGCTGAATGACAAGCTTCCGATTTAATAAATGATTCATAATCAGTTTTAACCGGAAATGATGTGGCTGAAGTCGTCGGTTCATTAATGAATAAGGGGTCATAATTGGAATATCTGTATCTTATGAAATTGTCACCCACTTCACTGTCATCTATGGTTTTTGCCAAAGAAGCCGGTAGATATTTCCTGAATTTATTTATATAGAATTTTTTAGTGGCATCAATATCTGCATTCCACATCTTCTCGGATACTTTTGTGGAAAGCTCTTTTAGAAGGGCGTGAATAGACTCCTGTCTAAGTCTTCCTGCAGAATCAAAACAATTCAGAAAATTCGTCTCATAATAACTAATATCTCCTGCTCCGGGTTTAAGCAGTTTTATCATCGGAGGTTTGGATGATTCAAGTTTAATAACCCCTTTTTCATCAAGTCTATAGGAAATTATAGATATGAGATTGTTTAAAGAAACTCCTATTAAAAAAAGAGCTTCTATATCATCAAGATCAGCCACTTTTCCTTTAACTCTTGCGGAGGGAACAAGGACTTTCGGAGGAACCCATTCGGATGAAACCCAATTAAGCTCATTCCAATCCTTTAGAACAGCCCTTCTCTTTTTCACTTTTTTAATAATAAACATATATAAAAATGCGAAAATAAGATTCAGGTATAAAAAATATTTGAATATCCCCTTTTTATTTTTTTTATATGTTTTTTCCCCGTTTTCGATTGTTTTTTGAAGAGGGGTTTTTCTGAAGGAAAAATATTTTGCGGGAAGATATATCTGAACATTCATCTTATCATAAGCTTTTAACTCTTTTTTATGAATAAGCATGGAGAGGAATAATTTATCTTTGAAAGGTTGTCCGAAATAATCTATCAGATAATCTTTATTCATAAATTTTTCGGTTAAAATAAGTTTTGATTCTTTAATCTCTTCAAAATTAAATTTTTTCTTTTGAACAATTATCGGTGTATAGATGTAAACGGTTTCATGCTCCATAGGATAACTCCACTGAGACGGAGCCCAATTGAATACAACAAGCTCACCGTAATCTTTGTTTGTTGTTTTTGCGAGATTACCCTCGGAGACAAGATTAACAGCAAAATGAACTATAAATTTCGCTTCCCCCGGACCAACCCTCGTGCTACTGTAAATATCATATTTTGTCGCATTTAATCTATCAACGATAAGAGGATATTTCTTATTATTAAACATAAGATATGTCCCTTTCATATCAAAATGGGGATCTTTGGCAAAACCTTCAAAATAAAATCCGCTCATATCTCCCGATTTAATATCCCAATCGGATATATATGTAATATCCCCTACTCCATCCTGATGAAGAGATATGGAAATTTCCACCCATTTAAGGCTGACATCAACCGAATAGAGAGCAACCGAAAACAGTATCAACACCATAAAAGAAAATATTTTCCTCATTTTTTATTATATTATTAAATATATTTATATGCAAGTGAACTTCATTCCTCCCTATAGAAATAGAATAATAACAGTAAAGCCAGTGTAAAAATTGCGAAAAGATTATAAATAAAAGTCATTTTGCCAAATCATAAAGGCTCCTTCAATATCCATCTTCAATTAGTTCATTGTTCCGCTCTTATTCATCCGTTTTTGCATTTTTCGATTTCTATGGAAAATATTTGTATATTGAAAAAAACCTTTCACTTTGTTAAAATTTAAAATGAAAAATTTAGTGCCTAAAAAGGTTTTCTTAACAAAAGGTATCGGAAAACACAAAGAAAAGCTCGCAAGTTTTGAAGCAGCTTTAAGAAATGCTGAAATAGCCTCTTATAATCTTGTAACAACTTCAAGTATTTTCCCTCCCGGAGCGGAACTTATTGAAAAAAAAGACGGGGTAAAAGAACTTTTACCCGGTCAGGTTCTTTTTGTTGTAATGAGTGAAAATGCTACGAATGAACCGAAAAGGGTTATTTCGGCTTCTGTCGGACTTGCAATTCCGAGAGACAGATCGACCTACGGTTACCTTTCAGAACATCATAGTTTTGGTCAGGATGAGGCGGAAGCAGGGGATTATGCTGAATTTCTCGCCGCTCATATGCTCGCTACAACTCTCGGTTCAACCTTTATTCCTCCCGATACACAATGGAAAAAAGAGAAAGATTATTATAAAATCAAAGATAAAATTTTACATACAACCTCCATAACTCAAAATGGTGTCGGAGAAAAAGATCTTTGGGTTAGTGTTATAGCGGCCGCTGTATTTATAATTTAATAGGGATGAAAAAAAAAGATTTGATTGAGGAATTTTATAATAGGACACATTTCACGAAAGAGATATCAAAAAAAATAACCGAAGATATACTAAAGATGATCACTGATTCTTTACTAAACAGAGAACCTGTGAAAATAGAAGGATTCGGAACATTTAAAATATCAAATAAAAAAACGGGTAAAGTTCGAGATTTTAAAAAAAATCTAATAAAAAATTCAAAAGGCGGGGAAAAAATCAGTTTTATACCGTCAAGAAAAATAAGGAGATTCGATGAATCTTAAAGTTGATTTAAAATTAAGCATTATATCAAGAAATCAGGTTGTTTACATAGTATCTTTAGAGCAAGACAGAGCTGAAAAAATAGTTAAGAATCTATTTGAATCCCTTTTCCCGGGGATTGAGCCCTTAAATTATAAAATAGGAAAAGGTTTAATTAATTCAAAAGGGGAAACTATTACCGACAAAGATGGTCCTGACGAAATTTTAAAATTTTACCAAAATTATGATAAAAAATCGGTATTATTATTAAAAGATTTTCACCTGTATTGGAAAGATCCGACTCTGATAAGATTAACAAAAGAAACTGTTTTAAATATAAAAGGGAAAATGAAATATATTGTATTTATCTCAACAATATTGGATATTCCCATTGAGTTAACAAGAGATATTGAGGTTCTTGATCTTCCCCTTCCCGATAAAAAAGAGATACGAAAATTTTTATCACAAATAATTGAAACTTATAAGAGAAAAGGGACCTCTTTCAAATTATCCGATAGTGATATTGATGAAATCATAATCGGACTTCAAGGAATGACTCTAACGGAAATACATAAAAGTTTGATTAAGATTTTATATAATAAAAAAGTGATTGAAAAATCAATAATAGATGATATTCATAAACTCAAGAAGCAAATTATAAAAAAAGAGAGTGTTCTTGAATATGTTGATAATAAAATTGATCTTAATAATATAGGGGGGCTTGAATATCTGAAAGAATGGCTTATAAAAAGAAAAGATGCTTTTTTATCTAATGCCGAGGAATATGGTCTCGATAAACCGAGAGGGGTTCTTGTCATGGGAATAACCGGTTGTGGAAAAAGTTTGTCAATAAAAGCTATTCCGAGTCTATGGAATATCCCCATGTTCAGGTTGGACATGAATCTTGTTTATTCGGGGATAGGAGGAGAGCCCGAGATAGCCTTTAATCGCTCACTGAAATTAGTCGAATCATTGGCACCGGCAGTTTTATGGCTTGATGAGATTGAAAGCGGAATAACCGATAAACAAACTGAGGGCTCCACATCAAGAATCCTCGGTTTCTTTTTAACTTGGATGCAAGAGCATAAATCAGATATTTTTGTAGCCGCAACCGCAAACAGAATCGACAGATTACCGGCTGAGGTTCTTAGGAGAGGAAGATTTGATCAAATATTTTTTGTTGATCTTCCCACATGGAAAGAGAGAGAGGAAATTTTTAAAGTTCATCTTTTAAAAAGAAAAAATAACCTTGATGATTTTAATATACAACAATTAGCTCAAATTACAAAAGGATGGAGCGGAGCAGAAATAGAGCAAGTAATAATTTCAGCCGCATACGAAGCTTATGCGGAAAAAAGAAAACTAACCGAAGATGATCTGTTTAAAATCTTCGGTAACACTGTCCCGCTTTCAACAACAATGTCAGAACAAATAAAAAATATAAGATCATGGGCACACGACAGAGCAATCAGAGCATCAAAGGAAATACCTGAAGTATGAATATATTATGGGAATTTTTACCGGAAAATGAGATATCACCGGATATAACGAATACTTTTGATATTGATAGAAGTGTCCTGAATATACTCATCAACAGGAATATTGACAATAAAGAAAAGATAAAAAAGTTCCTTGATGATGGGATTGAACTCTTGTATAATCCACTGCTGATGCCAGGGATTAGAAAGGGGATGGAAAGAGTTATTTCAGCAGTTAAAAACAATGAAAATATTTTAATAATCGGAGACTATGATGTTGACGGTTTAACCGGAACTCTCCTTCTTATTAAAGCTTTAAACATTTTGGGGTTAAACCCTGACTATTATATCCCTCACAGGTTAAATCACGGATACGGGATAAAAGAAGAGGATATTGAAGAAGTCATAAAACATAAAGCATCTCTTATTATTACGGTTGATAACGGGATAAAAGCATTTGATTTTGCGGAGTCTCTCAATAAAATGGGAATAGATCTCATTATAACGGACCATCATATACCCGACGAGATATTACCCGGTGCTTTTTGTATAATAAATCCCAAATTGAAAAATTCTGAATATCCTTTTAAAGAACTCTCGGGAGTCGGTGTCGCTTTTAAATTAATACAAGCTGTATTTAAGGAATTAAAAACCGAAGAATTTATTTACCCTTTACTCAAATGGGTAGCCATAGGAACCGTAGCTGATATAGTTCCCCTTGTCGATGAAAACAGAATTTTGATAAAGGAGGGATTTAAATCCATATCTGATTCAAATGATTCCGGTATAAAGGCTCTTTTAAAAGCGGTGGGAGTTAATAAAAAGAAGATAAGCCCCGAAGATGTTTATTTTAGAATAGGCCCGAGAATAAATGTTGCCGGAAGGCTTGAAAATCCCAATCTCATAATGGACATGTTCCTTGCTTCCGAAGAAAAAGCCATTGAGCATGCAAAATATCTTAATAAACTGAATACAAAAAGACAATCAATCGAATATAAAATGCTCCTGAATGCGAGAAAAAAAATTGAGAAAAACAAACTGCATAATGATCCTATAATTGTCGTTGAAAACAAAAATTGGCATAAAGGGGTAATAGGAATAGTAGCAAGTAAATTAGTTGAGGAATTCGGTAAACCGGTTATACTCATAGCTATTGATAAAGATGGAAAGGGTTATGCCTCAGGTCGTTCAGGCGGAGATGTCTCTTTGATAGATAAGATAGAAAAAGTGAAAATTTCTTTACAGCTTGATGACGGAAGTATAAATTTCGGTGGACATTCCCAAGCAATAGGTTTTATTATTAAGGAAGATAAAATAGACGATTTAAGAGATGCCATAAGAAAACACCTGAACAGTAAAGAAACCATCATACAAAAAAAGATATTTGTTGACGGAGTAATAGATATCTTTAAGAGTTCAAACTATTTTTTTAATTCCTTGAAAAAACTTGAACCTTTCGGTTATGGTAACCCATCACCTATTTTTGCCTCTTTTAATGTTAATACAAGATTTCTAAATACTAACAATAAAAGCAAAAAGATATATCTTGAAATAACCAATGGTAAGAAAAAGATTAAGGGTTTTCTGTGGAAAAAGCCCTATATTAAAATGGAATCAGGCATTAAAAATATATTATTTAAACCTATTATAAAAGATAGTGAACTCCAATATATAGAAGTAATGGATTTAAAATGAAAAAAAGGAATACAATACTTATAACTTTAATCATAATCATATTATTATTATTTTTTTTAATTATCGTGAATAAACGAAATAAAAAAAATGTATTAAAAAACAGAACAATCAAGAAAAATATTTTTTATTTTGAAAAATATTCGAAAGGAAAAAAGAAATTCTCAATTAAAGGGAACAGATATTATCTCGGGTCCGACAAACAGATTCATGTTCAAGGGGATGTTAGAACCGTTTTTTATTTTCATGGAAAACAGATAAAGATAAATTCCGATGAATTAACCTATTCGTTTGATTTAAAAAATCTTTTTTTCAAAAACAATGTTATAGTTACTATCGGAAAGACTAAACTTTACACTGATGAAATTTTTTATGCTGACCTTATCACCATAAAATCAACAAAACCTGTGGAATTAAAAGCCGAAACTTTTTCTTTTAAAGCAAATAAATTTTTTTATAATTTTAAAAAAGAAGTTCTTGTTTTTAGGCAATTAACGGATTTTAAGATAAAAAAAGGGGATAATGAGTATCTTGTTAAAGCAAAGAATCTATTCTACTACAGAAACATTCACAAGCTCTCACTGAGAGGTTCACCGGTTATAATTAACTCCATTAAGAAAAATGAAAAATACATATACAGTTTTCCTTATATGGACATTTATCTTAACAAAGATAATAGTATAAAAGAGGCAAATAGCCCTCTACTTTTAATTAATATAGAAGATACGGATAAATCAAATAATATGAAAAAGGATATCACCTTAAAAGATGTCAGTATATTTTGGGAGAACGGGAATATATCTTCGGTCATCAGCAATAGCTCCGGAAAACTTATCTATCAAAACAATAAAATAAAAAGAGTATTTAATTTTAAAGGGGTTGATATATCTTTCTTTGATTCGGAAGATATCAAATCAATCATCTTAAAAAATCTGCAAATGCTATTTTTCAATAAAGAAATAAGATTTGGTCTCGGAAGAGCTAAAATAACACAAATCGGGTTTATAAAAGGGGGAAAAATCGCATATACATTACTAATAGATAAAGATTATGCTTTTATTATAGACAAAAATTATAAAGCCGCATCCAAAATAATTATTACTTACCCCTCAAGGAATATATCTGTTTTGAATACTCATAGTGGAATGACCATAAAAGGAAAGATAAAAATTTCGGCAAACTATCTTTATTCAAACGAAAAACAAAATATCATAAAAGGGGAGAAAGATGTCAGAGGTAGTTTCATAAAAGATAATATGAGTTTTATCTGTGATAATTTCTATCAAACTGGAGAAGCCGTTCAATTCACAGGGAAAGTATATATAAAAAAGGGAAAAACAGTGATTAAAGGTGATTCTGTTGACTTTAATGAAAAAAAGCATATATTTATTATTAAGAATGGTAATATTGAAAAGGAAGAGATTTTTATAAAAGGAAAAGAGATAAAGAAGATGAGAGAAAAAATAGAGATTAAAAAAAATATCATATTTAAAAAAGGAGATTTAACAGTAACGGGTGAAAGCGCCGATGTTTTAATTGAAAATGGGACATATAATAAAGTTAAGATAGACAATAATGTCAAAATACAATATGATAAAGGAAAAGGGGTGGCAGATCAAGTTATTGTTAATCTTAATAAGCAAGTTGTTAAAATGATTGGAAAGGCTAAATTCAATAGAACAAATGAGATAAAGGTCGAGGGGGATGAATTGACTTTAAACCTGCATAATGGTAAAATTTATGCTGTTTCAAAAAAGGAAAAAAAGGTAAAAATAATTCTAAAAAAAGAAAATGATAAAAGCAATTAATTTAAGAAAATATTATGGGAATCGAACGGTTTTAAAAGGGATTGATATAAATATTTCTCGGGGGGAAATCGTGGGTTTTCTCGGACCTAATGGTGCGGGAAAAACAACAGCCTTTTCCATTATACTCGGATTAATTGATTCCGACGGTGGAACTGTTTTATATGAGGATGTTGATATCTCTGAATACCCTATGTATAAAAGAGCCCAACTCGGAATGGCTCTTTTACCGCAAGAATACTCGATTTTTAAAGAACTTACAACAATGGACAACCTCCTGGCAGTTCTTGAAAACAGTGTTAAAAAGAGCACAAAAAGGACCTATTATCTTGATTATTTTTTATCAAGATTCGGACTAATTAAAGTTAAATATCAACTTGCAAAAACACTATCTGGAGGGGAAAAAAGAAGATTGGAGATTGCAAGAGCTCTTGCCAATTTTCCGAGATATATTTTTATGGATGAACCCTTTACAGGAATAGATCCGATTACAATAAATGATATTCAGAAAATTGTCAGAGAATTAAAAGATGAAGGGATAGGTTTGGTTATAAGTGATCACAATATAAGAGATACACTGAAAATCACGGATAGAGCTTATATTATGGTGGAGGGTGAAATATTAAAAGAGGGTATCCCTTCTGAATTAATTGAAGATCCTATTATAAAAGAAAAATATTTGGGAAAGGAGATAAAGATAAACTAATGCCAAGAAAAAGAACAGGAATAAATCTTACCCCGTTTAATTCCCAAGTATTAAATCCCTCCCTTTTCCATAAAGTAAAACTCTTGAATTCAAACATAGTTGATGTTATAACAGCTGTTAACCAAATCATAGAGGCTAATCCGTTTATAGAGATAGATTATGAAGAGCCAAGTGAAGAGATTGAGGAAAAAGATAAAGAGGAACCTGATAAAGAAGAGGAAAAGGATGTAACAAGTGAAGAATTCGACCTTTCTCTCGTAGAAGATTTTTTTGAAAGAGACGATGATATCCCTTATCTAAGTAAAAGAAAAGAGAGAGATAGTAATCTGATGGAAAAACTAATTATGTTTGAAGACTCAACCAAAGATAAATTAAAAAAGCTTATAAGAGCTGATTTTGATAATCAATTGGAACTTATAATAGCTGAATATATCATAGATAACCTTGATGAAAAGGGTTTTTTAGAACTTAGCAAAGAGGAGATAGAGAATTTTCTTTCCGAGATTGATATCTCCGAAGAAACCATTGATTTAAACTTTTTTGAAAAAGTCAGAAAGAAAATTCTTTCGATGAAACCTTATGGGATAGCTGCCTACGGAACAAAAGAGAGTCTGATTGTTCAAGCGGAGTATAGAAATTTAAAACATAAAGATATAATTAAAAAGATTATAGAAGAGGATTTCCAAAAGTTTGCAACTAATGATACAAACAGTTTGCTCGTTAAATATAATCTTTCCGAAAAAGAGTTTAATGAAATAAAGGAAGAGATAAAACTATTAACCCCCTACCCCGCAGACATGATTACAGATATCAAGCCCGAATACATAATTCCCGATGTTATTGTTACAAAAGGGGATGGAGATTATGAGATATATCTTAATGATGAAAATTGCCCGAAACCGCGATTAAACTCTTACTATAAAAAAATTATCGAGCAGATGAAATGGCAGAGGAATAAAGATGCAAAATTCATAAGAGCAAAATTTGAAGAAGCGATTAATTTTATAAAATCACTTGATTATAGGAATTCAAGTCTTTATAAAGTTACAAAGGCAATAGTTGAAATCCAAAAAGAATTCTTTGAGAAGGGAACCGAATATATAAAACCACTGAACCTGAAAACCATAAGTGAAATAACAGATATACACGAATCAGCAATCAGTAGAATAGTTTCAAATAAATATGTTTTAACCCCCAAAGGGGTATTCAGACTAAAATTTTTCTTTTCCTCTTCTTTCCAAAAAATCGGGGGGGGATCAATATCATCCAAAAGTATAAAGGAAAAAATAAAAAATATGATAAAAGCGGAAGATTATGAAAACCCTCTGACCGATCAACAAATAGTGGAGCTCTTGGCTAAAGAGGGGATTAACATAAAAAGGAGAACCGTTGCCAAATACAGGGACATGCTCGATATCCCTTCATCGAAAGCAAGAAAAAAAATGAATAAAAATAGAGAGGTGAGAAAATGAACTTAAAAATTACCGGAAGAAATATTGATATTTCCGAAACAATTAGAGAGTTTGCCGAAAAAAAGATGAAAAAGCTCGAAAAGATATTAGTGGAAATAGTTGATGCCGAAATCATAATATCACAAGAAAGATATAATTATATCGTTGATATCAATCTTAATTCAAAGGTCGCTTTTTTAAATGCAAAAGAAAAGGGGAAGGATATTAAAACCGCATTAAAAGCAGCTTTTAACCTAATAACAAAACAAGCGAAAAAAGAGAAGGAGATTATTAAAAACAAAAAAAGGAAAAAACCCGAACAAGAGATTTTATCAACTGAAAGATTGGAGGAAACACCTCTTCTCGTATCTTCCGAAAGCTACACTCTTAAACCCATAAGTATCAAAGAGGCTATAGTAATGTTAAATAATTCTCCTGACGGTGTTTTTGCTTTTGAGAACATTGACACCGGACTTTTCTCGGTTTTATTCAAGAAAAGTAACAAAGAGATTGGTATAATTGAGTTTAAAAGATGAATTTAACTAATTTATTTAATGAACAATTGATTTTTTTTGTTGAATCGGAAAAAAAGGAAAATACCATAAAAGAGATTGTCCGAGATTTGAAAAAGATGAAAATAATAAAGAAAGAGGATAAGATACTAAAAAAGATTTTTGAAAGGGAACAACTCGGGAGCACGGGAATAGGAAAAGGAATAGCTATCCCGCACTGTAAAGTTAAAGATATTAAAAAATCAATAGTTGCTATAGGAATTAGCAGAAAAGGGGTTGACTTTAATTCAAATGATCATAATTTAACACATCTTATCGTCTTGGTCATCTCTCCTATTGATAAACCTACCCAGCATTTGCAAATACTTGCATCAGCCGCTCATCTTGCCAAAAAAGTATTTCCGATAATCAACAAGTTGATTAATCTTAAAACCAAAACAGAAGTTTATAAATTTTTAAGAGAGCTTGAGCAAGATAACGGATGAACAGACAACATAATATTTTTATTACTGTGGAAGAACTACTAAAACATATAGGCGAAAAAATAGAATTTGAAATCATAGGCGGTAAAAAGGGTCTGAAAAATCAGATAAGCTCTTACCATATATTAGAGCCGGATTATCTTGTAAGCAATTTAAGGGAAAAACCGAAAAACGGAGAAGTTTTACTTTTGTCGGAAAGATATATGAAAATATTTGAAAATTTTTCACCCTTAAAAAAAATAAAATTATTAAAAAAGATATTTCTTGAAGAGATATCTTGCGTGTTTCTAATTCAACAGAACGAACCACATAAGAAATTCATATCCATGGCTAACTATCACAAGATACCGGTTATTATAATTAAATCTCCGTTAAAAGAGACAATAGAAGCCATCTCTTTGTATTTAACCAAAACTCTATCACAACATCAAAGAATTCATGGAGTAATGATGGATATTCTCGGAGTAGGAGTTCTTATTCTCGGAGACTCCGGCATAGGAAAAAGTGAAAACGCACTTGATCTTGTTATGAGGGGACACAGACTAATCTCAGATGATATTGTTGATTTGTATGAAAGTTTAAACGGTGAAATTATCGCAACTTCTCCCGAACTTACAAGATATCATATGGAGATAAGAGGACTCGGAATAATCAATATAAAAGAGCTTTTCGGCATCTCGGCAACAGGAGACAACAAAAAGATTCAACTTATTATCGAGCTTGAGATATGGGATGAAAAAAAAGAATATGATAGACTAATCTGGTCAATGAAAACAAAAAAAATAATGGACAAAGAGTTTCCGATAATAAAAATACCGGTTGCTCCCGGGAGAAATTTGTCGGCAATTATTGAGGTTGCTGTCCGCGTATTCTTACTTAGACAGATGGGAGTCAATCCCATCATAGATATAGATAAAAGATTAAGGGAGTGGAATATTAATAATGGTGAATAATAGTATAATAATTATCACAGGTTATTCAGGTTCCGGAAAAACGACCTTTACAAAGATTCTCGAAGATATGGGTTTTTTTTGCATAGATAATCTTCCGGCTGATCTATTCATCCCTTTTCTTGAAATTCTAAGAAAAACAAAAGCCGAGGAGATGACAAAAATAGCCCTTGTTGTTGATATCAGAGATGAAAAACTGATAAGAGATTTTCCCGAAATCTATAAAAAGGCAAAAAATAAAGGGGTTAATATAGATATAATATTTTTATCCGCAACAAATGATTCACTTCTTTTACGGTATAAAAGAACCAGAAGACCTCACCCTTTGTTTAAAAAATATAATTCCCTTGAGAAAAGTATTGAGGCGGAAAAACAAGCACTGGAACCGATTAAACAATTCGCCTCATATTTAATAGATACTTCGGACAAAACTCCGCAAGATTTAAAAAATAAGATAATAGATATCTTAAAAATAGATACTGAAAAAAACACCTTTTTAATAACTATTGAAAGCTTCGGTTTTCTTAACGGAATACCGGAAAGAGCCGATCTTGTGATTGATGTAAGATCTCTTCCGAATCCCTATTATGTGGATAAATTTAAAACTAAAACAGGTAAAGACAAAGAAGTGGTGGACTTTCTGTTTAATTTCAAAGAAACAACCGAATTATTGGAAAAAACAAAATCTTATCTTGATTTTTTTATAAAACAATCGGAAAAAGACAGATACTATATCACAATTGCCATAGGTTGTAGCGGAGGAAAACACAGATCCGTCGCCCTTGTGGAAAATCTGGCAAAACATTATAAAAATCTCGGTTATAATATAAATATAATCCATAGAGATATTATGAGATAGGAGGATATATTATGATTGGCGCCGTAATTGTAACTCACGGAACTCTATGTAAAGAACTTCTTGAAACAGTCAAAAGGATAGTTGGAAAAGTAAGCCACATTGAATGTATCGGAATCGACTGGGATGAAGAGGTTGAAGCAGGCAAAAAAAGGATAAACAATGCAATAAAAAGACAAAATACAGGTTCGGGGGTAATTATTTTTACCGATATGTTCGGAGGAACACCGTCAAATATCTCTTTTTCTTTTCTTGAAAAAGGGAATATAGAGGTTATAACAGGTGTTAATCTGCCTATGCTTTTAAAATTCACATTCGTCCAAAGGAGCACTGATATTAATAGTGTTGCTGAAAGTGTTTGCAAAGAGGGAAAATCAGCAATCTATCTTGCAAGCTCAATTTATAAAAAAGGGAAATGATAGAAAAAAAATTAAAAATAATAAATAAGTTGGGACTTCACGCAAGAGCATCTTCAAAATTAGTTCAAACAGCTAACAGATACACTTCAAAAATAACAATTATCTATAATAATTCCGAGGTTAATGCAAAAAGTCTGTTGGGACTCTTAACATTGGCGGCCGCCAAAGGTTCGGAAATTATAATTAAAGCGGAAGGAACAGACGAAGATAAAGCGATAAAAGCTATTGAAAAACTGATAGAAAAAAAATTCGGTGAAAAGGAATGAATAAAACCAGGATTTTTAAGGGAATTCCCGCATCTCTCGGTATAGGGATAGGAACCCTGTTTCATATTAAACTTGAATCAGAATTTATCATTAAGGAAATCATCAAAGATGAAGATGTTCAAAAAGAGATTCAAAGATTTGAAAATGCATTATCACTTTCAATACAAGAACTTTTAAAATTAAAAAACAAAGTTGAAAAGAACAAAGGCAAAGCTTCGGCTATCATTATTGAAACACAGATTTTTCTCTTAAAAGACAAAGATCTGATTAATTCATTAAAAAAAATAATTAAAGAGGAAAAAGTTAAAACCGAATGGGCTATCCATTTAACAAAAATAAAATATGAAAAAATATTCAGTGAATTTGAAAACGAATATCTCAGCGGAAGAATCATAGATCTTAATGATTCATTAAACAGAATTCTTAAAAACCTTAAAACCTCTCAATCCCAAGGAAAAAAAATACCCACAAGAACCCCCATAATTATTTTTGCGGATGACCTCCCCCCATCCGAAATGGCTTATTATATGACCCATGCGGATGTGGCGGGGATTATCCTATCAAGAGGGGGAACAAATTCTCATACTGTAATTCTCGCAAAAGCATTTGAGATACCAACCGTTATTAATATAGATTTTGACGGGACATCCGTCTTTGATGGAGTGGACGCAATCGTTGACGGAACCGAAGGAGATGTTTATATTGATCCCTCTTTAACAATAAAAAAAGAGTTCTTCAATAAAAAAGAGCAGTTTGAAGTTTACAGAAGTGAATTAAAATCCGTAAAATCTCTCCCTTCAATAACAAAAGACGGGAAACAATTTAAGATAATGGCTAATATTGAAGTTCCCGAAGAGATAGAACTCGCTTTATCATATGGAGCCGAGGGAATCGGACTTTTCAGAACCGAATTTTTGTATATGTTTGAAAAAACCCCCCCTACCCTTGATGAACAAACCAAAATTTATAAACAAGTTTTATCAAAGATGGGAGATAAACCCGTCGTCATAAGGACTCTTGATATAGGAGGGGAAAAGAAAATTGAGGCTTTCAACATAGGAAAAGAGGAGAATCCAGCCCTCGGTTTAAGGGCTATCAGATATTTTTTAAAAGAGAAAGCCCATTTTTATACTCAGATAAAAGCCATTTTAAGAGCCGCAAGAAACGGGAAAGTGAAAATACTTTTTCCCATGATAACGGAAATAGAGGAGATAAGAGAATTAAAAGATATAGTTTATAGTATAGCAAAAAAAGAATCCGTTGAAAAAGATAATTATGATATAGGTATAATGGTGGAAACACCTGCCGCCGCTTTAACAATAGATTCATATGTAAAAGAGGTGGATTTCGTAAGTATAGGAACAAATGACCTGATTCAATATACACTTGCGGTTGACAGAGGAAACTCAAGCGTAAACTATCTGTATAAACCTCTGAATCCGGCTGTTTTAAGATTGCTGAAATTTGTTGCTGATGAAGGGAGAAAAGGGGGAATAGAGGTTCAATTGTGCGGAGAGATGGCTTCAAAACCCATACACTCAATTATTCTCATAGGACTCGGGATAAACAGCATAAGTATGGCAAGTCAGACAATTCCCATAATAAAGAGGATTCTCAGGTCCATCTCTGTTAATAGAACCAGACAAATAATGAAAGATGCAGTTAAACTCTCGTCCGCTGATGAAATCAATGAATTTATTGTTGAAAATCTTCTTAGAAAATGCCCATCATCATTGTTTAAAAACATACTACCCGTAAAAATATAAAAGGTGATACTATGAATGAAAATCAGACAAAAAAGATTGAAAAACCTTGGGGATACGAATTACTCTATGCCCTAACAGAGAAATATGCCGGTAAAATATTATTTGTAAAAAAAGGAAAAAGACTCAGTTACCAATATCATGAAAAAAAAGATGAAACAATGTTTAT
>Ga0256835_1000962_pt1 | contig 18492 bp, 19 predicted proteins | sample PIR30metaG_FD_185972 | JGI IMG/M metagenome (GOLD analysis project Ga0256835, IMG submission 185972) | Hydrothermal vent microbial communities from East Pacific Rise, Pacific Ocean - PIR-30 | ecosystem: Environmental > Aquatic > Marine > Hydrothermal vents | place: Pacific Ocean: East Pacific...
CCAGACTTTTTTAATGGGGTGAAAAAAGCTGGTTAAAGAGCTGCACGGCTGCTTAAAAGTATAGAAGATGCAGAAATGGGAGGTGAAGCCAGAAGGCAAGCTCCTCAAAAACGACCAGGCAACTATTTTTTTCTTTCAAATTTCTTTCAGAAAATTCCGCATTTGTTCATTCAAGATTTCATAAAATCTCTCTGATCCGCCAAGCCCAGTTCGGCCAAAGGTATAGTTGATTTCTATAAATAAAGGTTTGTTTTTTCCCTTGGGAAAGATCAGATCAAAACCAGCCAAATTGATGCCTGTTTTCCTGCACAAATCCCTTACAGCTGACCGGCCTATGTGCTGAAGCTCTGGTTCAGCATGAGAGTCTATTTCCCCGCCTCTTGCCACATTTTTATGAAACCCTTCGCCCATACGCCAGTAGCTGGCAATATATTCTCCGATCACAACAACTCTCAGGTCTTTTTCAATTCCTTGAATATATTCCTGAACCACAAAACCGCTCCTTCCTTCCCATTCCATGTGGCGCAGTATTTTAAGCACTTCATCCAGTTGGGCTCTAGTTTCAATCAGATAGATTGAGCTGCCTTCGCCTCCTATATTGGCCTTGATCACATAGGGAAATTGAAATCTCGGGGACTTGTAGCCCATCTCAGGATGATCGCCTATAAATGCCTCCACCTTGGGAAAGATCCATGTTTGAGGATGAGGGACACCGAAATTCCAAAACAGCATGGTATCCCCTATTTTGCCCTGCCACTTGAAGCGGCAGTCATAATTGGGAAATACTTTTGGACAAAGCGAGCGGGCAAGGTGATAAAGTTCAGGATATACGGTCTGGTGAAATATAACGGCTTTTGCTGTCTTTAAAATTTTGCAAAGGGCCTTGTCAATTGCCCCCCGATCCCAGATAAACAGGTCACCAGGCACTGCCGGGTTAAATGAAATGACTTTGTTTGATTGCATAATGAATGAATAAAATTCCTGACTTTTTAAAGCAGCCCTTTATTATTTACTATAATAGTACCCTAAAAGGCCTGTTTGCACAGAAAGGAGTCTACGCCATGAAGCATGAACTCATTGTAATAGTAACGACTACTGAGAAAAAAGAAGATGCTGAGAAGATAGCTGAACAGCTGGTAAAAAAACGAATGTGCGCCTGTGCCCAGGTATCTGGCCCTATTAATAGCTGGTATTGGTGGGAAGGAAAAGTTGAGTCTTCTGAAGAATGGCAGGTGAAACTCAAAACGGTTGCTGAAAAATATGGAGAGGTTGAAGAGGCCATCAAGGCCATTCATCCTTACGATCTTCCCCAAATAGTGGCCTTGCCTGTTGCCAATGCCTTAAAGGCTTATACCGACTGGGTGGTTGATAATCTTGACACAAATGCGGGGGATAAGTAAACATCGTGCCCATGAAAAGGGAAATTGAAATAGATTTTGATAAGGGGAATGGCTTGGTGCCTGTTATTGCGCAGGATTTTGCCACTGGCGATGTCCTGATGATGGCTTATATGAATAAAGAGGCCTGGGAAAAGACGCTGGAAACCGGAAAGGTCCACTACTGGAGCCGCTCAAGGAACAGTCTTTGGCTAAAAGGCGAGTCTTCAGGCCATGTCCAGCAATTAAAAGAGGCCTTTGTTGACTGTGACAAAGATACAATCTTGGTGAAAGTTGAGCAGCTAGGCGGAGCAGCATGTCACAAGGGGTACAGGAGCTGTTTTTTCCGCAAAGTGGTTGGAGACAAGCTTGAGATAGTTGAAAAACAGGTGTTTGATCCTGAGGAGATATATAAAAAGTGAAACCGCAATTAAAACTCGGAATACCAAAAGGGAGCCTGGAAAAGGCTACCATTGAATTATTTGAACGGGCAGGCTGGAAGATAGATGTCCACCACAGGAGCTATTTTCCAGATATAGATGACCCAGATATCCAGTGCAATATATGCAGGGCCCAGGAGATGTCCCGCTACGTGGAAAGCGGCACTTTAGATGTAGGCATAACTGGCAAGGACTGGATCTCTGAAAATGATTCTGATGTGGTAGAGGTTGCCGACCTTATCTATTCCAAGGTGAGCAAAAGGCCTGCCAGGTGGGTATTGGCAGTTCCAGCAGATTCACCCTATAAACGGATTGAAGACCTGCAAGGAAAAAAGATTGCCACTGAATTGGTGAATTTTTCCAAGCGTTACTTCAAGGAGCGCGGCATTGATGTGCAGATCATGTTTTCCTGGGGGGCCACAGAGGCAAAGGTGGTTTCTGGGCTAGCTGATGCCATAGTAGAGGTTACAGAAACAGGCAGCACAATCCGGGCACATGGGCTGGTGATTATTGAAGAGCTGATGCAGTCCAATCCCAAGCTCATTGCCAACAAGGATGCCTGGGAAGATCCTTGGAAGAGGGCCAAAATTGAACAAGTGGCCATGCTTCTTAAGGGGGCATTGAGGGCAAACAGGCTTGTGTGCCTTAAGATGAACTGCCCTGAGGAATCGCTGCAGGCCATTGTAAAACTGCTTCCAAGCCTGCATGCGCCCACTGTTTCACCCCTGTTCAATCAAAACTGGTTTTCTGTGGAAACAGTGATAGATGAAAGGAAAGTGCGGGAGCTTGTTCCAAAGCTTAAGGCTGAGGGAGCTCAGGGAATAATAGAGTTTTCCTTGAACAAGGTGCTTTAGGCCCGCCCCAGCCAGGCGAAATATCTCAACATAATAAGCAAAAAGCTGGTAAATCCATGAAAAGCCCTTTTCAGATCAAGCAGGTGGAATTTGTGTTGAGCGCCTTTAAGCCTGCGGATTTCCCCAAAACATCTTATCCAGAAATTGCCTTTGCCGGCAGGTCAAATGCGGGCAAGTCATCTGTTTTAAACAGGCTTTTGCGCAGAAAAAAGATGGTCAAGGTGAGCTCCAGGCCTGGTTATACTCAATCCATAAATTTCTTTCTGATTAATCAAAAACACCATTTCGTGGACCTGCCTGGATATGGTTATGCCAAGGCTCCCAAGGCGCTCCAGCAGAAATGGAAGGCTTTGATTGAAAATTATTTGGAAAACAGGAAGCAGCTCAAGGCTGTGGTGGTGATCGTAGATATAAGGCGGGGGCTCCAGGCAATGGATTTGATGCTGGTGGATTATCTCAAGAGCTTGGGCATTGCTCCAATAGTGGTCCTCAATAAGGCAGATAAACTTTCACAGCCCAAACGTAAAAAGGCCCTTATGGATGCGATGGAAATGCTTCCACGGCAGGTCCCAGAACCCATAATCATGTCTGCAAAATCAGGATTGGGCTCTGAGGCCTTGTTGACGAAAATTTCTACTTATCTGAATCAGAGTTAGAGCTCTGATCTTTCTTCTTAGTGGTATTGGGAGATCGGGACCCGACCTCGCAGCTTGGGGCTGCTCAGGTAGGCAGGCCAAGTTTTGGCAAAAGCCACCTGTTGATAATAAACCACAAAATTACGATTCCCAAAAAGAGAAGGATATTTTCCATGTGTTATAGCCACACCTTTCTAATTTTTAGTAAGTTAGCAATATAACAAAGCATTACAGGTGTGGCAAATTTCTTTTATTCCAGCGGGCCATCATAGGTACCGTGAGGCCCTATTGCAGAGCATTTATAGGCGGTGCAGGTCTTCCGCTTCTCCAATGGGCAATTGATTATGTTCCAGCACGGCGTAAGCTGGAGGAGTTTCTTTATCCCTGCAATGCTGATCCCATGATCATGGATCATGGAACGCAGGCAGGTGATCCACTGCAGGTCATTCAATGAATAGTAGCGCCGCTGCCCCTTCCTCAAGGGATTAATGAGCCGTTCTTTTTCATAGATCCTCAATGTCCGAGGATGCACTTCAAGCATGTTTGCTGCAGTGCCAATGGAAAAGATGGGCTCATCTTGATCTACGCCATTTACCGCCTGCCAGATCTTATCCCCAGGTTCCTTGGAACTCAAAAATGTAGGCCTGTCACTGGTATTACCGGTTTTGGCAATAAGCATATCATCACCTTTTTTTCTGCTTGAGGTTTGATCGCTGATAACTTTTTCTCCCTTTTAAGGTCCTTAGGGGGCAGCTTCATTCAAAGCTGCCCCTATATTCCAAACCTGATTGTTGTTAATGGCTCTCCGCCCTAAATGCCTTACCGAAGTATTTTTCTCCCAGCAGGAAAAGAAGCAGAGCGACACCTATACCACCCCCTGCAAGGAGCATTTCGCCAATTGAAGGGCTATAACCTAAGTAGCTCGGCAAATTATTCCAGCCATAAAAGACCGGAACCTGCTGGCCTGCTACCACAAGGTCATATCTCTGCATATAACCGCCTACTAAGGCCATTAGGCTTGCAGCAGACATGGCAGTCAGACTTTTCATCTGAGTGCCAACCAATATCAGCAGAGGAAGTGCCAAACCGATTATGATTTCAAAGACCCAAAAGTTGAAGCTCATGGGACCGGTAAGAAGATTCATGGCTGCTATACGGCCGAGCTCAGAGCCGCCTACGAAGAAGGAGATGAAGCGCCATGCGGTAGCTACGCCAAGCAGGAACAGGGTTAAGGCCAATACTTTGCCTGCTGACTGAAGCCCTTTAAATGTGTCTTCATCTGGCTTGGTGCCCCTCATCTTATGGGCTATATGGGTAAAGAGGATTATTGCTGCTGCACCGCTTGCAAAGGCTGCACAGAGGAAAAATACCGGAAGCTGTGCGCCATACCAGAAGGGACGGGCAGACAGAGTTGCGAACACTGCTCCAAGATTAGTATTGGCGCCAACTTCTGCCAGGGCTCCCAAGGCGCCAAGGGCCAGGGCTATCTTGTAGTTCTTTGTGAGAATAGCCAGAAACTCAACCAGCATGCAGCCTACTGCTAAGCCATAAAGCGTGCCCATCCACCATATATTGGATGTAAGGTTGGGTGAAATAACATTATAAATCAGCATGCGCCAGGGGCTTTCCAGCTCCAGCCCAATTACTGAAAAGGCTGCCATGATAGTTGCAATGGACAAGAATACAGCCCGGTTCCCCAAGGCAGCTACTGGAGTTCCACCAAAGGCATGGCCAATAAATGCCAGCAAACAAAGGCCAGTAGATGTTATGGCAAAAAATGCGTAGGTGGAAATCAAAAGCCCCCAAGGGACCTCCCTAGTAGTTGCAAAGACGTGATGATGCCCTACTATCATTGCATAAAGGCCTGTGCCAAGGCCAATTGCAGTAACCAGGCCCACAAGCAAGGTTGCAGCATTGATTGCCGGCTTTTTTGCTATGGCCTGATCCAAATAAGTGTCTAGGCTTACCTGTGCCATGATTCAATCCTCCTTCGATATACTGTTAATTTTATTTTTTATTTTCTAGCTGTCTGGCTAACCTGCCTGGGGCATATCTCCATCTTCTGGTGAGGCCAAAGAAAAAACTGCAGGAATCACTGCTAAAGCAGAAAAAGGACCTAGAACCAGAAAGAGAAGAAAGTTGAGGCTGAGCCAGCCAACTTCACTCCATTTCAAGCCTTCTTCTTTTGTCTTGCCATGTTGCAAGCATTGGTTTTTTACTTTTCTTGCCTTAATTGCTGTGGTGAGGGTGCTCATTTTACGCCTCCTTTCTTTGGAAGCCCCAGCCGGGGCCGGCCTTCTTCAATTCACTTGAAATCAGGGCCGCCATCCCTGATTTCGTCTTCCAAGGCCAGCCGCGACTTGTTACTGTTAAGGGCTGGGCGATGGCTGTGCGATCATCAATGCCCTGTGTTTAGCTATTTAAATGGCAAGAGATGTACCAAGGAGGGCTCCAAGGGGATCTTGGGAGAGAAAAAAATATTTTTATTAACAAAATCAGGATGTAACAAAGATATAAATTTTTATATGCAATTTAATTTTATTAAATTTGTATCCCCAAACCTGACAATTAAGGGCGCATTATAAGCCCTTTCCAAAAATCAAAGGACGCAGAATCGACCTCTACTGTTGCAGCTTTCAATAAAAAGGTACAATTTGGTACAAAAGTTTAAGGCCGCAATGTGTTAGCCTGCCAATATAAAATCCTTGTCCCCACCACCAACTAAACAGATAACTTGCTGATTTTACGCATTAATTTCAATACGGCAGTGAAAAAATAAAAAACGTGCTTTATTCAGTAAGCTAAAAGAATGGACAGCCCATGCAGTGAACGAAGCATAAATTGATCAAAAAAATTGCCGTTTTCCTATCGGCCTTGCTTTTGGGCGCAAAATACGCCCTATACAAGATATAAATTTTTATTTCCTATAAATGAAAATTTACAATTCCACTTCATCTAACTTATATTTACGAATTTTGCGTCTTAACGTATCCTTTGATATTCCCAGTTCTTTACAGGTAGCCATTTTTTTCCATCTATTCCGCTCCAAGGCATTCAAAATGGCCCTTTTCTCTACCTCTTCAAGGCTCATTGGCCTGCCAAGCCCTAATCCAGCAGCCTCTGTTAGATCTTGAGGTGTATTGAAAGGCTCAGGCAGATGCTCTGGCCTAATAAAGGCCTCATGGCACAATATAAAGGCATATTCAATGATATTTTCTAACTCTCTAATATTCCCAGGATATTGATGCCTCATCAGGAGATCCAGGGCATCATCAGTAATGCCTAAGATCTCCTTGCCCTTTTCAGCATTGAATTTCTCTATAAAATGTTGGACCAGTAAGGGAATGTCTTCAAGACGATCCCTCAAAGGCGGAAGGGCAATTTTGACCACATTCAGCCTATAAAACAGATCTTCCCTAAAAAGCCCTTGTTTGACCAGGGCTGCCAAATCCCTGTTGGTAGCTGCAAGGATACGCACATCTGCTTTAATGGTTTTGTCACTGCCTAAAGGCTGATATGCCTTTTCTTGGAGCACTCTAAGGAGCTTTACCTGCAAAGAGGGGGAGATGTCGCCTATTTCATCTAAAAAGAGCGTTCCACCTTCTGCAGCAGCAAATCTGCCTGCCCTATCCTTTTTAGCATCTGTAAAGGCGCCAGCTTTGTAGCCGAAAAGCTCTGACTCCAAGAGGGTATCAGGCAAAGCACCGCAGTTGACTGCTATAAATGGCCCCTTACGCCTTGGGCTTATGGTATGAATAGCACGGGCTATAAGCTCTTTTCCTGTGCCGCTTTCCCCCAAAATGAGCACATTGCTGTCACTGCGGGCAATATCAGGAAGGATATCAAATAATTGGCGCATAGTTTTGCTTTTGCTTATTATGTCGCCAAAGGTGTACCTCTGATTAAGCTGCTTCCTAAGGGCATTTAGGGCGCTCAGATCTCTAAATGTCTCTACGCCGCCGATCACATTGCCCATATCATCTAAAAGTGGAGAAGCGCTAATGCTCACGGGAACGCGCTTTCCATCCAAACGCTCAAAAATGACAGAACGATTGTGAACCGGCACTCCACTTTTAATGGTTTGGGCAATAGGGCACTTTTCACCGCATATGCTGGAATGAAATATCTCATGGCAAAATTTGCCCTTGGCCTCCTGCCTGGAATAGCCGGTGATTTTTTCTGCTGCTGCATTAAATGAGGTAATGCGCCAATCCTTATCCACTGCAAAGACGCCGTCAGCGATATTATCCAGGATCACTTGGTCCTGCAGCAGCTCTGTGATATTGCGGAAGGTCTCCACACCGCCGGCGACATCACCCATAACATCAAAATAGGGAGATGTGCTGATACTTACAGGGACTTTGGTGCCGTCTTTTTTGGTAATAAAAGCAAGATGATTCCTAATGGTGCAGCACTCTTTGATGCTTTTGGCCAATATGCAGCCTGTGCCACAAAGATTTGAGTCAAATATCTCTTTGCAATGTTTACCCAGCACCTCAGATGCAGACCATCCGGTGATCTCCTCTGCTGCTTTATTAAATGACGTTATTATGAAGTTGTCATCTACAGTAAATACACCATCAGGAATATTCTCTACCAGCAGATCTGAAGGAATTGGGACCCTGGGAGCTGGCCTTAAAGATATAATCATCCAGGGCCAACCCGCATCACCACTCAAACGGAAAGCGCATATATATAATGGTATCTTTTCTGCTTCTGAACTCTTTCTGCGTGCAAACAGTTCGTTGTTTAATGTCGGCTCACCCTTACGCAATTTTTCCACAAATCGGGCGAGATTTTCGCCCTCAATCAACTCCGTTATGTGACTGTTGATAAGCTTCTCCAGGCCTTGACCAAAAAAGTTTATAGCCTCTGGATTAAGGTGCGTAACCCTCAAATCCTTATCAATTAAGATATAGGTGCGAAGGAAGCCTTTGATCAAAGAAGTTAGGTTTGCATGATCAATAGTCATAAAGGCTTATTTTGCTCCCTTTTTTGTTTTTTCTTTACAATAGGATAAGCCGTTTTGAGCCTTTTTTAAAGAGCTGGCAAGAATATGGGGCGTTAAGAAAAAATTAGGGCCTAATTCCATTAAATTTGCATAATTCTTTAAAAGAGACACGGTTTATACATTTTACGAGGCATAATTGCAAATAAACGATTGAGAAATAACCTTTTTACCACTTATATCACTTGACACTGAATGCACATTCAGTAAGTTTGTTCAGATAAGCGCAAACGGCGCTTCAAGAGAGAGGAGTTGACACGCTTTACAAATAAAAAAAATTTGGAGTCTGATATGAAGATAGACGAGCTGAGCAAGATGAAAAATGAGGGTGTTGAGCATCTTCCATCAGAAGAAAGGCGTAACTTTCTTCGCTTGGGTTTGCTGGTAACAGGAGTTTTTGCAGGTGGATCCATTTTATCATTACGATCTGCCTATCCAGTTCATGCCGCAGTAGAGTGCCTGGTTTTGAAAAATTACCCATATAAACCTCATTATAGCATGGTAATGAGGCTGGACAGGTGCATAGATTGTGAGCGGTGTAAAGAAGCATGTGCCAAAACAAATCATGTTCCATCGTATGGATACCGCACTACCATATTAGAAAGAGAAATTCCTGTAAGTCCTGATGAAAAAGTGAGGCAATTCATGCCCGTGCTGTGCAATCATTGCAATGAGCCTCCCTGCGTGAGGGTTTGCCCCACCAAGGCGACCATTAAAGATAAAAAGACTGGCATCGTAATGATGAACTATAAAAAGTGCATCGGATGTAAAACGTGTATGGCTGCATGTCCATATAACGCCCGCTACTTTAATGAAGAAAAGAGGGCAATAGATAAATGCAACTTCTGCCTTGATACCCGCTTGTCTAAAGGGGAAAAGCTTACAGCATGTGCGGCTGCCTGCCCTGCTGATGTCCGGGTCTTTGGCGATCTGTCTGATCCAGACGACAGGGTTTATAAGATGGTCCATGATCCAAACAGGGTTACCTGGGTGCTGCGCCCGGAAACAGGTGCTCGTCCAAATGTATTTTATACCCAAGGATAACGGCTAAGAGATTATTTAAGAAGAATATCGACCGGAGAGGATAATAAAATGAGAAATAAAACTTCATTATTCATATTAGCTGGTTTAGCAATAATCGGCTTGGTTTTTTCTTCTGCTGTTTTGAATAAAGGATGGGCAGAAACAGAAGATGAAGAAATGGAGCATGGAGGCACAATTATATTTACCCAACCTGTAAAGGCGGTGTTGTTTGACCATCAATACCATTTAGATCAAGGCCTTGAATGCGATAGCTGCCATGATGACATCTTCGAAGAAGCCACTGGCACAGCTGAAGAAAATGGCGACTTCAATATGCAGGCCTTGTATGATGGCAAATATTGCGGAGCATGCCATGATGGGGACACTGCATTCGCCTCCAATACCCGTTGCGCTACCTGCCATATAGGGGTTAAGGGCTTTAACAGAATGCACAAAGTTGAAGGCAGCAAGGAAAATAACGAACATCATTAAAACAATCTTTTAATACATTTGGCCAGCTCCTATCTTAACAATAGGAGCTGGCTCCCTATCCATCTTCCTCCAAACTTTCCCAACTTCACAAAAACTTACTTTTTTAAAAAAATTCACAAAGACTGTAATTTTTCCTTTCCATTTTCTTGACAATTATAATTTCCCATTTTATATAAACCTTAACCTGCTAAAGGTTAGTCATATGATGCGACAGATTATAGAAAAAGAGGGGGGTGATATTCGGCTGTTGCATATCTAACATTCAAACTATTCTAATCTTTCAAATCTCTTAAATTAAAAAGGATCATTATTTAAACCTTAGCCCAGCCGCCATCTGGGCATAAAAGGGGGAATAAATGAAGGGTGTAATCTTTTTAACGTGCTGGTTTGGCTGTGCGATTCTCCACACAATTTATGACTTGAAGCTCAAACCTATTCTCAAAGACAAGCTTCAGGAGTGGAGGGAAGACTTTTAACTCTCTGCCGCCGGGCAAGAGCTAAATTTCAACATTAACAACAAAAAATTTTTATTAGGGAAAGGAGATTGTCCTGTGTTTGAAAAAGTAATTTCAGCAATTACTCCCGAACGGGGGTTAGCCGTAACAACATCTCAAGCTTACAATGCAGCTATTGCCATTATGGGTTTTCTTGCAGCAGTTGGCGTTGCCTTTGGTATTCACGCCTTTTTTGCTGGTCATGAACATGTCTATGGTGTTACCAGAGAAGTACCCTGGGGACTTTTGATTGCCACTTATGTCTTCTTTGTTGTTACTTCCACAGGCCTGTGCCTCGTTTCATCCATAGGCCATGTATTTGGTGTTCAAGCACTTATGCCCATAGCAAAAAGGTCTGTATTTCTTGCCATTGCCACAATCGTAAGTGGTTTTATGGTCATTGCCTTTGAAATTGAAAATCCTTGGCGTATGGCAATTTATAATGTCTTAAGCCCTAACTTGACCTCTAATATATGGTGGATGGGTACTCTATATGGGGCTTACCTCTTTTTTATGCTCATTGAATTTGCTCTACTTCAGATGGAACGGCACAAAATAGCTGGGCTTTTCGGCCTTATGGGAGTTGTAGCTGGAATTGCTGCCCACAGCAACCTTGGGGCAGTTTTTGGCCTTCTTAACGCAAGAGAATTTTGGCATGGCCCATATATGCCAATATATTTCATTGCCTCAGCTATGCTTTCAGGATGTGCAGCAGTTATGTTCTTTACATGGCTTGCCTACAGGACAAATGGCTGGAAAATGGATGAATCCCTAAAAAGGGCACTCTCTATCACAGCAAAATTGGGCTTGCTGCTCATATGTGTCCTTGCATTTTTTGATACATGGAAGGTCCTATCTGGTATTGCAGGGCATCCTCCAGGAAAATATGAGGCAACCATGGAGCTGATTAAAGGTAAATATGCCAAAAACTTCTGGTTAGGTGAAGTGGGTCTTGGCATGGTAATACCATTCCTGATCCTTCTCTTTACAAAATTTAGAAACACTGCTGCCATGTTTTTGGCTGGCGGCCTTGGCATTATCGGCATCTTCTTCATGCGCTATGATCTGGTAGTGGTCGGCCAGATAGTTCCCCATTTCCACGGCATGTATGTTGTAGATATTCCTCACCTCTATTCTTACGCCCCTACATTGCACGAAATAATGGTAAGTCTCGGTGGTGTAGGCCTATGCGGCATGCTCTATTTGATGGGAGAAAAACTCTTCAGGGGCCATGTTTCTGAGGTCCATTGAATAATGGCTAACTTCCTTGGGAACATAACTCTGGAGGACCAGATGCGCACAAAAAGCTCTGAAAAAAAGGCAACAGGCCCACTTAAGTCTAGTTGCCCGGTTTTTCCAATCGGTGTAGCAGCTAAAATGTTGGGAGTCCATCCAAGGACCTTGAGAATATATGAAAGTGAAGGTCTGCTGAGGCCCAAATATCATGGGCCAAGGCGTCTATTTTCCCAAAATGACATACAGTGGGTAATTTGCCTAAGATCCATGATCCATGATGAAGGCATCAGCATTCCAGGGGTAAAAAAATTGCTGGATCTTGCCCCTTGCTGGGAAATTATGGACTGTCCGCCTGAGATACATGAAACATGTGAAGCAAAGGTGGATAGATCCAAAAGTGGCCAGCAGTGCGCACACTGTGGTCACGCATTATGAAAAATAAAAGGCGGTCTTAATTTAAGGCCGCCTTTATTCAATTTTACCGAATTCCTGCTCCAAGGCCGTTAACACCTCTCTTTCAAACTTACCGCTGCTTTTGACACTATGTCCTTGCTTATCTTCACCAACAACCTCTACTCTTACTTCGGTCTGATCGAAATAGAGCATCTGGGCACCAAACATACATTTCATGGACTCAGGAGGTCCTACATCAAAAAATGAGATGGGTTTAACTGCAACTTTTTCTTTATCAATGATAATTACACCATAATAATTGGACCATCCAAACAAACATTCGGAAAAATCAGAAGGATTGAACTTGGCAGGCACAGGCAACTTTTCCAATAGGGCAAACCATATCTCATCAAGGTCGCCCCAGAGCCGGGCAGTATACATTATGGAATTCAAGGCGGAAGCAGCCCTTTTATCTATAAATTCAGGATATGGAGAAGTTCCTTCATAGTTCCAGACTGTCCACTCCGTTGCCTTAAAAAGCAAAAAGGCAATAGTCCAAAACTCCTGATCAATAGGATAGTGGGGTATCTCTTGAGAATAAAGCCTTACTTCAAGCTCCTGCAATATGCCTGTAATCTTGTCTGGCAGATGATATTGATAAAATGTTTGATCTCCACCTCCATTTGCAGGAGATATTTTTTCATTTTGGGCAATTACAGAAAGTATGTTTTTCAAACAATGTTTAGCTAGCTTTGGCCATGTTTCAAGATCTGAGGCAGGTGTCTTAATTAAAGCCTTAAATGGATTCCAAAGAGGATCGGCATTTTTGCACGAGAGATTTGAAAGTTTTGTTTCAATCAAATGTTTAAGTAATAGCATTATAGAATTAAAAAAGGGCCTGTCTTTATCAAAAACAGGCCCTGTATAATCAACTCATCTAACCTTGCAGTTGACAATTATTTCTTGTGGCACTCCTTACACTTGGTTGGGCCTTTTTTCATCTGTTTGTGACAGCCCTTGCAGTTCTTGTGGAAGGCCTTCATGGGTTTATTGAGTTTATCATTTTTGAAGCCTTTTTTGTGGCACTCTTCACACTTGTGGATCTTCATGCCTTCTTTGTAGGCACTGTGATCTGGGCCATGATGGCACTCGCCACACTCTGTCCTTTTCTGATGCTCATGATGCTTGAATGTAACGACACCCTTTTTGGTCTCAAACTTCATGACTTCTGGGCCTTTATCTGTGGCTAGAACAAAGCTTGAAACACATACGCCAAAAACCAAAGCTGCTACTGCAGCACCAATCTTTTTGATGTTCATAGCTGTTAAACTCCTCCTTTTTTGATTTTTAGATTTTTATAATCATATACAACTTTGTGAATCATTGTTCATTGTGATTTCCTAACGGAGCTTATGAATTTTGTCAATAAGCAATATGGGCATTTTACCTATATTTTTAACAGGAAATTTTACTCCTGCTCTTGTGATCTTTCTTTACAAACCTCGTGCCAAACTGTTATAGTGATTCAATTTATTAACATAAAAATATTTTGTTCAAATTCACCTTAAAGGAGGGGTGCGGGTGAAAATTGATTATGATCCAGATATAAATACTTCAATTAGGCCAGATATTGCCGCCATGATAAAAGAAAATGTAACTGAACCATGTGAATGCGGATGTGATGAAATTTATGTATCTCTCCATTCCGAAAATATGATGGATATAAAGTGTTATGACTGTGGAAAAAGCTTTTTTGAACTAGAAGTAGAGATAGAGGAAGAAACCACCGAAAATTGATCATATTTCACTAAACCTTCTTTTTTAGCCCACTTTTTTACCAACGATTTCTTTTTCATCAATTTCAAAATTTTTATTCAAAATTTTTGATGGGTTGCCTTGACGCCCACTCCTTCGTGCTTATTTTTCCTATTAAAAGGAAGAGAAAGAATTATAGCCATAAAGACAGCTATTTAGTGAGAAATTAATAAGGAGGTGCAATATATGTTACGTTCATGGATGATGCCGGTAGATCCCTTTTTTTCTGATTTGGAGCGTATGCGCAGTGAAATGGAACGGCTTTTCAACTTGGCGGCTCCAGTTGGAAATTTAAGAGGTGTTGTAAGGGGTACGTTTCCAGCTATAAACATAGGAGAAACGGATGAAAATGTAATTGTATATATCTTTGCCCCTGGTATAGATCCTGACAAAGTAGATCTTACCTTGGAAAAAGGAATTCTTACCCTTGCAGGGGAACGCGACACCAGTAAAGACATTGGTGAAAACCCTGATCCCCAGGGATATCACAGGAGAGAGCGGTTTAGCGGAAAGTTCCGCCGTATAATTTCATTGCCAGAAAGCGTTGATCCAGACAAGGTAAGTGCCAAATATTCCAATGGAATACTTACTGTAACCATTGGCAAACGTGAAGAAGAAAAAGCCAAAAAGATTGAAGTGGCAGTAGAATAAGTTTTTTGGAAAATTTGCAAGGAGGTGTAGGCATATGACTACAGAGGCAACTCGTGAAGTTAGTGTGAAACAAAGCGAAGTTCCGGCAGCAGAAGAGCGCGAACAAATGCGCACCGTGGTTCCGCCGGTGGATGTATATGAGAATAATGAAGGCGTAATCCTGTTGGCAGATATGCCAGGAGTGCCAAAAGAAAATTTGGATGTATTGGTGGATAAGGATGTCCTTACTATCAAGGGAAAAATCGCCAAAGTGGTGCCTGACGACTTGAAACCGCTCTATGCTGAATTTGGTGCAGCACAATATGAAAGGGCATTCACCTTGGGTGCAGATGTGGATGTATCTAAAATTGATGCAAAAATTTCTAAAGGAGTCTTGCGGATATTCCTGCCTAAAGCTGAGGAGGTAAAGCCGCGCAAAATCGAAATAGAGGTTGAGTAACAATCTTAAACTGATTTTACTCCTGTAATTTCCAGGCCCTGGTGCAGACCAGGGCCTTTTTTATTAGTTCATAAAAGTCATATAAGGTTGATCTGACTCAATAATTTCCTCGATGCCGCGGGCTTGCCCTATACAACAAATAGGAAAGCGGCTAGAAGTTGCACCTTTTTTATATCGGTTTTATAGTTGCACGGCCTTTGGGACATAAGCCTGCCTTACATTAAAAGGCCCAATCTGATATGTTCTTGGCCAAACTATCAAGATATCTCTAGAGAGGCGATACATGAAAGCTATCATTGCCCTGGAAGACGGCCGCATCTTCGAGGGCCGCTCTTTTACAGGCCCAGGCGAGGCCATGGGTGAAATAGTGTTCAACACAAGCATGACTGGCTACCAGGAGATCCTCACAGATCCTTCCTACCGCGGTCAGATTGTGACCATGACCTATCCCCTTATTGGCAACTATGGCGTTAATGACGAGGATGAAGAGTCTTCTGCCATCCATCTGTCTGCTTTTGTGGTCAGGGAATATGAAGAAGACTACAGCAACTGGAGGGCCAAGACGAATCTGCGTGAATATCTGCAGAAACACTCTATTCTTGGCATAGAACAGGTTGATACCAGGGCCATTACAAAGCACATCCGCACAGCAGGGGCCATGAAGGCCGTGATTTCCACAGATGTTGCCAATCCAGAGGCATTGGTGCAGAAGGCAAAGGAATCTCCAGGCCTGGTGGGGCGCGACTTGGTGCAAGAGGTAAGCAGCTCCACGCCCTATTTATGGGAAAATGGGCCGGTGCCTATGGATAAGGATGGTGTGGAAAAGGCCTTTGAAGCAGAAAAAGAACGGCTCAAGGTAGCGGTCTTGGACTGCGGCCTTAAATATAATCAGCTCCGCATTTTTGAAAGGCTTGGCTGTATTTCAGCAGTGTTTCCCCATAATACGCCCCCGGAAACCATGCTCCAATGCAGTCCAGACGGCATTTTCTTGAGCAATGGGCCTGGTGATCCTGCTGCCTTGACTACAATAATTGAAACTATAAAGCAGCTGTTGGGCAAAAAACCAATTTTTGGTATCTGCCTTGGCCACCAGGTGCTATCTCTGGCGCTTGGAGCTAAAACATATAAACTTAAATTTGGCCACCGGGGTGCAAATCAGCCAGTAAAAGACCTCTCAACAGGCAAAATTGAGATTACCTCCCAAAATCACGGTTTTGCCGTGGATGAGGCCACCATTCCAGAGGGTGTGGAAATTACGCATATAAATTTGAATGACAGGACAGTGGAAGGAATAAGGCATACTGAAATGCCTGCATTTTCTGTGCAGTATCATCCAGAGAATGCGCCTGGCCCCCACGATGCGGAATACCTGTTTGACAGGTTCATTCAGATGATGGCAGAGCACAAAAGCTGAGATCAGGAGACAGCTCCAGAAATGCCTAAAAGAACAGATATAAAGAAGATATTGATCATTGGATCTGGCCCTATAGTCATAGGCCAGGCATGTGAATTTGATTATTCTGGAACTCAGGCCTGCAAGGCCCTGAAAGAAGAAGGCTATGAAGTTGTGCTGGTAAATTCAAATCCAGCCACCATCATGACCGACCCGGAAATGGCAGACCGTACATATGTTGAGCCTATTACGCCGGAAGTCGTCATAAAAATCCTAAAAAAAGAGCGCCCAGATGCCATATTGCCCACGCTTGGAGGCCAAACCGGGCTTAATACTGCTGTAAAGGTGGCAGATTCAGGCATTTTGGAAGAGCTTGGCGTGGAAATGCTTGGTGCCTCCAAGGAGGTGATCCATAAGGCGGAAGACAGGGAGCTTTTCAGGGAGGCTATGGAACGCATAGGGCTGCGCATTCCCAAAAGCGCCATTGTGCGCTCTATGGAGGAGGCCCGCAAGGCAGTGGATGAGATAGGCTTCCCCATAATTGTAAGGCCCAGTTTTACCCTTGGTGGAACAGGAGGCGGCATTGCCTACAATCCTGATGACCTTGCAGAGATCTGTTCCCAGGGCCTGGACCTGAGCATGATACATGAGGTAATGCTGGAAGAATCGGTCATTGGCTGGAAGGAATTTGAGCTGGAGGTTATGAGGGATGCCAAGGACAATGTGGTTATTATTTGCAGCATAGAAAACCTTGATCCCATGGGAGTGCATACTGGCGATAGTATTACTGTAGCGCCAGCCCAGACCCTCAGTGACAGGGAATATCAAATAATGAGGGATGGGGCCTTGGCGATTATCCGCGAGATCGGAGTGGATACTGGAGGCTCAAATATCCAGTTTGCCGTGCATCCGGAAACAGGCGAGATGGTGGTCATAGAAATGAACCCCAGGGTTTCCCGCTCATCTGCCCTTGCTTCCAAGGCCACAGGCTTCCCAATTGCTAAAATAGCTGCGAAGCTGGCCGTGGGCTACACCCTGGATGAGATTCCCAATGATATTACCCGCGAGACCATGGCCTCCTTTGAGCCGACCATAGATTATTGCGTGGTCAAGATACCGCGCTGGACCTTTGAAAAATTCCCAGAAGCAGAGGACATCCTTACAACTGCCATGAAGAGCGTGGGCGAAACCATGGCCATTGGCAGGACCTTCAGGGAAGCACTGCAGAAAGGGCTTAGGTCTTTGGAAATAGGGCGCGCAGGCCTGAGCTTTGACGGCAAAGACCCTTGGGAGCGCACAGGAACCCTGCCTCACCGGGATGAGGTCATAAAGAGGCTCCGCACCCCCAACTCCCAGCGTATTTTTTATATCATGCTGGCCTTGCGCATGGGCTTTTCTGTGCAGGAGATCAACAAGCTCACCAAGATCGACCCCTGGTTCCTCTATCAAATAGAAAGGATTCATAAAGAGGGCACGGAATTGGTTGAGGCTGCTGCAGAAGGGCAATCCTTTGACCTCCGCCATTACAAACAGGAAGGCTTTTCTGACAAGCAGCTGGCAAATATCTTCAACAAAAGCGAGGATGAACAACGGAAGGAAAGGCTTGAACAGGATATCAGGCCTGTCTACAAGCTTGTGGATACCTGTGCTGCTGAATTTGAGGCATATACCCCCTACTATTATTCCACCTATGAACAAGAAGATGAGGCCAGAGCCAGTGACAAAAAGAAGATCATGATCCTGGGAGGAGGCCCAAATAGGATAGGCCAGGGAATTGAGTTTGATTACTGCTGTGTTCATGCAGCCATGGCTGTTAGGGAAGAAGGCCTTGAAAGCATTATGGTCAACTCAAACCCTGAAACAGTTTCCACAGACTATGACACCTCAGACAAGCTCTATTTTGAGCCCCTTACTTTGGAAGATGTGCTGCACATAGTGGATACGGAAAGACCTGATGGCGTCATTGTCCAGTTTGGCGGCCAGACCCCGTTGAATCTGGCAGTGCCGCTAAAAAAGGCTGGCGTCCCCATAATTGGCACCAGCCCGGAATCCATAGATATGGCCGAAGACCGCAAGAGTTTTCAGCAGATGCTTCAGAAACTTGGCCTGGTTCAGCCAGCCAATGACACGGCTACCGATCTCGAACAGGCCCTGGAAATCGCTAACCGCATTGGTTATCCAGTGGTGGTGCGCCCGTCATACGTGCTGGGGGGCAGGGCCATGAAAATAGTCTATGATGACAG
>Ga0256835_1000963_pt1 | contig 18482 bp, 17 predicted proteins | sample PIR30metaG_FD_185972 | JGI IMG/M metagenome (GOLD analysis project Ga0256835, IMG submission 185972) | Hydrothermal vent microbial communities from East Pacific Rise, Pacific Ocean - PIR-30 | ecosystem: Environmental > Aquatic > Marine > Hydrothermal vents | place: Pacific Ocean: East Pacific...
GAACAGGGAGACATTTGCAGAAGTAGTAAAGGCTGCAGCAGGAGTACCAGTCCTCATGAGCGGAGGACCTAAGCGCGAGAAAGAAATCGAGTTCCTCCAAGACGTCTACAACGTCATAGCCGCTGGCGGTAGCGGAGTAGTTGTGGGCAGAAACGTGTTCCAGCACCCCAACCCGAAGGCAATGATGAAAGCAGTAATAGCAATCGTACACGAGGGATTAACGCCGGAAGAAGCGGTTAAGCTCATAAAGTAAGTGTTTTTCCCAAACAAAACAGGTTCTCAGGACTAAAAGGTTCCGAAACATCTCTTAACAATAGAACCATATTTTATTGATTTGATCAGAATATGATATTGTAGGGGTGCAAGGATGGCTGGAAAAGACTTAGACGTAGTAACGGTCGGCCACGCACTAGTGGATATCAGATTTATCGTGGAGTTCTTCGCTAACCCCGACCAGGAAAGCCCCATTATCAAGCAGACCAGGGGTGTAGGAGGGTCGGCTGCCAACGTAGCGATCGACATATCAAAGCTAGGGGGTAAATCGGGAATAATCGTGAAGCTAGGCCTAGACGACTTCGGGAGAATGGTTGTAGATGAGCTTATGAGGCACAGCGTCGACGTATCAGGAGTAAGGGTCTGCATAGCCGATACAGGCTTCACCATAGTGATAATAGATAAGAACGGACGTGTAATCATGTATGGGTTTAAGGGAGCGGCGGAGAAGCTAGAGCCCGAAGACATAGATAGGAAACTAATAAGCAGAGCCAAGTATGTACACATAGCCAGTTTGAGGCCGGATACGAGCATAGCGGTCGCCGAAACAGCTCACGAAACCGGTGCAACCGTGTCATGGGATCCCGGAAGGGTCTTGGCTAGGAAAGGCGCGGAGAATCTTAAACAACTACTTGAAAAAGTAGATATCATACTCGCTAATAGGTATGAGGCGAAAAGCCTCACCGGGCTTGAAGACTATAAGGAGGCGGCGGAGAAACTCCTTGAGTACGGGCCCGAAATAGTTGTTGTGAAACGTGGTAAAGAAGGAGTATATGTTAAGTCGAGGAAGGGAGAAGAGTATGAGCTACCAGCTTTCCCCGTGAAGAAAGTCGTTGACACAACCGGTGCTGGAGACGCTTTTGCAGCCGGCCTCCTCCTAGGCTTGTCTAGAGGGTATAGCTTGAAGAAAGCACTTATATATGCCAACGCTGTCGCAGCGCTCAAAGTAGCTAGGCTGGGCAGCCATAGTGTGCCATCTCATGATGAAGTCATAGAGTTTATATGGGAGCAGGGCTTATGGTAGTTGTGATAACACTTGGTTATCACTAGAACAATATATCCCCGACAACCATACATGATAACACCTCATCTCAGCCAGTTTTCTCTAAAGAACAAACCCACTCCATGCATATATGATCCAAGCAGCCGTTCATGCCGCAGACTCTTAACCACGGATAATGATCTGATCGCCTATGTTGTGAGTGTTAGAGGTGAGCCTTGGAAACCATTACTCAGGATCAAGATCTATATGGGTGATCCTGAGAGAGCTATCGAGATAATAAGACATATCTATAATATAGATTACGAATACCCGGACATAGATACTCTCCTAAAATACGCTCCAAAAATAAAAGACCTAATCCAGGAATACCCAGGCCTCCGCCCCGCACTAACACCTAGTCTATGGGAAGCACTAGTCAAGAACATCATTGGGCAGAACATAGGATTACGGCAAGCCCTCCATATAACTTCAAGACTAGTAGAGGATCTTGGGCCACATATAATAATTGATGATATAGATTTCTACGGATTCCCTGGTCCCAAGGAGATCAAGGAGGCTGGTGAAGAAGGACTGCGTAGATACGGGCTTAGCTGGAGGAAAGCATCATATCTCATCGGTGCTGCTGATCTTTTTCTACGGGGAGAAATATCATCTGACGAGATAAATAATAGGAGCAGGGATGAAGCCATAGAGATCCTTATGGGTATTAAGGGTGTCGGTCCCTGGACGGCCAAGCTAACCTATATGATGTATACCGGAGATCTATCCATCTATCTAAAGGAGGATCTAGGAGTCCGCAGAGGTGTAGAGTCACTGGGTATTCCTGACGACGTGGAGGAAAACGTGGCTGGCCTTATATCTTATCTAGCAGCATACTATTATGAGAAGCATGTCAAGTATATGGGGAAGTAGTAGTGGCTAGCGAGGCAGCTGTAGCTGATCTACTATTGGCTCTCGCAGTGATAATTGTTGTTGCAAAGCTGTTCGAAGAGCTGATCAGCTGGAAGGGTTATCCCCCTGTCCTCGGAGATATCTTGGCGGGCATAGTATTGGGTCCAAGCATACTGGATATCCTAACACCCAGTATAGTTGAAGAACTGGATCTGCTTAAATGGATAGGTATTATAAGTCTTCTCTTCCTAGCTGGGATGGAGACTAAGTTCACCGAGTTCATGCGGAGCCTCCACCATAGCTTCTGGATAGCCTTCGGAGGAATACTATCGTCTTTCTTCATGGGTTATGCAGCCGGCTTCCTGCTCGGCTACCCTCAGCCTACATGTCTCTTCCTCGGAGCAGTGCTAACAGCGACGAGTGTTGGACTAACTGTTAAGGTATTGTCGGATATAGGCGCTATAGCTCATCCCATAGCATCATCTATACTGGGAGCAGCCGTCCTAGACGATGTCGGCGGTTTGATCGTGCTTGGACTAACGGTGGCAATGGTTAGCAGTGGGGGAGCCAGAATAGAAGACCTATTAGTCACGGCTGGTGTAGCCATAGCATTCTACGTATTCCTAATATTAGCCCTACACAGGAGCAGCGCCGGAATATGGCGATGGCTTACAAGGCTCGGACATCTCCAAGACACGATAATATCGATATTATTCGCCATGACACTCATAGTGGCATGGGCCAGCGTCAAGGTGAACTTAAGCCTTGTAGTCGGAGCGTATGCTGTAGGCCTTGCCTTCAGCGAAGTACGTGGAGCCAGGGCTGTGATCGAGAGGTTCAGCCTAATACCCAATATCTTTTCCAGCATATTCTTCGTGTTATCCGCCGCTATGATCGATATCAAACCCTATCTCACACATATCGAGTACCTTGTTCCGATCATAGTGATAGTCATAGTGGCGATAGCGAGCAAGATCATTGGCTGCGGGCTCGCGGCAAAGCTAAGCGGCCTAAGCATAGCGGAATCCCTATTTACAGGCGTAGGTATGATCCCCCGTGCAGAAGTAGCGCTTGTCATTACGAGCCTAGGCCTTGCATATGGTGTTTTGAGCGACGAGGTTGTAGCTGGTGTTATCATATTGATATATGTTACCAGTATATTGACACCGATCCTCCTAACCAGGCTGTGGAGGATCATTTCTGCGGGACGAAAGGATTAAAGACCCCGGGCTAAACCCAGTGTTTTCATGTGAGATAAATATTATTGATTGGTGCAGTTGGATGGAGTATAAGTTCCTCATACAGGAGGCGAAGAAACATCTACCTTACAGCTATGCGCCGTACAGTAATATCCATGTCGCAGCCGCCGTGCTAACCGATCAGGGTAGCATCTACTATGGTGTCAACGTGGAGAACTCCAGCTACGGCTTAACAATATGTGCTGAGAGAAGCGCTATAGCATCAATGGTTTCTAACGGTGAGAGAAAACCCATAGCAATAGCGATCGTAACCGATCTAGATCACCCTATACCACCATGCGGTGCATGCCGCCAAGTACTAGCAGAATTCAATCCCGACATAACAATAGTAATGCATAGCGTGAAGTCCGGAAAGACAATTGTTGTCAAGCTATCAGAGATTTTCAAGAACCCCTTTATGCTGAAAATCAGTGAAAAAGAAGATTAGAGTGTTTTATGTCATTATGAAGTCGTCGTAACCATCAAGTTCATTCCTACTTTCTTTAACTGTATTCCCAGCATACTTGCTCCACTCACCGACAGCGTCTATGTCTCCGCCCTCCGTCTTGCGCTCATGCTTATCGATCTTAACTATTGCTGGTACAGGTATCATCATGCCCAGCAGGACAGCTTCTCCAACGTTTAGTGCTGGAAGCATGTCTAGTAGCTCGTCACTCAGCGTTTCACTTGCCCTCTGCACATATCTTAGATCTTCCGGCGATACTAGCTTCAATATGATCTTATTGTTAGTCTGGCTCAACGCGTCTTCATCAATATTCTTGGGCCTCTGGCTTACGAGCGTTAATCCTACACCGAATTTTCTTCCTTCACGAGCTATTCTCGCAGCAACCGATTTCGTCAGGGTCCTCCTATCACGTGGTATCAGTATGTGTGCTTCCTCAATAACTATGAGTATTGGTACAGGATAGCCTGACTCGCCTTTTGATGTGACGTATTCTTTTCTCCTAGTTAGGAGGCTGTTAAGGTAGTGATAGGTGACGGCGTCGGCTACGTCTTCGTCTACGCTGCCCAGCTGTAACACGTTGATCATTCCGGGTTCGACATAGGATTCTATGTTGATCGGTGCCTCCGGGGAGAGTACTGTGTCACCGTATCTCCTCATGAGGTCGTCGAGCTTATTAATAACGTCTATGATGGATCTTTTATCCCCCGCATATGTCTTGTTCGAAGCATATTTCTCAAGGACTTCTCTGAGTTTCGGAATGAATTTCTCAGGGTGTTTGAGATAATCCTTGTCCTTCGTTACCTCGTCATAGGCTCTCGCTAGGTACATGCGCTGCTTAGATGCTTTCTCGTCTAAGCCTAGTAATGCATAGTATTCCCAGACACTTAGACTCGCAGGGTTTAGTCTCGGCGCGAGCTTCTTTGTCTTGGGCCCGGCTATGTTTCCGTATTCGTTGTGCATGTCTATTACTAGAGCTGTTCCGTTGAGATCATTCGCTATTCTGTCTAGGAGTACTCCCACGGTATTTGATTTACCAGCTCCTGTTACCGCTAGTATTGCTAAGTGCCTGCTCATGATAGCGTTCACATCTATGTTTACCTTAACATTCGGGTGGTTCACGAGCCTCCCAATGGGTATACAGTGGTTTTCTTTCCTACAACTGAATACTTCTTGGAGGGTTTCATCGTCCGCCCTATATACTTTTGCCCCAGGCATGGGCGGGTGCTTCGGGGCATATAGGACTTTCTTTTTAGCTAGAGGCTCGACCCATGATAGGAGACGTGCTTGTCCAACCATATAGATGTGGCGATCCGCTCCGAACTGGAGGGCTTTCTCGATATGATCCGGCTTCACAGAGAGATTGTTCATCATGGGGTTTCCTATGAGGCTTGCCTCGACAATCCCTAATACATAATTGCACTCCATGTCCTCATAACATCTAGTCTTTGGGTACTCGACTATGATGTATTCTCCGACCTGGGGAGGCCTATTAGCTGTGAATGATATCTCTATGTTCCTGGCCTCCCCTACGACAAGGCCTAAAGGTTCTAACTCCATTCTCCAAGCACCTCTCTCCCGCTTGGAACAGGGGATAAGCCTAGGAGCTGGGCCACGTTATCAACTACGGCCCGAGGGATCTTAGCCTGTTTATCCGCCTCTATCAATGGATAGGGGTATCCATCACTTGGAGATGAAGAAGCATATAATTTATCGATGAGTTGTTTGACTAGATCTTCTAGTTCGCCCTTCCACCCAAACACGGGAATCTCGAGTTTTAAGAGAGGCCCGTCCTCGACTAGCCTGACATAAGTGATCGCTATCTTCATACCATCATAGAATTCGCGTAGCCCAATGACGCCCGGCATTGCCTTGAATCTCCTACTCCTCTCCTCCATGTCCTCAGGTATTATCGGCGTACTATAGCCCGGCTCACGCGTAAACCACTGGAAAAGCACGATATCGCTGGGAAGAGGGGTTCCCGGCGGGAGTATGTCTTCCCCTATGTCTTTAAAATAGTTCTGCGCCCGGCTCCTCTTCGATACATAGACCAGCGTGTTTTCTCTCTTCTTCATTCTCCTGAGGAGCTCCCTATAGATGATGAGCTTCTCAATGTACTCGATAAGTACAATGGCGTCATTGTGTTTGTCGGTTAGGCATTTCTCCTTCATGAAGCTATGGCTTATTATCGGGTTATACCAGGTGCTCTTATAATCATATAGCTTGTCGAGAATGTTCATTTCGAGGTCTTCGAAAACATTGTCCCCAAAGATCTCTTTGGCCTTAGCTATTGTTTCAGGCATGGTTTCTTCGCGAAGAGGTCTTGGAGCTATCATAATAGAGCGGAGGCTCCCGTCGAGGAATAGGGTCTCTGCTTCTCTGGAGGCCATTAGTCCTGCTCTGCCTTCTAGGATCTCTCTGAATAGACTGATCCTCTCCCCTATGCTGGGCGGGTGCAGTATGTCTATATCAACGAACCCGTATTGTTTCGGCCTAGACTTATAAACTATGGATACCCCTGATACTATGTAAAGGGTGTATCCGAAGAATTCCCTCCTTCCTTCCCCGCCATCAATAGCTGCTAACCCACTGGTCTCGGTCTCGGCGGGAACGTAGTTGTTCCAATACTTATAGACATGTTCCTCGAGAGCATCAAAATTTATCTTCCTGAGTTTTCCCAGGATCTCTTCTCGACGCCTATTAAGCGCCTCGTAGATCAGAGTCTCGGACACGGCTACTCACCTATCTCCATTTTCTCAACCCGTGAAAAGCCATCGACTTTATATACACGATACAGCGTCTCGGCTGCCTCCTTGATCTCTTCATCATGAGTTACTATAATCAATTGCTTGATGACTTCTCCGCCGCCGAATTTTTTCAGTAGATCTATTAGTTTCCGGCGTCTCTCATCGTCGAGGAATTCCGTAGGCTCATCAAGGATTAGGAAGCCTAGTTTATCACTACCGACTACCTTGTGGAGCGCAAGCATAGCGACAAGACTTACAACTACTTTTTCACCGCCGCTGAGGCGTGCTATTTCGATAGGTGTCCTTGCTCCCGGTGCTTTTAGATATATGTTGAAGTCTTCATCTATACTTACATCGTTATATCCTAGCTCGAACGTCTTTATCAGTTTACGCATGAGTGCTTCGATAAGCTTTGTGTAGCGGCGGCGTAGGAGTGCGGGTGCTTTATCCCTATGAAGTATGTTCTCCCTGATCCACATGAGTATCTTAAGCCTGTACAGTGTTTCCCTGACTGCTTTCTCACGGGCACGGAGCTCCTCGATCCTCTCGGCCAGCTCCTTTATCCTCTCGGCCAACGATTCTCTCTTAGCTTTGAGCTCGGCTTCCCTCCTTGATAATTCTTCTCGTTCCTTTTCAAGCTCCTCCCTATGCTTCCTTAGCTCATCGAGCTTCTCAACCTGTTTCTGCAGTTTTGAAAGCTCCTCATTTATTTCTCTGAGCATCTCTTGTTTCTGCTTCTCTTCTGCTCTGAGCTTCTCAATAGTCCTTTCCAGTTCTTCCTTCTGTCCAGCCAGCATTACGAGAATATCATAGGCTTTTCTAGCCCTTGAGAATAATTCTTCATAATCAACTGTCTCTGCTCTGACAATGTTCTTTATTTTCGCCTCGAATCCCTCAATCCATTTTCTCAGCTCCTCGATCTCCATCTCGACGTTTGTCTTCATAGTGTTTAATTCGTCTAGTTTCTCGGGAGGAGTTAGTTTAATGAGATCACTATATATCTTGGCATCGTTGATCATATTGTTCAATTCATCCAGTGCGGCCTCTAGGTTCTTGATCTCGGTCTCTAAGTCTTCCCTATGCCTGGCCTTCTCCTGAATAATTCTCCGTAGTTCTTCGAGCCTAGGTTTAGCTTTCTCTAGTTTTTCGAGGAGAGCTTTCACGTGATCAGTTCTTGCGGTGAGGCTCCTTGTTTTCTCTATGAATTGTTCAAGCTCTTTCAGCTTCTCTTCGAGCATCTTTTTCTCTTCATAAAGTCTTGCTAGCTCGGATTCAATGAGTTCGAGATTTCTCATTGTTTCCTCTATGATCTTCTTTCTATGTGTCTCTGTTAATGGTTGACCGCATAACGGGCATCTGCCTTCTCCACTTCTCGTAAGGATTTCGAGTTTTTCCTGTTCTCTCTTTTTATCAGCTTCTAGCCTACCGATCTTCTTCTCGATCTCCTTGATCTTATTGTTTAGGCGAGTATATTCACTGTTTAGCTTCTCTATTTCCACATTTATCTTCTCGATAAGCTCCTCGGGCGACTCTACTGTTATCCCTAGATGCGTATTTGCTTCATTGATAAACTCGGTTATTTCTTTCTCGATGTTCTCTATTTCTCTGGCTAGGCCTGCCTCTTCTTTTCCGAGAATCTCTAATTCACTATTTATTTCTTCTAGGGATGCCTTCTTTTCTTCGAGCTGAGCTTTTTTCTCCTGATAATCCTTTTCCAGCTGTTCCAAAGGCATCTTTATCTTAGCCGATAGTTCTTCTATTTTCTTCTTAATGGGCTCGAGCTTGGCGATCTCTTCCTCCATGCTCTTAATCTTCTCTCTAAGTTCGTCGAGTCTTAGTTTCTTGTGCTTGTACTCGGCATAGTCTTTCTCGGCTTCTAGGAGTTCTTCGATAAATCTCTTCTTCTCTAGCTCTTCTGTTATCCTTGACAGTTTTTCCATGTGTTCCTTTATCTTGTTCTGTATATCTTCTAGGTCATGAGTGAGCGTCTCTTTCTTGGCTAATAGTCTCTCGTAGTTTATCCGGGCCTTTTCGAGTTCTTCGATCTCTCTCGTGATGTTTTCTAGCTGTGTAGTGATCTCCTTTAATCTTTCCACGGTCTCATTGATCTCCTTATCGATCTCATGGATTTCTCTTTCAAGTTTTTCACGCTGCTCAATGGCTTCCCTTGTTTCCCTAGGTAGTGTTTCTGTAAGGTATTTCTCGAGGTTCTTTATCGTTGATTGGCGTGGTGTTAGTGTTGTTAATCCTATTGATGCTAGTTCTTTTGGTGCTTTGACGGGTAGTTCTGCTAGGTTCTGGTAGGCTTTCTCGTAATCATCGATTCCGAGGAGTGTGTCTATGATCCTCTTCCTCTCGCTTGGGGTTAGTGTTGTGAAGAGCCTTGTTATTCCTCCTTGTGGTATTATCGCTATTGTTCTGAGTTTCTCAGGGTCGAGTCCTAGGATTTCCTTTATCTTGTTGTTGACTTGTGCTTCTCCTCTTGCTGTGTCTATGGTTTTCCCGTTCCTCCTGATCTGGAGGATCGTGTCAGCTGGTGCGCCGGGTATTTTTCTTTTTATGTAGAGCTCTTCGTTATCCCCTATCTTCATAATCATTTCTACGACTGCTTCTCTGGCCCCAGTATTTATCAGGTCTTTCTTCCTGCGCTGTGCTCTCCATCCCTTCCCGGTTAGGGCGAAGTATATTGCTTCGAGGATGCTTGTCTTGCCTGCTCCGTTAGGGCCTATTAGCACTGTTACTCCATGGTCGAAGTCTATCACGGTTTCTCGGTGGCTTATGAAGTTCTTGAGGACTACTCTTTTGATAGTATAGTTTGTCCTCATGGCTCTTATCCTCCGCGTAGGAACTCGTCTAGCCTAAATGGTTTTCGAGGCCTAGTTGTTCTCCTCGGTTGTGGTTTGCTGATTGACGTGGTGGTCTTAGTTGCCGTGACTGCCTTGATCTGTGGGAGCCTTATCCTTGTCAACCAGTAGTTATGCTTTGATAATTCTTCTATGATTTCCTGCGCGTTGGCATAGTTTTCCTGTGCCAGCATATTCTTCAGCATTATTATCGTATCGGCTAATTCTAGGTGTTCGCGGCGTGGCTCCTTATTATCAGCGAGGATCAGGGATACTACGCTGCGCTCTATTTCTCTCGGGTCTTGCTTCTCCAGTTGTTCTTCGAGTTTCTCCTCGTCTTCTTCCCCGACGTATCTCCGTGTCCATGTTATGTATAGTTTCTCCATGTCTCCTAGCTCGCGCCTTATGATCTGGTTTATCTCGGCCTCGGGTGAAACATCTATTCTTCTCGGCAGGTGGAGGACTATGTGTATGATGAGTTTTCCGGTCTCGGCGAGTCTTTTCAGCTCGGGGATCTTCTTGGCAAGCATTATCCTGTGCTTAGGGTATTCGAGCTCAATTCTCTCCTGCGGCGTCACAGGCACATCTATCTTATAGGCTTCCGGCTTGTCTCCCGAGAGGTCTACTATGTAGAATCCCTTACCGCTCTTCTTCCACTCATCGATGTCGTCCGCACTGGTTATTTCTAGGCTTCCCGGATATGCTATGAGCTGGCCATTGCTCCTCCTGTATAGTTTTCCCCAGTGGAGATGCCCCATCGCCACATAGCTTATGTTCTCCGGGATCTCGTGGATCTCGAGTCCTCTCTCTAGTTTGAAGAAATTGATTATTGTCTGGTGCAGCATCAGAACTGTTTTTCCTTGTGCCCGGCTAGCTATTTGTCTCATCTTCTTCTTGAGGAGCATTAAGCCACGTGTTGTTGGTGGATGATGTATTATGCCGGCTATAGTGTATGTCCTCCCATCCTTAGTGATCGTGTCCATGTACTCGTTTATCCCTAGGAGCTTGAGCTCTGGTACGAGGACTTGGGGCGGGTAATCCCTTGTCTTAGGTGTATCGTGTTCTCCGAGTATCCCATAGATCCTTATTCCTTTGTCCACGGCTTTCTCAAGTGTATCCCTGGCTACCTTGATAGCTCTATTAGGTGGTTTGTACGTGTCGAACATGTCGCCGGAAATGATTATTGCGTCAACATGTTCTCTTAGGGCTTGTTCGACCGCATAGGTGAAAACGTCGTAGAAATCCTGTTCTCTCCAATCTAGATGATATTGTCTCTTACCTAGATGAGTATCCGCTAAGTGAGCGATCAGCAAACCGGTTTAAACCTCCCCTGGCGGGCCGCGATTCCATACATATATGTCTGGTATAAAAACTAACACTAATATTGTTCTAGGCCATTATATATTCTCTCAGAAGGGTGAACAGGTCTTGATGCAAGAGCTCAGCAAACAATTCCAAGAATCCTTCAAGAAATGGTTCAAAGAATTCCCAGACCAGACAAGGGCATTCCTCAACCTCCTCCAAACAGTGAATAAGCCGGGAGCCCTCGACACGAAGACCAAGGAACTCATAGCCGTAGCTCTAAGCGTTGTAGCTCATTGTAAATGGTGCATAGCACTACACGTCAAATCTGCGCTCGAGGCAGGAGCCACCCCGGAGGAGATCATGGAGGCCTCCTGGGTAGCAGTAGTAATGAACGGAGGCCCAGCCCTAGCCTACGTCCAGCTGGTCGAGAAAGCACTAGAAGAATACACGCAGAAAGAAAACCAGTAAATAATAACATGTAATATCTAACACGTTCTTTTTCCTCCCTTTCACTCCCTTCTCTCTGACAGGGATTATAGACCGAGAAATCTTGATTAAGCAATAACACCCTATCATAACAACTGGGATGAAGAGGAACCCGGGATGGAAGCCCATATTATGGGCGATGCCGAGAACCATGTAAGCGGGCACGGACCATCAAAACACAATAATGATTCCTCTGTCGAAGAGGTTTTCGATAAGCATGCTGAAAGATATGATTCCTGGTATGATCGCAACCTACCTATTCTCAGGGCTGAGAAAGACTGTATAAAGCTTCTAGCTCCTCATGGATTAGTGCTGGATATAGGTGTTGGAACCGCTAGGCTAACATACGATCTTAGTGCGCGTCTCGTCGGTGTTGATCCGAGTTTTGGCATGCTACGCAAAGCTGTTAAACGAAACATATTGGCTGTGCAAGCATTAGGTGAGGAACTACCTTTTAGAGATAATGTGTTCGACACTGTACTAATAATTGTAACTATTTGCTTCGCTGATGACCCGGCAGCTCTCATTAGTGAGGCAAGACGTGTTTTGAAGCCTGGAGGAAGACTTGTCACGTGTTTTGTTCCAAGGGAGAGTCCTTGGGGTAGACATTATTGGTGGCTAGGAATAAGTGGTAGGAGTATATTCTATAGGAAAGCTAGATTCTATAGTGTCTCTGAGGTTGAAGAACTAATCATTAATGCTGGTTTTAGGATATGCGACTATTGTTCAACACTAAGTTATTCACCGATTATACCTCCCATCTACGATGTACCGATTAGATCAAGAGATCCTTCATGCGGCTTCATTTGTATTTGTGCCGAGAAATAATTATGATTAACTGTGATCCCATGTATAATGATCTATGGCGGCCCTGATATTGAATAATGGGTGTACATGATGTGCTCCGGTCTTAAGGCTATAATGGAGAACATACAGTTACAATCAATTCCTTGCAATGCCAGAATTATCGATTACTGTATATGTTTAAGATACACATATGTCCTCATATCCATAGATGAAAAGAAGTACTTGGGCTTATCACATACTTTCATAAACCATTTATCTAGGAGAAAACCAGGGATATGTAGTATTGAAGAGTTAAGACTTCCCGATATCCTTCTATCTCGTGATCCTTATGCTAGGCAGCTTGGTTTCGCATTATTGAATGCTTATTCCCAGTACTTGATCAGTAGGGAGGGCCTTGCTGATCTCAGGAAAGACGTTAACGCTGTTGATGCGGTAGAGATAGGACGGGATGACAGAGTATTATTCATCGGTGATATTAGGCCATTGGTTGAACGCGTTCGTGAACGGGCCGGAGAAGTCGTTGTTTTGGAAAATGATGTTTGTAGGAGGCCTGACACATTACCAGGAACTTATTTATCATTGCTCGGCGATTTTGACGTTGTATTTATTACTGGTGCGGCTCTTGTTAATGGATCTCTCGATCAGATCCTCATGCTTACTAGGAGTGCTCGTGAGAGAGTGCTCGTGGGGCCTACTGCTCAGATCTATCCTGGTTTCCTACGTGGTACCAGTTTAACAAAGGTTGCGGGATGCTATGTTCTTGATCCCGGGGCTGTTATTAGGGGGCTTAAGATAGGCTATGGGACTCGCTGGGTTTTAAGATACAGTAGGAAATATGTGCTCGATGTACCGACCTAGTATATTTTTGGCTTCTGATATCCCTTGACGACATAGTAGGTTATTGCGGCTAGGAATATTATCATTGGTATGAGGAAGACGTAGAGGTATGCTCCGGCTGGTAGAATATGTGTTCCTTCGAGATTATAGTATACGGTGTCTACGAGGGATAGTGATACTATGATGTTTACATATGCGAGGAACACATACATGACGTCGATGCTCTTCACTATGGCGTCCCACTTCATGTATGGCTTGTAGAAAGCCTCGGGTTTCTTTTGGCCAAGGTATACTAGGAAGAATGTTACTCCAGCAATTAGTAGGATTGCTATAATTGTTACTGTTATGAGTGATTCTTTTGTCATGTAGCCATTAGGCTGTCCTCCTGGCCCGAAATGCGATGCTACTCTCGATGGTAGTTCTGGATACATGATTATTGCATAGATGATCGCGGATATATATGATATGAGGCTAACTACTAGGCATGGTATTGCTGTTCTGAATCCTTTTCTAAACTGTATTTCTTCTCCCCTGGAGGGTGTCTTCATGCTCTCTTTCTCTGCTTCTCGTTCGGCCATGAATATTATTGCTATGAGTACGGCGAGGTATGGCAGTGGGGATGCTATTATTAGGAGTATGTCTCGTTAACCCATTGCCCGATCGCTAGGAGTACTAATGCATATATTATTGATATTACTCCTGTTAACACATTGTATTTCCGCCATAATCTCTTCGAGACGTAGGCATATCCTATCCTTAAGCCTACAAAGGGTATTATCTTACCTTTTACACCGATGATTATGGTTATGATCCCCGCTACCATGAACAGGGCTACGTAGATGTAGAGGATTGAGCCTAGTTGCCCGGTCATGTTGCCTCCCTTAATATCCTGCTTATGATTTCTCCCTCCTTGATCGCTTCTCTTATTATCTCTTCGACGAGGCTTCTCGATTTCTCCTTGATCCTATAGTATTTCTTCATCGGGTACCCCGTCGTCGCAGCCCAGTAGCTCTCGATCAGGCCCAGCTTCTCAAGTTTCTTTAGTGTATCGTATATTGTGCTTTCACTGGGCTTTAACAGGCCATTGGATAGTTCTTCGATCTTTTTTCTCAGGTTATAGCCGTGTATTGGCCCGTATTTATTTATGATGCTGAGTATTATTACTTTGTATAGTCCTAGCCTTAGTTCCTTCAGTATTCTCTGTTTTATCTTCTCCTTATCCATTACTACACCACTTTTGGGGCAGAGTTTATATATCTGGTTTTTGAAATAATACCTCTGACTCCGAGGTATCTATCTACTATCAAGGTGTAATAAGGCTTGCCCAACTATGTAGTAGAAGTGGTCGACCTACATAAGGTGTATCCTGATGGGAAAGAAGCTCTCAAAGGACTATCCTTCAACGTCAAAGAAGGAGAAATCTACGGACTAATAGGCCCGAACGGAGCGGGTAAGACTACGACCCTGAGAATACTGGCAACAATCCTAGAGCCAACAAGTGGTGAAGCACGGATATACGGTTATGACGTAAAAACACAGGCCGAGCAGGTCCGGAAACACCTGTCATACCTGCCCGAAGAGGCTGGAGCATACAAGTACTTGACAGGGCTTGAATTCCTCGAATTCATAGCTTCCTTCTACGCTAAAAACGAAGAAGAGAAGAGGAGGATGATACAGGAGGCGTGGAGGATAAGCGGGCTCGGCATGAGGATAAAGGATAAGATCAAGACGTATAGCAAGGGTATGTTGCGGAGACTATTGATAGCGAAGACATTAATGGTTCACCCGAAACTAGCGATCCTGGACGAGCCTACAAGTGGGCTTGACGTGATAAATTCGACCAGGGTCAGGAAGATCATTAAGAAATACGTTAAGGAGTACGGTGTAACCGTTCTTCTCAGCAGTCATAACATGTTAGAGGTCGATTATCTCTGCGACAGGGTCGGCATTATTCATGAGGGTAGGCTAATCGCTGAAGGAGCACCGGAGGAGCTGAAGCAAAAGTATGAGGCCGAGAACCTCGAAGAAGTGTTCACAAAGATCGTTGGGGGTGAGGAGATGTGAGAAGCGATTTCATGATCATATTCATTAAGGAGATGAAGAGCATTATCCGCGACCCCAAGATACTGATAACAATGATCATAGTTCCTGTCGTAATGACTAGTATTATGTATGGAGTCATGGGGACAATGACTACACAGGCAGTGCAACAAGCAATGAAGCCCGGTGGAAAAGTTCTGCTGGTGGACCTCGATCATGGTAGTTGGGCCGAGAACTTCACTAAGTACTTGATCAGCGAGAAATATACTTTGATCCGATACAATAGTGTCGATGAAGCCTTAAGGAACTATGATGATGCTCTATGTGTTCTAGTTATTCCGAAGGGGTTCTCGGAAAACCTTACCAAGGGTGTCAGGGCCTACGTGCAATTATACTATAAGATCAGGGGGATAAGCTTCACTAGCATGATGACCGGCTTTAAGATTTATGGCGCCATAAATGAATATGCCAAAACAATATCCAAGGAGATCATCGAGAAAGCAGGATTATCCCCCGAATTCGTATCATCACCTGTGAATAGTACTAGCAACGTCGTTATAGGTAATACTATCATAGAGAATGCTGATCCCTCACAGGTTACCGGCCCTCTTCTCATGATGGGATTGTTCGTCCCGTTAATCATAGGGTTACTGGCAGGCTTCGTAGCCCAGTTATCGGCCACGAGCATAGCGGTTGAGAAAGAACAGAAGATGCTCGAGACTCTGCTTACTCTTCCACTGAGCAGGTTTAGCTTAATAGCTGCTAAGGTAACGGCTGCATTTATTGTTAGCTTGATTGGTGGTGGCGCATACTTCATAGTTCTAGGATGGTATTTCTCGCAAGTCACGAGCATGGGTGAAGCATCAACCAGTAATGCAGCATCGACCGCCGTGTTATCGGCGTTGATGAAAGCTATAGGTGTTCAGACACCGATAGCACTGGTAGTGGCTGGTTTTGGCACATTATTCCTAGCACTCGGCATAGCATTGGTGCTCGCCATGTTCGTCGATGATGTCAGGAGTGCACAGATTATCAGCGGCTATATTATAGCTCCACTTATGATAGCAATATTCATAGGATTGTTCATCAATATCTCGAGCATGCCATCAGTACAACAGACAGTATTAGCGGCTATCCCCTTCGTCAACATAGTGTTCGTATTGAATCTTGGACTCGCCGGCAATGTATTGGCAGAGCTGGTAGCAGCAGTGTCATCATGGATTTATGCGGGTATAGTACTCTATATTGCCTCAAGAATTATCGGTACCGAGAAGATCTTCACAATGAAGCTATTCAAGAAGAGAGGCCGGAGAAAAACTATGGGTATACACCTGTTGTCACTGAGAAAGTAGCATAACCTGTTTTAATCCTCCCGCCACATGATTTTTTATTTCGGTGTATGTGTTGACGAAAAGGATCGTATTCGTACTCATATTCCTTTTCATGGTTTTGCCTGTTTGTCTTCCATCCCCTATTGTCCATGCCGAGAATAATGTAATTCTTCCTCCAGGCCGATTTGTTCTTAACAAGACACTAACAATTAGAGCTGACATGGAGAACGTGACAAGTAAGATTGTCTGGTGGAATAATACATATTATATCATATTAGGTTCTCAAGGCCAAGTAATGATCTACGATCCCATATACAATAAGACCGTGTTCCAATTAAGAAGCGGTTACGAAATAAACTATACAATAGGGTTCAATAAGACCGCCTTAGCCCTACTAGTTATCGAGTACAGGATAGTTAATGATAGTATTATGTTTACCCCATATTACTGGATAAATAACACTGTTTACAAGGGCTCAACAATATACGTACCCATGGGTTATAGGTTAGCTGCTGGTTTTAAAGTAGTTAATGATACGATAATATTTAGCCTGTATAGGATCGTTCTCCCAAGTGAGAACTTCTCATCAATAGTTATTGAATGGAATATTAAGAATAATGATATCCGAGCTATTAGTGAGGACGATATGGCTTATACTGCTTTCAATGCACTTGTAACAGTTATTTCTCCATTGACTAGATCAGGCGCGTTAATGCCTGGGACTTCGTTGACAATAGCTATACATAGGGATGAAATCAGATCTAGGTTTGTCGCGAGAATAAGTCTTTCCTATAATAAATACGTGCTGGGCGTGAGCCTTACAAATATCGTACCCGTTAAGGCTGTACTGATAGATCATGGTAATCGTGTTCTAGGACTTGTTTTGGGGCGGACATATTCTTTCCTAGGCCGTCCAGAGAATATTGTCTATGCTTATCTGATGGGTGTTTACCACGAGCTCTACGTTAAGAGATTTGATGAGCTAGATGATATAGCGGTTTCACTCAACAAACTACTTATCATAAATACATCGGGAAAACTTAGTATATACAATGTATTAACAGGAGAGCTATGGAGATCGATCAATTTATCCGTTAAAGGCGAACCAGTTGTTCTCCCAGATGTTAATGGTGATGGTGGCCAGGAAGTGCTCTTTGTGACTAATAATGTAGCCATGGTCATGAGTCTAGCCTCGCTTTTTGAGTGGAGGATGAATACTGGTTTTGAAGAGCTCAATATTTTAGGTGTTGCTCAGATTAATGGTAGTTGTTTCGTCATAGGATTATCTGATAACGTTCTATACCTGTACCGTATACAGTACTACGGCCCCCGTGATGATACCCCTCCATTTCTTAGCGTTGAACTCCAGGGAAATATGGATGGCGTTAGCAGGGCTCTCGCCTTAAAAATTAATGCTATGGATAATGAATCCGGTGTTATACTAGTAGTTGTTAGAGTTAAAGGCAATGGTATCGATGAGTCCCACATATATTTTATCCGAGACAAACATGCTACAACAATCAGTCTTGAACGCGGATTACCCGACGGCAAATACGAGTTGATCATTACATCCATGAATCTTGTTGGGTTAAATACTACCATTGAGAAACAGATAATTATTGATCACTGTCCGCCAAGATCAACTCTTCTCTAAGCATCCCGATTATCCTAGCCCGTCTTTATTACCTTGTAAACCATATGATATATGATTGGTGACCGGTCGTGGCTAGGCTTAGCTATATGTTTAAGCAGGGTACTCCATTAGGGCTTGAAGCTGATACTCTCGCTGTCCTCGTCCCGCAGAGCAATGGTAAGCCCGTGATACCGGATATTGTGTATGAGAGCTACCATGACATCATAGATAATATTATTCGTCAGGGTGATTTCAAAGCCGAGGAAGGAGAGATCAGGATTGCTTATCTGCCGAAGGATTATGCGAGACTCGTGCTTGCCGGTCTTGGTGAAAATCCAAGCCTAGAATCAGTAAGGATCGCTTGCGGCAAGATCGTTAGAGAGCTCGAAAACATGAATGCGAAGGACATTGTTCTTTATTATGATAAATCCCTAGGCCTTGATCCAGGCGAGGTTCTAGGCCAGTGCATTGAAGCATCTGAGATAGCCCTGTATGATCCCGGCGAGATATTCAAGGCTAGGGAGCGCAAGGAGAAAACCATTAAGTCTATAACGATAGTGTTCCCCGACGAGATAGGCGGCGCCG
>Ga0256835_1000964_pt1 | contig 18476 bp, 18 predicted proteins | sample PIR30metaG_FD_185972 | JGI IMG/M metagenome (GOLD analysis project Ga0256835, IMG submission 185972) | Hydrothermal vent microbial communities from East Pacific Rise, Pacific Ocean - PIR-30 | ecosystem: Environmental > Aquatic > Marine > Hydrothermal vents | place: Pacific Ocean: East Pacific...
GCCGGCTGGCGTGCCAGTTGGTAGTGAGCTGTGCTCGCGAAGGCTGGCAAGTCCTGGCTCGCCAGGACCATAGCGGCCGGGTGATACCCGCTCCCATCCCGAACGCGGAAATCGCGACGGCATTTTTTTATTTCGGAAAAAACAAAAATTATTACTGATGTCTGATTTTTAGTTTTTTTAAAAAAATTGTTTACGCGTTTTTTCTCCCGATAACGTAATAAAATCTTCGTGCATGAATTTGTTTTGTCATGTATTCTAAATATGAATTGTAAAAATCTGGGTTTTGGAACTTCATTAATGCCAGTTCTGTACTTGTTATCAATTGTGGCATTGAGTCAAATGGTACTTGATAACTAATATATTCTCCTTTAATTATTTCAAACCCAATTTTTTTCATTACTCTTATCACTTCTTTAGGTGTCCTAAGATTGATATTTCCAACTATGTCTTTATAACCATGAAGCATTTTTCTTAATTCCCAATATGAATCTCCAGAAGCATAATCGACTATTAATCCATATCCCCCTGTTTTTAATAACCGATAAAACTCTTTTAATGGTGTTTTTACTGTTGGATAGTCTGACCATACAAAAAAGCTGGATACAAAGTCTGCAATCTGGTTTTTTAAAGGATTATCCCTCGCATCAGCAACAATCCTATTAACAAACTCAGGTGTCAAGAAATTTTCTATCATTGCAAAAGAAAAGTCCACTGCAATAATATTCGGGTTAAAATCTTTTGAGAGGACATACTTCTCAATACCACCTGCACCAGAACCCAGGTCAATCCATAAAAAAGTGTTTTTTAATATCGGTGCAATCTCTTTAATAACAATCTCGACGGCCTTTTGCCGAGTAGACAGTTTCTTGAATTTTTCTGCACGATATTTCCTATTCCAATATGTTATTAGAGAATCTAAAGATCCTGAGAAGTATGACACAATTCACACCGATATTTAATTAGAACGAATGAATAAGTAATTTGTTATGTAAAATATTCTTAGAATCAAGATTACGAGCAAAGATTTTAATAATCATGCCATAATAGATCATAGCACGACAATATCATTTTTATTCATTTTTAAGATAAATTCTCCTTCATAGTTATTTCTCTTATCTATTCCCACCATTATTTTTGGTTTTAATACTTGTATTCTTATTTTTTTTAATGTTAGATCTGTTGTCTCAAAAATCCCAAATTGATTTTGATGTTGATCAAATGAATATTTTACTAATCTTGCATTCAAAAGGATATAATCATTTTTTTCTTTTTTAATGTCCTTATGATTTTCCACGTTTTCAATTGCTATTTTTTTTGGAGGTAAGATTACTCCTGTTTTTGGATTAAACTCTTCTAAAAACTTTTTTCGAAGTAACTCTTTTGGAATAGAATTTGGAATCCCCATAAATATTGCTGCTTTAATATTAGTCGGATTTTGAAAAGCATGTTCTGCATAGTCCTGTTGTATTATTTTACCTTCGTCTAAAATCATAATTATATCTGCAACAAGTCTAGCTTCGAATTGATCATGGGTCACATAAATTGTAGTAGTCATTGTCTCTTTTTGTACGTGTTTGATCTCTAATGCTAAATTTTCCTTATTGAATGCATCAACAGATGCAAGTGGTTCATCTAAGAGTAATAATTTTGGATCAATTGCTAATGCTCTAGCAATTGCTATTCTTTGCTTTTGTCCGCCACTTAATTGGTGAGGTTTTCTAGAAAGTAATGATTTGATCTCGAGAAGATTAGACAACTCACTTATTTTTTTTTCAATCATTTCCCGTGGCCATCGCCTTGCTTTAAGTCCAAATGCAATGTTGTCCTTAATTGTCAGATTAGGAAATAAGATTTGTCCTTGCGGGACATACCCAATACCTAAGTCTTTAGGTTCTTTTCCTGTTATTTCTTCTCCATGTATGAATATTTTTCCCTCTTCATACTCAATTAATTGGGCAATACATTTTATTAAAGTTGATTTTCCACTACCACTAGCACCTAGTAACACTCCTAATTCGCCGTTTCTAAGGCTCATGTTTATTCCACGAAGTACTGGTAGTTCTTGGTAAGAATAATATAGTTTTTTAATTTCTAGTGCTTTTTCCATATTTACACCCTTAATTCAGCATATTCAGTTGATGAAATTAATCTGAAGGCAACGAAGGATATGAAAATCATTAGTGATGCCATTGCACTTGGAAGTCCCGGATTTCTTGAAATAATTAGCTTATATACTGCAATAGACATGGTTGTCCATTCTGTTCTTGCCAGAAAATATGTAGCTCCAAACTCTCCTAAAGATATTGCAAAAGAAAAGATGGATGCTGTTAATATCGCTGGTAATAAATGAGGTAGTTCTATTTTTTTAAATATATATAGGAAGGTTCCTCCAAGGGTCTTTGCTACTGAAATCTGCTCGATACTTAGTTGTTCGTATCTAGAAAAAACTATTCTATAAACAAAAGGAAAAGCTACTAGCGTTTGTGCGATAATAATTAGTAATCCTACATAGTTATTATATAATTTAGTGTTTTTATATGCTAATGCAACCCCTAAGGATAAAGAAACAGCACTGGTAGCCATTGGTAGAATAATTATTAATGAAAGAAATTCTTCAACTAACTTATGCGCTGACATATCAAGATGTTTTGTAGTATTCTTTTCTAAAGCTAAATACCTAGCAATTGGTATTGAAAGTACCAATGTAATAGCTGTTACTGAAACTGCTATTATTAGTGAGTTCCTAACTACATTTATTAGTGAGGTGCCAAGTAATGGTTCATATCTCTGAGAAAATAATAACTTATAATTCTCAAAAGTAAAACTGTTTGTGTATACTGAATAAAAAGAGGTCTTTATGACGGCATATATGGGTATTAAAGATAAAAATAATATAAATGCCATATAAAAGATCCATACTAATAATACCATCTTATGTTTCATATCTTTCTTTGAGAACTCCTCAAAAAATGATTTTTTAGTGGGTATTCCTTCTGTTTCAGAAATATTTTTCCCTTGTTTTAAGTAAATAGTAATTATAATTATATTAAGAATTAATTGAATAACAGTCAATGCTGCGGCAAGATGGAATCTTAGCCGGATCCTAGCATTTTCATAAATTAAAACTTCAAGTGTTTTGTATCGGACTTCTCCTAATGCTAGAACTATTGCGAAGCTATTAAAACAATAAATAAAAACAAGGAGTACTGCTGTTTTTACATAACTAATAATTTTTGGAAGTGTAATTTTATATAAATAATAATAATGACTTGCTCCTAATGTTTTTGCAACTGCCTCTTCTTCTGCACTAATACTCCTCCATCCCGTCTCAGTTACTCGAATAACTACTGACAAATTATAAATTAAATGTGCAATAATTATCCCAGATAGCGTTCCATACAGTGAAAATAGGGGTCTCCCGAATATTTTTATTGAAAATAAAGTGACAAAACCATTTGGGCCGAAAGCTAATACTAAGCCTAATAACATTACTACAGAGGGAAGCAGAAACGGGATGGTGATTAAGTCTTGAATCGCGTTTTTTAATGGAAATTCATACCTAGCTAGAAAATAACCTGCAGGAAGCCCTAATATTAGTGCCAAGAATGTTGTGATTAATGCTTGTTGAAAAGTGAAATAAAGAGCTTGAACAAACTGGTTTTGGTGAAATAAGTTAATAAAGTAAGAAATTGTAAACCCTGTATTTCCGAAGCCGTATCCAAAAGCAACAATTATTATTTTGTACATTGGATATAAATAAGAGAACAACAAATAAATTAAAGGCATTATTATGGAAAAAAAAGAAACAACGAATTTACTGTTTCTAAGAAATAATTTTTTTAGCATGACCGCATCAATTCTTTAAACTGCTTAGTGTTTTAGGAATGATGCTTATTAATTGTTTTTACGGGTAAGTACAGGTATCACTGCTACAAAAATTAATGTTCCAGTTACAATAATTAAAGAGGGTGAAGGAAGTATTGAATCATTTTCCTTTGAAGCTCCTGCAATTACGTTTTCCCATTCGTCAAGCCATGTATCTAAATAGGTCTTAAGTTTATCACTTGGAATGTAATCGTTTAGTAACTTGACTTTTGAAGGATCTATTGCAGATTGTTGATAGCAAGGCGGTAATGTAACATTGTTATTTGCAGGATACATCCATTGATGAAGCGGGATGTTTTGTTGTAGGTCTTCAGATAAGAACCAATCAATAAATTGTTTTGCTAAGTCTTCATGTTTAGCATTTTTTACTAAACCAATCCCTTCTACTTGATACCATGCATATGAATTTCCTTTTTCATTGGAAACAAAAGCTACCGTACTGCTATCGTTATAGTTACATAAATTATATGCAGGGCTTGTCCCATAGCTAATCATTATTGGGCGATTTGCTTCTGGAAGGAAAAATTCATCTATTGCTTCTCCCCAAGATTTAACAATTCTAAGATGAGGAGCTGTTATCTCCCACCATTCTTTCCAGTCGCCTTCTCCTAAAACCCCTGTAATCCCATGATCTTTATCTCCATAAACTGCAATTGTCCATAATAAAAATGCTAACCCTGGTGAGCTATATATTGGGTTTTCAACAATTAACATGTCCGATAACGTGCTGTTGTTTTTAAAGTCATCAAGAGTGATATTTTCAGTTTTGGATAATAGATCTCCAATTCTTGACTTGTCAGCCCAGAATGAAATAATGCCATAGTCATATGGGAGCAAATAATGCTCAGGATCAAGACTGTTTACTAAAGTTAATGGAATCTTTGTACCTAATAAATTGCTGTCGTAAGGTTGTAATACACCATTTTCCTTGGCTTTATGGACTAGCACGTTGTCTAGTCCAATAACAACGTCTGCTTGGGGGTCATCTTTTTCTAGGATCAATCTAGTCAAGATTGTATTTGCATCGTCAAAAAGTACTAATTTAACGCTTCCTGCCGGAAGGTTGTATCTTTTCTCAAACTCACTGGTGAAGTTGTATGGTGGATCTGCAAGCAAAGACTCATAAGTATAGATTACAAGTTGGGTGTCAGTTTGATTCAGTTTTGGAGCCTCTTTATTGACTATTTCTGAGGATGTTGCAGTTACTGAAAATATTAGCCCCGAAAAAATAATAGTAAATGTTAGTACTAAAGAAAGTGTTTTCTTTTTCATCATGATATGGGTTTTTTACATCTAAACATAAATTTTATTTTGGGGAAATATAGGGGTACTATAAATGAAGTTTCCATGCGAATTGTTGGGAGAAAAGTATTTAGCGACGATTAGGCGGGTTCTCTCTTTCAAATTAAGAGAAAAAGGCTATTCTCAACAACAAATTGGGCGTTTCTTAGGAATTAGCCAGCCTGTAGTCTCTGGATATTTAAGGCATGGTCTAAATAAACCTAAAAACGTAATTGAAGAAGTTGCATATGAAGTTGCAGATAATATTGTAGAATACATTTTAAGCGATAAATTACAGTTGGCAATGAAGATCGTATGTACAAGATGTAAGGCACTCCGTAATCAAGGCCCAATTTGTACTTTACACAAAGAAGTTATTCATGGACTTAATAATCATGAAGTGTGTACTGCATGTTTAGAAACAAGTTTTAATACTCAGGATGGAGAACAACGCTACTTGTTCTTAAATCGTTTTACAAAAGAAATAAAGACGTTGTTAAATCGTACTGAATTTCCATATCTTATTCCTGAGATCGGCTTACAAATAGCGGTTGCTCCTGAAAATGCTACCCATATGGAAGATGTCATTTCTTTTCCTGGTAGAATCATTAAAGTAAAGAATCGTGCTGTAATGGTATCAAATCCAGAATATGGTGCATCAATAAGTGTACCAAAAATATTATTGTGGGCAAGAAAAACGATATCTAAACGTATTTTTGGAGTAATTGCATGTAAAAATATTGCATTTTTAAGGAGATGGGTAGAATCTAAAGGTAAAATCGCGTATAAAACAACCGAAATTGATCGTAGAAGGGAAGAAGTATTATCTAAAATAAGCAAGCTTGAAAAAATATCTGATTTGCGCCTTATCCAAGATGAGGGAGGGATGGGTTTAGAACCCATCTCATATTTATTCTTTGAGGATTTAATAGAAATTCACGAGTTATTAGATAATTATGGTTCTGTCTGACTTCTTATTGTTCAAAAAAGTGATATAAACCTAATGCTAATTTTTTAGCTTTTCTACGTACCATTTCAAAGCTCCATTCTTCTAAGACTTCTCTAATTTTTTTAGAGATTTCTATTGGATAATTTATTTCATCAATATCAACAAACGTAAGTTCTGTTCTAAGTACTTCAACACCGTAAAAATTTGTTCCAAAAATAATTATCTTGGCATTTGGTAATTCTAATGGATTATGATGTACACCATAAATAGTTGCTTTGTCCCATCCGTCAATAATCCATAATTCAAAGATATCTAATACATTTGGTATTTTTTTTATTATTTCTAAAATCCCTATGTTTGGAGTAAGAGATGTTTTTATTACCTTTTTTGTATCCAGATTTTTATTTTTTCTGTTAAGTAATGTTTCTTGTTCTGGGAACAAAAAGATTTCGTCTTCTGAAAACTTACTGTAAAGCCTTTCTTTCTCACTATCGGAGCTAATAACCCCATACCTCATGTCTAACATTTGTCCGAATTAAAAAACATGCAAGAACTAAATTAATTTTCTGAACTTAGTCTATTTTATCGTATTATCGCTTAAAATGATTGTTTTTATTAATAGAACAGCGAGAATTCTTTAATTTTATTGGCTTTCATCCCGTCCCTTTCGGAAGGGGATTTCTCACTAATAGAGTTAAAAACAAGCTTGAAAAAATAGATTTAAGATTGTATCCTGCATGCTCATAATAAATAATTATGAGGTTGACTTTTTTCCATCTGCAGGAACTTTTTATTTTATCATATTATCGATTTTAGATCTTGCTAAGTTTAGTAAGTCATAATCGTTCTTATGTCTAAGGAGTTTATATGCTTCCTCGTAAGAAGCCCATCTGGCATGGTCATGTTCTGAAGACAGTTTTAGTTTTTTTGAATGAAACTTTACAAGATAGTAATGAACAGTTTTTTCTACTATACCATTTTGTCTTCTAAACCAATAAACGCTTACTTTTGGCAATTTACAGACAATAGTAAACTGAGACTGCCCGGTTTCCTCATAAATCTCCCTTTTAGCAGTCTCTATCAAAGTTTCCCCGACTTCAATGTGCCCTTTTGGAAATGCCCAATGCCCCGCTTTTCTGTATCGTAATAACAAATAGAATACTTTCCCAGTTTGATCTATAAAAAACGGAACGCCTCCCGCACTTACTTCTTTGATAATCGGGGTGTTGAAGGATTGCATTAATGACACCTTTCACTAACACGACTTATATTTTGAAATACTCTATTAGAAAATAATACTTTGACTTACATTAAGTTTCTGTTTAAATTATACATGATGTTATTAGTATAAAGTCGTCCTCTTATCTTAAAGAGGGATCATTATTTTCTTATTTTCTTAATAATTTAGGTTATTTTATTAGGCCATTTAGTTGAAATTCTGTTTTAATTTGTTTTTATAGTCGTAACAAATGTATACTGTGTCTAGGAAAAAAACGAGTATTTTTTAACTTTATTAGTCTATTCTTTTATTGTGGTGCACTCATTTACTTCCTTTCAAGATCTTACTCATTTCTCATTAGAACCATTTAATGAGATATTATTAATCAATAGTAATTTTCAAGAAGAAGGCCTAACTATTGAAGAAGTTAAAGTATTATTAATAATGACCCAGAGTGCACCAGGAATAAATTCTGTAAAGACTACCTACAGTTTTCAAGGCCTAAGACGTGCTTGTAATTTACATCAAGCCAGACTTACCAAAGCATTAAATAGATTAATAACGAAGAGGGCGATTATTAAGACGCCCCATGGTTATGAATTAACAGACTTAGGAGTGGAGTTAGCAAATAAGTTTAGACAAGAAATTTTGTCTAATAAGGATGTAGAAGAAAAAGACCATAAATATGTAGCTTTTTTGAAAACAAAATTAACGAATGGTAACATTGACAAAACAAAGCTACCAGAGATCTATGAAAGATTATTAGGTAAATGGTTTGCTAACTTAAGATTTTATTCAGTAAGTTACAATGAGAACTTTTTACAATTTAATTGGGTTGGAGATATTCCTCCTACCGTAACAGCAACATTATCAATATTGCCCCCCAATAAAATAACAGGCTATATAGTCGCTAAAAATGAGGAACAATTGGAAAGTACAGTTAACGTTTTTGTTCAAAGAATATCTCAAGAATTGGGAGCAACTGGAATAAATATTGAATTTACTCAGCCCATATTTGATTATCAAAATGGAATGGATGTCTTAGCATCGTGAACTACTCCTTGCGAAAGCAATGAATTATTTACAAAAATGAAGTAACTATTTTATTACCAGCAAAAGAGGAGAGTTACAAAAGATTTTTTTTACTAAACAACGGTTCATAATATAGATTGTGTCTATCTATCCTTTAAAGCAGAATTAAGAAGTATTGGACGTGAGGAAAATGTCCCGAGAAAAAATTGAATATCCAATTCATTTGGTCTTAGAAGGTGTTGTTAAACAAGCGGAGAGAGATGGGGTAATTACAAAAGAAGAAGCCGAATTAATAAGAAAAATCCAGATTGATGCTAGAATGTTAGAAAAAAACATTCAGGAATACATTAAAGAGAAATCTCCATCTAAAGAAGAATTAGAACAATTTATTGCTAATGAAAAAGAGAAATTAATTAAACAAGCCACAGAAGTTGCAATGGCGGATGGTATAATCTCTAATGATGAAAAGGGAATTATTGATAGACTTGTGGAAGAGTTATCTAAATATAGCTATTTTTAATTTGTGAACTACCCCTTGCTTTTGCGAGGGGCTTCTTGCTTCACAGAGGAGACTCTCTCCACAAGCGCTACGGGCCGTCCCAGCCCTGCAGGAAAAGCATATACAAAAAACATATGATGTCTTTGGCTTTCATCCCCTCCTTTCGGAAGGGGATTTCCCGCCGAGAAAGTTAAAAATGAATAAATCATAATTTTATTATTATTACATCTATTTTTTGTTTTAACAACGGGCATTAGACATAATTAATTGCTATTAAATAATTCTCTCCTATCACAACATTACAAAAGCAGAATAGTTTATAATTTTTGAATAAAAAGAAAAAATGTGTTTGATAAAAAAGAATTCGACGTGGTTATTGTCGGTGCCGGTCCTGCAGGAGTAGTTGCGGCCATAACTGCCGCTAAAAATGGCCTCCAAGTAGCGCTTTTAGATAAAAAAGAAAAACAATTAATTGGTAATAAGACTTGTGGAGATGCATTAGACAGAAATTCACCTAAGCTATTAAAAGAAAAGTTAGGAGTTGAATACCCACATGGTACGGAAGTGGCAGATCCTATTGAAAAAATGATCATCTTGGGGGAAAACTCAGAAGCAAAGATTTCTTTAGATGCCCCAGGATTTATGGTGAATCGATTAGAATATGGGCAGAGATTATTAAAAGAAGCAGAAAAAGCAGGTACTATAATTTTTGATAGGACAAGAGGAAAAAAAGCAATTGTTAGAGACGGAAAAGTTGTTGGATTAAAAGCTGAAACAAATGATGGAAAGGAGATTATTTTCACATCTAAAATAACTATTGATGCTTCTGGGGTTATAGCAAAGCTAAGACGTAGTTTACCACAAGATTTCTTTCCACCAATGGAAAAAACTTTGGATCAAAAATTCATTGCAAAAACTTACAGAGAGATCATTGAGCTTAAAGATGAGCACCCCTGGAGAAGATCAATTGTCCTAAAATATGAACATGACATCCCTTCACCGGGCTATATCTGGTTTTTCACAAAGGGGAAACAGAGACTAAATGTTGGGACGGGATGGGTCCCAAATAAAAAAAAATAAAGAATTAAGTGTAAAAAAGGTATTCAAACAAGCCTTTAAAAAATACTATTCGGAAGATCAATATACATTATTAGCTTCAGGAGGGGGTCAAGTACCAGTAAGACCCCCGCTTGATACTGCAGCCGCCCCTGGTTTTTTAGTGGCTGGAGACGCCGCATACCACGTAGAACCAGCAACTGCAGAAGGACATGGACCTGCTTTAGTTGCTGGTTATTGGGCTGGGACTTATGCTTTGAAAGCTGTAGAAGAAAATGACGTATCCATACAGAATTTATGGGGATATAATGTTAATGTCTTCCAATCATTTGGAGTTAAGCATGCAGTAGGACTTATTGTTGCTAATTTCTTAGGTAAAGTTGGTTCTAGAGGTATTGAATTTCTTCTAAAAAGAAACGTTATAACTCAAGAAGACTTAGAACTAATTTTCTTAGGAGGAACTGCAAATATTGGATTACGCATTATACTGAAAAAAATTGTCCGTTCATTTCCAAGATATGGATTGTTGTTGTCCCTAAAGAATCTGTTATCACAAGCAAAGGTCGTGAAGAATGTTTACAAGCAATATCCTCAAACATATGAAGGGCTACAACAGTGGAAACAGATGAGAGATAAACTAGTACCTGAATTTTACCAAGGGCTTTATTCTAAATAAATGTTCATTAACGTATTATCTTAGTCTAACTTTTTTTTCTTTACTTGTTTTCGATAATAACTCGAAATTTTTTTACTACCATATTAAGTATCCATTGTGAAGCTTTCTAACAAATATGAAGTAATTGGTTTAGAATCACGCGTAATTTCTCCTGGAGAAAGCGTATTTGAAGCGTTTAAAGAATCTTTAAGCAAAAATCATGTGGAATTAACTGACGGGGATATTATTGTTATTGCTAGTAAAGTATTTAGTTACGAAGAAAAAAGGCTAATACGACTAAAAGATATAATCCCTTCCTCTCACGCAAAATGGATTGCTAACAAAGCACAAATGGATCCTAAAGTCGCTGAAATAGTAATAAGAGAAAGTAATAATCAAATTGTGGGTTGGGTTTTTCATGTATTGTTAGCATATACTGATCATGGTTTATCTGCTAATGCTGGAATAGATCAGTCAAATGCTCCTCCCGGTTACATCTTATTATTGCCTAAAAATCCAGATCTAACTGCAAAAAAATTCATGGATACATTAAAAGAGGAATACGATGTAAAAGTTGGAGTTATAATTATTGATTCGAGAACTATTCCTTTAAGAAGAGGCACCAGTGCGATTGCTTTGGGCGTAGCAGGTATTCCTGCTATAATTGATGAACGAGGAGAAAAAGATATTTACGGTTATGAAATGATGATAACAACCCGTGCTCTTGCTGACAATATAGGAACTGCAGCAACATTAATTATGGGTGAAACAAGTGAAAAGCGACCTTTTGCAATTGTTAGAGGATTAGGTTTAGATATAGATGAAAACTTATATTCAAGTGAAGACGCGAAAATAAAGCCACAAGACTGTTTATACGTAGGGCCGCTTTATGATGAGATAAAAACTAGAATTAAAAAAATCCAAGATGAGCAAATTTAAACCACCATTAGCTAGATTTCTCTAGCTCTAATCAATCTAATCAATAGATCTTATCTCCAAGTTACTTCTACTTCTTCAATTCTAAAATGTTGATCAACTAATATGTCCCTTTTATTTGGCTTATAACCTGTGGACCACATTAAATAGCCAGCCCAAGCAATCATAACACCATTATCAATGGAAATTGAAGTGGGTATGCCTTTGAATATAGCTCCATGTTCTTCTGCCATTAAACGTAACATTTCTTTTAATCTTTTATTAGCAGCAACACCGCCTGTTATCGTTACTTCTTCTTTTTTAGTATGGCTTAGTGCTCTCTCCGTAACTTCCGTCAGCATGGCAAATACGGTTTCTTGCAATGAATTTGCTAATACTGGGATAGGTATCCCTTTTTTAAGTAATCTCTTAGCAGCAGTCAATATCCCTGAAAAGGACAGATCCATGCCCTTTACTACATATGGAAGTTCAATATATTCATCTGTTTGTTCTGCTAATAATTCAATAACTCTGCCCATCGGCATTTCTTTATTACTTAATCCTGCTTCTCTACCAAATACATCTAAACAATTTCCAACAGGAATATCTAATGTTTCTCCTAAGACTCTATATCGCTTCTCCATAAATCCAATTATCTGGGTATTCCCTCCACTAACATATAGAACAATAGGGTCTTCTAAACCAGTAAAGAGTCTGCTTATTTCTACATGCCCGATCTGATGATTTACGCCAATTAATGGTTTATTAATCATTTTAGATAGTGTTCTAGCAGCAACTGCAGCAACTCTTAAGCATGGCCCCATTCCACACCCTCTAGTAAACGCAATTAAGTCAATTTCTTCTGGAATTAAGTTAGCTTTTTCAAAAGCGTCACGTATCAAATGAGGAATATTTTTTGCATGATGTTCTGCAGCTTCTCGAGGTAAAACACCACTTCCTTGAGGTGGTTTATAGGTTTTTCTTAAATTAGCTAAAATCTGTCCATTACTGTCAATAATCCCCACGCCTAATTTATCTGCGCTAGATTCTAAACCCAAAATGATCATTTTACAAGGGCGTTTGCGGAATGATTATGCAAAAAACTTTTGTTATTGGTAAACAAGAAAATCATAATGTGGACACGCTTTGAAATTGATGAAGAACTAAAAACAAAATATGACGAGTTAAGATTTTCAAAATCCACAGGTCTACTCGTCTTAAAAATCGAAAATGAAAAGATAATATTAGAACGGGAGGAAGTTCTTCCTTTTGACGAATTTAAAGAAACATTACCTGATGACGAACCAAGATTCATTCTTTATGATGCACCAGTAAAGAACAGAGTGGGCATGGACGACAAAAGAATGGTATTCATCTTTTGGATGCCAATGGAAGCGCCTGTTAGACTTCGAATGACTTATGCAGGTGCTAAAAACTATGTCCGTGATGTTTTTCAAGGAATAAGCGCGACCATACAATTTGATGATAAGTCAGAAATGACCCTTGAGGCGATACAAAAAAGAATTATGAGAACACAAGGTATAAATGTATAGTTTTTCTTTGTTTTTTTAAAAATTATTAAAACTATGAAAACACAAATTTAACTGTGGAAAATTCAACCGAAATTAGAGGGATTATACCTTCACTTATTTTCTTAATTATCGGTTTTTTTCTAGGTATAATTAGTGGTATTTTATCTAAATCCTTTGATTTTTACCCTGGTTCCAGGAATTATTTTGCTAGTTTCTTGATAATAACAATTTTCTGGTTACTTGTACTAATTGGTATACTCATTGTTAACAAAGAAGAAATCGAAGACGTAAAAAATGAAAAAATAACGTTGTTATTTTTACAATGCTGTAAATGGCTTAGGAAAAGATGGTACCGGTTAGTTTTTTGGTTATTATTGGTTTTATTGTTATCGCCATTTGGCATTTTAGCTCTCTTCTTTTACTCCGGAGACTGGGTTTTTTCTTTTGGCATAACTGTTAGTCTACTATGGGCTTTAGGTTATTCTTACATCGTTGAAGAATTATTTTCAGAAGAAAAATACAGATTTACTAAAAAAAATAATAAAAAAGGGATTATGGTCTTAAAGCGTTTAGATAAGTTAAATTGGGATGGTAAAGATCTACCTAAACCATGTATCCATTGTGGGACTATGAATAATCCTGATTCTGAATTATGTGCCTTATGTGGGTTACCTCCTTTCAAAGAAGAAAAAGACATGGAAAAATAGTAAATAGCGGCAATAATTTATTTTTGACTTTTTCAATAAATTATTTCTTTTCTGGTCTGGTTATTATTAAAAAATTTATTTATTGTATTTTTTATTCATTTTTTTTATTCATTTAAGAATGCATTTACAATCTTTATGGTATCAATTGTTTCGGGGACATCATGTGCTCTAATTACAGCTATTTCTTTTTCTATTAACAAACTGGTAAGAGCAATTGTTCCAGCAAGTCTTTCATTCGGGTTTTTACGGTTAGTAGGTATACCCACAGTTGATTTCCTACTTACCCCCACAAATAGTGGTTTCCCTATGCTTTTGAAATCTTCTAATTTTTGAAATATTTCTCTATCAATCTCCCAAGGTCTCCCTTGCCATCCTCCAAAACCCGGGTCAATAACAATTTTTTTTTCTGAGATTCCTTCTTTCAGAGCAATATTGATTGACTGTTTTAGCGCATTAATGCCCTCTTCAGCAGAGCTAATATCTCCTGGTTCTTTATTAGAAGCCATTAAAACAATAGAAGCATTAAATTCTCCAACAAGTTTTCCAAGATTCACATCATTTTTTAGTCCTGTAACGTCATTTATTATTTGTACACCGTTTTGTAACGCGAAATTAGCAACAGATGCCCTAAATGTATCCACACTTAATTCTATACCATTAAAACTTGAGATTACATCCATAATAATAGGTAAAGCATTTTGTATTCGTTCCAACTCTTTTTTTTCATTGATTTTTTCATTCCCGCCATATATCTGATGCGGTCTTGTACTTTGAGCCCCAACATCGATAATTTTTGCTCCATTTATAATCATTTTTTCTACGGTTTTAGTAAGTTTTTCTTCTTCGTGAATCACAGATCCCTTAAAAAAAGATTCAGGTGATAAATTTATTACACCGCAAACAATTGGTTCTTTAGAGTTTTCTACTTTTATTTTTCCTAAAAACGCATGCGTTGAATACATTTTAAGAAAATAAAAAATGAATCAAAAAATAACCCTTGTGTTTCAAGAGCTTATTTCAGTACAATAATAAATTGCATCCACAAGACGTATAAAATAGAAAAAGATTGTGCCATGAAGCAATATATCTTAAGTTTTAATTAAGTTGTAGGAAGTTCTAATTTTTCTTTATTTCCCTTAGTTAATGCGGAATACAAATCTTTTAAGTTATATACTGTTAAGAATGCCATGAAGGACAGTATCATTATAAAGAATAGTACTGCAAATGAGCCCCCTCTGGGTCCTAAATATTTGTCTCCTAAGTCCCAAAAAACGCCTCCAACAACGTCACCAGTAATTTCTCCTAGTCCCATCATGAAGCTGTAAATACCACCACTCATTCCTCTGTTATTACTATCCGAGCTATCAGATAATATTGCCAAAGCTGCTGGGCCAAACGCTGCAACGCCTAATGTAGCTAATGCCCCAATCGCTATGAATATTATTCCTGGGAACGATAAGAAGTTTCTTAGATATTCTGGGTGAAATCCTACAACATAAACAACATCTACTGACATTATTACTAAACTAACTAACCCAATGGTAAGAACTGGTTTTCTGCCCCATATATCTGCTAGTTTTCCAAACAAGTATTGCATACTTCCAAGTAATATCATCCCAACGACAAAGATAATTCCGATTTCTAATGCATTATATCCATGTGCCACAGTATCATCTGTTGGAGTACTAGTCTCTCCGGGGCTTCCCACTCCTTGATTAAGTATAATCGGTAGGTACGTTGTGACCGTTCCTATTATAGTCATTACTAATAACCATGCAGGTAATATTTTTCTAAGTTCTTTGTGCTTAAATGCACGCATTATCTCTTCCATATGGGAGTGTTCTTCTCCTCCCAAAGGTTGTTTTTCTTCTGCTGAGAAGGTAACTTCGAAATACCAGTCAATTATTCCCGTAGCTAATAAAATTAATGCTGCAGCATATAAGGTCATTGTAAACCTTGGAAGTAATCCCTCTCCTTTTATCATTGATAAATAATCAAATGAACCTGCAATTGTTAATTGAATCGCTGACATTATCCATAAAAATAGAATTACGAAGATACCACCATAAATGTTAAACTTATGGTTAATGGTCTCTCTATAGAATCTTTTTATTATTTGCCATTCTTCTCTCCAGCTTTTGGTACTAGGTTCAATTATTTTACTAGCATAATACGCACTGAAGAATAATAGCGAGGAAAGAATAGTAAATGACCAATGCCCATACTTTTCGGCACCTCCCAGTAGACTATAAACTATTCCTCCTAATAAAAATCCTATAGCCATTCCTCCAAATGTAACGGTGTCAAAAAGACCCATTTTTGCTCCTCTCTGGTTATATGTAGTAGAATCACCTATTAATGCTAAGGATGGACCAATAACCATTGCGGCGCCGATTCCTTCTATAATATGGGCTGTAAATAAGACAAAAAAGTTGTTAGAAAGACTGAACATTGCAAAGGAAAATGCTGCAATAATATTGCCCCATACAATAAATGGCCGTCGCTTTTGCATTAAGTCACTTAATCTCCCAAATATTGTTACGAATGTCATTTCCCCTATAAAATAAGATCCTACAATCAAGCCAATCTCTACTTTAGTGTATTGTGGCCCCCCATGTTGGCCTATTTCGTTAAGATATACTGGTAATAAGAGCATAACAGTACCAAACGCTGAACGAAGTAGTAATGTACTAATGTATAAATGAAATAGATTATGCGATGCGTATTTTAATAGAAGTGGATTAGTATCCTGGTCGATAGGATGGATTAGTATCTCTTGCTCACCCCCTGCAGGATTGTTTTGCTCTATTGTTTCTGTATTGTTTTTTAAATCGTTCTCATTAGGATGTTCCGTATTGCCCGACATTGAAGTTCTATTTTTATACTCTTTTTTTTACAATATATTTTTTGGCGTAAAAAGTACTAACGCAATATTCCAGAAAAGAGTTTATGTTTTACAATTAAGGCCTTGTTATTCCTCTATATTTTTTATTCTCTCTCTTATATTCTTCATTTCCTTTCTAGTTTCACGGTATTCTGATAATATTGCTTCTAATCTTTCAAGAGTTAGTTGTCTTTCAAATTCAGCTATTTCTTTCTTTCCTTTTTTGATGCCTGCTTCAAGTGCTTCTTTAGTGATTACTCCAATTTCTCCTACCCAGATAAAACCAGTTTTTGGTGCTTTGAAAACTGGTATTTCCCTTTTGAATAACTCGTATTTCACAATATCAGTAAATTCTCCTTTTCTGTAAATAATTGCCTTAGGATTTAGCATAATCATTAGTTCTGCAGTTGACCTCCCCCCACCATTAACTTCTTCAAAGAAAAACACTTCTCTTTCTTCAATATGGTAAATTTTTTCAGCTTTTTCTATCTCTTCATTAGTAAATTTAGGGATAACTCTTACCGGAATCGCATTTTTGTAATGTCTTAGCCAAAGCATTTGTTTTGCTTCTTCAACTTTTCTGTTTGCCTCAAGAACTTGTCTCTTCATTTTTTCTATTTCTTCTTCTAAGCTATTAATCCTAATAGTTTTTAGTCTAATTTCATCAGAAGTCATTGTTTTTATTATTTCCTCGCTCTTTCTAGATCTCAATTCTTTTTTCAGCTTTTCTACTTGTCCTCTAAGTTTTTCGTTTTCCTTTAATAGTTCTGTTTGATATTGTTGTAGATACTCGATGCTTTGTTCGATACTCGCCAAATATTTAATAACTCGTAAATATTGTTCTAAAGGTATAGATCTCTGTTCTTCTTTTTCTTTTTCTAAGACTTTTTCTTCTTGCATTTGGGATTTAATGTTTCTTGACAAAATAATTGCATCTTCTAATGGTAATCCCCTAAGAACCATCGAAACGATTATCTCTTTTTCTGTCCGTGGTAGGCTTGACACGCGTTCAAATATTTTTGATATTTTTCCTCTAAATGCCTTGTATCCTTTTATTGCAGCAGCAAGAGCATCCATTTCATGGGCATTTTTAATGGATGTACCTTCAGTTAGACGTCTTTTTTCTGTTTTAGACAATTCATTTGGCGGGGAATATTTCAATGCGTTACTGATTACCGCAATTTTTTCAACTTGTTTAGGCATTGGAGAAACATCTGAGCAGATAATTAATGGAGTACCGTATTGCATGATAAAATCTAAGATCTCAGATCTAGTAGCAGACTTAATGCTTTTAACTGCTACAAAACGCCCATCTAAATCCACTATCCCAATGCCAACTGTTAGTCCAGGATCAATTCCAACAATAAGTTTTCTTCCTTTATGTACAGGAATACTCACATCGTTGTTTTCCAAAGGGACAAAACTAAATGATGATTTTGTTTTTCGAGTTATTCGTATTTTAGCTGGAAAATAATCTCGAGGAGAAACTATTTCAAATACTTTTTCTGCATTTGTATAAACAATAATTTTAGCAGTTCTTAGGCCATAATTGCTTTTTTCTAAATATAAGTCATAATCTACATCGTTTTCTCTAAGTACACGTTCAATCTTTCTTGTTGCTTGTTGTACTATCTCATCTAAAGATCGCTCAAAACGTCTTTGACTCCAACCACCTTTTCCTTTCGATCTTGGTCTTGATATACTTATCACGACTTCATCTTCAAAGGCATCTAAGAAAGAACCTATTCCTTTTTTAGCAAGTCCTACTACAACTTGAGCTGTTTGAATGGGGGAAAGCTTACGGGTAACTTTAATGTCTATTTGCCGAGCTAAGTATTGTATTGTCGAAGTCTTTTTTTGTC
>Ga0256835_1000965_pt1 | contig 18448 bp, 17 predicted proteins | sample PIR30metaG_FD_185972 | JGI IMG/M metagenome (GOLD analysis project Ga0256835, IMG submission 185972) | Hydrothermal vent microbial communities from East Pacific Rise, Pacific Ocean - PIR-30 | ecosystem: Environmental > Aquatic > Marine > Hydrothermal vents | place: Pacific Ocean: East Pacific...
ACGACAAAGATACCAAAGGCCCAGATGAAAAATCCTCCTCTTTTCATATGAGCACCGCTATTAACAATGGCAAAAGGTAAAAGATCCATGAACTGATATAAAGGAGCCTTATTGCATTCCTTACATCCCTTGCAACTGGAGGCCTGCCTTTTTCATTTATGTAAGGCAAGTTGTAGAGGGCTGTTCCATATACAGTAGGCCCGCCTAGGCTTACCCCAAGCACCTGTGCAAAGGCCGCCTCTGGAAAGCCTGAATTTGGACTCTTATGCACCTTGGCATCAGCCAGTGTTTTAACCAGGCTCCTGACAGGAGATGTGCCATTAAAGAAAAGACCGGCAAAAGAGATGACAACTGCTGAAAGCCTTGCAGGAATAAAGTTTGCCACATCATCTATGCGTGCTGCAGCCTTTCCAAACTGTTCATAGGTTTTGTTTCTATAACCTATCATAGAGTCAAGAGTGCTTGCCATCTTAAATGCCATGCACATTGGCGGCCCTCCAACAACTGCATAGAAGACTGGAGAACAGATGCCATCCACAAAATTCTCAGACACAGTCTCTATAAGAGAACGACATACAGCCGTTTCATCCATATGGGAAGTCTGCCTGCTAACAAGCATGGAAAGCCTTTTTCTGGCAAGGGCAAGATCTCCCTTTTCAAGAGGCTCCAAGACCTTAAGGGCCTCCTGGGAAAGACATTTGAGACAAAGGCTGAAGTAGATACATCCAATGGAAAAGGCCAGGTAGAAGATGAAAGAGATGGAAGCAAGGATGGAGGCAAGGATAGAGACCAAAAGATAGGTGGACATGATTAATACGGTGGACATGATGAGTCCGGCTCGAAATGGAGTTGTTTTAAGCAGTCTTGCCCTTTTTTCGCCAAAGGAGATGGCAGCTCCCATGAGCCTTATTGGATGGAGGGGATGGTCCTTATCACCAAAGATTACATCTGCAATGATTCCTGAATAGATGATAAGCAATGAAAAGGGCTTGGAAACAAAGGGTTCAAACATCAATCAGTCTCAAAAGTTCTTCAACATTGGAGTTGGATTCAAGCCAATCAGCCAGCTTGTCAAAGTGATTAAGACGGTACTTTCTGTAGTTTAGGGATGGCGGATGCAGACTCATTCCCTTTCTCTTTCGTACAAAATTGAGAAAAGAGCGTCTGAAAGTATCATTGTCAAAGATACCGTGGATGTATGTTCCAAGGATACCGCTTTTTTCATTAAACACAAAGACTTCTCCATCATGAAGGTTAACCGCTGTCATATTGGAGGCATCTTCATGAAGCCTGGTTCTTCCCATGTGAATCTCATAACCTCTGACTGATATGGGCTTTTCTGAAAGGGCCTTACTGTGAATAGACATCTCTATCTGGCGCAATGCCTTATGGTCAACCATCTCTGTAGCAATTGGCAAAAGATCAAATCCGAAATGGTGCCCTACCCTCCCGTCACTTCCAATTGGATCGTGGATGATAGAGCCTAACATCTGGAAACCGCCGCAAATGCCAGCAACCACCCCTCCCCTTTTGACAAAACTGTGAAGGGCCTTTTCCCAGCCTTTCTCCTTTAAAAATTCCAAATCCGAAGTGGTTGCCTTTGTGCCAGGAAGTATGACAACATCGGCTCCTGACAAGTCTTCAGGGTTGTGGCTGAGGATGATTTCAACATCGGGTTCAAGGGCAAGGGGAGCAAAATCTGTAAAGTTACTTATTCTAGGAAGTCTTGCGACTATGACTTTTACCTTCTCACCACTTGTTTCCTTGAAAGATTCCAGATTTCCGACAAAGACTCCATCCTCTTCGTCAACGTGAATGTCGTAAAACCAAGGCAGAACACCAAGAACGGGCACTGGCACCATTTTATAAAACATCTCTATTCCAGGCTCAAGAAGACGCACATCTCCCCTGAATTTGTTGATTAAAAAGGCCTTTATCAACCTGCGGTATCTATCTTCAACAAGATCGTAGGTACCCTTAAGGCTGGCAAATACCCCGCCTTTGTCAATATCTGCCACAATGACCACGGCAGATTCCGCATAGGCTGCCATCCTCATATTGACTATATCTGTCTTTCGAAGATTTATTTCAGCCGGGCTTCCTGCACCCTCTAGCACTATGACATCATACTCAGCGCTCAAGCTGTCGTAGGCCGACCTTACCACCTGCCAGTGTCTATGGAAGCGTTCATAATAGTCCTTAGCTCCAAGGTGTTCCTGGGCCTTGCCCATGAGGATTACCTGGCTCCTAGAATCTGCAGATGGCTTTAATAACACAGGATTCATCCTTACATCTGGCAAAAGACCGCACGCCTCTGCCTGAAATACCTGTGCGCGCCCCATCTCCTTTCCATCAGCCGTAACAAAGGAATTAAGGGCCATGTTCTGGGCCTTAAAAGGCGCAACCCTGACCCCTCTCCTTGCAAGCAATCTGCACATGGCCGCACAGACAATGCTCTTTCCAACCCCAGAGCCAGTTCCCTGAAACATTATGGATCTTGCCTTAGACATGGGTGAAGAAATTAGAACAGCCATTAAGATATGGCAATAAAAAGAAGCTCACGACCTTTTTATGCAAGATTACCCGGCCATTGCAGGCCTTGGATGATTGCTTGGAATGGAAAAGGCAATACCGAGGAAGGTTAATAAGAAAACTAATGAAAAAATTGAAATTGATTAAAATAGTGGTGGGCGGTACTGGGATCGAACCAGTGACTTCCACCGTGTGAAGGTGGCACTCTCCCGCTGAGTTAACCGCCCGTTTTGGAAAAACTTTAATCAAAAGTAATAAAGATATGTCTACACCTTGTCAACTGTTAAAATTAGGGTAAAAGTGGCGCGAAATTTTTGATTACAGGGCTCTCTACTCCTTTTGGAAATGAAGAAAAAGCATCAGATACTCAACAATATTTTGGATGGCCAAGGTCTTTTCCTCTGGGATGCGCATGGAACAAACTCGCCACTAGATAAAGGGTGTCTTCTTTTTTCAGACCCTGTAGATACAGTTACATTAGATCCATCTTCAACACATGGAGACGTTGAGCGGCTATTTAAGGAAATAGAGCAGGCTTTAAGGCGTGGATTGTACGCAGCAGGTTGGATTTCCTATGAAGCTGGTTACCTTTTACAGCCAAAACTTGCCCCTCTTGGCCTACTAAAAAGGCCATCTGTTCCAATTGCCTGGTTTGGGTTTTATGAAAGACCCCACAACCTACCAGAAGATTTTCTGGTGGAAAGGGCTCTGCCAGGGCGTGTCCCTATTGAGCTGTCCCTTGATACTACAAAGGAAGAGTTTTCAAAAGACATTCAGCGAATCCATGATTACATAAGAAATGGAGACACCTATCAGATAAACTACACCATTAGGGGCCATTTCAAATTTCATGACGACCCCTTTTCCCTCTACTGTCTGCTACGACAAAGACAGAGCACTGGATATGGGGCCTTTTTAAGGCCATTTCAAGGCCTTGAAGTGCTTTCTCTTTCTCCTGAGCTTTTCTTTGCCACAGAAGAAAACAAGATATGGTCAAAGCCAATGAAGGGGACAGCTCCACGGGGGCAGAATCCACTGGAAGATGAAAGGATTGCCTTTAATCTCTCAAAAGATGAGAAAAACAGGGCAGAAAACGTAATGATAGTGGATCTATTGAGAAACGACCTTGGAAGGATATGCCAAATAGGCACTGTAAGGGTGCCAAAACTTTTTGAAATAGAACGATATGAAACGCTTTTTCAGATGACATCCACTGTTGAGGGCACTCTTAGAGATGGCATCTCATGGTATGAAATATTTGAGTCCATCTTTCCATGTGGCTCCATTACAGGTGCACCTAAGATCCGTTCCATGGAGATAATAGCAGAGTTAGAAAAGACGCCTCGCAGTATATACACAGGTGCTATAGGCTATATTACCCCGCAAAACAGTGCTATTTTTAATGTTGCCATTCGTACCATCACCCTACTAAATGGAAGTGGAGAAATCGGGATAGGCGCTGGCATAACTATAGGCTCCTCCCCTTCTGCTGAATACGTGGAAACCGTTTTAAAGGCCAGGTTTCTTACGGAAAACATAGTCTAAAAATGGAAACAGAGAGCTTTTACCTTATAGAGACCATTTATTGGAAAGAAAAAGGTGCCGGTCATGGCAGTTTCCATCTCTTAGACTACCATTTAAAACGAATGGCATCGTCTGCTAACTACTTTGGCTTTCCCTTTGAGAAAGAGCGTTTTTTAAAGGGCCTTGAAGATACGAAAAAAAGACTCCTTGCCGCCTCCATAAAAGAGCAAGTGGTACGTGTAACAATGGACTCCTCCGGGCTCTTTAACATAGAGTGTTTGGATGTGCCTTCTCCTCCAAGGACACCGGTCAGGATAGATATTTCAGAGCAAAAGGTTGATAGCTTGGATATCTATCTCTATCACAAAACCAGTGAACGTAACCTCTTTGACCTTGAACGAAAAAGGCTTGAGCCTCTTGGCCTGTTTGAAACCTTATTTATAAATGAACGAGGAGAGTTGACGCAGGGAACAATTACCAATCTGTTTCTAGACACAGGAGAAAGATTCCTATTAACACCAGCCTTACATTGCGGGCTATTGCCAGGGACTCTTAGACAATATCTCCTTGACAAGAAAAAGGCAAAAGAGGCCATCTTGACACCTAACGACCTAATTTCAGCAAAAAGGATACTTATTGGCAATTCTGTAAGAGGCCTGCTTGAGGCAGTTTTGTGATATCACTTGAAATAGCAAAGAAAAGGCTAAATTCACCTCCATCATTGTTTTTTTACGAGGCAAAAGCGAGCTTAACTTTCTTCATTTGACACTCAACAACCTCTTCCTAAAAGGACCTTGGTCAAACAAGGGACTATCAGATGAAAGGGCGTCAAACCTGGCGTTTAAGATCAGAAGTTCTCCTGAAATTTCAGGGTTTGCCAGTTGAAATATTATCCTTTTAGGATATATGGACCTGCTTTTTGTATCAGTAAAAAATTCAACAGCAAGTGTCTTTGAAAGAAATCTTCTAGGAGCCAAGTTGTTATTGTACTCAAATAATATGGGCATTTTCAAAAACTGTGCTTCAAAACAGATATCTTTTTCATCTTTAAAAGATGATGGGCACACAACCTGCCTCATATTGCAATAAAGTGAAGGCGACCACGGGTTTAGAAGCATTTCTATTATCTTTGTGGCAGTTGTTACATCCATGCTTCCATAACTTGTAAAAAAACGTTTACCCTCAAAAGTCTTACGGGATCTTGGTAGATATATCCAGCACTTATCTCCTCTTACCAATAGGTCAAATACTGTTATACCAAGGGCTGCAAGGCCTTTTATTCGAAGGAAAACCTCATTGTCTCTTGAATGTAGCCAAGCCTTTATCTTTACAGAGGGCAATTGTTTGGTCTTAGTCCTCATCTTAAGGCGCCCTTCAATGGTGATAGAGTTGAGTTGAAGGGCTCTTTGTTGAAGAGCGTGCAGGAAATCACCACTTATTTCAACTGGCGGTAGAACTGGTGTACCACCTCGTTGTAGTGGCGCACATCCACCAAAAATAAAAAGGAATAATAATAGGATAACTAGGAAAAATCCCTTTAGATTTAACAATTGGTTCCTCTATGCGTATGCATTATCCTTTGCGCGAAAGATCTCTGCACTCCAGCCCTGCATGGAAAAATATTTGACCATTTGAAAGCCATGTCTCTTGAGCCTTTTGGAAATATCATCTCGGCAGCGGTGGCTATGTCCAGACAAAACAAGCCAGCCATTACCATCAAACCTTGATATCATAGATATCATATCTTCAAGCATTTCATACAAAACAGAGGGAGTGAGATTGGCAACAATAATATCTGCTTTTTCAACAGATAGTTGGTCAATAGGTGAAGTAGTAAACGATATTTTTGTTGCAACACCGTTTATTTTCGCATTTTTTAAGGCAGTTTCTAGAATATCCATGTCTATATCTATGCCAATAATCTCTTTGGCATCAAGAAGAGCTGTCAGGATGGCCAAGATGCCTGACCCCGTACCTATGTCAATGACAGATGCCCCTTCTATCTTCCCCATATTATGAAGGTATAAGATGGCCTTAAAGGCAAGCTGTGTAGAAGAATGAAGACCGCTTCCAAAAACATCTTCACATACGTACATCGAGATTGTCTTATCAGGGGGATCTAGCTTAACCTTTTCCCCTGGAGGCAACAGTCTTACCTGCCAGCCTTTTGGCAATTTTATCTGCTGGCCATGATCAAATACACACTCGCAACACTCCTTATCAACAACCAAAATGTCAAGATTGTCCTTATTAGACTGTGAACTTATTGATTGGTTAGCTTTAGATGAAACAAAGGATATGAAAGGGTCAACAAGTTCTTCAGGAAGATGGGCCATTACACCGAGTCTGTTACTACTTAAGGACTCTATTTTTAGATTTGGAAATGTTAAACAGGAATCACTCTGCTCTAGAATCTCCTTGAGTCTTTTAAGGCTGTCTGTATCTGATTTTAAAATAACGGCAATGGAACGGTTACAAATCTTCTTCTGACTCATGCTCTAAATTGTACTTATGCACCTGCTTTTCAAGTGAAGAAAGCCTTTTTTTCAGGGTGGAAGCAAGAAGATCTGCATTTTTGAACTCCCTTAGATCAATGGCCAGTCTCATATCTTCTATACTTAGAGATATCTGGCTTGCGTCTTCTGTAAGCTTCTCTGCGTCTGGTGGGATCATGGCCTGTATTTCATCCATCTGGCTCCTTAGTTCTTGATATACCTTTTGAAGTCTGCTCGTCTCTTCTTGTATGTGGGAACTGGCGCACTTATAGGCAACGTCTGCAAACTCCTTTGTCTTTTTAGCGAGATAAATGGCCTTTCGATATTCCCTTTTGGCAGCGTATTTTTTGGCCTTTTTAAAGAGTATTACTGCTTCATCCCATTTTTTTGGGCAAAAACGTGGGCTGTCCAGCACAAGTGCCATATTTAATGCATCTTCTGCAATGGCCTTTTTTTGCCTCCAAGTGGTTCTGAGTTTTCCGCTTGGGGTCTTTTCTATAATCTTTTCAAGTTCAGCCTTTATCTCCCTTCTTATATCTTTTCTAAGCTTGCCAGCATCAGAAAAGTTGAACCCGCTAAGAAATATAACAATTAGGCAGTAAAGGAGATATTGTTTGAAAAGAATACAATACCTTTTGGCAAAGATGGTCTTCATTCCATTTAAAGTTTTCCCCCAAGAAAAAGGTTATTTTTTATATGGTCCCTTGTCCATCTGCGATCCCACCATTCTATTGGATTAACAAAGACACCGCCAAGCATCATACCAAAGTGAAGGTGGTCACCGCCAGCAAGCCCAGTAGAGCCTGTTACCCCGATATTTTGTCCCTTTTCTACATCCTGACCACTTTGTACTGACATCTGGCTAAGATGCGCATAAAGACTCATTAGCCCCATACCATGATCAATCACCACAGTGTTACCGTAGATACCGTTATAACCGGCGAAAACAACCTTGCCATTGTTGGCTGCTGGCACAGGGGCATGGGCAATAGATGCTATATCCACACCCATATGATAGGCCTGATCCACCTTTTTACCATGATAAAAATAGTATCTTTTATCGGCAAAGTCGGAGCGTTTAGCACCTTTAAACCTTACGAAGGCACCAGAGAACAATATCTTATCGCTGCTATCCTTACAAAATGACAGCAAAAAATCGTTATTTTTCTTACGAAGTTCATGATTTACTTTAATGAATGTCTCTATGAGGGTTGGTGCTGCCACTTCAGGAAATTGGCTTATAAAGCCTGGCATTTTTCGCTGTAGGAACGAATCCGATATGTTTATCTTGTCTTCCCTCTTGCGCCTAGGCAAGATGCTGTATGCAAAGCCAGCCATTCCCTTATTGCCTGCCATATCCACGGCTTCCACTTGCAGGGTCTTTGGTCTGTCCATATCGAAGGGTATTGCAAACAAGGCCCTATAGATGCCATCTTCTCCCTTTACAGCCTTGAAAAATACATTGTCCACACGCACACCGGGGTTTGTAACCTTCTCATTAACCTGGAAACTGACAGCACCAGAACCACCTACCCTAACGTTATGTATTGTTGATAAGACGGTGATGACAGGAGGCAGATAATCTATGTTCAAAGGAATCTTCAGTATTGATTGGTTTCCCTTGGAACCGTTTCTAAATGATGCATCAGAGGCACTTATAACGAGAACGGCTTTACCAGAGGCAAGTTTCAGTTTTCTTGGCTCTAACTGCCAAGTTAGTATCATCTCCTTTTCAGGAGATCCTGTCCATATACTTGATATATTGACGGCTTTTTCTCCAAGCAAGGCCTGTCTTTTGCCTTGAAGAATCTTTGCTTCAACAAGCCTGATACCAGCCCGCCTGTCTTCTACCTTGATTGCAATCTCTCCCTTTTGGCCAATTATGTCAGGAATCTTTACAGGAGTGATCTTAGGTGGGTCTCCTTCAAACAACTTGAAGCCTAAAAATGCCCCTCCTCCTATAGCGCATATTATCAAAAACATAATGAGATAAAAAAATATTCTTTTCATTTGGCAGCCACCTCAACTCCATTAAACTTATTCATGGCAGAATCTATGCCATTTTCTACAAATTCCCTAATTCCATCAGTAGCCAATTCCAGTACTTCTTCTATTACCCTCTTTTCATCATTTGAAAAGGTCCCTAACACATACCTATCTGCAGGAATCTCTTTGGGAGGACGCCCAATTCCTATCTTGAGCCTTGGAAAGTCTTTTGTTCCAAGGGCACTTATAATGGAACGGACTCCATTGTGCCCTCCATGCCCTCCATTTCGAGCAAATTTGATTCTTCCAAGAGAAATATCCAGATCGTCATGGACCACGAGTAGGTCTTGAGGATCAATATGAAAGTATGAAGCCACCTTTGCAACAGGCCCTCCACTTCTATTCATGTATTCAAGGGGCTTAACCAGGTACAACTTGGCGCCCCAATTATGATCTTGGGCAATGAGATAGTGTGGAGAAGCCTCCTCCTGAAAGGACAAAGAGTTCATGGAGGCAATCTTGTCAACCACCATAAAGCCTACGTTGTGCCTTGTATTATGATACTTACGACCAGGATTACCTAAACCGGCAATGAGGATTTTTTTCAACTAGGCTACCTCTGAAAATCAGGACTCGTATTCGAGGGCAAGGCACAAGAGAAAGATGAGGAAAGACTTGAGGGTGATTTTTTGAGGAGTATTTTTGTGCGCAACGCAGTCATTGGATGACAAGAAAATTTATATAGGGGAAAGCCTAACCTACTCAAGGAGGTTCAAGGAAAGACGAACCCGGCAAGGCGCAAACCCTGCCGGGTAGTTAGCCAGATTATTCTTCAGAAGAACCCTCTTCTGCAGCGGCAACCTCTTCTGTTACCTCTTCTTCCTCTTCGGCCTCTTCCTCTGTTTGGACAGTTCCTCCAACTACTGTTATCAAAGTGGTATCAGGTGGTTCTGTGAATTCTACACCCTCTGGAGGTGTAAGATCACTAATATGGATTGCATCACCAACATCAAGGTCACTGATGTCAACCTCTATTTCCTTTGGAATGGCAAGAGGCAAGCACTTGATGGTGATTGTTCTCTGGATCATCTCAAGGACACCACCACTTAGCTCAACGCCTTTTGCCTTGCCTACAGGCTTGATAGATACCTCTACCTCTACCTTGTCTTCAACGGAAATTGCATAAAAGTCGATATGGCGAACCCTGTCGTTTACTGGATGTCTTTGCAGCTCCTTTACCAGGGCAAGTCTTTCATCATCATCGAGTTTCAATGTAAAGATGACCTGCTCTCCCTCGGCCTTAATCAAAATTTTATCGAATTCATGTGCGTTTACACTCAGACTGATAGGTTCTATCTTTGGTCCATAGAGAACAGCAGGGATCCTACCGTCTTTCCTAAGTTTTCTTGCGACCCCTTTGCCGCTTTGTGTTCTTATCTGTGCATCCAGATCTATCTGAATCATTTTCTAACTCCTAACGTACTATTTTTTGTTGCAAGTTTCGGTCACACGAAAAGGGAACTGACCGAATCGTCGTCATGTATTCTGGAAATTGCTTCTCCAAGCAGAGGTGCAACTGTAAAGACCTTTACCTTGTCTCCAAGCTCCTTTGCCTTGTCTCCAAGGGGAATGGTGTTGGTAACCATAAGAGATTTGAGGACAGAGTTTTTGATTCGTTCAACGGCTGGTCCTGAAAGCACAGGATGGGTTGCACATGCATGAATCTCTTTGGCACCGTGTTCCTTTAAGGCTTTTGCAGCATTGCACAACGTTCCTGCCGTATCCACCATGTCATCCAGTAAGATGGCGATTTTGTTCTCTACATCACCTATAATATGCATTACCTGGGATTCATTGGCCTTTTCACGCCTTTTGTCTATGATGGCAAGGCCTGTCCCAAGACGTTTTGCAAAGGCCCTTGTCCTTTCCACTCCTCCAGCATCAGGTGAAACCATTACCACCTCATCCCTTGGGAACTCTTGGAGATGTTTTAGTAAAACCGGCGCAGCAAAAAGATGGTCCACAGGGATGCTGAAGAAGCCTTGAATCTGCCCTGCATGAAGATCCATAGCCAAAAGCCTTCTGGCTCCGGCAGTTGTAATAATGTCTGCTACTAGTTTGGCAGAAATTGGAACCCTTGGAGCTGCCTTTCTGTCTTGGCGTGCATAACCATAGTAAGGAACCACAGCTGTAATACGCCTGGCCGACGCCCTTCTGAGGGCGTCTATCATTATAAGAAGTTCCATCAAGTTGTCATTTACAGGGGGGCACGTTGGCTGAATAACAAATACATCAGCACCTCTAACATTTTCACCTATTTCTACAAAGGTCTCCCCATCGCTGAATTTTTTGACCTGTGCCCTTCCAAGCGGCATGTTGAGATAGTCGCAGATTTCCTGAGACAAGGATGGATGAGAGTTCCCTGTAAAGACCTTAATTTTGTTGATGGACATCAGCTTTCAGTCCCCCAAGCTTAACAATAGTTAAAAAATAAAAAGAACCTTCAGGTTCTTTAATTGAGCCATTTTAGAAAAGTGGCCTTAAAATCAAAAATGGCTGGGGCGGCAGGATTCGAACCTGCGAATGCGGGTTCCAAAGACCCGTGTCTTACCGCTTGACGACGCCCCAACTCACAATTTTTCACAATGGTCAAGTGTCTTTGTAACAAGACATTTGTAGCCCGTTCTTTCACCTACATAAGTTTGGGCTTCAAGTGCCTTTGCTTTGTTTTCAAATACGCCAAATACCGTAGAGCCACTTCCAGACATCAAGGACCTGGAGGCTCCGGCTTCTTCAAGGGTAGATTTTATCCTAGAGATAGCCGGATATTTGGCGCAAACCGTTTTTTCCAGGTCATTCACCCACTCGTAATGGGACTGAACCTTGCGAGGCTCAAAAATAGTTTCAACATCTTGTCTTGTCAACTTGAAATTCTCATAAGCCCAACGAGTACTTACAGAAAAATCAGGTAGTACAAGAAGATACCAATTGGAGTCAATGGGAAATTGTTGTAGTTCTGCGCCTGTGCCGGTTCCAAGGGCTCCAATCCAGTCGGAAACGAAAAAAGGACAATCAGCACCAATGGAAGAGGCAAGCGTAAAAAGATCCCTTTGTCTCACAGGTTCTCCAAGTATCTTGTTGAGCGCCTTTAAAGTGGTTCCACAGTTTGAGCTTCCGCCTCCAAGGCCAGCACCTGCTGGGATCATCTTTTGAAGTTTTACTTCAACGCTAAAATCAAGGCCTGAAGCCCTTTTAAAGGCCTCTACAGCCTTATAGATCAAGTTATCAGGACCACTAGAGAGCCACTCTGGGCCATCTATATGTATGTTATTCCTGTTATCCTCTTTCACTTCTATTCCAATGGAATCGCAAAAGGCTATCTTTTCAAAGACAGTCACTATTTCATGGTATCCATTGGGCAACTTTCTCTTAATGTATAAAAACCTATTTATCTTTGCAGGAGATTTAAACCAGTGCATTAGCCTGCTGCTTTTTTAACGTACTTCATTCTCAACTCAAACAGTATGTTATCGATAAGTGCCTGTTCGTCCTTTGACAGATTGCCCTGGGTCTTTTCCTTTAGCATTGCTATGGTATCAATGGCATGCCTGGCAAGATTCAGGTCACAAACTGTTTTGTCGCTACCTGGCTCTGGAAGCTCGCCAAGATGAACAAGGGCAGATGTATTAAGCGAAAGTATAAAGGTCGCAAATGTAACCTCTGGAAGAGGAATATCCTCTACGGAATCCCTTTGTTTCTTATCTTCTTCCACTTTGTTTTTTTCCTTATTCTCCATGGAGACACCTCCGTCAAGATGCTATATAGTATTTAGCAATGAGAGCAAAGATAACTTACTCCGTTCATTATGGGTAAGGCAAAAAAGTGCTCCCATTAATAAGTTAGCAACTTGTTCTTTTTGAGCAGATAGTATCCTACAATATAAATTAGGCAATCTCTTTTGATGAAACAAGGACCTTTACATTTTTAACAGATGGTTTTGTTGGTATGGATTTGTTTGATTCCTTAGACGATCTTTTTCCAAAAGGCGCCTTAGACGATGTATTTCCCAGGCAAAAGTCGGAAAAAAGTAATGAGAAGGCAAAAAGGCGCATTTGGGAAGTTAGCGAGCTGTTATCTCACATAAATACACTTTTTGATCTTGAGTTTGGCACCCTCTGGATAGAAGGAGAAGTAGGCCAAGTTTCTCGTCCTCCATCTGGACATTGTTACTTTAGTCTAAAGGATGAAAAAGGATGCATTAAATCTGTATGTTTTAGGGCGAATCAAGCATCATTTGCAGGGCACATAAAGGAAGGGAATAAGATCCTTTGTTTTGCCAGGGTTAATGTCTATCAGGCCCGGGGCGATCTGCAAATCATTGTAGATCATGTTGAACCCTGGGGCGAAGGCCGATTAAGACTGGAATTTGAAAACCTCAAAAAGAAACTTGAGGAAAAGGGCCTATTTTCAGATAAGTACAAAAAAGATATCCCCAAATGGCCAAGACGCATATTTGTTATCACCTCTTTGACTGGGGCAGCCTTGAGGGATTTTATAAAGACCGCAAGGTCAAAATTTCCTCCTGCTAAAATCACCATAGTACCTTCCATGGTTCAGGGAGCAGAGGCGCCTAGTCAGCTTATAGAGGCTATTGGTGTAGCTGAAAAATGCGCTATAACAGGCGATGTAATTGTGATAACTCGTGGTGGTGGCAGTATTGAGGATCTTTGGGCATTTAATGATGAAGCTCTTGCGCAAAGGATCTTTGATTGTAAGGTGCCAGTTGTCTCTGCTGTTGGACACGAAGTTGACTTTACCATTTGCGACTTTGTAGCAGATATCAGGGCAGCTACTCCTACGGCTGCTGCAGAACTGGTGTGTCCATCTTGTGACGAGCTTATGGCACGGCTTAACAGGACGACTTCAACTTTAATAAGTGCCATTAAACATATAATGTTGAGGTCAAACCATGAGCTGCATCTTTTAAATTCTAGGATGAAGCATCCTTTTAATGTGTTAGTAGAGCAAAAACTCAGGCTTGATGATATCCAAAGAAGGATGTTCGATACAGTTTCAAGGCTTTTTTCTCATAAAGATCAAAGAATTTCCTGGCTCTCTAACAGGCTGATCATGGGAAGCCCAGAGGTAATGCTTGGAATAAAAAGAGAAAAACTCAATGAGATAGTCTATAAAATAAAGGACGCATTGCTAACAAAGTTACATGAAAAAAAAGGACGATTTTTACAGGTAGATTCGCGGCTCAAAGCCACAAACCCAACTGCCTGTTTAGAACATGGCTTTGCCTTGGTCTTTGATTCCAGTGGCAAAATCATTACAAACAGTAACAGTGTAAAAGTCGGCCAAAATATTATTATCAGACTTTCAAAGGGAACATTGGAATGCATGGTAAAATCAAAAAAGAAAGACGCGGACACATGAAAATGATTACAGCCTTCAAAAAGGGGTTTTTATTGGGATTTATTCTTCTTTGGACCAGCCTTTCACTGGCTTTTGCAGGAAATGAGCAGTGTCTTGTAAGCTTCAAACCAGAACCTTCCAGCCTTTTCCAAGGTGGTATTGCAAAAATTGAATTTAAGGTTGCAAATGATTGTTTGTTAAAACGTATATCGTTTGGCCAAAAGACCGTTCCCTTCAAGCAGGATGAAAAGACAAAAGAGTTTGTAGCCCTTGTAGGGGTTGGCCTGAAAGAGAAAGAGAAGAAAAAGCCCATCACCTTTTACTTTTTGAAAAACGGCACCCATTTCAAGGTTTCAAAAGATATTCCTATCAAAAAGAAACAGTACAAGGCAGAGTATCTAAAAGTAAAAAAGAAAATGGTCTCCTTTTCAAAAAATACCCTTAAAAGGGTTCTGGATGATCAAAAGGCATTAAGAGAAGTATGCAGTAAAATAAGGCCAGTTATCTACTGGCAGGGAGGATTTATCTGGCCCATAAAATCAAAAATCCTTAGTCCTTTTGGTCTTAGACGCTACTTCAATGGCCAACCTAGGAGTCCCCATTCTGGCATAGACCTGAGAGCAAAGGAGAACACCCCCATAAAAAGTCCAAATCATGGTTTGGTGGTGCTTGTAAGAAATTGTTATCTGAGCGGCAACACCGTTGTAATCGATCATGGCGGAGGACTTTATACCCTGTATGCTCACCTCTCAAAGGTCAAGGTCAAACAGGGACAAATGGTTGATAAAGGGCAAATAATAGGCTTTTCAGGGTCAACAGGAAGGATAACAGGGCCTCATCTACACTGGGGTGTCAGCCTGTTAGGACAGAGGGTAGATCCAGCTATGCTTATGCAGCTTCTGGGTGACGACACGGTTTAATCTCAAAAGATAAAAATATCGTTATCTTCTAAGGACACTGTTATTAGTGGCAGCACTGAAGAGATGGCCGGCGAGGTCGTAAAACGCTGAAGTAAGTCCTATTCAATTATATTTACACTTCAACTCTATTGTAATAACTTGTGGACATCAAAGAAGGAGGTATCTATGAAAAAGCTTGGCATAGTCTTCACTACCATTTTGGCTGTAATGTTATTTTATTCTGTATCTAGTTTTGCAGGTGAAGTAATAAAACGGATCATGGATCGACAAGTCCTCGTTGTTGGCACTACAGGCCACTATCCTCCATTTTCCGTTAAAGACAAAAATGGTAAATTCATTGGTTTTGATATAGATCTTGCAACAATAATAGCCAAACAGCTTGGGGTAAAACTCAAGATCAAACAAATGGCTATCTCTGATCTGTTTTCTGCATTAGACAAGGGAAATATTGATCTGGCATTGGCAGGCATCACCATTACCCCCAAACGCAATATAAAGGTCTTGTTTCTTGGCCCATACTATGTAACAGGGCAATCAATACTTGGTAAAAGTTCAGTCGTTACCAAGATAAAGTCTCCAGAGGATATGAATCGTCCAGATTTCACCTTGGTGGTAGCACACAATACTACAGGTGAACAAGTTGCTAAGGCGTTAATACCAAAAGCGCGTATCATTTCAGTCTCAAACATGGAAGAAGCATTTAACATGGTTATTTCAGGTCAAGCCCAGGCCCTTTTTGCAGATGAACCCTTTTGCGTAGTGGCTGCCTTTAGAAATCAGGACAAAGACCTTGCAGTCTCTGAACCATTTACCTTTGAACCATTGGGCGTAGCCATGCCTGAGACCGACCTTTTATGGATGAATTGGATAGACAATTTCCTTATGAAACTAAATGCAGTGGGTGAGCTCAAAAAACTAAAAGAATATTGGTTCCACTCTCCAGAATGGATGAAAAATCTTCCTGAGAAAGAAAAGTTTATGTAAGACTTCTGTTAAGACTTGTGTGGGAGCACCTTTGAGACGACAAGATTTGTCTCAGTGATAACAACGTCAAGCATGTCATCTCTATTTGTGCTCCCTAAACTTACCTGCCTGAATTACCCCTTCCAACCTTGACGCCATGAAGGCTCGTATATAGCGTATCTTCAGCATGGCCAAGCATGCAATGGTAACTTCTCATAAAGTTCCCTGCTTCTAAGCCACGCCAAAAGATTCCGTCATGGGATAGACCAGGTCACTTGTAAAAAGGAACGGTCTTTCCATGATGTCACAAAAAATTTTAAATCAAGGAGGAAAAACAGTATGAAGAAGATTGCAATAAATGGCCTAGGCAGGATAGGCAGACTTGTTCTTAGGAACTACATAGACATGAAGCCAGACTCCTTTGAGATAGTGGCTGCCAACGACTTGGTGCCTACTGAGGATCTGGCCTACCTCATCAAGTATGATTCAGTGCATCGCAGGGCCCCTTTCGAAGTTAGTTGCGGTGAAGACTACATCCAGCTTGGAGATAAAAAAATCACCATTTTTTCAGAAAAGGAACCCGCCAAGCTTCCCTGGAAGGATCTTGGCGTCGACATCGTTATCGAGTGTACAGGAAGATTCACCAAAAGGGAGCTTGCTGCCAAACACTTGGAGGCTGGAGCCAAACGGGTAATCATAAGTGCCCCCTCAAAGGATGCCGACTGGATGGTTGTCCTTGGGGTCAATGAGAACGAATTTGACCCAGACAAACATCTCATAATTTCAAACGCCTCTTGCACCACCAACTCCCTTGCCCCGCCACTTAAGGTCTTGCATGACAACTTTGGGGTTGAAAAGGTCTTGGTTACCACCATTCACGCATATACTGCATCCCAGGGCCTGGTGGACAAGCCTGCCAAGAAAAGAATCAGAGGCAGGGCAGCGGCTGTCTCTCTTATACCAACCTCCACAGGCAGCGATATTGCCACCACCAGGGTACTACCTGAACTCGAGGGCAGAGTCAGGGCACTGGCAGTCCGGGTTCCCATTCCAGACGGGGCCCTTACGGATATAAGTGCCGTGCTCAAAACCAACGTCACGGAAGAGATGGTCAACAATGCCTTCAAAGAGGCTGCGGCAGGCCCTCTTAAGGGCATCTTGGGCTACACAGAGGAAGAGGTGGTTTCAATCGACATAATAGATGATCCTCACTCTGGCATTGTGCACGCCCTTTCAACCAGGGTTATCCAGTCAGATACCGTCAAGGTACAGGTGTGGTACGACAATGAGTATGGCTATTCCAGGCGTCTGCTCGATCTAATTACCGCCCTGGACCTTTAATATAGCAAACAGTCGGTTGGGCAGGGCACATCGTTCCTGCCCAACATCTTCCCTCCCAAAATCTTCTATAAGTCAGATGTAACTGTTATAGAAAGACTCTAGTATTACTGGCATCTTCCCAAAAATAACAAAATCATTGTTCCCATTGGAAAGAGAGCAAAACAAGTATAATCGCCATCGTGTGCGGCTACTCTCCCCTCGCAATGACGGATCATGTCACCAAAAACTAAAGAGCTTTCAGTGAAAAATTAAAAAAATCACAAAACATTATTGACAGAACTCTTGATTTGTGAGCATATAATTACTGATAGTCTTTTTTGGAGATTAAGGAATTAAAAATTAGGTCGTTTTGATTTGAACAGCTAAGTCAGCTGAATCACCCTTTGGGGGAGGTTGGGTGGAGCATTTCACTTTTTCCAATTTTTCCTTTTGCATCAGGGCAACTAGCAGGCTTTTACTTCCTGCCTACAAAGGCTCTGTGTTCAGGGGAGGCTTTGGCCATGCCTTTCGGCGGGCCTGTTGCACTGCAGGCATGAAGGATTGTAGTTCGTGCCTCCTTCGAGACAGCTGTGTCTATTTATGGATATTTGAAACACCAGTACCTGAAGACACTGCCCTTATGAAGAAATATCCGTCTGCACCCCATCCTTTTATACTCGAGCCCCCACTTGGAAGTCACCAAACCTATGAACCAGGAGAAAGACTCGAATTTGGCTTTGTCCTAGTGGGACAGGCCTTAGATTACCTGCCGTATTTCATATATTCCTTTAATCATCTAGGTCAAATGGGAATCGGGCGCAAAAGAGGCAAGTTTGTTCTTGAAAGTGTATCATGGAAACCATTCAAAAACGATTCTTCTAAAAGGGTCCTCTTTCATAAAGATAATGGGGAATTTACAAAACCGCCTGCACCTGTCACATGGCCGGAAATTGTGGAACAAGTGGCTCCAACAAAGGTCACACTCTCCTTTCTGACACCCACGCGCATCAAATACAGGGGAAGGTTCACTGACCAATTAGAGTTCCACGTGCTTTTTAGAAATCTCCTAAGGCGCGCATCCCTTCTTTCCTATTTTCATTGTGGATTCAAGCTTGATGATTCCCACTTTCCAGACCTTATCGAACAAGCGAAAGAGATAAGCATTTCAGACTCTAGGCTTCATTGGCACGACTGGACCAGGTGGTCCAACAGGCAGCAGACCAAAATGAAAATGGGTGGAATTATAGGAGAAATAACATATGAGGGAGATCTGTCACCCTTCTGGCCTTA
>Ga0256835_1000966_pt1 | contig 18437 bp, 14 predicted proteins | sample PIR30metaG_FD_185972 | JGI IMG/M metagenome (GOLD analysis project Ga0256835, IMG submission 185972) | Hydrothermal vent microbial communities from East Pacific Rise, Pacific Ocean - PIR-30 | ecosystem: Environmental > Aquatic > Marine > Hydrothermal vents | place: Pacific Ocean: East Pacific...
CGGGAGCAGCAACATCTGGTTTCAAGAAATAATCAACTTTTGTCGGGCCTGTTGAAGAAAACCATGTTTTGTATCCGGAAGGAATTTTTGCATATTTTGTCTCAACAGAAATGGCAAAATAAATCGGGTCAGTAGAAGCTGCCAAAGCCTGTTTTAATGCCTCACCGTTTTCTTTTGAAATAAAAAATCCGGGAATATGAAGTTCAAATGGACAGTTGATTCCAATGCTTGTATCCATGTTGATTATTCCACCGCCTTCTTCATCTGCCGCTTTATTGTTGTAAACAATTACCGCCGCAGCACCTGCATCTTCGCAATGCTTAATCTTTTGACAAAAATAACAGTCTCCCCTTTTTACAAGTGCAACCTTCCCGCTTAAATCAACACCGTTTAACTCTCCGCATGCCTTTTCATCCGATGTGTAATCCGCAAGGTCAACAACCTCCGTTTTAGGAAACTCCGTCAGGTTTATAGCAACCTGAGTATCAACTCCGTACTCAATATCCGTTAAACCTTCAATAGGCACATCATTTATATAAAAACTTGTATGCCTAATAGTCTGATAGTCCCTCTCATTGTCAATTGCGCCAACCGTAATTGCATCGGGGGCGTTTCCGGGAGAGGAAACACTCATGGGAACAAGGGCAAACTCGTCAAGGTGGTTTCTAAAACAATCATGTCCGTTTGAGCAGTCAACACCGTATTTATCAATCAAATCTTCTATATTGTCTCCCTCGTTTCCTGCCGCAACAGTAACAACAACGCCTGCGTTAACGGCATTCTCAATAGCCTGCACTTCCGGGTCATTAGATGCGGAAGTATTACCAATGTCTCCGCCAAGGCTTAAATTGATAACATCCATTCCGTCGTTGGTTGCAGTATCAACTCCGTTAATTATGGAAGACTGGTATGCTCCAACACCGTTAGCGCTTGACGTAAACACCTTGTAGTTTCCAAGGTATGCTCCGGGTGCAGCGCCTAAGAGTTTATAGAGAAACATACCGTCCTGAACTTCCACATAATTCCCTGCGGCACAGCCCGCACATGCCGTACCGTGGCCGTATTGGTCGGAAGCGTTTGAATCATATCCGAAATTTTTGGCAACAATAACCTTGTTGTTTGTTAAATCAGGCTCATTGTTAGAACCCGGATCAAAACCTTCCGGATACTCAAAACCTTCGTCGTTAAACATCGGGTTTGAAATGTCAATACCGGTGTCAAGAATAGCAATTTTAACTCCCTTGCCAATATCGGAATTTGACATCCCAAGCCTTCTGTAAATTGCAACGTTTCCGCAAATTCTGTTTGCACCGTCAAGTTTTAACTCATGAAACTTGTCTTTTGCAACATATTTTACACCGGGATATTCCTTTATTTTCTCAACAAGTGAAGGATCAACTTCAACAAAAACCGCATTCAAAACAGTTTGAACGGCACCGACAGATTTCCCCTTCAATTTTTTCTCAACAAAATCAATAAAACCCTTTTGCTGTTCAACAATTTCCTGCCTGTAAAGTTTGGCAGCCTTTGTTTTAAGGTTTTTCTTAACATACTTAACCACAGGCTGTTTGTCCAAAACAACAATGTATCTTTCGGAAGCAAACAGACTGCCAGTTAATAACACCATGACCATAAAAAACAAGATTTTTTTCATATACACCCCCGTATTTAAAATAGTTTAAATTTATTGGCTACCGCTTAATCCCTGAATAAGCCCTTGACAATCTGCGGCATATTTGCCGTTAGGAGCAATTTCAAGATACTTTTTCAAGGTTTCAACACATTTTTTCATATCGCCTATTCTAAGATAAAGAAGCCCCAACTGATAGTATGCATCCGCATATTTCGGGTCAACTTCAAGCGCTTTTTCAAGATAGATTTTGGCATTTGTATCGTCTCCCGCATTTATGTATTCAACGGCCTTGTTGTAATATTCTGCCGGACCAATTGCCCCCATCTCTTCCGCTTTTTTATGATATTTCTGATAACTTTCCTCGTCGCCTTTCTTTTTATAAACGTCTGCAAGCAAAACATAGGCATGCCCCATGCTCGGATTTAATTCTATCGCTTTCAACAATTCTCTTTCCGCATCGTCAAGTTTGTTGTTTAAAAGGTCTATCCTTCCAAGGTGAAACCATGCATAAGCAAGGTTGGGATTCAACTCAACCGCTTTTTTAAGCAAAGGATATGCTTCTTTATCGTTTTTCTTTTTCAAAAATTCAACCGCCTGATTGAATGCAAGTGCCGCCCTGTCTTCGGGAGACAGTTTGCTTTCCTGCTGCATTGCCGCCGCTTTTACACTCATAAGTTTGATATTTTCAACTTTTTTATCGCTTATTATAGGTTTGGTAACAGTTTCGTAGGAAACATAGCCTTCTTTTTCAAACTTCACCGTATAACTTGCAATGTTTAAGGTAACCTTCGCAATTCCCTTTTCATTTGTTACCAATTCTTTTTTAAAACTTTTTCTTTTTTTCATTGTAACTGTGATTTTAACGCCTTCAATAGGCTTATTGTTTTCATCCACAACTTTAAAGATAATCATTCCCGCCTGAATTCCGGCAAAGGATTTAACCGTAAAAATTAAAATCAAGAAAAACACACTTACAAATTTCAAAACCTTCATAATCCTTTCTCCTTTCATTTATAAAATTTTTCCTAAAATATCATAGTGCATTGCCATTTCAATGTTAACCTTTTTAAAATCCCCGACATTAGCAAAACCCTCGTTAATCAAAGTAACTCCGTCAATTTCCGGAGCCTGTCCCCTATGCCTTGCTTTTAAAAGATACTCTGTTTCCTCATAATAACCTTCAACAACAACTTCCAAATCTCTGCCTACAAGTTCCTTGTTAATATTGTACGATATCTCCTTCTGCATTTCCATAATTTCATTCATTCTTTTTTCTTTTGTGTCTTCACTCACAGTATCTTCCAAGGCAAAAGCGGGAGTCCCTTCCTCATGGGAATAGGTAAACACTCCCAAATGGTTAAATCTTGCTTTCCTTACAAAATTCTTCAATTCCTCAAACTCCCTTTCTCCCTCATTAGGGTATCCGACTATTAGTGCCGTCCTTATATAGACGTTGTTTTTAAATGTTTTTTTGATTTTTTCCAAAAGTTTGAGATATTCATCACCGTTTCCCGGCCTTTTCATTGATTTTAAAACTTTTTCAGATGAGTGTTGCAAAGGAATGTCAATATAGTTGCAAATCTTTTCGCTTTCGGACATAACCTTTAAAAGCCTGTAGGTTATCTCTCCCGGATATAGGTACATCACCCTAATCCAAAAATCTCCCTCAATTTTGTTCAACTCTTCCAAAAGGTTTGCAAGACAGTCTTTTATTCCCAAATCCGCGCCGTACATTGTTGAATCCTGAGAAATAAGGATAACTTCCTTATAGCCTTGCTCAACAAGGCTTTTTACCTCGTTTTTAACAGACTCAATGCTTCTGCTTCTAAGTTTTCCCCTTATGCCGGGAATTGCGCAGAAAGAGCATTTATGGTTGCATCCTTCGGAAATTTTCACGTATTCGTAAACAGTGTTTGACAAAATTCTCGGGGATTTTTCGGAATAAACGTATTGAGGCATTTTAAACTGCGAAATTTTTATATTCTCAAGAATGTCGGTTATGTTTTCAATATCGTCAAGGCTTACAAAGTAATCAATTTCAGAAATTTCTTTTCTCAACTCACCTACATACCTTTGAACAAGGCAACCTGCAACGACAAGTTTTCCGATTTTTCCCTCTTTTTTCAACTCTGCAAGTTCAAGTATTCTGTCTATTGATTCCTCTTTTGCGGGATTTATAAAACCGCAGGTGTTTACTATGGCGAAATCCACATAAGAATCAAGGTTTAAGGCAGGCTCGTATCCTTTTTCAAGCAGACAGCCTGCCATAACTTCGGAATCAACCGTATTTTTGGGACAACCTAATGTCAGGAAAAAAAATTTAGGCATAAATTACGGATAAAGTCTGTTAAGCATTCTCGGCCAAGGTATTGTCTCCCTTACATGGTGCAGTCCGCATATCCATGCAACCGTTCTCTCGATTCCGAGACCAAATCCCCCGTGGGGCACCGAGCCGTATCTCCTCAAATCAAGATACCATTTGTAATTTTCTTCGGGAATTCCCTCTTCTCTAATCCTTTTAAGCAAATAGTCAATATCCGCAGACCTTTCCCCTCCTCCAACTATTTCACCGTATCCTTCGGGGGCAAGCACGTCAACTCCCAATGCGAGTTTCGGGTCTTTTTCGTCAAGTTTAAAATAAAACGCTTTGAAACTTGCGGGAAATCTGTGGACAAGAATCGGCTTGTCATACTCTTTTGTCAAAATAGTTTCGTCGTCTCCGCCAAAATCTTCTCCCCACTTTATATCAGAGCCCAAGTTTTGCAATTTTTCAACAGCCTCAGTGTAAGTCATTCTGATAAAAGGCCTTTTAATTTTTTCAAGTTTTGAAATATCCCTTTCAAGGATTTTCAACTCTTCCATTCTTTTGTCAAGCACCCTTGCAACAATGTATTCAACAAATTCTTCCGCAAGATTCATCACGTCTTCAAGCGTTGCAAAGGCAACCTCGGGCTCAACCATCCAAAATTCCATCAAATGCCTTCTTGTTTTGGATTTTTCAGCCCTGAAAGTGGGGCCGAAGCAGTAAACCTTTTTAAAAGCGGCAATTGCCGCCTCCGAATACAACTGACCGCTCTGGGTAAGGTATGCGGTTTCTCCGAAATAATCGGTTTTAAAAAGGGTTGTAGAGCCTTCCGCCGCATTGGGCGTTAAAATAGGGGAATCAACAAGGACAAAGTCTCTTTCGTCAAAGAAAGCCCTGCACGCTTTTATAATTTCAGCCCTAACCCTTAAAATCGCCCACTGTCTTTTTGAACGGAGCCATAAATGCCTGTGGTCCATTAAAAAATCAATGCCATGCTCTTTGGGGGTTATGGGAAAAGGCTCGGAAATCTGATAGATTTTCAAATCTTTGACAAGAAGTTCATAACTTCCGTCTCTGGGATTTTGCTGAACAATTCCGCTAACCTCAATTGAACTTTCCTGAGTAAGTTTTTTAAAGTCTTCCATAGCACTGTCAGAGGTTTCACCTTTTATAAAAACGCACTGAACAAATGCCGAGCCGTCTCTCAATTCAACAAACCTGATTTTTCCGTGTTTTCTTTTAAGCCTTACCCAGCCTTGCAGGGTAACCTCTTTACCTACATAATCCCCCATGTATTTGGCAAGAATCACAGGCATAATTATTCCTCCGAATTTTTAGTTTTACTCTTCTTTTTTATCCTTGTCTCTGTTTCTGTCTCTGTAATTTCTGTTGTCTCTGTTGTAATTTCCGTGTCTCGGCCTATGGTCTCTGTGCCTTCTGTTGTCGTTTCCCGAATTTCTTTCTCCGCCTTCGCCCTCTTCGTCTTTCAGCAACTGCTTTCTGCTTAAATTAACCCTTCCAAGGTTGTCTATATCTTTCACAATAACAAGGACTTTCTGATTGAGTTTCAATTCGTCCGCAACGTTTCTTACAAAGTGGTTTGCTATTTCGCTTTTGTGCAAAAGACCTTCTTTGCCGGGCAAAATTTCAACAAATGCGCCGTAATCCTCTATTCTTTTCACAACGCCTTCGTAAACTTTTCCGACTTCCGGCACGGCGGTTACCATCTTTATCAGTTCAATCGCTTTTTGAGACGCATCTTCGTTTGTCGCGGCAACCATAACTTTTCCGTCCTGCTTGATGTCTATCTTTACTCCGGTAGAATCAACGATTTCTTTTATCGTTTTGCCGCCGGGGCCGATTAAATCCCTAATTTTGTCGGTTGAAATTTCCAATTCGGTAATTCTCGGAGCAAATGGCGACAAATCTTTTCTCGGCTCGGGGATAACGGCCGTCATTTTATCAAGCAGAAAATCAATGGCTTTTCTTGCCTGATTTAAAGCCTCGGCCATTAACTCTTCGGTAAGCCCTTTGATTTTTATATCCATCTGCAAAGCGGTAATTCCGTCTTTCGTTCCAGCAACTTTGAAATCCATATCTCCGTAATGGTCTTCCGCACCGGCTATATCGGTAAGAATTGCGTATTTGTCTCCCTCTTTAACAAGTCCCATTGCAATTCCCGCAACAGGCTTTTTAAGGGGAACGCCTGCGTCCATAAGGGACAAAGTTCCGCCGCAAACCGTTGCCATTGAGGAAGAGCCGTTTGATTCAAGGATTTCGGAAACAACTCTGATTATGTAAGGAAATTCCTCTTCGGCAGGAATCATAGGCTCTATCGCCCTTTTGGCAAGAGCGCCGTGGCCTATTTCCCTTCTTCCGGGACCTCTCAAAGGCCTTACCTCACCAACGCTGAAAGGCGGAAAATTATAGTGAAGCATGAATTTTTCTTCCTCTTCACCTTCAAGGCCGTCAATCAACTGGCTGTCTCCAAACGTTCCAAGCGTGGTAGTAACCAAAGCCTGAGTTTCTCCCCTCGTAAAAAGGGCTGAGCCGTGTGCTCTCGGCATTACGCTAACTTCGCAACTTACAGGCCTAATCTCGTCAAAAGCCCTGTCGTCAAGCCTTTTGCCTTCGTTAAGCACGTAGTTTCTGAAAAGTTTTTCTTTAATTCTGTCAAAAATGTATGCCACGTCTTCTTGAAGTTCCTCATCATAACTTTCAACAAGGTTTTTCTTCAACTCTTTAACCGCTTTTGCCGATTTCAGTTTGCCTTTTATCCTCAAAGCGTCAAGAAGTTTGTCGGAAATCTCTCTTTCAACGTCCAAGAAGAGCACTTCGTCAATAAATCTTTCTTCAACCTTGACTTTTTCAGGCTTAATCATGTCGTAAAGTTCTTTCTGAGCCTTTACCAACTCTTTGATGTGGGTATGGGCAAATTCAAGAGCCTTTACCATAACTTCGTTGGAAACTTCTTTGGCGCCTGCTTCAACCATAACAATCGCTTCTTCCGTTCCCGCAACAACAAGGTCAAGAAGAGACTTTTCTTTGTCTTCGTGAGCGGGATTTACCACAAATTCGCCGTCAATATAGCCTACCCTTACCGCACCGACGGGTATGGTAAAGGGAATTTGCGAAATATAAAGCGCCGCAGATGCGGCTGTTATGGCAAGCACTTCCGGTTCGTTCTTGCTGTCAAAAGAGTAAACGTTTGCTATTACCTGAACCTCGTTGAAAAAGTTTTCCGGAAACAGAGGCCTTAAAGGCCTGTCAATCAGTCTGCTTGTCAAAACCTCTTTTGTTGACGGTTTTCCTTCTCTTTTGAAAAATCCGCCGGGAATTTTTCCCGCAGAAAATGTGTGTTCCTTATAATCGCAAACAAGAGGAAAGAAGTCTATTCCTTCCCTCGGTTCGTCGGACATACATGCGGTTACCAAAACCCTTGTATCTCCACTGCTAATCAATACGGCGCCGTTAGCCTGCTTGGCTATAACGCCTGTTTCCATGGTAATCTCTTTTCCACCTATGGAAACTTTTACTTCCTTTTTCATAATTTCCCTACTTTTAGATTTTTGAATTATTTTCTTAGACCGAGTTTGTTAACAATATCTCTGTACCTGTTAAAGTCTTTCTTTTTAAGGTATTCAAGCAGTTTCTTTCTCTGAGAAACAAGTTTTAAAAGACCTCTTCTTGAATGGAAGTCTTTTTTGTGAACTTTGAAATGCTCGGTTAAGTAATTGATTCTTTCCGTTAATAAAGCAATCTGCACCTCGGGGGAACCCGTGTCTTTATCGTGTTTCCCGAAGGCGCCGATAATCTCCGATTTTTTCTCTTTCGTAAGCATCAGCCACCTCCAAAATTTTTATATACTTCGCCCTGAAAAGGACAAAATAGTTTAGCACGTCTTGAAATTGTTGTAAAGCCCCGTTAAATATTAAACTGCTGCAAGTATTTTCCCTTTTGTCTCCACATTTTTTCAACCCTTACAAACAGTTCAAGCGATACTTCTTTGCCGAAGTATTCCCTCAATTCCGCTTCCGACTCTTCCCTGATTTCTTTTATCATTCTTCCGCCTTTGCCGATTAAGATAGGCTTCTGGGATTTTTTCTCAACAATTATGTCGCAGAAAATTTCAACATAATCGTCAAAATGCTCTATCTGTCTGACTTCAACAAAGGTTGTGTAAGGCAATTCGTCCCTTGTTTTTTTCAAAACCTTTTCCCTGACAATTTCGGCTATGTACATTTTTTCGTTTATGTTTGTAATGTAATCCGGGTCATATTGAAATTCTCCCTCAGGGACATATTTCAAAATTGTCTGAATCAATTCGTCAACGTTTATACCGGCAGATGCGGATATGGGGACAATTTCATCAAACCCCATTTCTTTCAACTCTTCAATCAACGGCAAAACCCTTGATTTTTTGATTTTGTCTATTTTGTTCAATGCCACAACCTTGGGCTTGTCAATCTCTTTCAAAGTGTTCATAAGAAACCTTTCCCCGTTTCCTATTGGGACTGAGGCGTCAATCATGTAAAGTATTACGTCGGCGGTATCAAGTTCGCTGTAAACATTCTGCATCATAACCTTGTTCATCTCATACATCGGTTTGTGAAAACCGGGTAAATCAACAAAAACCAACTGATAGTCATCTTTTGTCAATACGCCTAAAATTCTGTGCCTTGTTGTCTGCGGCTTGTCGGAAACAATGGATATTTTCCTGCCAAGCAGATAGTTTAAAAGCGTGGATTTGCCCGCATTCGGCCTTCCGATTAAAGCGATTTCTCCGAATTTAGTCATTTTCATACTCCTCTTTTATTTGAATTTTTATTGTTTTAACTCTTCTGTTTTCCATCTTTTCAACGGTAATTACCATTCCGTCGTGCTCAATAGTCTCTCCCTCTTCCGGAATTCGCCCGAAAAGGGTAAAAACAACTCCGCCCATTGTGTCAACATCTTCAAAGTCAAGTTCAATTCCCGTTTCTTCCATAAAAAAGTGAATGTTGCAACTTCCGTCAACAAGATAGGTTTTGTCGTCAATTTTTTGAATAAGGTTTTTTGCAATATCGTGTTCGTCCTCAATTTCCCCGACAATTTCTTCTATTAAGTCCTCAATGGTTACAACCCCGGCAGTGCCTCCGTATTCGTCAAGCACAATAGCCATTTTTAATTTGTTATTCTGCATTTCCCTCAATAATTCAAGCACTTTTTTAGTCTCAGGTATAAAATAAGGACTTTGAAGCACTTTTTCAATTTTAAAATTTTCCCTGTCAGTCGCAAGAACATCTTTTAAGTGAACAATGCCGACAATGTTGTCTATTGTGTCTTTGTAAACCGGAAGCCTTGAATGTTTTGCCGATTTGAATTTTTCAACAAGCGTGTTGTAATCAATGTTTACATCAACAGCAATAATATCCGTCCTCGGTGTCATAACCTCTCTCACAACAGTATCTCCGAAACCCAAAACACCGATAATAAGGTCTTTTTCGCTCTCCTCAATAATTCCTTCCTCCGCCGCAACATCAATAAAAGCCCTCTCTTCGTCTTCTTTGTCTTCTTCGTCGTCAAGCCTTATGTCTTCTTTCTTCATTAAGTATGTGGCTATTTTTATTGCAGGGAAAACCGCAATCATCAAAAGAAAGAAAAAAGGCTTAAATAACGGCATAAACAACTTAACCGTTTTTTCCCTGCTAAAAAAGGAAACAACCGCAATAAACAGTTTTTCAAAAAACAGAAGAATAAAAATTGCCAAAAAAGTGTGAAAAAAATCGGAAAATTTCAAGTAAAAAAAGTAGGCTATAAAAACAATGGTAACTTCGTTTAAAAACGAAGAAGTAAACTGCATTGCAATTCTGTTTTCAAGTATATGTTCAATATCCCTTTCTTTTGCGGATATTTTTTTCAAATCAATTATTGTAAGGTTATTAAAAGCAAATTTTAAAGCCATGGAAAAAAGCCTTAATAAAATAAGAAGCGCCAAAATAATATCGTTCATTTAATCCTCCGTTTTAGGAAAAAACTTTTCTAATTTTTTCTTTAACTTTTTCTGCAAGGCAAACATTTCTCCGTTGTCGGTTTCATGGTCGTAACCTAAAATGTGAAGAATTCCATGCATAAACAAAAATCTTAATTCTTCTTCAAAACTGTTTCCTATTTCTTTTGCCTGTTGTTTAGCCCTCTCATAGGCAATTATAATACTGCCCAAAAAAACCTTTCCGTCCGGCAGAATTTCTCCGTCTTCAAAACTTAAAACATCGGTAATGCTGTCTTTGTTTCTGTATTGCTTGTTTAACTCTTTTACCGTTTCGTCGCTGTCTATTGACACTTCAAAAACAAAGTTTTCAGGAAGAATAGATGTTAATTCTTTTTTCAATTCTTTCCAAAATTCCAGAATTATAGGCCTGCAATCCGGACAAGAGACGTTAACCGAAATATCAATTTCCTCCATCAGCCTCTCCGTCCGATTTTGAATTTTTATCTCTTTTCTGATTTTTGTCGTTTTCTTCTTCTTTATTAAAGTCAAATCCCGGATAATCAATCCTTGTGTGAAAGTATGCGGAAAGAGATTCCACAAAAGTCTTTTTGATTTCGTTTAACTCTTTAAAGGTTAAATCGCTTTCATCAAGTTGTCCGTCGTCAATTATGCTTTTAACGATTTTTTCAACAACATGCTGGATTTTACCCGGCGTTATAGGAGAATTGAGAGTCCTTGAAGCCGCCTCAATAGCATCGGTAATCATTAAAATTGCCGTCTCTTTGCTTGTCGGCTTGGGCCCGGGATACCTGTATTCTTCTTCCCTAACCTGCTCGCCGTTTTCTTCCGCCATGCTCAACGCTTTGTTGTAAAAATAAGTCATTAGTTTTGTTCCGTGATGCTCTTTTATAAAATTTATCACCTCTTCCGGCAGGCCGTATTCCTCCGCCATTTCAACACCGTCTTTAACATGGTTTTTTAAAATCAAGGCACTGATTTTAGGCGCAAGTTTGGTGTGTTTGTTTTCTTCCCCCTGCCTAAGATTTTCAATAAAATATTCGGGCTTTTTGGTTTTTCCTATGTCGTGAAAATAAGCACCGACTTTTACAAGAAGAGAGTTTGCGTTAATTCTCTGCGCCGCGGCTTCCGCAAGGTTTGCCACCCTAACCGAATGCTGATAGGTTCCCGGTGCAGTCATTGACAGTTGTTTCAAGAGAGGGTTGTCCATTGTTGAAAGTTCGGATAACTTCATATCGGAAACAATACCGAACAACGCTTCAATAAGGGGCGAAAAAGTACTTACAAGCCCTCCTGTAAAAACAGAGCCCAGCACAGTGATAACAAGCAATGATATAACCATATCCAAAGAAAAATCATAGTTGTAGTAGAAAAGTATTAAAAACGCAATAACAAAATTGAAAATACCCAAAATAAGGGAAGCAAGCATTAAAGACGAACTTCTTGTCGTTCTTCTCAACAGATAAATAACACTTATTGAAGAAAATATCGCAAAAAGAATAAGTTTTATGTTGCCGGCGGTAAGAAGAATAACCAAAACGGTTAGAAAAAACGACATAATCAAGGCCGCAAACCCGTCCAGCAACACTGCGGTAAGCGACACCGGAAAAACAAAGGGGATTGCGAAAAATATCATTCCGCTTTGAAGAAGAGACTGAAACTGCAAAGACCTTTCAACCAATCCAAGCATAAAAATTGAGCCTTTGATTATAATTATTCCCAAGGTGTTTATAACCATAATCAACGGAAAAACAAACCCTTTATCCCTTGCTATTTTCTTCTTGTAAAAATCTATAAGTTGATAGCCCAAAAACGTAAGAAGAATCAAAATTAAAAGGTTTGCTATTATTTTTTTAACCGTTATTTTCTTTTTTAAAAGTTTGTTTTGTTGCTCAATAAATTTATATGCAGTTTCACTAACCCTTTCGCCCTTTCTGACAATAATTTCTCCGCTTTTCTTTCTCAAATAACTTTTTTCAACCGATTTTAAAGCCTCTTCAATATTTTTTGCCGTTCTTCCCGAATCAAAGATATAGTTAGGCTCAATAAGGTTTAACAAAAAATCCTTTAAATATTCTTTCTCTTTCTTGCTTATCCTGAGGGTTGACAGAAAATCGTTTATCAAACCTTTCAATTCCTTTTCGTCAATTACCGCAGGTTTTTGCTTTATTAAATACATTTGTTTTCTTGCACTGTCATACAAAATTGCTTCGTGGTTTTTAAAAACAAAAAGATTTTTGTTTTTTACCAAGCCTCTTGAATAAATATAGGAAACCAATTTTTTTAATTTTTCAACATTGTGTTTGTTAGAAAAAACATTAACAAGTGCCGGCAAATATTCGTTGCCTATGGAAACAAGGCCGGAAATTTTATTAAACAATTCGTCTTTCAACGATTGAATAACATTTACCTCAACCTTATCAAGTTTTCCTATTTCTCTTTTTTTATTTTTAAAATTATTTATTGCTTGATAGATTTCGTCAATTTTTGACAAAACGGTTTCTTTTTTATCCGAAACGTAAAGATAGACATTCGGGGTTTTTGCAATTATTTCTTTCTTTTTCTTTAAAGTTGTCGCTTCGTCGGGAATTTCCAAATCGGTGTAAGCGTAAATATCTTTTTTCGCCACATCTCCGACTTTTAAGCGAATATTTGTCTGAATGGAAAAAACATTTAAGAAAATCAAAAGAGTAACCGTAATGAAAAGCAATGAAGAATAAAAATCAACCGGATTTAATTTTTTAAAAAATTCTTTAAAAGAAAATTTAACTTTTCTTTTTTTCTTGTTCTTCTTCATAGGTTTGATATGCCTTTATAATTTTTTGGACAATTTCGTGCCTTACAACGTCTTTTTCATTGAAAAACACAAATTTTATTCCGTTAATACCTTTTAAAATCCTCTGTGCTTCAACAAGTCCCGACCTTTTTCGCGAAGGCAAGTCAATCTGAGTTATGTCTCCGGTTATTACCGCCTTGGAATTAAAACCGATTCTTGTCAAAAACATTTTCATTTGCTCGGAAGTTGAATTCTGAGCCTCGTCAAGTATCAAGAAAGCATCGTTTAACGTTCTTCCCCTCATATAGGCAAGCGGGGCAACCTCAATCTGCCCTCTTTCGTAAAACCTGTTTGCAAGGTCGCCGGGAAGAATGTCGTACAAGGCGTCGTATAAAGGCCTCAAATAAGGGTCAACCTTTGCCTGCAAATCTCCGGGAAGAAATCCGAGACTTTCTCCCGCCTCTACCGCAGGCCTTGTTAAAATAATTTTGTTTATGGCTTTTTCAACAAGGTATTTTATTGCCACCGCCATAGCCAAATACGTCTTTCCCGTTCCTGCTGGCCCTATTGAGAAAACAACATGGTTATGCTGAATATGGTGAACATACAATTTTTGATTTAATGTTTTCGGATAAATAGGCTTTCTTGAATAGGGAACAATTGAACTTACTTCAAGCAATTCTTCAAGGGATATTTCAGGCGCATCTTTTTTCATACGTATTAAAGAAATTATCTCGTCGTTGCTTACTTTTCCTTTTTTCAATATGTAACCTTCAATTGTTTTTAAAAGAGAGATAACCTCTTCCCTTTTGTCTTCGTCGGAAACTTTAAGAGTCTGTCCTCTGGCTATAATCTTTGTGTTGTAAAATTTTTCTATAATTTTCAGAATTTCATTGTTTTTGGAATAAAAATGGGGGACTGTTTGGGGGTCTATTTCGTATTTACTACTACTCATAATCTTTAAAATAAAAAGGCGAAGGCAAAAAGCCTCCGCCGTCATCTAACCTCGCTAAAAACTATTATTTACCGTCAAAAAGGAAGTTTTCAACAGGCCAAGTTCTGTTTTTTGCCTCTTTGATAGCCTGTTTTACCTCTTCTTCGGAAACATTTCTCGGAATTGTAAGAACCTGTCCGGGGTAAATCAAATCCGGGTCTTTAATCTGAGATTTGTTTGCTTTGTAAATAAGCGGCCACTGAAAAGGATCGCCGTAAATCTTGTCGTAACCTGCGATTTTCCAGAGGCATTCGCCTTTAACAACAGTCCATTCTTTCGGATGGTTTTTCAATTCTTCTTCCGCAGCCTTTCTTGCGGCTTCTTCCGCTTTTCTCTTTTCTTCCGCAATTCTTTCTTTTTCCGCTTTTGCGATAGCAACGGACTTTTTAAGCATCTCGTGTGCTTCGTCAAGCATATCTTTAACCTGATTGTACTTGCATTCGTCGGAAGCAAAAAGTTTCTTTGCTTCTTCGTACTTTGCAACAGCCTGATTAAATTCGTCTTTTGCGTAAACGTTTGCTTCTTCGCCTTTTGCTTTTTCTATGCATTTTTCCAATTTTGCAATATACTCTTCCGCTTCTTTTTTCGCTTTTTCTTTCTCGGCAAGAGCGTCTGTTTCAGCCTTTTTTGCCAATTCTATTGTCTGCATGGAAAGGTTTTTGGTTTCAGTGCACCTTCTCCATCTTTTTCCACTTTCATAACGAGTGTTAGCCTTGTCAAGAGTTTCTTTCGCCTTGTCAAGCTCAGACTTAACATAATCGGCCGCACATGCGTTTTCGGCCTTTTTTACGGCGTCTTTGGCCATAGCGAGTTCCTCAGGCGGCTTTGTGCAACAAGCAACACCTGAAAGCACCACTAATAAACCTACCAAACCGATTAAACCTAACAATTTCTTCATTAAATTCACCTCCTAAAAATTGAATTTCATTCAAATATTAACAATTTAAACCCATATTTGCAACAAAAATTTAATAAAAACTTAAAATTCTGTTAATCAATTTCCTCCCTCGTTGCATGGTTTAACTTCCTTAATGATAGCATAACAAGGCCGAAAGATACAAACGCTAAAACAGAAAGAAGCATAAAAAATTTGCTGTGCTTCCAAACATGGTAGTATCTTCCTACAAAACCGGCAAGGTAATTTCCTATTGCCGTTGCCACAAACCAGCCTCCCATCATTAAGCCTTTTATTCTCGGGGGAGCAACCTTTGACACAAACGACAATCCCATCGGGCTTAAACAAAGTTCACCGAATGTAACAACAAGGTAGGTTGAAATAAGCCACATTGGTGAAACGGAATTATTGTCCAAATCACCGCCTGCAAGGGAAGCGCCAACCATAATCAAAAAGGCAAAACCCGTTAAAAGCATTCCTATGCCTATCTTTGCAGGGGTTGAAGGCTCTTTTCCTTTTTTGGCAAGATAACCGAAAAATCCCACAACTACCGGTGTCAAAATAAGAATAAACAAAGGATTAAAAACCTGATAAAGTTCGGGCGGAATTGTAAGCGTATAGCCGAAAATAGTTATTGTTCTTCTGACAGATTCGTCGGCAAAAAGGGTTAAAGCAAAACCGTTTTGGTGAAAAGCCATCCAGAAAAAGATAACAATGAAGAAAATAACCAAAAGGGCAAAAATTCTTTCTTTTTCCTGCTCGGGCGAAATCTCTTTTCCGCCGATTTCCGCGTCTTCGTGTCTGATTCTGTCAGATTCAATATAGTATTCTTTGAAAACGTTGAAAATTATTAAAGATAAAAGCATTCCAACCGCTGCGGCGCCAAAGGCTAAATTGAAACCGTTTACCTCAATTCCGAACCACTCTTTAATGTAAAGAGGCGCCTTGTTTCTCAAAAAACTTGCCGCAAGGGGGGCAAGGAAGGCTCCTACGTTTATTCCCATATAAAAAATGTTGTAAGCGGCATCCTTTAAGGGTGAGTTGTTGGGATAAAGATTACCGACAAGCACCGAAATATTCGCTTTGAAAAGCCCGTTTCCGATTACAAGAACCGCAAGGGCAATATAGAAAAACTTTTCGGTAGGATTAGGTATGGCCAGCATTGCATAGCCTGCCATCAAAATGGTGGCTCCTATCATAATGGTTTTTCTGTATCCCAAAAACCTGTCTGCGATAAAACCGCCAATAAGCGGTGTAAAGTAAACAAAAGCAAGGTATAATCCGTAAACCTGACCGGATTTTTCGGTATCCCAGCCAAAGTAATGCTTCATATACAGAGTAAAAAGGGCAAGCATCGTGTAAAATCCGAACCTCTCCCACATTTCCGTGAAAAACAACACCATCAATCCCTTTGGATGTCCTTTAAACATTTATCCTCCCATACGCTAAATTCCCGATAATTTTAGCACAACAAAGGCAAAATTTTGCGGAAAATCAAATTAGAGTTTTAAATTTTTATATCTTTCGCTTACAAAGGACTAAGTTTTTCAAAGCAAAGTTTAAGTATTTCTTCAACATTATCGGAAGCCAAATTGTCTTTGCCTATTTCAGAAAGCACTTTGTCAATTTCTCTTTTTTTATAGCCAAGATTTGTAAGAATCTGAACAACCTCATCCGGCACGGAAGGTTTAAAGTCATTGTCTTTCACAAGTTGCCCTTTTAGTTCAAGAATTATCCTTTGAGCGGTTTTTTTGCCGATTCCCGGGATTTTTACAAGAAAGTTCGTATTGCCTTCCAAAATTGCGTTTTCAACCTTTTCCGCCTCAAACGGGGAAAGAATTGCAAGAGCGGTTTTCGGGCCAATTCCCCCTATGCCTATGAGTTTTTTAAACAAACTTTCTTCCCTTTTTTCAAGAAAACCGTATAACTCGTTTCTGTCTTCCTTGACAAAATGGTAAGTGTAAAAGAGATATTCTTTTTCAACCTCAACCTTTGACAGAGTTTGAAAAGACGCAAAAAGCCTGTATCCTATGCCTTGGCACATAACAATTACGGCATCAGGCTCTTTTTCAATAACTTTTCCTTTAACTCTCGCTATCATTTAATGGCAACACTTTTTCTCAAAATTGTAAAATGAAACGGGTATTTTGCCGTTTTCCGCAAAATGGCTTGTCCTTAAAACATCCCATTCGGCAAAACTTTCAACCCTGACAAATACCCTGCCCTTTGTCTGATAATCAACCGAAACGTTGTAATCCCACTTCAAATATTCGGAATTTCCGCCTCCAACCGTGGTTATCAAAAATCTGTTTGCTATCCCACCGAAGGAATAGCATTTATCTCCCTGCCACACTTCGTCTCCCGCATTAACGTCAACCGGAATCCAGCCTAACGGCGGAAGATAGATTTCAGCCCATCTGTGATAAACGTCGTCAAAGGAAGCGTCTTCTCCCCTGACAACAACCGAGCCTACATACCTTGCGGGAATTCCCGCCGCTCTGCAAAGGGCTATGTATGAAAATGTGTATTCCGAGCATGAGCCTGTTCCTCTTGAAATAACAACAGGGGCAATATCCCAGCCGCCAATCATCTGATAATTTATTCTGTTGCCGAGAAACTCAAAAAGTTTTCTTGCTTTAAAGTAAAGATTCTTCTCGTCTCCTACAACTTTTTTAATCACATCCTGAATTACCGGGCTTGTCAAAACATACTTTTCGTCGTCTTTCAGGTATTCTTTTTTTATTTTTTCCGGAATGTCTTTTTCGCTTCCTATTTCCTCGGGAAAAATTTTGTATGAAATTGCAAAAAACCTTCCTTCAACTTCCATCTTGCAGTTTAATTTCTCGCCGTTTTTTAAATTTTCGGCACTGTAAATCGCAACTTTCTGGCCGTATCTGTCCCTTTTTATTTTGTACTTTCCGTCCAACTTTATGTTTTTCAAAACCTGATTGTCCCTGCTTTCGGGCACGGCAATATAAACTTTCGCATTGACAATTTCTCCCGTACCCATACATTCAACGGTTGAAAAAACGCTTACTTTTGCGTCCCTTATGTCAAACCTTTCGCATTTGTTTTTGAAAGAATCAATGTCAGCCTCGTATATTTCGTCTTTTTGATAGCAGGAAACATAGAGTTTGCCTTCCGAATACCAAATCCCGGTAGGATAAGGCACAGGCGATTTGAGATAGAAAATAGTCAACCCAGATTGAATATCAACCAAGTAAATTCTGTCTCTTCCCCTGTCAGCAACCCAAAGATAGCCTTCCCTGTTTTTTGAAGGCATATAGCACATTGCGGAAACTGTCGGAAAGGGGGAATTTATTTCCTTTAAAACCGTACCGTCGTTTTTTGAAATTTTGGCTATTTTCTTTTCCCTGTTTCTGCATACCCAGATATTCCCGTCTTTGTCAAAGGCAACGCCGGTTATTCTCTTCATTGAAGCGGGAAGTGTTTTTACGCAAACTCCGGTTTTAAAATCAATAAGATAGATAAACTCTTTTTGCAAATCCGCAACCGCAAACAACTTGCCGTCAAAATCAAGAGCGGAAGGCTCATAATTCGGCAATTGAACGGTTTTTTTTATTTTAAACCCGTCGTTTATGCTTCCCGAAAAAGAGTAAAGAATATCCTTGTGCCTGTCGGTGGTGTAAAAGGTTTTTCCTATCTTAACCAGCCCGTTTGTAAAACCTGTGGGCATATAGCCGGTTTTTTTAAACACCGGTCCGCTAAAATATTCGGCGGCAAAAGAAGATAGAAAAAAAACAAGAAAAAACGGTACAAGAATTTTTTTCATAAATTACTCCTCTTTTTTGACAGGTTTATAAACAACACCTTCAAAGGAATAA
>Ga0256835_1000967_pt1 | contig 18431 bp, 12 predicted proteins | sample PIR30metaG_FD_185972 | JGI IMG/M metagenome (GOLD analysis project Ga0256835, IMG submission 185972) | Hydrothermal vent microbial communities from East Pacific Rise, Pacific Ocean - PIR-30 | ecosystem: Environmental > Aquatic > Marine > Hydrothermal vents | place: Pacific Ocean: East Pacific...
GCCTGGGCCGGTCTTTTGAGGAGGAGCAGGGCATCTTCGCCGAGTTTTTGTGGAAGACCGTCCCAGATGTCGTACTGGCTCCGGGGATATCCCTCCCAGAAGGTGTAGGGGCGCGGTTTTCCGGGAAGATAAAAGGCCATCTCCGCAGCGTAATCGCGCCGCGTGGTGATGAGGATCTCGTTTTTCTTCCGGTGGAAAGCCACCCAGCGCGCAAGGTCTTTCCAGCCGGAAAATTTGTAGAGCAAGCGCTGGACCTTGGGGGGAAACTTCTCCGGCGTGCGAGGGAGCTGATAGACCGCCACCATCACAAACATCCCGAGAAGGACCCCGAGGAGGAAGACCTTGCGCAGCAAGGCCCCTTTCGTAGCAGGCCAATTGCCCCGCAGGATGAGGGCGCTCAGGAGGATGAACCCCGCCGCGTAGAAGGGATGCGGCCAGTTGGCGTTAACCTGGCGCAAGAGGGAAAGGGGTAGCACCAGGGCCAGAGGCACGGCTGAAAAGGCGAAGAGAAAACTAAGCTTCGGGTTTTGCCGGAGTTTGGGACGGGAGACAAAAACCGCAAAAACATAGAGCAGGAGGAAGAAAATCACCGGTGTGATGACTCCGGCCTGCTCCAGCAAGAATTTGATTGGCCCTGAAAGGAAGATCCCCTGCCGCTGAAAGTGTTCTTCAGTGTGCCTGAAGGTGATCCAGCCGTGGGTGGCGTTCCACCAGAGATTGGGAAGAAAGAGCAGAAAGGCGGTGAAGAAGGCGAGATAAGGCTTGGGGCTGCGCAAAAGGGGCCTCTTTTCGGGCGTCCACCAGAGCCAGAGAAGATAGAGCACGGGAAAGGCCACCATGGTCTGTTTAGTAAGGAGGCCGAGCCCCAGGGTCAGGCCCAGCTTCAAAAAGTCGGAGGTCTTCTGTGTTTCTGACGCCTGCCAGGCAAAACAGAGGGCTGCCGCCCAGAGGGCAAAGAGCGGGGGGTCGATGGTCATCACGAAGCCGTAGACGGCAGAGAGCGGGCCGGCAGCTGCCGCGAGAGCCGCCCAGAGCCCCACCCTGCGATCAAAGAGCCTCTGCCCCAGATAATAGACCAGGGTCAGATAAAAGGTGTGGCTGAGGGCCGCCGGTACCCGTACCCCGTACTCCGTGTGCCCCAGTTTGAGGGTGAAGATGTGGATGAGCCAGGCCACCAGAGGGGGCTTGCTGTAGTAACCCCAGGCAAGCGTGCGCGACCAGTCCCAGTAATAGGCCTCGTCAGGGGTGAGCTCAAGCCCGATTTGCTGGATGAAGGTAAGTCTTGCCGCCAGAAGGGCCAGCAAGACGAGCCCCGCCGCAGAATAAAGGGAGGAAAAGAGACCTTTCATAGGAGCTTGAGGCGGATCAGCAGGAAGCGCCCCAGTTGGCCCACCAGGAAACCCACAAGGAAGCCAAACACCACGTCAAAGGGGTAATGGACGCCCAGATAGATGCGGGAGTAGGCCACGGCCAGAGCGAAGAGCCAAAAGAGAACCCTCAAGCGGGGCAGGAGGAAGGCAAAGAGTGAGGCCGCGCAGGCCACGTTGGTGGCGTGACAGGAGGGCAGGGAATAGGACCTCCCCTTAAGCGGCTCCTTGGTCAATTGCCACTGGTGGCGCTTGTAGAGATAGACCTGCTTCAAAGTGAGATAAGGCCGCGGGCGCTTGAAATAAGGTTTCAAAACCTTTCCGCAGAGGACGTCGCTTCCGATGATAAAGAGCCAGACCAGGGCTATGATGAGGAGCCCCTTCAAGCGCAAGGAAAAGATGAATATCAGGGCAAAAAGGCCAAAGAAGGCGTAGATGAACCTCTCATCTGAGAGGTAAGGCATTATTTGATCGAGCAGGGGATGACGAAAGTGATTGAGCCACAAAAAGAGCTTTTGATCCGCGAGACTTAGGATTTTTTCCGGGTCTATCTTCAGCGTACCCATTTTTCCTGACTTTACCCAGAGAATCTAATTTTGAAAATCAGAATTTTCGAGAAAAACCTTTAAAATACACAAAAGCCCCGGCCAAAAAACTTACAGACGATCCCAGGAGCAAGACGTTTTCGGTGCCGAATTTTTCGGCGAGCGTTCCTGCCAGGAGGCTTCCCAGGGGGAAAAGCCCCAGGAAGCAAAGACTGAAAATGCTCAGAACCCGCCCGCGGAGCTCATCGGTGGCGTTTAGCTGGAGGTGGGCGTTGGCGGAGGTAAACATGCACACCATGTGAAAACCGGCGAGCAGCAGGCAGAAAGAAGCCGCGTAAAGGTGCCGGGTGATCACCGTGGCCGCCAGCCAGACAGAAAGGAGGAGGAGATTGAAGACGATGAAACGATCCCGCCTTATCTCACGCCCAAAACCCGCCATGAAAAGGGCTCCGCAGAGAGCTCCGAGCCCGTTGGCCGCCATCATGAAGCTGAACTCCTCTGCCGCCCCCCCGAAGCGCTCCCGGGTAAGGACCGGAAGCAGGACCGCGTATGGAAGCAAGAACACGCTTGTGACCGCGATGAGAGAGAGCGTGGCCCTGATGGGAAGCGTCTTCCAGGCAAATTTGAGCCCTTCTCTCAGGCCCTCGAGCGGCTTTTTTACCGGTGCCTTTTGGGCGTTTGGGAGTTGAATGGCCAGAAGGGCCAGGATCACCGGCAAGTAAGAGAGGGCGTTCGCCAGGAAACAGCTTCCGAGACCGAAGCGGGCCATGAGAAAACCCGCAAGCGCTGGCCCCAGGAAGCGGGCCAGGTTGAAGGCCGTGGAGTGCAAAGAGAGGGCGGTGACAAGGGGCTCCTTCCCCACCAGTTCGTAGATGAAAGAATGCCTCACCGGAAATTCAAGCGCCACGGTGGTCCCCAGGACAAAGGCCAGAGCCAGCACGTGCCAGACCTGAACCAGGTTCAAATAGACCAGCGCCGCCAAAATGCCGGCCTGGAGCGAGGCAACGGTCTGAGAGAGGAGCAGGAGATTCCTCTTGGGAAGGTGGTCGGCAAGATAGCCCGCGGGCAAGGAGAAGAGCAAGACCGGAAGGCTACTTATGGCCCCCAGAAGCCCCAGGTAAAAGGCCGAGTCCGTGAGCTCGTAAAGGAGCCAGCGCTGCGCGGTGGTGTGAATCCAGGTGCCCACGAGCGAGATGCTCTGCCCCAGGAAGAAGAGCCTGAAATTGCGGATGCGAAGCGGCAGAAGGAGATTGCTGGCAATTTCTTCGAAAAGGGGCATGCGCCTTCTTTAACGCGAAAAGAAGCGACGGAAAAGTGAAAGGGCTCTTTCTAGGTCCTTCACGGTGGTAAGGCGCCCGAGTGAGAGGCGGATGGTCCCCCGGGCTATTTCAGGCGGGACTCCCATGGCGTAGAGCACGTGAGAGATGGTGGTGCCCCGGTCGTGGCAGGCCGCTCCGGTGGAGGCGCAGATCTCAGGAAGGGCCCTCAGGATTTCCTCCCCGCTATAACCCGGGAAGGAAACGCTAAGCGTGTTTGGAAGGGTCTTTTCAGGTGGCCCGTGGCGCAGGAGGGCGGGGAAGATCTCTTTGAGCCCGCCATAGAGCTTCTCTCGCAGGGCCTCTTCTCTTTTCGCTTCGGCCTTGAGGTCCCGGGCGGCGAGGCTGCAGGCCTTCCCGAGCCCGCAGGCCAGGGCCACGGGTTCCGTCCCCGGCCGCAGCCCTCTTTCCTGCCCGGCCCCGTAAAGGAGATTCTGAAGCCTTACACCCCGGCGCACATAGAGGGCCCCGACCCCTTTGGGGGCGTAAAGTTTGTGGCCGGCGATGGTGAGGAGATCACAGGGAACCTCTTCCACGGAGACGCGGATCTTTCCCACGGCCTGGGCGGCGTCGGTGTGGAAGAGCACACCGGCTTCCTGGCATATCTCTCCAATCTCTTTCACCGGCTGGATGACGCCGGTCTCATTGTTGGCCCACATGATGGAAACCAGCCTGGTGTGAGGCTTGAGGGCCTTTTTGACCTGGGCAGGGTCCACCAGCCCCCTGCCATCTACCGGAAGGAAGGTAACGTCGTAGCCGAGTTCAAGGAGACGCACGCAGGGGTTCAGGACGGAGGGGTGCTCTATGCGGGAGGTGATGAGGTGGGCCTTCGGGTGGGCCAGAACCGTGCCGAAAAGGGCCAGATTGTTGGCCTCCGTGCCCCCGCTCAGGAAGATGATTTCTTCTCTTCGGGCTTCGATGAGGCTGGCCACCTCTTCCCGCGCCGCCTCAAGGGCCTTGCGAGCCCGCTGGCCAAGAGTGTGCCCGCAAGAAGGGTTCCCGTATTCTTCGGTGAGGAAGAAATTCACTACTTCGGCTACTTCCGGAAGAGTGGGGGTGGTGGCGTTGTGATCAAGATAAATGACCATTTTGGCTAAAGGTTCCTTTAGTTTGCGGGCTGAGGAGATTTTATCAGGGGCTTTTCTTCCTTGCACGAAAATTGCTGGAAGATCCGGCCATTGCTTCGCGCGCTCAAAAATTTATTTTTCAAGTTTCCCGACCGAAACAGAATATATGAATGCTCGCAGGGGTTTTACTCTCGTAGAACTGGCCATCACGCTGGTCATCGTGGGGTTGCTCCTCGGGATGGGAGCTTCCCTCTTTGGAATCCTGGTAAAGCAGAAGAAACATCGTGAGAACGAAAATCGTCTCGAAGAAAACGCCGCCACTCTGGTGCAATACGCGCTGGAGCACCGCGGTCGCCTGCCGGGTGATTGCACCACGGTGTTGCGCTACCCTAAGGACGCCTACGGAAAGCCCTTTCTCTGTTTGGTTGCACCGGAACTCAAGGTTTACAGCGCCTGTGCCAGGCGAACCACTTCTCTCCGGGTGATGGACCAGGAAGCCGGCGCCAGCCACGAAAACGTGGCCTTCGTCCTGGTAAGTGGTGGAAAGAATTACAACATCCAGACCAGGGCTACCTCTCCGGTGACCATTTACCCCTTTGAAAAAGAAGACGTCGACGACTATCCCGACGATTTCAACCGGCCAGAACCTTACGACGACCAGGTGTATTATCTCCTGCTGGCAGAACTCAAGGAAAAACTCCTCTGCCATCGCTCTGAGGAACGCCTGCGAATCCTGAACGAGACTCTGCCCGAGGCGCGCAAGGGGAAGCTTTACAAGGCAACGGTTTATGCTGAGGGAGGGGTGCCTTTCGTGGAGAGTAGCATTTTTCCCGGGGCAGGTGGTACGGAAAAATACGAATGGTGTGTGGAGGGAACCCTGCCAAGAGGTCTGCGGTTTAGAAATTGCTCGCCTACGCGCAATTGTTCTCGAAGATCCTGGAGGAAGTGTGAAAAGGCTATCTCTCTCCGAGGAAAGCCCCGGAAATCCGGAACCTTCAAGCTCACTTTCCATGTGCGCGATGCCGACGGAAACGAGGCGGAAAAGAGGTTTGTGCTCACGGTCTCGAATTAGAAGATCGCTATCATTTGAAAAACGCCATTTCCCGAGTCGTGAAGCGACAAAGCAATTCCTGGCGAGCGAAATAAAGCAATCCTGTGGGATCGCCACGGCGGCTCCTCCGCCTCGCGATGACACCATTCCCAGATCCTTCGCTTCACCCGGGACAGGGATCGCTTCGAGGCCAACGCCTCTTGCGATGACATGGTGTGGCGGGGCCGCTTCCGACCTTTGCGATGACTCTGAAAAAAACTCCACCATTTGTGTTAAGATTTCTCCCTCATGGAGAGCCCAAACGGTTTCTACTGGTCCTCCCGCAGGTTTTTCGTCTTTTTGCTGCTGGCCGGGGCCCTGCTGGGGGTGTCTGCTCTTCTCTCCTTTTTCTGGGGGCGTTTTGAGGTCCCGCCAAAGGCTCTTCTCCTGGCCCTTGTAAAGGACCAGGAGCCAACGCTTCACACCATTGCCAAGTTGCGCCTGGTGCGCACGCTCCTTGCCGCTTCGGTGGGAGCGGCGCTTGCCCTCTCAGGGGCCATCTTTCAGGCCCTTTTGCGTAATCCCCTGGCCGAGCCCTACACCCTGGGGGTGGCCACCGGAGCGGCCTTCGGGGCCACGCTCGCCATCTTCTTCGGGGTGAGTGCGGGCCTCATCCTTCCGCTCTTTGCCCTGGCCGGGGCAGCCCTTACCCTCCTCGTGGTGGTCTATCTCTCGCGCACCGAGGAGGGGGCCTTTCGGCCGGCGACTCTCATCCTGGCGGGACTCGTGGTCTCTTCCTTTCTTTCGGCGGGTATCTCTCTCCTCAAGAGTCTTGCCGACGAAAGTGTCTCTGCCATCGTCTTCTGGTTGCTGGGAAGCTTTTCCGGCCGGGGGCCACTTGAGCTTTCTTTCTTCTGGGTTTACGCGTGGCCCCTTTTCTTCCTAGCTTGGCACTTTCGGCGCGAGCTCGACCTCCTGTCTCTGGGAGATATAGAGGCCCTGGAGCTGGGGGTGCCGGTGCGCAGGGTGCGGGCCCTTCTCACCTTAAGCGCCTGTCTTGCCGCGGCGGTCTGTGTGGCGGTAAGCGGGGTGATCGGTTTCATCGGTCTCATCGTGCCCCATCTGGTAAGACTCACCTGTGGGGCCAGGCACCAGTTTCTCCTGCCCTTGAGTGCCCTCCTGGGGGCAGCCCTTCTCGTCTTCTCCGATCTCGGCGCAAGGCTTCTCCTTCCCACCGGGGAGGAACTGCCGGTCGGAGTGATAACCGCGCTTCTGGGAGCGCCCTTCTTCGCCTGGCTCCTCAAGCGCAAGAAGAGGGAGATCGAATGGCTTCCGTAAATCTCCTTGAGGCGAAAAACGTTGCTCTCGGCTACGGCGAAAGGGAGGTGGTACGGTTCTCCCTTGCTCTCCGGGCTGGAGAATGGGTAAGCCTCATCGGGCCAAACGGTGCCGGAAAGAGCACCATTCTTCACGGTCTGGCAGGGCTCCTGCCGCTCAAGGCCGGGGAGGTCTACCTTGCCGGAGAGCCGCTTTCACGTTTGACACCCAGGGAGCGGGCCAGGCGGGTGGCCCTCATGCGCCAGAGTCCGGGCACCTCTTACCCCTTTACGGCCTTTGAGATCGTCCTACAGGGCCGTTATCCTCACGGTCCCTCTCCGCAGGATGAAGAGATGGCCTTAAAGGCGCTTGAGCGGGTGGGGGCCCTTCACCTGGCGGCAAGGCCCTTCCCCTCTCTTTCCGGAGGGGAGCGGCAAAAGGTCTGGCTGGCCCGGATAATCGCCCAGCAGACACCGCTTCTTCTCCTCGATGAACCCGCCTCGCATCTCGACCCCGCGGTCTCGCACGAAATCTACCGCCTCCTGCGAGAGCTCTGTGCCGAGGGGAAGGCTGTCCTTTGTGTTCTGCACGACCTGGTTTACGCCTCCCTCATGAGCAACCGCGTCATCCTCCTGAAAAAGGGGCGCTTTCTGGCCTCCGGCCCGCCGGAAGAGGTCCTCCGCCCGGAACTCCTGGAGGAGCTCTTCGAGGCCCCTTTCTTGCTGCTGAAACACCCCCTGAACGGAAAGCCTCTTCCCCTTCCTTCAGTAGGCCTCTGAAAGGAGGTGCCTGTTGCCAAGGTTGAGTCTTTTCAGGCCGTGACTCCTTGCGATACTCAGGGCCATCTCGGCGTGGCGACGCGAGGTGGTGGGAAGATCGTCCAGATAAAAGGTGGGGTAGAAGGCGAGGAGCGACCAGGGGATCTCCGGAGAGAGGTTTGCCAGGAAGGCGGCGATCTTTTCGAGCTCTTCCTCGTCCACGTAGCCCGGGACGAGGAGGGTGGAGGCGATGAGGGCCGGGGGTTCCGGGCGCTCCCGGGCCATTTGCGCCAGCATTTCAAAGTTTTTGAGTGTCATCTGGTTCGGCACCCCGCAGAGGGTGAGGTGGACCGGCTCGGAGAAGGCCTTGAGATCCACCTTGACGCAACCCCCGGAGGCAAGGGAGAGCCGCATCATCTCGCGGATGATGGGGGTGTTTTCGGCCCCGTTGGTCTCCCAGCAGATACGGAGGATCTTTCCCTCGCGGCGTGCCAGGGCCTTTTTCGAAAAAGAGAGGGCGTGCGGGCTCTGCGGCCCGGGATCTCCGCCAAAGTAACAGATGCAGGCCACGTGGTCTTTGAGGTCCGAGAGCATCTTGGCCGTGGGAACCAGAGGAGCCGTAAGCTTGCGAAGCTTGAAGTGCCAGTTCTGGCAGTAGAGGCAGTTGAAGTTGCAGGCCTCGTAGAAGACCGCGAGATTGGCGTAGCCCCTCTCCGGGCCGGGGAGATGAGCGTAGCGCGGATAGCCCGCCCCCGTGCCTCCGGGGCAGACGAAATCCGCCACACAATTGGTGGGCAGGGGGTCGAGATACCAGGAGACGAAGGCTCCCCCGGGATGCGGGCCCCGAAGGCGGCCCTTTAGGTTCTGCCAGACGCCGCAATAGCCAAACTCTCCCTCTCCCAGGCGGCAGAAGTGATGGCACAGGCGGCAGGGGATTCCTCCCTGAGAACGTGGCGGTTCCTCGGGGAGGCCAAAGGCCCGGCGGGTGCGACGATGAAGGTCTGCTATCTCGGCGGAGATCTCATCCCAGTGCCGGCGCACACAGGAGACACAGAAGCCAATCTTGTCGGAGATGGTGGGGGCTTCCCTGTGGCAGGATCTACAGCGTCCCATCGCGGGCCGGTTTCACTTCCAGGGTGAAGCCGTCTATTTTGGTGACGATGATCTCTTCCCCTGGAGGGATTTCTTCCGGGCTTCTCGCTTGCCAGATCTCACCGTGCACAAAGACCTGCCCTCCCCGGGGGCCAACCGCCGAGATCGTGCGCCCGCGCTCCCCGATGAGCCCCTCCGGACCGGTGGTGGGTTTGCGGCGCACGGCCTTCACGGCAAGGTAGGTTACTCCGGAGAGGAAAAGGGCCATGGTGACCAAGACGGGAACGAGAACCTGGTAGGAGATTTTGAGCCCCTCTGGGCTCCTCTCAAAGAGCATGAGGGAGCCCAGCACCAGGCTTATGAAGCCTGCCAGAGCCAAAAGGCCGTAGCTCGTGATCTTTATCTCCAGGAAGAAGAGAAGACCTGCCAGGAAGATGAGGAGGAGACCGGCGTAATTCACCGGCAGGAGGTGCATGGCGTAGAAGGCCAGGATGAGACACAGGCTTCCCACCACCCCGGGCAGAATGGCCCCGGGATGCGAGAGCTCGAAGTAAATTCCTGCCAGGCCGAGCATCAGGAGGATGTATGCGATGTTGGGGTTGGTGACGAGACGCAGGATACGGCTGCGGAGATCTTCTTTAATGCGAACGATCCGGGCCCCTTTGGTGTGCAAAACGACCTCTTTGCGGAGGAGCTGCACCTTGCGCCCTTCAAGAGAGGTCAAAAGCTCTGAGAGACTTTCGGCGATGAGGTCGATCACCCCGAGTTTGAGGGCTTCTTCCGCGGTGATGGAAACACTTTCCCGCACCGCCTTTTCCGCCCAGTCGGCGTTTCGCCCTCGCAATTTGGCAAGCGATCGGGCAAAGGCGGCGAGGTCGTTTTCGGCCTTCTTTGCCATCTCTTCGTCCATCTTCTGGCCCATCGTTACGGGGTGCGCCGCGCCGATGTTCGTCCCCGGGGCCATGGCCGCCACGTGGGCTGCAAGCGTAATAAAGGTGCCGGCAGAAGCCGCCTGGGCTCCCGGCGGGTAGACGTAGACCACCACCGGTATCTCGGCGTTCAGGATCATCTTCACGATCTTGCGTGTGGTGGTGACGAGCCCTCCGGGGGTGTCCAGTTCGATGATCAAGGCCTGGGCGTTGATTTCCTCTGCCCTTCGCAGGGCCTCTTTGATCTTGGAAGCGGTAAGGGGCGTGATGGCCTCCTGGAGCCCCAGGATGACCACCTTGGGTTTGGGAGTAAATTTGGGGGCAGAGGGGACTTTCTCTTGCGAGTTTCCTACTCCAGTTAACGAGACCAGCCATAAAAACAAGAAAGCGAGAATTTTCACGGGCTCTGCTCCAATCTGATTCAGGACTATTTTAATTCCTCGTAAAGCCTTTTTAAAAGCTTCAAATCTTCCAGGGCTTGAGCTTTATAAGAAGGATACCGCAGGAGGAAGGCGGGATGATAGGTAACCACCACCTTGATGCCATCTATCTCGTGGATTTTCCCTCTTAGACGGCTGAGGGGCTGGGTGGTAGCAAGCACGGTCTGGGCGGCCACAAGACCCAGGGTGCAGATCAGACGGGGACGAATGAGTTTGATCTGCTTGGCGAGATAGGGAAGGCAGGCCTCGATTTCGTCTGGTTCCGGGGTGCGATTTCCGGGAGGGCGACACTTTACCACGTTGGTGATGTAGACCTCCGCGCGCCGGATGTTTATGGCTCCGAGCATCTGATCGAGAAGTTTCCCGGCCCTTCCGACGAAGGGACGCCCTTCCAGGTCTTCGTCTCTTCCTGGAGCCTCTCCGATGAACATCAACGTGGCGTTCTCCGGGCCTTCGCCAAGGACGATGTTTGTCCTGGTGCGGTGGAGTTTGCAGCGGGTGCAGCCCTCGATTTCCTTTGCTATTTCAGCCAGGCTTTTGGGTGGAGGGCTGAGATCCAGTTTCAGGAAACGCTCAAAGGCTTTCTTCTTGGGCAAGGCCTTCACTCCGATAGCTTTCAAATACTCAAGATAAAGGGCCAGTTCATCCCAGAAAGTCCTCATCAAAGCACCAGACGCTTCTCCTGTTTGATCCGGTGGTCAAGATAGTAGAGGATGGGAACCACCATACGGGAAAAGAGGGTGGAAGCAACCTCCCCGGACATCAGAGAAAGAGCCAGGCCGTTGAAAATGGGGTCAAAGAGGATCACAAAGCTCCCTACCACCACGGAGAGAGCCGTAAGGAGCATGGGGCGGAATCTGATCGCCCCGGCGTCGATCACGGCTTCTGCCAGCGGCATGCCCTCTTTGAGCCGCAGTTCGATGAAATCTACCAGGATGATGGAATTCCGCACGACGATCCCCGCGCCGGCGATGAAACCGATCATGGAGGTGGCGGTGAAGAAGGCTCCAGCCAGCGCGTGGGCCGGCACGATCCCGATCAGAGAAAGAGGAATCGGCGCCAGGATGACCAGCGGGATGGAATAGGACTTGAACCACGCCACCACCAGTATGTAGATGAGCACGAGACAGACACCAAAGGCGATTCCCAAGTCCCGGAACACTTCGTAGGTGATGTGCCACTCACCGTCCCACTTGATGGCCCATTCTTTTTCGGAGAAGGGAAGATGGGTGTAGTAGATTTTGAGTTTTTCTCCGTTGGGGGCCTTAAGTTCCTTGAGGACTCTGTTGATCTTCAGGATGCCATAAACCGGGCTCTCCTCGCGCCCTGCCATGTCACCCACCACGTAGACCACCGGGTGGAGGTTCTTGTGGTAAATGGGGTGCGGAAAGACGGCCTTTTCAAAATGGGCGATTTCCGAGACTGAAATGAGCTCACCTTTGGCGGTTTTGACCTTGATCCCGGAAAGGTCCGGAAGAGAAGACCTGTCCTCCCGCGGGAAACGAATCTTGAGATAGACGTCTTCCCGGGCGTAGGGATCATGGAAAAGCCCGATCTTCCTACCTGAAAGGGCGGTCTCCACCACATGGAGAACCCGCTCCGGGGTCACTCCGGAAAGGAGGGCCTTTTCCCGATCCACCACCAGGCGCCACTCCACCTGCGGATCGGTCATGTACCAGCCGACGTCCACCACCCCAGGGGTCTTCTCGAAGATCTCCTTTATGCGCCGGGCGAGGTCTATCTGCTCCTCGTAATTGTCCCCGTAGACTTCGGCCACCAGGGTCTGGAGGACCGGAGGCCCGGGGGGAATCTCTGCCACCGTAAGGGTCTTCACCCCGAGCTCCTTGGCCAGAGGGGCCAGGAGTTTTCGGACCCGTTTGGCGATGTCGTGGCTCTGGAGATCGCGCTCGTGTTTGGGAACGAGGTTCACCTGGATGTCGCAGACGTTGTCTCCTTCGCGCAGGTAATAATGCCGGATGAGACCGTTGAAATTGAAGGGGGCCGCGGTGCCTACGTAAATTTCGAAGTCGGTGACGTAGGGCTCTTCAAGGAGCTTGCGCCCCAGGGCTTCGGCTACCTGGCCGGTCTTCTCAAGGGGCGTTCCCTCTGGCATGTCGATGATGAGCTGAAATTCGCTCTTGTTGTCGAAGGGGAGCATCTTGACGCGCACGATCTTGAAGTAGAAGAGGGAACAGGCCGCAAAGAAGAGTATCCCCACCAGGAAGAGAAAACTCCACCGCCAGGCAACACTGCGTATGAGATGCCCCATCACCCAGCGGTAATACCGGGTGATGAGGCTTTCTTTTTCTTCTTCCCCCACCTTTTTGGGGAGAAAGTGGTAGGCCGTCCACGGGGTGATGATGAAAGCCACAATCATGGAGAGGAACATGGCCACGGAGGCTCCCACCGGCATGGGGCGCATGTATGGCCCCATGAGACCCCGCACGAAGGCCATGGGAGCGATGGCGGCGATGACCGTAAAGGTGGCCAGAATGAGCGGAGCCCGGACCTCGTTTACGGCGTTTACGATGATGTCGCGGAAGGGGCGCCCGCGGTTTTCAGGAAGCCTGAGGTGCCGGACGATGTTTTCGACGTCCACGATGGGGTCGTCGACGAGAATTCCGATGCAAAAGATGAGAGCGAAGAGGGTGACGCGGTTCAGGGTATAGCCATAGAGCCAGTAGACGGCAAGGGTGATGGCAAGCGTTACCGGCACCGCCACCATCACCACGAAGCTCGCCCTGATTCCCAGGAAGATTCCGACAAGGACGGCCACCGCCGCGGTGGCAATGACGAGGTGCTCCAGGAGCTCGTTGGTCTTTTCGCGTGCGGTTTCACCGTAGTTTCTGGTGACGGTGACCCGGACGTCGGCGGGGATGGTATGCCCCTTCAGGATTTCGATCTTCTCGAGGATCTTTTCGGCAAGTTTGGTGGCGTTCTGGCCCTTACGCTTGGCGATGGCTAAGGAAACCGCCGGAAAGACCTCTCCGGGTTTGGCCTCGATGTTCTTTTCTTCCGCCGCCGGACCCGGGATGAAAAGGACGTAGTTTTCCGGCTCTTCCGGACCGTCGATGATCTTGGCCACGTCTTTCAAGTAAACGGGTTTCCCGGCGACGACCTTGATGACGCTCTGCTCCAGATCTCTGAGATCCCGGAAGAAGTTTTCAAGCCGTACCCGGAAGTGATAGTTCCCTTCACGAAAGGAGCCCACCAGACGGGCCTGGTTCTGACGGCGTACGATTTCGGCGACATCGAGGGGGTCAAGGCCCAGGGCATAAATCTTTTGCGGCTCAAGCTCGATCCTTACCTCGCGCCGGAGCCCGCCCTTGATGAAGGTCTCCGAAATGCCGGGGATGTTCCGGACCTCGTCGTCCACTTCGTTTACGATGCGCCGGAGGGTAAAGGCGTCGTATCCTTCCCCCCAGAAGGTGAGGACCACGATGGGAACGTCGTCGATGGAGCGGGGCTTGAGGAGCGGAATAGAACAGCCCGGTGGTATCCAATCCAGGTGCTGGTAGAGCTTGTCGTAGGTCTTGACGAGACTTTCCTCAACATCCTCCCCCACGTAGAAGCGCACCACGGTAAGGGCCCGGCCATTCATGGCGGTGGAATAGACGTATTCCACCCCGGGGATCTCCCAGAGGAGCTTCTCCATGGGGTAGATGACGCGGCTTTCGATCTCCTTGGCCGTGGCCCCCGGCATCTCCACAAAGACGTCGATGAGGGGGACGACAATCTGGGGTTCCTCTTCGCTGGGGGTGTTGATGACGGCGAAGACCCCCAGCAGCAGGGTGGCCACGATGATGATCGGCGTGAGCTTGGAATCTACGAAATAAGAGGTTATCCGGGTAAGAAAAGTATGCTCTCGCTCCATGGCTAGATGACCAGATCTCCGTCGCGAACGAGATTAAGAGGTGAGACGACGATTTTTTCTCCGGCCTCGATGCCGGCCAGGACCTCGGCCCAGAGCCCTTTTTGCTGGGCCTCTTCTCTTTTGAGAGGGGTTTTGGTGGGGATAAACTCCTGCCCCATCTTGTGGTAGGTGCCTCCGAGGCGCACGACGCGAAAACGGGCCCGACCGTCTTTTTCAACGACCATCACACCCGTGAGTTCGCCCCGAAGGACCACCGTCTTCCAGGGGATCAAGACCACTTTCTCCACGGTTACCGGGAGATAAAGGCGACCGTAGAGGCCGGAGCGCAACCCGGGCCCCTTGACGGCGAGTTTTACCAGGAAGGTCCTGCTCGCCGGGTCTACATGGGCCACCACCTCGCGCACGGAAGCCTCCTGAGAGAGCCCCAGAGCGGGAAATTCTACCTGAAATCGCTCCCCGACTTTTACGCGCCCCAGGAAGGCTTCGTCCAGCTGGACGCGGAATTCAAACCCCGCTGAAAGGTCATCGAGAAGGATGAGGGGGACTCCGGCCGTCACAAAGGCCCCTTTGTCAGCCAGACGTTTGGCCACCAGCCCCTTTACCGGAGCCCTGAGGCGGGTGTAAGGGATGATGCTCTCGATCTCTCTTTCTTTGGCCCAGAGTTCCTTCTCCTTGGCCACGAGGGCTTTTTCGCGGGCAAGCAGGGCCTTGTATTCGGCCTCCACCCGGTCGAGCTCTTCTTTGGTGGCAGCCTTCTCCTGAAAGAGGTTCTTGAAGCGTCTGTAGTTGGCCTCGGCGTAGCGGAGTCTTGCGACTACAGCCTCTCTTTCTTTGGCCACCGCCTTACGAGCCGCCACCAAAGCCTTTCTCTGGGCCTGGATGTTGGCGTCGTCAAGGGTAAGGAGGGGGGCTCCCTTTTCCACGATTTGCCCTTCTTCGACGTAAACTTCTTTGACGTAGCCCGAAACTTTCGAGGAGAGGGAGAGCTGGTTCTTGGCGCGTACCGTCCCGGAAAATATTCTCACCTTGGCCACGGGACGGGGCTTTATTTCCATCACTTCGGCCTTAATGCGCCGGGGTTTTTCTTCGTGGACTTCTCGTTCTTTTTTGGTGCAGGCACCAAGCAAAAAGAACGCCAAGAAAATTGCCAGGTATCGCTTCATTTTTCCCCTCCGGAGAGGATACCGGCCCGGAAATAGAGTTCCGTGAGGGCCAGGCGATAGTTGTAGAGGGCCTCAAGGTGTTGCAACTGCGCCTTTTTGAGGGCCGTCTGGGCGTCGAGGAGCTCCACGATGATGGTGAGCCCCTCCCGGTAGCGCCTTTCTACCAGCCGGAGACCCTCTTCGGCCTCCGCCACCGCCGCTTCGGTTACCTCTACCTGTTTGCGAGCGGTGAGGAGATTGAGATAGGCCTTTTCGACCTGGTGTTTCACCTCGGCTTCGTAGGCCCTGAGTTTGGAGGTCTGGGCCAGTTCCTTGGCCCGGGCTTCTGCCAGACGGGCTTTGTCTCCGAAGCCGCGGAAGAGGTTCAGATCTACCTGGGCCCAGATGGTGAAGGCGTCTCCCTGCACACCTCCTATGCCCTCGGAATTGTATTCGTAGACGCCTCTGAGGTTTACTGCCGGGCCAAAATTGAGCTTGGCTCCCCGAACATCTTCTTCCGCCAGGCGCAACCTGGCCTGCTCTGCCAGGAGATCCGGGCGATGGGCAAGGGCCTTGGTGATCCAGAAAGCCAGGGGTTCTACTTTCCTGAAAGCCAGAGAGACTTTCTGGGGGAGCCAGGTGGTTTCCAGAGGGAGCCCTAGCACGACGTTTAAACGGGAGCGTGCTACCTGAACGTCGTTCTGGGCGGCGAGAAGGTCTCTTTCCTGGGTGGCGAGAAATACTCTGGCCTGGAGAAGATCGGAGCGGAGGGCAAGCCCCTGGGAGACGCGCGCCGAGACGACTTTGAGATTTTTGCGGGCGGTCTCCACCGCTTTTTCGACCACATCCACCCTTTCGCGGGCCAGAAGGAGCCTCAAGTAAGCGGCCTCGGCCTCATAGAGTACCCTCTGGCGTACCGCTTCTTTCCAAAGGCGGGCCATTTCAGCGGCGATTTTGGCCTTGCGATAGCCCACGATCTCCTGCCCGCGATTGAAGATGGGCTGGGTAACACTTATTTCGGTCTTCAAATTGGTGAGGGCTGAAGGGTGGTTGAGGCGGTCCAGATCAAAATCTCGGGCCTGGAAATATTGCTGGGCAAGTTTGTTGGAAAACACGTAAACAGGGCTATCGCTACGCTGGTAGATCTCACGGATATCGAGCTGGGGAAAGAAAGCACTTCTGGCCCGGGTAATACCGGCGCGGGCTGCTTCCTCTTGTGAAATGGCGGCCTTCAGGGTGGGATTGTGTGCCAGGGCGAGCTCTTTGGCTTTCTTCAGGTTGAGGGGTTCCGCCGTGAGGCCTTTCGCAGGGAACAAAATTAGCAGGAAAATAGCCCAAAAGATAAGGCCCATAAGGCTAAGCTTTAACGCACCCTTTCAAAGAGGTCAACAAAGACGCTCCATTTACATGACGGCGTTCGACGGCGCTTGAAAGTCTTCATCTCCGGGCTGGGAGAGGTTCTCCTCCAGGTAAGGCTTTACGTTGGCAAAGTCTCTCTCTAACTCGGGTATCAGACCGGCAATTTTCTCGAGGTCGCCTTCCTGAGCTGCCATTTCGATTTTTTTGGAAGTTTCGGAAAGCTTTATGGCCCCCATCATGGCGGCGTTAGACTTGAGGCTGTGAGCCGCCCGGCGCAATCTCTCCAGATCTCCTTCCTGAAAGGCTTCTTTTATCTCCTGGAGCAACTCCGGAGTTCTCGCGAGGAAAAGAGATATCATCCGCTGGAGGAAGCTCTTATCTCCGGGTTTGCCCGGAATTTCGAAGTTCTTGAGCTTTTCGGGTTCAAAGACCGGAGCTGCGGCGGTGTTTTCTCTTTCTGGGGAATCTTTCTCTCGAGAGGAAAACGTCTTCCCTTTAAGCCATTTCTGGAGGACCTGTTTTAGCTCTTCGATGGTAAAAGGTTTGCTCAGGTAGTCGTCCATTCCGGTGGCCAGACACTTTTCACGGTCCCCTTTGAGGGCGTGGGCCGTGAGGGCGATGACGATGTTGTGTTTTTTGATTTTGCCTTCCTTTTCGAGCTGACGAAGCCTTCTCGTGGTTTCATAGCCGTCGAGTTCTGGCATCTGACAATCCATAAGGACGAGATCGAATTCCTCTTCTTGGAGATACTTTAGCGCTTCGAGACCGTTGGCGGCGGTCTTGACTTCGCACCCCAGGATCTCAAGGGCAGAAACACAGTATTCGAGGTTTACGGGGTTGTCTTCCACCACGAGAATTTTGGCCCCCTTAAAGGATACTTCGTCCCGGGTACCAGAGGTGTCCTTTCCTCTGGGGTGTGCAAAGATTTCCGACAAGATATTGAAAAGCCTTGATCTCTTGAAAGGCTTGTTGAGAACCGCTTTGATACCGAAAGAATCTTTGACGAAGCTGCTCTCCTTGAGAGAGGTGAAAAGAATGGTCGGTATTTCTCCAAAATTTTCGTAGATTTCTTTTGCCAGTCTCAAACCATCCAGATCCGGCAGCTCTTTGTCTAAAATCAAGAGATCAAACTTTCTTTCTTTGAGTTGCTTCAGCACTTCTCCTGCATTTCGAGCTTCATAAACTTCAAGCCCCCAGGATTCCAGAATAGTGCGCAAATGTTGCCGGTGGAGAAGATGCTTTTCGGCAATGAGGACTTTTTTGCCGGAAAGAAAATGCTTTTCTTCTTCCTGAGCTTTCCATGAAACGACTTCAAATGGCAACCTCACACGGAAAATAGAGCCTTCCGTGGGAGCACTTTCCAGCTCGATGCTCCCCCCCATGAGCTCTACCAGGCGCTTGGTGATGGCAAGCCCCAATCCTGTTCCCCCGAATCGTCTTGTCATGGAAGAGTCAGCTTGAGAGAAGGGGTCGAAGATAAGCCTTTGTTTCTCCAGGGGTATTCCTATCCCCGTGTCTTTTATTTCGAAAAGGATTTTTGCCCGCCTTGGGTTTTTGTCTTCACAGATTACTCTGCATGTTACTTCTCCCTTGTCTGTGAATTTGATGGCGTTTCCGAGGAGATTCGTTAGGACCTGCCTTAGCCTTACCGGATCTCCTTTTACCTTGTATGGCACATCTTCTTCTATCAAGAAGGCCAGCTCCAGGCCCTTTTCTTCGGCTGCTTCAGCGAGCAGATTTACCACTTCCTCTATCAAGGAGTGTAAGTCGAACTCCACGCTTTCGATTTCCATCTTGCCTGCTTCGATTTTTGAAAAGTCCAATACGTTGTTGATCAACGAAAGGAGAGTTTTTCCAGAAGCTCGGATGGTTTCTACCAGGTGATGCTGTTGTTCTGTGAGAGATGTCTGCTCTAGAAGCTCTACCATACCAATGATTCCGTTCAGAGGAGTGCGAATCTCGTGACTCATGTTGGCAAGAAATTGACTTTTTGCCATGTTGGCTGCTTCGGCCTTCTCCTTGGCAATCTTCAATTCTTCCACGATGCGCTGTAGCTCTTCGTTAGTTTCTGCAAGCTGTTTTGTTCTATGTGCCACGAGATCTTCCAGATGTTCCTTGTGGCAGCGCAGTTCTTTGTCTCGAGACTGAATGGTGCTCAACATTTCGTTGAATACTTTTACCAGATCTCCCAATTC
>Ga0256835_1000968_pt1 | contig 18416 bp, 14 predicted proteins | sample PIR30metaG_FD_185972 | JGI IMG/M metagenome (GOLD analysis project Ga0256835, IMG submission 185972) | Hydrothermal vent microbial communities from East Pacific Rise, Pacific Ocean - PIR-30 | ecosystem: Environmental > Aquatic > Marine > Hydrothermal vents | place: Pacific Ocean: East Pacific...
GTGGTGCCTTTTGGCGACAAGATAGTTATAGGCGGCAAGGAAATCATTCTTCAGGTGTCTGATGTGAACATAGGGTTTCTCTATGTTCTTGCACTTGGTGCTATAGCTGTCTACGGCATGGTAATCGGGGGTTGGGCCTCAAACAGTAAATATTCTATTCTTGGCGGACTCAGGGCTACCGCTCAGCTCATCTCTTATGAAGTGCCCATGGGGCTGGCCCTTCTTACAATAGTGTTACTTTATGGCACCTTTAGCCTTAGGGAAATAGTCTTGCAGCAGCAGGGTACTTTTCTAGGTTTTCTGCCAAACTGGGGATTCTTCAAGCAGCCTCTCGGATTCATCATTTTTCTTGTGGCTGCCTATGCCGAGGCCAACAGGGTACCCTTTGACTTGCCAGAGTGTGAAAGTGAATTGGTCACGGGTTATCACACTGAATACGGTTCTATGCGGCTGGGACTCTATCTGTTCGGTGAATATGTAAATCTTGGCACCTTGGCTGCCATAACAGTCAGTCTCTTTTTTGGTGGCTGGGGGCTTCCTTATGTGGACATGAGCAAGTTTCTTGGCCCTGTTTCCTATGGTATCGCATCGTTCATGGTCTTTTTTATCAAACAGGCCTTTTTTCTCTTTCTGTTTGTATGGGTGCGGTGGACAGTGCCTAGATTTAGATATGACCAGCTTATGGGTCTTGGTTGGAAGGCTCTTATTCCCTTGGGTCTGGCAAATCTGTTCATTACTGCCTTGCTGGTTCAGTTGACTATATAACTTTGGAGCTTAGAACTATGCCCAGAAGACCTGTTGTTAAAAAAGAGTATACCTTAGGTGAAAGGGTTTACCTAGTTGAGATAGCCAAAGGCTTGAGGCTTACTTGGAAACATTTTGTCTTTAATGTCAGGGCATCCTTTAGAAAAGGGCCTCATACAGTACCTACATGCTGGCAATATCCAGAAGATAGACGCGAGATAGCCCCCATCTTTCGCGGAGCGCACATGTTACAGCTAAACGATAAAGGTCAGGAGCTGTGTGTTGGGTGTGGAATGTGTGCAAGGGCCTGTCCTGCTAAGTGTATTACGGTTAAAAGGGGTAAGCCGGCAGAAGGGGAAGAAGACAAATATGCAGGCAAGACCATGTGTATCTCTTTTGAGATAGACATGCTCAGATGTATTTTCTGTGGTCTGTGTGAAAAATCTTGCCCCAAAAATGCCATTGTTCTTGGACAGGATTACGAGTTGGCAGAGTATTCTCCTGATTCTTGTATATATGATAAAGACAGGCTGATTGCCAATTTTCATAGGGCCAAGGCTGAAGGCAAGCTTAAGCCTCCACCTGCCCCAATTCCCATAGATGCTCCACCTGTTAAGAAAAAGGTTAGCGATAAGGCAAAAACGCCAAAAGGCAAGGCCTCAACCTCAAAAGAGGTGTCCAAGCCAAGGGCTAAGGCAGGGAAAAAGTCAACAGGAAAGGAAGGAACAAAGGACTAGGTCAAAAAGTGCAAGCGAGAACTGTTTGGAGATAGGTGATACCATGGATTATTATTTTTTACTCTTTGCCATAATGGCTGTAGGTGCTGGAATCTTTACCATCACTGTGAGGGATGCCTTACCAAGTGCTCTTGGACTGCTAACCGTGTTCATAGCACTTGCCGCCCTTTATCTTCATCTTAATGCCCCGCTTATCGCCATTTTTCAGGTATCTATCTATGCTGGAGCCATACTGGTTTTGGTTGTGTTTGTAATAATGCTTCTGATAACCCCTGATGAGGAGCTAGAGAGCAGGCAGAAAAACATATCTTACAGGACACTTGGTGCAATTCTCGGGGTCTATCTCTCTGTGCTTCTTGTAATAGGCATAAAGGGAATAGATCAGATAATCGTGCAAAAAGGGTTGCCAGACGGTTTTGGTCATCCCTCTTTGATAGGAACACTATTTTTTAAGAAGTACATACTTCATTTTGAGATGGCATCAGTTCTACTTCTAGTTGCCCTTATTGCAGCAATCTATCTAGCAAAGAAGAAAAATATATAAGGTAAAGATTATGGCAGGAATAAACGAATATATAATTCTGGCTTGTATACTGTTTGGACTTGGTGTCATCGGGTTTCTTACCAGAAGGAATGCTCTTATCTTGTTTATGTCAGTAGAACTTATGCTGAACTCCATTAACCTTATGCTAGTTACCTTTTCTGCATCTCGTGCTGATATGGGTGGACAGGTTATGGTGCTTTTTATCTTTGCAGTTGCTGCTGCTGAGGTAGCAGTTGGATTGGCAATATTGATTTGTCTATTCAAGCACATGAAGTCTGTAGATATTAACAAGTTTGATTTGCTCAAATGGTAAACAGGTCTTTCGCCAATAAGGAGAGGAAAAGGGTTTAATTATGGATAAATACATATTTCTCATACCGCTTTTTCCCCTGGTGGGTTTTTTGATAAACGGGCTCTTTGGTAAGAGGCTTGGCAAGGGTGTTGTCTCCTTTATAGGATGTATGACCATTGCCTTTTCGTTTTTAGTGGCCCTTTTTATCTGGAAAGACCTTCTCAGTTTGGAACCAGAGCAGCGGGTTTTTACCCAGACCTTGTGGGAGTGGATGAGCGTTGGCGGTCTTAAGGTGGATATAAGTTTTCTTATTGATCCTCTGTCCATGCTAATGATCCTGGTAGTGACAGGAGTTGGTTTTCTCATTCATGTTTATAGTACCGGCTACATGTATGAAGATGAGTCCTATTGGCGTTATTTCGCCTATTTAAATATGTTTGTCTTTTTCATGGCCATGCTGGTGCTTGGAGGCAATTATCTTGTAATGTTTGTGGGTTGGGAAGGTGTTGGACTTGCTTCTTATCTGCTCATCGGGTTCTGGTATCAGGAGATGGACAACGCTGTGGCTGGGAAAAAGGCCTTTGTTGTCAACAGAATTGGAGACTTTGGTTTTGTTTTGGGTCTCTTCCTGATGTTTTGGACCTTTGGTTCCTTGTCTTATCAAGATGTGTTTCCTAGGGCACTGGAGCTATTTGAGCATGGTGGCCTATCTTTTAATTCCCCGGTCCTGGTTGCCATTTGTCTGCTCTTGTTTGTGGGAGCCACTGGTAAATCTGCTCAGATACCCCTCTATGTCTGGTTGCCTGATGCCATGGCTGGTCCTACCCCAGTCTCCGCCTTGATCCATGCAGCAACCATGGTGACAGCCGGCGTATATATGGTTGCCAGAACAAATGTCCTCTATACCTTGGCTCCCACAGCCCTGCTTGTAGTGGCCTCCATTGCTGCAGCTACCGCCTTTTTTGCAGCAACCATGGGTGTGCTTCAAAACGATATCAAAAAGGTTTTGGCATATTCAACGGTCAGTCAGCTTGGATACATGTTTATAGGTGTTGGCGTAACGGCTTACTGGGCGGGCATCTTTCATCTTATGACCCATGCATTTTTCAAGGCCTGCCTGTTTCTTTGCTCAGGTTCTGTTATCCATGCCATGGGTGGGGATCAGGATATGCGGCACATGGGTGGCCTGGCTAAAAAAATGCCAATCACCTATATCACCATGCTGGTGGCCACGTTGGCTATTGCTGGCCTGCCTCCCTTTGCGGGATTTTTCAGTAAAGATGAGATTCTCGGCAAGGCCTTTTCCTTTGCGTACTATCCAGTGGCTGGAAAGATAATCTGGTTTATTGGTACTGTTGGAGCCGGCATCACGGCATTTTATATGTTCAGGCTGATCTTTATGACCTTTCACGGGGAATTTAGGGGAACTGAGGAACAAAGACATCATTTGCACGAGTCTCCCCCCACCATGACGGTGCCGCTTATCATACTGGCGACATTGTCAATAGTAGGCGGCTGGCTTGGAATACCAGAGATTATAGGACGAGCATTGGGGCATGTGCCAAATCTTGTAGAGGGTTTTCTAGAGCCTGTTTTTGAGCACTCCCACAATATATTGTCGGCCCATGCTCCCCATGTGCATGTGTCCGAGGCAGTAGAGTGGACCCTTATGAGTACCTCTGTGGTGGTTGCAATTATCGGTATTTCACTTGCCTATTACATCTATATGGTCCATGGCAAGGATCTTCCACAAAAACTTGCTGAAAAATACGCATTTCATTACCAGGTTATCTATAACAAGTACTATGTAGATGAAATCTACGAGTTTTTGATTGTTCTACCCATTTATTACCTGAGTGTCTTTTTCTGGAAGGTTGTCGATGCATTCTTTATAGACGGAATTGGAGTCAACGGGCCGGCATGGCTTGTAAAACGTTTGTCTTCAGGAGCTAGATTGGTGCAAAATGGCTATGTTCAGACTTATGGCACCTTTATGCTGATAGGGCTTATAAGTATTCTTTGCTTCTTTATATATAGGTAAAGGAGTTGTAACCGGGGCTTTTCCTATTTTGAAGGAGATTAGGTAAAAAGTATGAGGAGACAGGGAATCCTATGAATGAACCCATTTTGACATATGTCACCTTTCTTCCACTGTTGGGCTTGATATTTATTTTGCCAATCCCTCAAAAAAGTGAAAGTGGAAAGAATGTTATCAGAGGGATAGCTTTTCTTATAAGTATCTTTACCTTTTGGGCCTCTTTAAGAATATATGGAGCCTTTGATGCATCAATAGCCGGGTTTCAGCTTGTAGAAGATCATGTTTGGATTGGCAGTTATGGTATCCATTACAAGCTTGGAATAGATGGTTTATCCCTTTGGCTTGTCTTGCTTACTACGTTTATTACACCTCTCACCATTCTTTCCACATGGAGGGCAATTGACAAAAGGGTCAAGGAGTTCCAAGTCTCCTTGCTTGTACTTGAAACGGCCATGCTGGGAACCTTTATGGCCTTGGATTTGTTCTTGTTTTATGTATTTTGGGAACTGATGCTGATTCCCATGTATCTCATTATTGGTGTATGGGGTGGAGAAAGAAGGATATACGCTGCAATTAAGTTTTTTCTCTATACCGCAGTTGGTTCATTGCTGATGCTTGTTTGTATCATCGGGCTTGTCTATTTCCATCATAATCATTCAGGCCATCTGACCTTTGACCTGTTGCAACTGTATGGAACTCCCATACCTCGTAACTACGAGATCCTGTTTTTCGCAGCCTTCGCCCTGGCTTTTGCCATAAAGGTGCCGATGTTCCCCTTTCATACCTGGCTTCCAGATGCCCATGTTGAGGCTCCAACAGCCGGTTCTGTGATCCTTGCCGGCATACTTCTCAAGATGGGAACCTATGGATTTTTCCGTTTTGCCATGCCTCTTTTCCCTCAAGGATCGGATTACTTTGCGCCCCTTATAATACTTCTTTCTGTAATAGGCATAATATATGGGGCCCTTGTGGCCATGGTGCAGCCGGATATCAAAAAACTTGTAGCCTATTCCTCAGTATCACACTTAGGATACTGCATGTTAGGCCTGTACGTTCTGACTAGGCAGGGTGTTGAAGGTTCTGTGCTGCAGATGATAAATCATGGTATTTCTACTGGTGCCCTGTTCCTTTTGGTAGGTATTATTTATGAGAGAAGACACACCCGCTTGATCAAAGAGTACGGAGGAATTGCCAGGATTGTACCTGTATATTCCACCATATTCTTGATTGTTACCCTTTCATCCATAGGTTTTCCTACAACCAATGGCTTTATAGGTGAATTCCTTATTCTTCTCGGCGCCTTTAAGGTTAACAAGTTGGCTGCTGTCCTGGCGGCAACTGGCGTAATACTTGGAGCGGTGTACATGTTATGGATGGTCCAAAGGGTATTCTACGGGCAGGTACGCAATCCCAAAAACCTTCATCTAAAGGATATGAACCTGAGAGAAGTGGCCTATATGGTGCCACTGTTAATATTGATTTTTTGGATAGGGCTGTATCCAAACTTTTTTCTAAGCAAGATGCATGCTTCGGTAGATCATTTTATTTCTCAGGTAAAGGTAGAACAGGTTGAGAAAACGTCCCATGTTGCTTTAGCCCAATCCATTCGGGAAGCTGCTTTATCAGCATCTAAGGCCAAGGAGTAGACAGAATGAATGAGATAAACCTTTCCTTTGACTTTTATCATCTATGGGAAGTATGTGGTGGCCAGTTGATACTTATTGTGGCAGGGCTTTTGCTCATGATTATAGACATGTTACTCCTTGATAAGGATGCAGAGACAAGGGGTAAATATATAGGCTGGCTTACCGTATTCATCTTTGTAGCGACACTTGGCCACATGGTTTACAGGCAGTGGGATATCCATGACATTGTATTTATGGGGGTTTTTTCAGCAGACAAGTTTAGCGTTTTTATTTCCATTGTGATGGTCTTTTCTGGGTTTTTGGCTGCTTTGATGAGCATGGGATACCTTAGAAACAATGCCCTCATGAAAGGTGAATACTATATCTTGTTGATTTATGCTGTAGCAGGAGCCATAGGATTAGTACAGTCGGTAGACCTGCTTATGATGTTTATAACGTTGGAGGTCATGTCTCTGGCAGTTTATGCCCTGGCTGCCTTTATCAAGGAGAGTCCTTTTAGCCAGGAGGGAGCGCTGAAATATTTTCTCTTAGGCAGTTTTGGGTCTGCGTTTTTCCTGTTTGGAGTGGCGTTGATCTACGGTCTGACAGGCTCTGTCAATATAACATCCATAGCCCTGGCCATATCTGGAGGTTTGTATCAGAGTCTGCCTCTTTTAGTTGGTTTTGCCATGATACTGGTTGGCTTTTTCTTTAAAATGGCCATGGTGCCTTTTCACATGTGGACTCCAGATGTATACGAGGGAGCACCATCGGTGGTGACAGGATTTATGGCAACTGCAGTAAAGGCGGCAGCCTTTGGAGTATGTATAAAGGTGCTTTATGTATCCTTTGGCCCTATACTGGCCAACAGTGGTCAGCCTGACTTTGCCTCCACTGTTAGTCTTTCTGCATTGGCTCCATACTGGAAACCCGTGGTGTGGTGGCTTGCATTACTCAGCATGTTTTTTGGAAATTTAATTGCTGTATCCCAGACCAATATAAAGAGGATGCTGGCCTATTCTTCCATTGCCCATGCAGGCTATATGTCCCTTGGAATATTGGCGGCAAATGGGGATGGAAGGATGGGTGTGCTTTTCTACCTTTTTGCCTATACCCTTATGAATATAGGTGCCTTTGGAGTAGTGTATATTATTGATGGCAAAGAACGGACAGCTCAGAATTTGGAAGATTATAGGGGTCTTGGATACAAATACCCTGCACTCGGGTTTTTGATGGGTCTTTTTTTGGTAGCCATGGCTGGTCTACCTCCGACTGCTGGTTTTGTTGCAAAATTTTATGTCTTTTACGCTGCAATCAAAGAAGGCTATTTTCTTTTGGCTGCACTTGGTATTTTAACTAGCGTAATAGGAGCATATTACTATCTGCGGGTTATTTACATGATGTACATGAAAGAGGAGATAAAAGAGGTTGTAAGAGGTCCTGTTGCAGCCCCAACCGTGATAGCCCTTGTCATTACTGCCCTTGGAGTACTTTATTTAGGGATACTGCCGGAAAAGTTGGCTAACATCGCCAATGTGGCGCAACAAGGCCTTTCTGTCATTTTCTAAGAGGGGTGTCTATATCAACGGATTCTGTTGAAACCCTTACTGTTTGCATGCACCTTTTATCAAATGCCTGTAAAGGTTGTCATAGCCTTTGACCAATCCGATCAAGATTGCCCTGCAGTAGGTATTTTGACTGTTGTATGCCATTGTAATTATTCCCCCTAAAAGATGAAGGGGATTGGTATAATGAGCTATTAAATTTTTGATATTCTTGTGCCTGTTCATTTCTGTTCTATTCTTTAATATTTTTTAATCCCTTTTAATTTTTTCGGCCAAAAATATTTTTTTCTCAAAAAGCTCTGTTGCATCCATTGAAGGTTTTACATATTTTCAGGATAGTAGAATTGCAACAGATACTTAGACTACCATTGAAGATGATCAGATATGGAACAGCGGTTTATTAACATTGTTAATGCCAGAGAACACAATCTTAAAAACGTCTCGGTAAAACTTCCTATCGGAAGGATTACTCTAGTAGCAGGGGATTCTGGATCTGGCAAATCAACCTTGGCCTTTGATATCCTCTATGCAGAGGCCAGGCGGAAATATCTGGAGGCCCTATCCCTGGACGGAGAGATGTTGCCTGCCCCCAAAGTAAGCAAAGTTGAACCCGCATTGGCTGCTGTGGCCTTGAAACAGAATCTGTTCAACAGAAATCCCAGATCTTTGGTTTCTACATCCACTGGTATAGGCAATATTATTAGGTCCGTTTTCGAATTGGCAGGAAAACATCACTGTCCTGTTTGCGGTGCTGGCATAGACGTCCGAAGTCTTCATCAGGTCCTGGAGGAACTGAAATATTTCGGGTCAGGGACACGTATAGTAATAAAGGCCTTCATCGGGCGGATTTTTAATGATGAGCGTCACGTCATTTTGAAAAGACTAAAAAGATATTTAAGCAGGGGCTTCCTTCGTTTTGAAGCAGATGGTAGGCAAGGATATTTGGAAGATCTGGATGTGGAAAACGAGCCCCTTTCAGGTGATGTATTTCTTGTAATAGATAGGCTCATTAAAAAGCCAGGTGCAAGCATAAGGTTGGCAGATTCTCTTAGACAAGCGGTTGCAGTAGGTAACGGGGTAGTGGAGGTTGATATATTTTTTACAAAAACAGGGGGTGAAAGGCAGGGCAAAGTAATTCGTTTTGCAGAGACTCCATACTGTTTTGAATGTGGTTTTGGTGATAGGGGTTCGCAGAAGGTATTGAGGAAGGGTTCCAAAGACAGGGAAAAGTCAGATAACATTGTTAAGAAGATATCGGGACTTAGTGTTCAAGATATCTTGGGGCTAAGTATTGAAAAGCTACTTCCTGAGATAAAGGGCTGGATCCTCAGCTGGCAGGATCAGAATGCGCCAGAGTTGGTCGCTGCAACCACTGCCTGTAATGAAATTTTAATGCGTTTAAAAGTCTTTAAGGAAATGGGGCTTGGATATGTCCGCCTGAATACTCCTGTGCCCCATTTATCATGTGGTGAACAGAGAAAATTACAGCTTGCTTCTGTTTTATTCCAGAAACTTACAGGACTCCTGTTTGTAATCGATGAGCCTTTATCCTGTCTGGACGAATCAGAACGACAGGTAGTGCGTGAAAAGATTAAGGCTCTGAAAGACCAGGGAAATACAATAGTGGTAGTGGAGCACGACAGGGTTTTTCAGCAAAGTTATGCAGATTGGATAATAATGCTAGGGCCCGGCGCCGGGGAGCGTGGCGGAGAGATTATTTTTCAGGGTCCTCCTAGCATGGCCGCTCCATCATTAACTGGTGATTTGTCTTCAGGAGTTGGCCAGGAAATACGTCACCCGGCAAGGACTTCAACCATTAAGACGGCTCAGAAAAAAGATAAAAAAAGCATTTTTGATGCAGAGGTTAACATAAGACTCCTTCAAAATAGAAATCTTAAAGAGGACAGCATAACTTTACCAGCAGAAGGAATAGTTGGAATTTGTGGACCATCCGGTTCTGGAAAGACTGCCTTGGCCAATGCTATTTTTTATGGACTGACAGGACAGGGACAAAAGAAGGGCACAAGATCTGCCAGGATAGTAGGCAGTGAATTGAAGGGTTCCTATCAGAAATTAGGCTGGAATCGTGTTCTTTTTATGGATGAGAATCTTCCAAGGGGCTCTAGTGTTTCCGTTATAGCCACATTTGTCGGGATATACAGTCATATAGCAACCTTGTTGTCACGGACTCCAGAGGCCAGAGCGAGAGGCATAACCAGAAGTCTTCTGAGCCTATCAAAGAAAGGTGGTCGGTGTGAAAAGTGTAAGGGAACCGGAAGGCTGATCATTGAGCCTGAATTTCTTCAACCAGTGGAATATGTATGTGATGCATGTAAGGGAAAACGTTATTCTCCAGAGGTCTTAACCATTGAATATAAGGGTGCAAGTATTGGTGATCTGATGGAAATGACGGTAAGTGATGCCATTGATTTCTTTAAAAACATCAAAAGCGTTAGACTGCCTCTTGAGGCGCTGGAGCGCATTGGTCTGGGCTATTTAAGACTGGGACAAACGGTCTCGAGTTTGTCTGGTGGAGAGAGACAGAGGCTAAAATTAGGTTCTATAATTGCTAAAAGCAAGAGAATGCGGGAGTTTATCATCCTTGATAATGTAAGCAGAGGACTCAGCAAAAAGGATATAACGAACATTTTACGTCTGTTTAACGAACTGGCAGTGTCGGGTCATTTTCTTGTTTTGGTGGATAATCAAGAGATAATACTTGAGAATTGTACCTGGTTAATAAAAATGGGACCTGGTAGTGGGCCAAGGGGTGGCAGGATTGTTAGTCAAGGTTACAATTATTCTTCTCAAGAGCAATTTGGTATGTCTGCACAGGATCTTTAGTCAAGTCTCAGTGGATATCAGGAGTCGGTGTCTTTTTTATGCTCTCCCATTCGTTTTCTTGTTAGAAGCATTTGAAACAGCATAAGAAAAAAGGCAAGAGGAACAGACGAAATACCTACAAAGATACCAAGAATAGAAAAGGAACCTGGAAATTTTTTGAGAAAGGTTACTAGAATTATTCCGGCCAGTACCAGTCTTGCAAGGACTCCTATGTAATAGACTGCCGCAGTGTTGTATTTTACGATCCTATGGGTATCACGAAAAACTCCAAAAAGGTTGATGTTTGCAATAATTCCACCAAGGAGTATGCCTTTCACCCCTTGTGGAGTCCACCATAAGTTGGCTGCTGCTATCTCTAACGCCAGCATAGCCCAGCACGTCAGTATAAAGCGTTTTCCTAGGTTTTTATCTAGCTTACCCTGCCAAATTAACATCTAGCTTTTCTTTTCGTGCTCGGATTCAATAGCTTTTGAACGACGCTCTTCATCTTTTTTCATCCTTCCACCAAGTACAAACAGGTTTCTGATCCCTCCTGCAAGGCCAAAAAAGAAAAAGATTATTGTCATCCATGGATGTGTTTTACCATGAAATACATCCATGTCCAGCCAGTAGCCAAACCATACACCTGCAAAGGTGGAAAAAACCATGGCAGAAGCCATATATGATACACGGCTCAACTGTTTGAGCATGTGAAGCAGATGTTCTTTAGTTTCTGGTTCCATAGACAAAGGCAATAAAAAAAGCGGTGATGTTCTTTCACCGCCAGATTTAAACAAACGAATGTTTTAAAGCTGCCTGGCAAATAACCAGGCAGCCCATTTTCTTATTTATCCTAAGAATGGATTTGCATACAGAGCGATCAAACCAATAACCAGAGCATAAATGGTAAAGGTTTCAATAAGAGCAAAGGTAATGAACATGGAAACCGTCAGCTTTCCAGCTAGTTCAGGGTTTCTAGCAGTACTTTCCAAGAGACCGCGTGCACACTGGCCCATTCCAGCACCACATCCACCACCAGCACCACCTACTGCAAGGCCTGCTGCTACAAGTGAAGCTGCCATGATCAAAGGTGCATTGGCACTAGCCCCACCCTCACCTGCTGCAAGAGCAACAGCGCTCATTGCCAATACAAACAACAGACTCAGTCCAGAAATGATTAGGCTTTTTCTTTTCATCAAACTCCTCCTTTTTATAATTAGTTTTAAAATTTAATGTGCGTCTCCCATTGCCTCTGCACAATATGTTACAGGCAAAACAACAAATATGAAAGCCTGTAGCAAACAAACTAGGACTCCAAGTAACATAATTGGTAGCGGGGCCAGATAAGGTCCTGCCATGGTAAAGAGCAGCCCCAGCAACATCTCTTTGGACATCATGTTACCAAAAAGACGAATGGAAAGCGAGGCGATACGTCCTGCATGGCTAAATGTCTCAACTATTAGAAAAAACGGAGCCATTACCTTGATGGGGCCCATAAAGTGTTTGATATATTTCCATCCATGAAACCGGATACCAAGTGCATGATAGGTGACAATAGCTATAAGGGTACAGCCTAGGGTAACATTGAGATTGGCTGTAGGGGACATAAAACCTGGGATTAACCCCATGTAGTTGGAAATTAAGATCAGGAAGCCAAAGGTCGCAACCATAGGGTATATGATCATGGCCTTGTCTCTGCCACCAACCTGTTCTATTACAAAATCTTCCAGTCCTCCCACATACATCTCCATAACGTTTTGTACGCCTTTAGGAATCAGCCGCATCTTGCTTGTGGCAGCCTTGGCAATCAGCAGACATATGGCCATGGCAAGGTAACTGTACTGCATGTGAGGTGCCAGGATCTGTGCCAACGCACTATCTCCTCCGTAGGCAGGTAGACCTAGAGCGCTTAAAATAATAGGTAAAAAAAGTAACGGATGTTCCATGGCTATGAAGCCTCCTCCATTATTGAATTATAAACTCATGGATTAACAATTTCTGATTCATCGACGGCTTAAGACCATCTTGATGCTGTTTTATGCCCCTATCCCTAGTTAGATATTTTCATTTTCAGTCTTGCCAGTTTAAGCCTGGCCTTACTGAATCAGCCCTCATTTTTTGAAAATAAAACACCTCTACGAGGACCTTTATTTGAGTTCAAGTTATTATCACAAGGCTTGTTATGTGTCAATAGCAAATAGTCAGCCTGTGCCATTTAACTGAATAAAAAATCAGAAACTCCGATAGCTTCCGGACACTTTATCAGAAATCCCTAAAAATGTATTTCTAGTGAAATATGTGAATTAAATTCGTCATTTTAGTAAAATTCGTGATCCTGTTTTCTGTTTGTGCTCAATTTCAAACCATTTTCCCTTCTAAAGGGTTATATCCTTAACCTGAAATGTGCTTGTTGGCTGCCAATCGGCATTTTTAAATCATAATGAGTTACAGGCAATTGAAATTTGTCTGTAACATTGCCTTGGCTTTTTGGGAGTCAAATAATAAGTAATCATTTCAGATCCTTGAATGTTAGATCTGTAGCCTCCAAGGCAATTTCAAGGTCATCTAAACTGTGAGCCAGGGAAACAAAGGCGGCCTCGAATTGTGAAGGGGCGAGATAGACCCCGTTTTTCAGCATCTTTCTGAAATATTCAGCATAAAGTTTTGTATCTGAACTTGAAGCATCGTCAAAGTTCCTGACTTTTTTTTCAATTCCAAAAAAGCAGGTCATCATTGAGCCTATATTTTGTATGGTACATTTTACCCCGTATTTTTTGGCAAGTACCTTTAGTTCCTCTACCAGATAGTCCATTTTTTCTTCTAGTTTTTTATAGATGCCTGGCCTGGAAAGTATTTCCAAGGTCTTTATGCCAGCAGCTGTAGCTATTGGATTGCCAGACAGAGTTCCTGCCTGGTATACAGGACCGTCTGGTGCTATGTAATTCATTATATCTGTTCTGCCGCCATAGGCCCCTACAGGCAGACCGCCTCCTATGATCTTGCCAAGACATGTAAGGTCGGGCAATACATCGAAATATTCCTGTGCTCCACCACGCCCAAGCCTAAAGCCTGTGATTACCTCGTCAAATATAAGAATAATTCCTCTGTCTTGGGTGATTTTTCTGAGAAAAGGAAGAAAATCGTCATCAGGAAGTACAACTCCCATGTTTGCAGGAACAGGCTCAACGATGATGCAGGCCACATCATCCCCTTCCTTGTCTAAGACCTGGCTCAAAAGGTCCTTGTCATTAAAGGGTATGGCAATGGTGTTTTGTACGATTTCTTCCGGTACTCCCGGGCTTCCGGGTATACCAAGAGTGGCTACTCCAGAGCCAGCCTTTACCAGAAAGGAATCCGCATGCCCGTGGTAACAGCCGTTGAATTTGACTATTTTTTTTCTGTTGGTAAAACCCCGGGCCAGACGAACTGCGCTCATCGTTGCTTCGGTGCCAGAGTTTACAAGTCGTACCTTTTCAATGGAAGGCACTGCATCAACGATCATCTCAGCAATCCTAACCTCATTCCATGTAGGGATACCAAAACTGGTGCCCCTTTCTGTCTCCTTTCTTATAGCTGCCATTACCTCAGGGTGACAGTGGCCAAGAATAAGCGGACCCCATGAACAGACAAAGTCCAGGTAAGTGTTGCCATCTACATCCCAGATCCAGCTTCCGCTGCCTGACTCCACAAAAATCGGGTCGGTTCCAACAGATTTGCACGCCCTTACCGGGCTGTTTACTCCCCCTGGTATCAAGGTTTTTGCCTTTTCAAAAAATTTTTCAGAAAGCAGATTTGGCTGCATATTTTTACCTTCTCCTTTTTTCTGTTAGATTTAACAATAAGATTGCTTTATTTTTGTAACCTATGTCACTCTACCCTGACAACGATTCCAATTTCAACTCCAGATTTGTGGCCTGTTATGTGATTTCTGCTGTTTTTTTATTAATCATGCCACTAGCAGGAATGACAATAAAAGGCTTTGCTGTCAGCCAGTTTTTGGAATTTCCTCCCCTTACAAGATACGTCATCCATGCACCCAAAAATGATTTCGTCTTTTTACTGGGATTGACTTTGTCTGTTGCCTTTTTGGCTCCCTTGATCATAAGGTTTTTTAGATACTTACGCGTTTGTCCACCTATTCCGGTTCTGGGTACCTTCCCAATCTGGGGTATGGCAGGAGGAGCTATCTTGATTACTTCTTGGGCAATCTCTTGGAATATTGTAAAGGTCCCCTATTCGATTCGCATGTGGAGTTTTACTCCTCTTTGGACAGGGTTTGTTATCTTTTTAAACGCCCTTTCCAAGTGGAGGATTGGCACATGCCTGCTTGAACGTCAACCTGTACCGTTTATGTTGCTTTTTGTGATCAGCTGTCTCTTTTGGTGGTATTTTGAATTTCTGAACCGTTTTGTTCAAAACTGGTATTATGTTGGTATTTCGCACATAGGAGCCTTTAGATATACTGTAATGGCCTCTTTGTCTTTTTCGACAGTGCTTCCAGCTGTCATTTCAGTAAATGAGCTTTTGAAATGTACCTGTATCTTTGAGAGGGCCTTTGATAATCCCTCATGGAGGCTTCAACCTGGAAAGGGATTTGCTATTGGGATGCTTGCCTTTTCAGGAATATGCCTTTTACTCATAGGGGTGCTGCCAGATTACCTTTTCCCGTTCTTATGGATATCCCCCCTTTTGATAGTTTGTAGCATGAAAATGATTTTCGGTTTGGAAAATCTTGTTGAATTTGTTGCGCAGGGGAAGCTTGGAGCAATTGCAAGACTGGCAGCGAGTGGGCTTTTATGCGGCTTTTTCTGGGAGATGTGGAATTTCTGGAGCTATCCCAAATGGGTCTACTCCATACCCTACGTGGGGCATTTAAAGATATTTGAAATGCCCCTTCTTGGATACCTTGGTTATCTGCCTTTTGGGCTTGAATGTGCTGCAATTTCAGCCATAGTGATTCCATTAAAAGAGATTGTCCATAATCCCTTTATGGATCTATCAGGCTCTTCTTAAGGACGGACTATCTAATACATGCAGCCAAGACCTGTTTCATATCGGTTTCGCCCAACAGCACCTTTTTGATGCCATCTTGTTTTAATGTAGTCATGCCGTTGGCAAGTCCGTAATCCCTGATTTCCATTACAGGTTTTTTGGCCTGGATAAGTTTTCTCAAACCATCATCACTTACCAGTAATTCATGTATTGCCATTCTACCTTTATAACCTATGTTATTGCAGGATGGACAACCCTTTGGTCTATAAAGGGTAATTTCCTGGAAATCCGATTCCAAAAGAGGTCTTGATGGGTTTTTCCCATATTCATAAAGAATTCGTTCTTTTTCTTCATCGTCTGGTTCGTAGGCCTCTTTACATTTTGGACATAGCTTTTTGACAAGTCTTTGAGCCAGAACGCACAGAAGGGCATCTGCAAAGTTAAAAGGATCCATGCCCATTCCCAGGAGCCTTGTAACAGTCTCTGGAGCAGAGTTGGTGTGGAGAGTGGAAAAGACCAGGTGACCTGTTAATGATGCCTCAATGACAGTATTTGCTGTCTCTTCATCCCTAGTCTCACCAACCATTATCACGTCTGGGTCAGCTCTTAGAAAGGCTCTCAGAACTCTTGCAAAGGTCAATCCGATGCTTGGCTTGACCTGAACCTGGCGTAACCCTTCCTGGACAATTTCTACCGGATCTTCTGCAGTCCATATCTTTTTTTCCGGTCTGTTTATATGACCAAGGGCAGCATGTAGGGTAGTGGTCTTACCAGAACCGGTTGGACCGACTACAAGGATCAGGCCATAGGGCATTTCTATACATTTTTTTAGATTTTTGAGATTTTCTTCTAAAAGTCCTATTCTATCTAGTGGCATAGCCTCGGAGGAGGCAAGAATACGAAGTACCACGTCTTCATTGCCTTCAGTGGTTGGCAGTGTGGCAACACGCAATTCTATGGTCTTGCCACTTCTCATTTTGAACTTGATTTTGCCATCCTGCGGCAGCCTCTTTTCTGCAATATCGAGGTTTGCCATTATCTTGATCCTCGAGACAAGGGCCTTTTTGTAGTTAAAAGGTATGGTCTGGTACTTTAGGCAGTCACCGTCTATCCGAAATCTGATTAATGCTCCGCGTTTGCCTGTAAGGCTTTCAATGTGAATGTCAGAGGCATTTCTTGCAAATGCGTCTTCAATAATTTTGTTGGCCATTTGCACAACGACGCTGTCTGCGTCAGAGGCAAGGCCATCGTCTTCGTCAAGCTCTTCGTCTTCCTCTTCTACAAGCTCCAACTGCTCAAAGACGTCGTCTCCTCCCTGGCCCATGTTGTATTTGCCAAAAAAGTAGTCAATGAATCTGTCAATATCCTCTTTCAGGGCCACGGCATATTCAAAATTTTTTGCCTTTAACACCCTCTGGATATTGTCTATCTTGCTGAGATCATGAGGGTTATCTACCGCAACCAGTAAGGTATTTCTTTCTTCCTTGACTGGGGCACAGGGAGTGGTACGGAAAAAATGTTCCTTTATGCCAGAGATGCACTTTGGGGTGGTTCCTACTTCCAGTTCATTGAACTCGATAAAAGGACACCTGTAGTATTCAGAAAGGGAGTTGCCAATCTCGTCCTTTTCTATGCCAAACTGGTTCATCAAGATGGTCTCGATGGGTTTTTTTGACTGTCTTGCTATCTCTTTGGCCCGTTCTAGTTGCTCTTCTTTTAGAAGGTTACTCCTTATCAGATAGTAAAATCTGCCATATTTTTGAGCAGTCTGATTTAAACTATCCAGTTTTGTTTTGGCGTTTCGAAAGTTTTCATTGATCTTGACTAGAGTTTCTAGTACAGAAACCGCCTTTGTCACAGAACCTGTGCGTTCATAGGTGAGAGCAAGCTGATACAAGGCCTCTTGTCTCATGTCGTCTGGAAGTTCCAGGTCCTCTAGACCCTTTTCCAAGTATTCAATGGCATCAAAGGGCATGTCAAGTTTGAGATAGAGCTTTCCCATCTTTATCTGCACAAGTCCCTTTTTGTAGCCAGATTGTTCTAGCAGACGAAGGTCCTCCAGGGCCTCGGAAAAGAAACCGGCCTCAATGAGGCCCAGGCAGTTTTCAAACTCTTGTTGAAACTTGTCTTCACTGGGTTTTTCTAGGTGTTTTTCTTTTTCACCTTCGGCCTCGTCTACACAGCTACTGGCTGAGAGTTCTTCCAGCTTTTTTTCTATTCGTTCTCTCAGCTCATCAGAAAGCTCCTCCCCGGCAGCCTGAAGGAGTTCTTTGAGGATATTTTCAGCCTCTTCATAAAGGCCATGGTTCAGGTATAACTCTGCTTCTTCTATCTTGTATTCTATATCTTCCGTAGACAGAACCTGCTGGCCTGCATTCAGTTCCAGATCTAACATGATCCCCCCTACCTATTGACCGACTCCGCAGTAATTATAGCGATTTTGTTACCATTTATTTCAATTTCACCCGCAAAGGAGCCACTGGTACTTTCCTGGCATTTGGCATTTTGAGGTATATTTATGGCTATGGGAGACTCCTTGGTCCGCAGTACTGCACCTTTTTCTCCATCGAATAGTACGATGATGTAAAAGTTGGCTGCGGTTGTCAGCTCCATGTCTTCAAGTCGTTTAACAACAGGAAATTCCATTTTTGAAAGCTCTGCTTCTGACATTTTTGCCAATCTGTTTGTAAAGAGTTTGGAGAGTTTTGACCACGGCCAGGTTTTGAGCTTAGAAAGAGGCAGTACATCTGCTTTTTTTATGAAGGATTTCGATAGCCAAGGTGGCTGAGAAATATAGACAACTTCCTCTGAAGGAATACCAATTTCTAAGCCATTTATTGACAGGGTAAGAAGTTGGTTCCATGGACATCTGCTGGTGGTGATTTCTGATGCATAATCTTCTTGTTCCTGTTTTGTGGTTTTGTCCTGTCTTGGCAGTTCAATATCAAGATCCTTAAAGAAGAAAAGCGAAAGTTTTTCGATCTCCTCTTCAAGGTTCTGGCGTACGCTTTTCTGAAATTTATACAGTTTTTCCATGCCAGGAGTCTTTAAAAGAA
>Ga0256835_1000969_pt1 | contig 18414 bp, 13 predicted proteins | sample PIR30metaG_FD_185972 | JGI IMG/M metagenome (GOLD analysis project Ga0256835, IMG submission 185972) | Hydrothermal vent microbial communities from East Pacific Rise, Pacific Ocean - PIR-30 | ecosystem: Environmental > Aquatic > Marine > Hydrothermal vents | place: Pacific Ocean: East Pacific...
TAGATGAAGTTTGCTCATTACAAGTTCTGCTTCTATCACAAACCGTACTTGAAGAAGGACACAAATAAATGTAGATTGGAACGAGTTGATTATTAATTTTGAATATCTTGACCCATAGCTGAGAAGCATAACGTTTCTTATTTTTATAAGAAACATCGCGTCTAAAACATTCACACGTTTTCTCCGTATCGCGAGTGTGAATATATACACAGCCAAGTACTTCTTGAATTATTTGTTTATCATTTATGGAAGAATAGAGTTTTCTTTTAGCATGATTAATTTTAGTGAGTAATTCAATAAGTTTATTATTTTGTGTATACTCTTGAGGTCCGATCCATATTGCTTTTAAAAAAGAATGGTTTGTTCTTCCTTTCCGATTAAAACAGATAAGATCAAATTTTTTGTATTTATAATCCATATCATCTGTTAATATTTCTTCATGGGTATAATTTAATTCAGGAAACTTGCTTTTGTAATATTTAAAAAAAGATAATATATAATCTCTAACATTAATGTCTTTTTTTTCATTATTAATAATCTCAATACTTCCAAAACCCCTTCTACTCCTTTTCCCAAGTCCCCCTAACAGTAAAGAAACATGAGTCGAAAATAATATTTCATCCCATTGTTCTGGAGAAATAATTCTTTTTGTAACAGATTGTTGTCTTGTCTTGTAATCTCCTATTTTTCCATTTAACGTTACATTAAACGTTCCATAAAAATAAGGATTCCTTGTTATTAAACTTTTAATTAAACCATCATTAGAGTAAAACTTTTCTTTGAATTTCTTTATCCTATCGATTGATACTTTGACTGGAGATTTAATTGCGGTATCATTTTTTTCGTTAATTCCCCCGAATAGTTTAATTTCCTCTTGTAATAATTTTTCGGCTGTTAAAAAAGATTTATTTGAGATAAGAGGTTTTATTACTCTCCACCAATATCTTATCATTCCCTTTAAACTAGCGGTTCTTGGAAGTATCTCTTTATATGTTGCGCCATAATTTAATAGTGGTGTAACTGTTTTACATTTAAAAGTGTATCTCACTTTTTTGTAAGAGGACTCATTCATTTTTATAAATCACAACCTAGTAAATTAAATTAGTCTAAATAATCACTTATGATCTCATTTTTTTATAAAACTCAGCCCTTAAAGGGTATTCACAAATAATACTAAGAAAAAATTGTTATTACTTGGTATAATTTATTCTTACCGATAAATTTGGGGAATCTTTGTTTTTAAGTATTTTGGGGAAAATAGAAAGAAAAATTTTGTCATTATTCTTTCTATGTATGTGAATTACGAATTACATTTTTAAATGGCATTCTGTTTCTTAGAAAGGACTTGTCATGAGAAAATGGATTTTTAAGAAATCGTCTAGAATCGTCTTATTTGTTTTTCTCTCCACAAGCGCTGCAGGATGAAATGCACATATACCTGTCTGCAATGCCTGTAATAAAATGACTATAAAAAACAATCGGGGTGGGGGTTGTATTTCATCCCTTACTCTATTTCCAGAAGGAATGGGGCTTCCTTCCCAATAGAACTAAAGAGACTCAAGACATTTGAAATTTGATTTATTCATATACTGAGTAACTAAAATAACCTGTTAAATCCGGAATACCTTTAGTAGATCATTTATTTGTAATGGAAAGCATCAAATGTTGTATGTTTTCTATTATTTTTTAGTACTGATTTATCAGGTATTAGTTAATATAAAGTTCCAAGATAGGTCTATCCAGAGTGGAATTAGAAGGTATTTACACGTTAGAAGATATTATTGGAGAAATCATTAGTGTTAAGCCTTGGTCTCCAGGAATGGTAATCAGAAATGGTCATGTTCGTGCATTATTTTTAAATTCATTGGCATTAGAAAAGCTTGACTTCGACTTTACAGTGTTTCCTTTTTTGCAGTATTTAGATATTAGTTGGAACGACTTGAAAGAGTTCCCAGAAAGCATTATTGGTTTATAAAGATTATTGGAACTCAATGCAAGTTCTAACTTGCTTATTAGTCTTCCAGATAATATTGACCGTAACCACAAACTAGTTAAATTACTTCTTTACTATAATAAAATACCTTTTTTTACCTAATACGATTGGAAAATTAAAAAATTTAAGCATATTCAGTTACAGGATAATTTAGTAGAAGAACTACCTGAGACCATAGGAAATCTTATTTCTCTACAGTACTTAGATGCATCGAAAAACTCATTGATAGACTTACCGAAAAGTATTAATCAGCTTAGAAATTTGGAGACGTTAATTTTATCGGGGAATCCTCTTAGAGTTTTTCCAAAAACATTACTTAACATGAATTGGTTAAAAGTTTTAGACGTAATCTGCAATTAAACTTCAAGAAGTACCTACAAATATCAAGAACTTGTCAAATTTAATTAAGCTTAACTTAGAAAGCAATGAATTAGAGTTTCTTCCTTTGGAGATCAGGTATTTAAAAAGCTTAGAGAGAATAAATATTGGGAACAACAATATTAAAGAATTGCTTGAAAGTATTTATGGGCTTAAATTTTTAATGAAACTCATTATTTGGGGAAACCAATTTTCTAGCCAGTCTAGTGATATTGAAAAGCTTAGCGTTTTATTTAAATTGAATATCTCCGGAAATAAGTTGAGAATGTTGCCTGATAGTATTGGAGCTTTAGAGGAACTAACGGAGTTAGATATTAGTAATAACTTGTCAGAACAACTCCTTGAAACCTTATTGATGCTTGGTTCTTTATGAAAATTTCAGTGCAAGGGTAATCCTTAAAATACTGACGCAATAAAATTTCTTAGAGAACTTTCAAATAAGGGTGTAATTGTAGCCTGTATCCCTTCTTTCTCTCAAAACAAAAAGTCAAGAAGCACTAACTAAAAAATAAGTAAGTATGTTCTAAACTTAATTGTTTTAATTAAGATTTAAATTAACAATTTTTTTAACTCCTCTTTTATTTTTGGGGGGAGTTTTTTGATTTTTTCAGGACGTGAAAGAAGATATTGAAAAGTGGTTTCAATACCAACGGCTTCAATAACTTTCTCAATACCAACGGCATCAATAACTTTCTCAAGCCCAACGGCTTCAATTACTTTTTCAATACCAACGGCATCAATAACTTTCTCAAGCCCCAAAATTTCAACTCCCTTACGAATACTCTCAGGTGTAGGTGAGAGAGTTATTCCAACACTTTTTTCCAATGCAATCACCAGTTCACTATTAAAATATAGCGCTAGAGTATAAATAAACTCATCGTTGTTTAGAATCGCTTTTTTTATGATTTTTTCTCTTTTTTCAGGATTTGAAAAAAATTTGAATGCTAAGTATTCATCAGTTTCTGGAAGCTCTTCTAAAACAATTACATAAAAATCCATCCCTAAGGTACATGAATAACTTTTTTCTTCTTTTTTTAACCCATAAATACCATTAGAAAGCTTTTTGAAACATGTCCCTACTTTGAAGTCGTTAAACACATTCATAACATTATTATTTAAACGATGATTTCCTCCAAGAAAAAGAATTAGACAATAATCATTAGTATTTAATGAATTAGCTAAGATACTACTTGCCTTTTTTGTGAGAATATGTTTTTCTTCCATGATTTTATTATTGTCTAAAACTTTTGTTTTTTCGTTATTATCAGATGTTTTATGTTTCATTTTTTTATGGTCAATTATTTTTCCTTTCAGAGCAGTATCTAATAATAATAATCCTTTAATAATTAATGATGTAATACTGTGAGAAGAAAAGACATCCTTAAAACTTTTGTATTCACCAACTAGAATAGAGTATTCTCTTGTGAAATCTAGTGGTGGATCTAAATCAATACCCTTTTCTTTTATAAATAAAAAATCGATTCTAAGGTTTCCTGAGGGAACATCAGCTTCAGTTATTACTTCTGCATTTCTAAAAAAAAGTTTTAATAATTTTTTAAAGTAATAATCTTCTAATCCCATTAAAAAAGACTAATATCTAATCGATTAAAAACCTCTACCTCGAATTATAAAATTTCAATTTACAAATTTCTTTTTTATGGGAAAATAAATCTATTTTACATTTTAAGATCATTGCATTTTTACCGATTTTAGTCATAAGCAAAGTTCTTATGCTAGAAACAAATAAATTAACACACAATTACTAAGTTTTTAACCTTTAAAAATAATATATCTAATTGAGCAGTTATGGCAACTTTAACTGAGCGAGTGGAAAGTTTGGAGGAAATCATTAAAGAAATCGCCACCCTACAATTGCAAACCCAGAGGTCATTGAATCGATTAAGTAAGCAGTCAGAAAAGACACAAAATTCGTTACATCAGTTAAGCAAGGAGATGAAGGAATTCAAGGACGAGATGAAGGAATTCAAGGACGAGATGAAGGAATTCAAGGACGAGATGAAGGAATTCAAGGACGAGATGAAGGAATTCAAGGACGAGATGAACAAAAAATGGGGCGATTTGGCTAATTCTCTGGGAATAGTGGTAGAAGCAATTGTTGCCCCTGGTTTTCCAGAAATGCTTAAGAAATATTTTGGATGTGAAAACTTCGATCGTATAATGGTGAATGTGAAAGTTAGAAAAGCTTCCGATAAAAACAAAATTCGCGAGTTTGATTTAATAGCAGTATGTAAGGAATATGTATTTTTAAACGAAACAAAAACTCAAGTTAGAAAAGGAAATATTGAAGATTTCAAAAGATTTCTTGATAGCGGCGAATTTTTCGAGTATTTTCCAGAATATAAAGATAAAACGTTGATACCAATTATTTCCTCTTTGAGAATTGAAGAACATCTAATTAAAGAACTAACTAAGAATCGTATATTCGCGGTTTCTCTTGCGAGTAGTGATTTAGAGATATTAAATCATAAAAAGCTGTCAAAATATTATCCAATCCTTGAAAATGAAAAGTAGAAACATAGAGATAATATTTATGTTTATAAAGTTATGCATTTATTTATTTTTTATTTTACTTGTTATTTAGTTCTCTACATTTTTAGAACTTTTTTTAGAAATGCAGAAGTACTAAGGTTAAAATTCTTTTTTTAAATGAAAAAAAGAGTAATAAGATGAATGAATAAGTTAAATTGTGAAAGAACAATGTTTTTTGGTCTGGATGAAACTAAACAAAATGAATTAGCTACGATGCGTATATCAGCACCAGATACTGAAAAAGAGATGGGGCGTCTTAGAAATAGAATCGAAACTCAGCAAAAAACCTTAAATTTAGTAGAAAAACAATTGCCAGCGAAAACAGATGTGCCAGAATGGGGGTCTAATAAATGGAAAGAAGAGATAAATAGATTTCTAAGATCAATCGGTATTAATCGTTGGGGTGTGTCTCCCGTTTTAAAACAATATGCATACAAAAATGCTTTTTTGTTTGATTATGAGGAAAAAGCAATTGTTATCGTAATGCCAATGAAATATGAAATAATGAAGAATGCCCCCTCGCCAGAAAGTTTAGTAGAAATTTTTAAGGCGTATGCTGATGCGGGAGAAGCTGTTTTAAAGCTTACAAAATGGCTTAAAGAACATGGAGTTAACGCTCGGGGCCATCATCCTTTAGGAGACATCCATCAATATCACCATTTATTGATGCCACCTCACGCGGTTTATGCGGGCTTAGGAGAGCAAGGAAGAACAGGATTATTCATAGATTTTGAATTAGGTTCATTAGTTAGGTTAGGAATAGTTACTACTAATTTAGACTTAAAAATAGGTTCTCCAAGAGAAAAAGGTATCAGAATATTTTGTCATAGATGTAAATTATGTGCAGTAAATTGTCCTGTAAACGCGATTCCTATGGAAGGAGTGCTTGATCAATACTTTAAAGGAGTAAAAATAAAGTTCAAAATTAATGGTGATCGCTGTATAAAATATTTTGAGAAAAAATATGGATGTTCTATTTGTATTAGTACTTGTATTTTTGCAGAACAGAATCCTGTTAAATTAAAAAGAAGGATGAAAAGAATTGAGGAATGGTATAATCGGTGGATAATTACCGGCGATTTTGAGGAGCTTTTGGTTAAAGAGGCTCATAAAATGGGTAAAAAATTATTTTTAGAAAAAAAGGGAAATACATACTAAGTACTACTCCTTTGCTACCCCTTGTTTTTGCGAGAAGCTTACTGCTTCGTAGAGAGAGCTTGCCCATAAAACCACTTCTTTATTGTAAGAAATAGGCTGGAATAAGCCTATTTGTTTTCTCTCCACAGCCATTACAGGACGGGCTGTCTTGTCCCTGTCTTTGAAATATTCAAAAAAGCATTGTAAACACTATTTGATTTCCAGCAACACAAAGGACAAACAAACACTCTGTTGCTCAATTTTGGGTTTCTTATTTTTTAAGTTTCAAATTTCGTTCTGTTTACTACCATTTTTTCTTTTAACTCTATCGGCATGAAGTTCTCTTCCATTCCTCCTGTAAATAAGGCGGAGATTAAAACCATAATATTATTTAACATGGTTCAAGGAACTCTTAAATTAGAAACCACAAAACTCATCAATGTTCTAAAAACAGCCACTAACCGCAAAATCCTAAAAAACTCCACAAGAAAGAACAAAAACCGTGGAAATTAGCGTTCTAGCAGCATATCGTCTTATCTCCTCACACCTCTGAACTGAATTGGGAAGCAATCATCATATACGTTTTGAAAATACGGTGAAAAATAAGGGAAAACAGAACGAAATTTGAAACTTAAAAAATAAGAAATTAAAAAAGAAAATGATAATGATAATAATAATATTCTATTATTTATCTTCCACCATGAACTTTGTCTAATTCTTCATCAGGTACGTCCCATACTACATTATGTGGTGCAATGGGTTCTTCTTTCATGAATTCAGGTAATCTGTCATGCTCTTTAGTGAAACCTGCCCTTCTGTTGAATTCTAATTCAGTATTGAGAACATTTCTTCCAAGTTTTGTTACATCATCAACTCCATAGTTCTCACCTAGCATTGCTGCTACCGTGTCAACCATTCCTTTGAAGCCTTCATCTACATCAAGAATTGCGAATGCAATAAACAAGCAATAACCACTGGAGTCAATAAATGCGGTGGTTTCTTGAAATGCTCTTGAAAGATCTGCTTTGTTAATATCTCTTGGGTTTGTTACTTGTCCTTTTACACCTAAAATTTCTGCGGCAATAGTGTAACCTTGTGTGTGGTCAGCTCCTTGTGGACCAGTGGCATAAGTAACACCAATTCCTTTAATTGCTCTGGGGTCATAAGCAGGCATAGATTGACCTTTAACTGCTGCTACCCTAGTCACTCCGTAAACTTTTCCAACAGTAACAGCTCCAGAACCAATTATTCTACCCAACGGAGTACCTTCACCAACTTCTTTGAGAAGCTTGATAGCAGCTTCACCGTCTCCAAACGGAATAATTCCTGCGTCCATGGCGACACCCAAAGCATTACCGGTCTCAATAGTGTCGAGACCAAGGTCATTGCATAATCTGTTTAATTCAGCTACTTGTTGTAGATTATCAATACCAAGGTTAGCACCTAAGGCCCAAGCACTTTCGTATTCTAACGGTGCTACATGTAATTTTCCATTGTCCTCGTATGGAACAACATTACTGCATTGGATTACACATCCGGGGTGGCATGGGTGTGCATATGCACCTTCGGCTTCGTCGCCGAATTTTTCTTTCACTTTATCTACTAATTCGTGTACTGCCTCACCAGAGATTTTACTTGCACCCTCGAAGTATCCTGAAGACCAGTTGCGTGTTGGGAGTGCACCTGCCTCATTAATAATATTCATCAGAATATTTGTTCCATAGTTTTGCAGGCCACCATCTTTTCCAGTTACAGGATGCCCTTGTAATGCTTCTCTTAATGCTTTTGAAGCTGATTTAAATTTATCTTCGTCAACTGCTTTTACTACTTCACCTTCTTTATCATCGGTAATGATTGCAATTACTTTCTTGCTTCCGAGAACAGCACCTAATCCACCTCTTCCGGCATATCTTCCGGGGTCGCTGTTCTCAATGTTGTTTCCAAATACACCGGCACCTTTCAATAATAGTTGACCGGCAATACCGGAACCAATAATTCCAGGTTTATTGGGATATTTTTCCCACAATAGTTTAGTTAGTTTGTATGCACCCATTAAGTGGTACTCATTTGCTTGGACAATCTCAGCATCATTTTTGCGGATAACAATATTATACCAAGCATCGTTGTCGCTTGGTTTATCTTCAATAATTAATGCTTTTACGCCTGCGCGGGCGAGTTTGTGTGGTGTCCTTCCTCCAGCGTTTGCTTCCTTAATCCCTCCAGTTAGGGGGGATTTGGCACCTACTGATAGTCTGCCGCTAGTTGGTGCGTTGCTGCCGGTAACAATACCGGGGGCAACGATTAGTTTATTATGTCTCCCTAGTGGTTCTGCGAGTGGAGGTACTTCTTCGAAGACAATAGTGCTTGTTAGGCCTCTGCCTCCTAGCTTGCTCCATTTTTCAGGAGTTTTTTCCCATTTTACTGAGAGGTCCCTCATGTTTATTCTCAAGATCTGTTTGTCAGATTCTAGCATGTTAACTACACCTACCGAATAAGTAGAATGCTTTGGTTAGAAGTAAGTTGGAATTTTATAAAAACATGTTATGGGAAGTTACCATATTTTTCTCTAAGCTGGAAAAATTATAAAGACACGGATTCTTATTATTTATATATTTTTCTCAAATGAATGTTAATAATTTGTGGTTAAAGTTTATAAGGTCCTTGAGAAAAAGAATGTTTCGATAAATATGAAAAGCAAAGAGTTAAAACTCTTTTTATCAATGGCTTTATTTCTATTGCTCCTGAGCCGCCCATTGAGTGCCAATGGATTTGACACTCTTTGCTTAACAGATCAAAGTAACGACGTTATGAGAGGGTATTCACAGAACAATCAATTAGTTGCGTTATACAGTGTTTATTACCCCAGTTTAGATTTTGTCAAGATTACAGTTGATTTCATTAGTGAAGAAACGTTAAGAATCTCCATGGAATTTTCCGCAGAACCAAAATTAAACAGTTCAATGTACTACTATGTAGTAGTAGAGGGCAGTAATGATAATTATTCATCCATTACAGTTCAAGCCATGTTCGGAGAGATTTCTTTGGGTGAAAATACTACCACAATTATCATGATTTGGTCTGGATCAACACAAGGATTATACACCATAAACAATGCATCAACCCATATTTCTGGGAAACTTTTGTATTGGGACATCATCTTAATTAATGGTTTTCCACTGGATGATTTCAAGAAGATATCAGAAGATGATTTTCTTATTGAAGGTGTTGCGGCGCTTGGTTTTAAGAGCGGGGATACTGAAATTTATTATTGGGATGATACTGATAATTCTGTAAGTTGCGGAGGTACGTTGACTCAGAGTGACTCTAATGAAGATGTCGGAGATAATGTTTCAGAAACAGGTAACCTTCCTTTCATGTGGGATGGGATGTTATCAGGCTTAATAGCTTTAGTAATGATTTATAATATTTGCAAAGTTAAAAAACGGAGAGCATAATATTATTTTTAATCTTATTAAAAAGCATACTACTTTTAATTTAAATAAAAATTTTAACATTTTTTGTTTCATTTTTAGGAGATACGGAAAACAGTTATAGTCTAATTAACATTTTAATTGATTGGAGATAATTAATCGAGACCCTTCTCTATATATTAGAAGGATACTTATTAAGGAACAATATCCTGCTGAGGGTATTGATCTTAAACATTTAAAAACTAAATAGTTAAAAAAAATCATTGGTGGTTTGTAGTGGTTTTAGGACAATATTTTTGTGAAAAATGTGGGCGTCCAATTAAACAGCCCGGACTTTGTCCTTCATGCGTAGAAAAAGAGTTAAGAACTATTAGGATGGGGAATTATTGCGATTTTTGTCACAAACTTGCAACAGAGACCTCATTATATATTAACGTTAAGACTAAGAAACGTTATTGTACAGAATGCATGAAAGTATTCCGTACTCAATTATTGCTTAGTGGACTACCAGGGGATTATGTTGACAAGATTATGAAGCGCGATTTTATCCCTATTAACTGGAACACGCATTTAAAACTTCATCGTAAAAAGCCAGATTAAGACGAATCTCCCCATTATTTTGGGTAGACCCTAATATTCATAAGTTTTTTTTGCTTTCATTTTTTCGCTTGATAAATTATGAGCTATGTGATAGTGTGATGATTCCATGAGTGGATCAATGTTTTTGTTTACTTTTCTATTAATTGCTATATTCGTTGTACTAATTGAGTTGGCACAATGGATTACTCAAAAACTTTCAATACCCCAAGTATTAGGAGAGATAATAATGGGGTTGTTAATAGGGCCGTCACTATTTAACCTGTTTTCTTTTGAGGAGGGCCATGAAACATTATTTCAAAAGATCGGTATTGCAACTACTCATGAAGTAGAAATTTCCATCATTGTTATTGAATTCATTGCTGAAGCTGCTGCTTTGTTCCTTTTATTTGAGGTAGGACTTGAGATAGACTTAGGAAAAATGAAAAAGGTAGGAGGAGAGGCGACTAGTGTTGCTATTTTGGGGATGTTAGTGTCGTTTGTATCAGGATATCTCTTTTTCATGATGTTTAAAGACTTTTTATCTCCACACACACTAGCTGATTGGGAAGTAGGGTTATTCGTTGGAGGAGTTTTACTCGCAACAAGTATAGGTATTAGTATTCGTGTAATGATCGAACTTGGTCGTATCGATACGTACGCGACTCGAGTTCTTGTAGGAGCAGCTATATTAGACGATATTTTAACGTTGGTGGTTTACTCTTTATTAATCGGTCTTATTTATAGTGGGGAAACTGTTGGTAATGGTAGCCCATTATTCTCAATTGGTAAAATCGTATTATCGATTTTGGCTTTCTTCCTAATAATCATCTTCATATTTAAGTTCATATTTCCATATTTCTATAAACATGCTAAACAAAGTACTGATAAGTATTTTACTTTGACTTTGTCATTAGCAGCAATATTTTTCTTCTCATGGTTAGCTGGATCAATGTATTTAGCAACAATTATTGGTGCATTTGTTGCAGGGGTCTTAATAGGAACAGATACTAAGGTTCAGAGAAACGCAGAAGAACTGATCAGACCAATATCTAGATGGTTTGTTCCATTCTTCTTCTTATCAGTAGGACTAAGAATAAATATAAGCACAGTATCTTCTTGGTCCGTATTATGGCTTGGCTTATTATTTGCCGCAGTCGGCATATTAGCTAAAGTTATCGGTTCTGGAATTGGTTCTTACTTTTTCTCTAAGAGAATTTCTGAGGCAATAGAAGTAGGATTAGGCATGGCCCCTAGAGGAGAAGTAATCCTGCTACTTTCAACAGAATTATTACTAATCGGTGTTTTCAATGACACCTTATACACCTTAGTAACAATGCTTGTGATTATATCCTCTTTAGTAGTACCAATGAGTATGAAATGGATCTTGAAAAGAAAGGCCGAAAAAGGAATAGAATCTAGATAAATATAATGAAAGCCTTATACGTGCGAAAGGTTTAGTTATCTAGTTAGATAATATATAGGTGGAAAAAATGAGTACAGAGAATAATAAAAATGATGAGATCATTACGGTTTCATTAAAAAATAGTTATTACATTAGCGATCGCTTAATGAACCTGGCATTAGATAACCTATTAAAAAATCATAAATATGAAAGTTTGGTGAGCTATTCTTCTATAATCGATGACAGCTTTGTGTATCAATTAAAGCGAGGAGATAAAAGAATAACAATAACGCGGTATGGAGAAAACGAGATCGAAACAAAAATCAAAGGTGATCGTGAATCCGTAAAAAAATTTATTTTAGATTTAATTGCAGAAATAACAACAATTCTAACGGTTACAGGACTAGAAGCATTACATCCTGATAAAGAGCTTTCTGAAGAATTTGTAGAACATATTCGTAAAAGACTTGTTGAAGTTCTTCACGAGACCGTAGACGAGTTAGAAACATTTGAGAAGAAAAATAACCAATAAATAAATAGGTTTAACAATCTCGTTATATTTTTTTATCTCCGATATACACTTACTTATCAATCGAACCTCACAATTTTAGTCGCAGAAGTATGTCAATATCAAGAAATAAATGCTTACTACGAGAGATATTATTACCTGCGTAAAAGGGATTTTTTGAATTAAATATTAAAGTCAGAATAATAAATTAAGGGGAATTCTAACACCGATTTGAGAGAAATAATTTTATTTTCTAACTTACAATCATTTCTTATGTCCTTTGGAACATTGAAAAAACAGAGCATTCTACTAGCAGGACTGGTCTGGTTAGGGACTTCGTTCTGGATATTACTTTTAGAGTTTTTCAGCGATATTTATTTGTTAAATCTGATGACTCTTTCAATTAACGGAGCCATCTTATACCTATTTCTACTTTATATACCAATATTCTTAGGATATTGGAAATTTAGAGCATTTTTAGAGTTAAACAGGGGATTATTGTTCAGTATTGGGGCGATAGGTTACATGTCTTTTTATTTTAGCAGTCCATTTTTAAGAGGTTTTTTACTTGGGATTGGTACAACAGCATTGTTAACAGGTTTCATAATATATTGGAAGGACAAGCCAACAATTAGAAAAATAGCGTTAGAAGGGTTTTTATTAGGACTATTAGTTTCATTACTGTTAAAAATGGCATGGTTCTCAAGAAGTATTTTATGGTATTCTTGGTGGACAGTACTAATTGGTATTATACTACTCTCGTTTTCTTCTTATATTGTCCAAGTGTTTAGGGGAGAACTAATAGCTCATGTGGAAAAGGTATCTAAAACATCTCCATGGTTATTAGGAATTAATTTTGGTTTATTATTATTTATAACCCACTGGTTATTTTCTGGTTACGGCGTAATCCCTAGATGGGAAAACCTAAATCCAGAAAAACATGGTATATTAGTTATTGTGTGTCTTGGTTTAGGGATCATAAGTATTGCTTTTTTAAACAATTCTAATGAAAAAAGTGAAATAATTCATTTTAGTAAATATATTAACAACAGTACAGTCCTTATAAGTTTCTCAGTTATTTTACTCTTAGCTGGTGCAGTCTTTAGTTATAATTATGGGATAATGGGAGAAATTGGCGGATTAATTATCGCATTTTTACTCCCAATTTTATGGTTTTATACCATTAATATGTTTGATTATTTTAGCTATGGGAAAAGTGTATTCTTAGGAATCACGGTATATATTTTAATGGCAGTTTTTTCAATATTTACCGTAGTATTTGATTATGTGCCTGGTGGATATATCTTTCGTGGAGCAGAAGAGATTTTATTAATGATTTCTTTACTTGTTCTAACAGTATTTTTAGGATTTCTCATGGATAAAATAAAAATAACTCAAGATAATGAAAAAAACAATGGACTAAAACGTTTTGTTTTAGTATTCTTGATTTTTATTTTAATATTTACACCTGTTGTTTTTACAGGAAGAACATTACTAGTTTCAAAGAACAACGCAAGTATTAATGGCCCGATAATTGCTTTGCAATATAATATCCAGCAAGGTTTTGATGCGAAAGGTAATATCAATTTTGAGGAAGTGGCTGAAGTTATAAGAAATATACATGCAACAATAGTCGGACTTCAAGAAACAGAAACTATGAGGATCAGTACTGGAAACAAAGATATTGCTTGGTGGCTTGGAGAGACACTAAAGATGTATGTATTTGAAGGACCCAGCCCAAAAGACAGTACTTTTGGAAACGCAATTTTGTCATTATATCCTTTTATTTCTACAGAAGCAATTATACTTCCATCCCGAGGAGAATATGCAGTTCTCTTAGTCGCCAAAGTAATCGTTAATGGAACGGTAATAAACGTTTTATCAGCACATTTTGGTGGATATGAAGATGATCGGCAAGCACAAGCAGAAAAAACCGCAGAAATAATAAAGTCATTAAATGGCCCAATAATTCTATTAGGAGACTTTAATTCAGTTCCTGGTTCTATTCAAATAAATACAATATTAAGATCTGGTGTTTCAGATGCGTTCTACGCAATTCATGGTGATAACTATGTACCTACAACGGTTAGTGGAACAAACACTATTGACTTTATTTTTTATTCAGGAGTTTCAGTGGTTAGTTGCGATGTCTTGACTTGGACAACAGCTTCGGATCACTATCCTGTATTAGGAGTATTTACTTTATAACTCCTGAATTTTTAGCTTTAACTTTATCGGCTGGGAATCCCCCATTTGCTAGGTAGGTTAGGGATGAAAGCCGAGATCCTTATATCCCCATATTATAAGCATGTTTTTATTGGGTATACCTCTTAAAGAGAGATCTTTGTGAAAGGGTTCCGTGCGAAGCAAGGAATAGTTTACGTTTTATAACATAGCTAATTATGTTATTTTGGAATAATTCTTAAGTAGGGGAGAAACATAAGTTTGTTAGAAGATGAGCAAACTGAAGTTATTAGTAGGTTACAAAATTTGGTTTGAGATCGAGACTAAAGAGGGAACCATTCCATTGTTGGGAGAACAAAAAATCCGGCTTTTAGAAGCAATAAGAGAAACAGGTTCAATTAATAAAGCCTCTCATTTACTAGGAATTGATTTTAAAAAGGCATGGCAAATGATTGATTCTATAAATGAAAAAATATCTCCCGAAAAAATAGTAATCTCTTCTAAGGGAGGTAAAGGAGGTACAAAATTAACAGAACTTGGAGAAGAAATTCTTTCTCAATACCGGGAATTACATGATATTTTCCAAAAGGCATTAGAAGAAAGCAAGCAAGAAAGGATTATCTTAGAAAAGAAGAAAGAAATCAGTATAGAAGATACTTGTTAGCTAAAAAAATTGTTTAAAAATTAAACAGAAGTGGGAATATTTTTTAAAAAATAATAAAAGAGGCATGTTTAAAAAACGCCCAATAAGTTTGTTTATGACCCTAACATATTTACAATTGTTTTTGCGAAGAATTGTGTCCCTAACCAGAGAGACTTAACACTTATTCGCTCGTTTTTCCCATGATACAAAGATAAGAAATCTTTCATACTCTCGTCTGGAGAGAACAAGAAAGCACCGTAAGCGACAGCTCCTTTTAATCGATAAAACCTTCCATCTGTTACAGCAGGAATAACTAATGGAGTGATCCTACTATTTGGAATTAATTCGTTTACAGCCTTTTCCATTGCTTCCCATAGAGGAGTATCAAAAGGACTAGCATTCCCTGGATAATACAAGGAATGAGTAATTTCTAATTTTTGGAACAAGTCTTTTCCTAATGCTTTTTTAATATGTTTTATTGCATATTTTTCGTCCTGGCCAGGTAAAAGACGAATATCTACTTCTCCAGTAACATCTCCTGGTATCACATTGAATTTAATAGTTCCTTTAATGTTATTTGGAGAAATAGTCATACTTGTCAAGGCATGGGCTAATGGCGCAATAGGATCTCCTTTTTCATGTAGGCTTTTTATTATTTTAGGCAAAAAAATCTTGCTTGTAAGTAATTTTTTCTGGATACTTGAAATAGGGAAGGAATTTACAAATTCTTTCCAGTACGGCTGGATCTCTACGGGTGGATTATAATTTCCTAATCTGTACATCGCTTCTGATACTTTTACTAACGCGTTGTCTGAAGCTAAAGGCATGGAACCATGGCCTTGTTTTCCTTCATATCTTATTTTTGTTGCGTAAATGCCTTTTTCACCTACTTGCATTAATACGTTATTTGTTCCTGATGCTAACGAAAAACCACCAGTTTCAGTCATGACATAATCTGCTTTCCATTTATCATAATGATTTTTTAGGAGCCATTCTACTCCCCACTTTCCTCCAGCTTCTTCATCAGATACAATTCCTAACATTAATGTTCCCTTCGGTTTAAATTCAGGATTTGTAACTAGATGAGCATATGCAACAGTTTGAGCCGCTACAGTATTTAACATGTCTATAGCTCCTCTTCCGTATATATAGCCATCCTTGATCTCACCAGAGAACGGAGGAACTTCCCAACCTTCATCCACTGCGGGCACCACATCAACATGACTTGGTCCAAGCATTACTCGAGGGTTATTGTTTCCAAAAGTAGCCAATAAATTACCGCGGTCTTTGGTTGATTCAAATATCTCGTATTCAAGCCCATATTTATCTAGATATCTAGCAATTGTTTCAATGTTCCTCATTTCTTCTGCATGTGTCCCATCGTTAACGCATTTGTTTCTAATTAGTTCTTGTAACAGCTCAGTTACTTCTTTTTTTGTCTTTTCTGGGTCTTTATAAATTTCCATTTAAATAGGGGTCTAAAAAATATTATTAATTTTTTTCTATGCATTTGCTTTTACACATAGTTAATTAACAGATTATTAGAAAGAGAGGATATTTTAGAGTTATAAATAAAAATAAAGGAAATAAATAAACATGTGTTTTTTTTTGATTTTAATTATTCCTCAAATCGTTTTAAACTTTTAAGACCTAAGTTTCTCTTGAGAAGTTGGAGAAACAAGTTTTCTTTTCTTTTTAAGATAGAATATTACAACCCCAACGGTAATTATAACAACTATAATTGTGATAATCGCTAAAAACAACAGATTATTTAGTGTAGGTACTACTGAAGAACTGCTATTCTGCTCTTCGGAACTGAGTGTGGGAGTTATCTCTTTTATTGCAAGGGGATATAAATCATAGTTTTCATCTTTACCGTCTAAATAATAAGGGCTATCTACTATATTATCATTGTTGTCATCTGGAGAGACCCATTTTGCCCATTGATTATTTAAGAAAACATTGTTTTTACCGTTATCTAATGCAGAAGTAATGTTAACTAAAGTTGCATTGTTAAATTCATTATGAGTAACCAATGAGTTAGTGGTCACATCAAATACTAAAGCATAACTAGTATAGTTTTCAAACATATTATTTGAAAGAAGAATATTCTCACTATCCTTAAAATAAGCTCCGTTTTGGACGTTAGATAATGTGCTATTTAGTATTGTTGCGTTATTTATGTGTTGGAATTGCAAAGCTATGCCTACTCTCGAAATTTTAATATTAGAAATAACTATATTCGAGGAATTAAATGCGATGAACGGATAAAACGTTTGGTTCAATTCAACATTAGTGATTGTAATATTTTTACTTCCTACCAATATTATTTGTCCAACTTTTTGGTTTTCTATCACTTGATTATATTCTTCTAATAAATAAAATACAGGGTAATCATTTACTTTGTTGTTTTTTAAATAAATTGTTTCAAAGTCAGAAACTGAGAGAAGATTAAAAACAAATGAAGCGTTATATAAATTATTGTTTATAGCAGTAACATTTGAAGAAAGATACACAAATATGCCATCAGTACTATCTGAAATATTGTTTTCTTCAATTGTTATGTTATTACTTTTCACCATTGTTAATGATTTCTGAGGTGACTTTATTATATTCTCAAAAATCATAACTTTTTCAGATAGATAAATATCTATGCCAAAAGCAGTACTTTCCAATAAATTATTCTGTTTTATTGTTATATTGTAGCCATGTTCTAACCATATTGAAAATTTAGAAACATTGTTAAATTCATTGTTCAGCAATATTATTCCACGTGAATATGATAAATATATGGAATAATAGTTATTTGAGAAATGATTCTCCATAATTAATGTGTTGCTTGTATTGTAAGTAAAAATAGGATATGCCACTGCTTCAAACTGATTATTAGTTACTATTACGTTAGAAGCATTGACTAAAATAACCTGAGCAGCATTGTTTATTATTTGAGTTGCATATTGGTTTAATATCAGTATAATTTTTTTTCCATTAACCGTATTATTTGAAAATTCATTGAATGTAAAGTAATTTTGAGATGTGTATCCAGTATCTAATATAATTCCTTTTTCCATAATATTATCTTTAATGTAATAATTTTGGGTTCTAGAACCATATAGGTCCGTAAACATAATGTTTTGGAACTTATTTCTATAGATATGAATATAACTGTTCAAATAACTTTTTATTCCGCTTTCATTGGAATTATAAAAATAGTTATCCTCGATGTAAACATTGGTTGAAGAACTTAATAAAATGCCATAATCATTGTTATTCATAACAGTGTTTTTGATTGTAGAGTTCTGTATATTATACAAATAAATTGCAGTGTAGTTTGTATTAACTACATAGAGATTATTGCAAGTAATGTTAAAATTGTATATCCCAATGACGCCAAAAAAATTAGATTGAAGGTTGACATTTTCAATATACACATTAGTAGTATGAAATACACCTATGCCATAAAAACCATTAGAAATAGTAGATTGAATTATCTTGACGTTTGACACATTTATTAGGAATATTGCTGAAACATCTTTGTTACTAATTATTATATCAGTAATATTTTCATACCACAATATTTCTTTTCCATTAACCGTATTGTTCTGAAAT
>Ga0256835_1000970_pt1 | contig 18412 bp, 20 predicted proteins | sample PIR30metaG_FD_185972 | JGI IMG/M metagenome (GOLD analysis project Ga0256835, IMG submission 185972) | Hydrothermal vent microbial communities from East Pacific Rise, Pacific Ocean - PIR-30 | ecosystem: Environmental > Aquatic > Marine > Hydrothermal vents | place: Pacific Ocean: East Pacific...
AGCGTCTACCCCCTGGGCTTTCGCGGCACCGCGCTCTTGGAGCAACGGCCCGAAGGTCTGGGCTGGAAGGCTAGCGGATCGCTCTTCGCCACCCCCGCCCCGCGCTTCGCCCTGCGGTTGACGACCGCAGCAGAGGACAAGGCGGCGAACCCGCCAACGCTGCTGATAAACCCCTCCCTCAGCTTCGATCCGCCCAACCTGAAAGGCGTTCGTTCCCGCTTCAGCCTGGGCTATACTTTCCGCTACACCCCGCAAACCGCAACCGCCCTGCACATGACCACCGCCAGCGCCCAGATAGGATTCGGCAGCTTCGGTCTCAAGGGGCGCGGCAGCTATACCCTGGTAGGACCCCGGAGCTACGATTTCAAGGTTTCGACACACTGGCGGCCGTTTCCCCTTACGGTCTTACGCGGCCAGTACAGCGTCAAACTAGGCAAGGAATACAGTGAGGAGCTGGGGTTTTCCTGGCAGCAATACTGGGGCAGCGGCTTCGCCAGCGAGCTCGGCGTCGTCCGCCACGTCACGGACAGCGTGAGCGACCGCATGAGTTTCTACCTGGCTCAGAAAAGCCTCGGTGGAAGCCCGTTCGGGATCGTGCTGGGCTACAGCTTGAGGGACAATGACGGCCTGTATCGTGGCAGCGCGGCGCTGACGCATACGTTCAGTATTCAGGTTGGATACAACTTCGCTTGGCGGTTCAAAACCCCCGAGCCCGTCGTCAACGCCTTCGGAGGACGAAAAGTAGGACGCGTACGGGGTGTGGCCTTCATAGACGAAAACCTGAACGGGGCGCGCGACCCGGGCGAGGCGCCGCTCGTCGGACTACGCGTGGTGATGGGTGGCGCCAGCGCCAAAACGGACGCCCGGGGACGCTATTCGTTGCGCGTACGCCCAGGCAGCCACGACCTGCGCCTCTCAGAGCTTCCCGCCACCCTGGATCTCTACGAGCCAGTGCGCCTCGCTGTCGTCGAAGGGGCGACATACGAGGTGAACCTGCCGCTGGCGCCCACGGCGCAACTACCGCTCGTACTCTTCCACGACGCCAACCGCAACGGCGTGCAGGACGAGGGCGAACGCGGCATTGCCTTCGGCGGCGTACGCCTCAGCGGGCCCGCCACCCGCACCTTCCGCACCAACGAAACGGGGCGGGCGCTGGGCACCGGTCTGCTTCCAGGAAGATACACGGTGGAGCCAGACCCCGCGCTACTACCGCCGCGGTTCCGCGCAACCACGGACGCCGTGGAGATCGTACTCAAACCAGGGAAAGACAATCCTGCGGTGCGGGTAGGGGCGGCGCCACCGCCCAAGCGGGTGCATACCACCTTCGCCCCCGGAAAGCTTGCGGTCTTTGCGAACCTCGCCTCCCCCATCGTCGCGGCGGGAGCGGAGCTCGAGGTTAGGGCGTTGGCGCGCGGCCGACCGGATCAGGTCTGGGTCGAGCTGGAAGGCCAGACCTTCTTACTGCAACCGCTCGGCGACCAGCGCTACGTGGGTCGCCTGCGCCTGCCGCGCAACACCCCGACGGGTCCGTTGACCCTCAGGGTTCGCGCCGCGCGAAGCGGCGAAATCGCGGAGGCTCCAGCCATCGTCACCGTGGTGCGCAAGCCGCTTTACACGCTCGACCCCGTAAGGCTCCGGGTTGGTAAAGAACGCCTCATGGAGCTGAGGCTGCTCTTCAAGGCGAATTCCGTACAGCTGGTGATCGGGGAGGGAGCTTCGTTGCAGATGAAAAGCGACGACGGTTATCTGTGGACCGCCCAGTGGACCCCTCAGGAAACAGGAAGGTTCGTCGCCAAGGTGGTGGTGGATGGCGAAGTATTGAGGGAAAGCCAGATTACCGTGATTCCGTTGAGTACGGGGTCGAAGTGACAAAGGAAAGGGAGGAATTTGTATGAATAAAGCAAAGCAGGTATTCCTGGGGATTCTGGCTATGCTGGTCCTGGCGGCCTGCCAGACGCCGGTGGAGCGGATCAACGCCTCGGGGAAGTTGTCCATCCAATCCATTCAGCCCAACGTATTGGCGGGCTGTCCGGTGCGGGCAGGCGACTGGATGGCGCTCGAGGGGAACGACTTCGGCGAACCGGCGGACTGGGGCGAAGGCGGCCCTAACTACGTTCGCTTTCCTCCGGAACCCGGGATCGACGCCGAGCAGGTCGAGCTGACGAAGGTAGAAGATCCTGCCACCCTCTTCTTCAAGGTGCCCGCTGGCGCCCAGAGCGGAACGGTGAAGCTGCACGTGGAGGACGTGGGGGACGCGACGTTCGAGGTCGTCGTGGAGGGCGGGACCGGCGGCGCCAACGTTGTGCCCGGCTGTAGACTTCCTGAACCGCCCCCGGCGGAATAACAAGCTGTTTTCAACACCCCGCCCTGGGCGGGGTGTTGAAGTTTCACAAGCCGCCCGCGGCGCACCGCCTTCGTTCATTCCCGACCATGGTTCTCTTTTTTCAATCCGGCCTTGCAGCGCCAGGATGGGCTCTAAGATGGCGGGCGCTGCAGCGCCAGGAACTCTTCACGCGTCCTCAGGTCTTCTTTGAAGACGCCGCGCATCGCAGAGGTGACGGTGGTGGAATGTTGCTTCTCTACACCGCGCATCATCATGCATAGGTGCGCCCCCTCGACGACGATCCCCACCCCCTGGGGCGCGAGCACCCGCACGAGCGCGTCGGCGATCTGGGTGGCCAGCCGCTCCTGCAGCTGCAGCCGCCGGGCGTACATGTCCACTAGCCGGGCGAATTTGGACAGCCCCAGGATCTTGCCGTCCGGGATGTAGCCGACGTGCACCTGCCCGAAGAAGGGCAGAAGGTGATGCTCGCACATCGAGTAAAACTCGATCCCTTTCACCACCACCATCTCCGAGCTCTCGGCCTCGAAGACCGCGTCGCCCACGACCTCTTCCAGACTCTGCTGGTAGCCGCGGGTCAGAAAGGCCCAGGCCCGGGCAACGCGGTCCGGGGTGCCGACGAGCCCTTCGCGCGCGGGATCCTCGCCGATCTGCTCGAGCCAGCTCCGCGCCAGCCGGCTCATCGCTTCCAGGTCGTAGGCCGTCTCGAAGGTCATTCCCGTGTCTTCCAGTTCGATGCGTTTCTTCATGCCGCTCCTCACAGGTTCCAGCCGCCCGCGACCTCGAGCACCTGCCCGGTCACGTAGTCGGCCGAGCTGCCGACGAAATACCCTACCGCGTCCACCAGCTCCTCCAGGTAGGCCGGGCGACCCACGGGAATCTCCCCGAGGGGCTGGGTCACTGAGTTCTCGGCCACGCCCGGGGCCACTACGTTGACGGTCACCCCGTGGGGCGCGAGCCGCGCGGCCAGCGCCTTGGCGTAGAGGACGACGCCGGTCTTGGCCACGAAGTAAGGGGTGATGTGGGGCTTGGCCACGGCCTGGCCCGCTCCCGCGTACCCCAGGAAGACGACGCGCCCCCAGCCGCCCGCGAGCAGGTGCGACAGCGCCGCCTGGGTGACGAAAAACGCAGTGTCGAGGTTGGAGGCGAGGACGGCCCGCCACTCCTCCGGGCTCACCTCCTCGATGGGTTTGTAGAGGTAGTCGCCCACGTTGTTGACGATCACCGCCAGTCCGCCCAGACCGCGCGCCGCGGCCTCCACCGCCGCCCGCGCCGCCGCGGGGTCGGTCAGGTCGGCCTGCACCACCAATGCCCGCCGCCCCTTCCGGCGCACCTCGGCGGCCACCGCCCGCGCAGCTGCGCGGCTGCTGCGGTAGTGTACGGCCACGTCGAAGCCGCGCTCGGCCAGGCCCAGCGCCACTGCCCGGCCGATGCCGCGCGCCGCTCCCGTCACCAGCGCCGTCCTAGCCATCCTTCACCTCCAGGTAACGCTCCACCAGCGGCGTGGTGTGCACGTTGAGCGGATAGTCGAGCGCCGCGCGCGGCGGCGTCCAGGCCCACTCGACTATCTCCTCGTTGGGGACGACCTCCTCGCCGGGGCTTACGGCGAAGTAGTTGAAGAGCAGGAAGTGCATGGGCTCGTGGAAGTCGGGCGGGAAGACCGCTTCCTGGAAGAGCGCCCACTCCACGCTCTCGAGCGCGAGCCCCACCTCCTCGCGAAACTCGCGCAACAGCGCGTCCTCGAGCCGCTCGCCCCAGTCCACCTTGCCGCCGGGGACGCCCCAGCGCCCCCGCCACTTTGTGGTGCGCACCAGCAGCACGCGGCCACTGGGGCCGCGCACCAGCGCGCCTACCGTAGGGATCGGGTAGCGTGCCATATGCGAACAGCATAGACCAGCGGCAGCGCCAAGAGCGTGAGCTGCAGAAACCTCAGGTAGGCCTGGGGCCGCCCCAGCGCCAGCGCCAGCCCCAGGAGCGCGAACTGGGTCGTCCGCCCCAGGTTGGCGAAGAGGGCCAGGAAGGGGCGCGGCCACCAGGTCGCGCCGCCCGCGCCCAGCCGCTGCGCGAGCGCGCCCTCGGCAGCGCGGATCGCCCGGTCCTGCCAGCCGAAGAGCGCGGCGTAGACGCGCGCCAGGGCCGCTTCCAGCCCCGGACGCGGCGCCGCTTCCGCTCCGGCATCGCCGGCGGCGAGCGCCGAGAGGTTAAAGTCGAGCGAGAGCACCAAGGTCAGGACAGCGAAGCCGAGAAGAGCTCCGGCCGCGTCGCCGGTGCGCAGGTAGAGGGCGGCGAAGAGGGCCGCGTGCACGAGCAGGTCCACCTCGCTGTCGAGGTAACGGCCCAGCAGGCTGACCTGCCGCCGCGCCCGCGCCAGCTGGCCGTCGGCGTTGTCGAGGACGGTGACGAGCTGCAGCAGCAGTGCGGCGGCGAGGTCGCGCCCGGCCGCGATCAGGCCCGCGGCCACCAGCCCCAACAGGCCGTGCGCCAGCACCAGGTGCTCGGGGCGCAGCGGCGTGCGCCAGACGAGCCGCACCACCGCGTGCCCCAGCGGGCGGAAGACGAGCCGGTTGAGCGCCTCCTCCGCGGGCCGGGGCTTGAGGCCGTCGGCCAGCCGCGGCGGCTCAGCCACCCGCGGCCTCCACCCCGGTGGCCAGCAGGTAGACGCGGCCGCGCCAGGGCCGCGCCCAGGCGTGCTCGGCGCGCGCTCCCCCGGGCAGCGCCAGCGCCCCCCGGTGGGGCAGCCCCGCCGCCAGCACCGTAGCGAGCGGGTGCTCCGCCGGCAGGACCGCGCCCCGCGCCGGAGCGTCCGCGCCGAAGGCGAAGTAGACGGCGGGGGGACGCCCCCCGAAGACCGCGGCCAGCGCCCCCGGGCCCAGCGCTCCCACCAGCGCCACCGCGGCCGCCGGCTCGCTGACGCCGAAGCGGTCCGCCAGCTCCCACAAGAGCCGCGGGTTGGGGCCGGCCGCCGCCAGCGCCCGCTCCACCTCGGCGCGCGGCAGCAGCATCTCCGCCGCCCCCAGGTTGCACAGCCGCTCCAGCGCCCGTTCCAGCGCCGCCCCCTCGTAGGCCTCGTGCAGGTCGGAGAGCAGCTCGTCGTCCTGCTCGATCAGCCGGTGCATCACCTCGTGGGCCAGGGTGAACCGCTGGCGCCGGGGGCTCTGCCCCTCGGCGACCAGGATCGTGCGGCTCGCGGCATCGAGCAGGCCGTCGCGGCCGGCGAGCGACGCGGTGCGCCAGCGAAAACCGATGCCCGCGGCCATGCGGCCTTTCGTGAGCGGCTTGTGCCGCTCACGAAAGGCCGCCGCCCGCTCGAGCACCCGCGCCTCCAGCGCCGCGCGCAGCCGCCGTTCCGCAGACGTCATTTTCTACCCCTCGAGTACGCGCCTCAGGTGCAGGTAGATTTCGTACCAGTCGCGCTTGTTCTCGGGCCGCTTGCCGCGCAGCTCGATGCGCGATAGGGTCTCCACCCAGTCAGGGGTGATCTCCGCGCCCAGCACCGGGTCCTCCAGCAACTCGGCCAGCCCCCGGGGCAGCGCCGCGGGCGTGCGTTCGCCGTAGAAGTCGACGGGGGCCATCAGGTCGTGCACGCTCATCCCGTAAGCCTCGGCGAGGGTGCGCAGCGTCTCCAGGCTGGGATTGGTGCGGTCGCGCTCCAGGTCGGAGAGGTAGGGAATCGAGAGGCCCGTGACCTCGGCCACGTCCTTCAGCCGCCAGCCCCGCTCCTTGCGCAACTCACGAAACCGCTCGGCCAGCTTCATGGCACCTCCTTAGCGTTAGGGTACCGCGCGGTAGCAATATGGTCAAGACGTAATTCACTCTTCATACTTGCAGCTTATCATATTGTTATGATACAATCATAATAACAAGGAGGATATTCACGATGAGAAGAATCCAGCGCCTCTTCCGCACCCCGCCCCAGGCCCTGCCCGCCGCCATGCTGAACCTGCTCATCGAGGTGGACAACCGCGAGGGGCGCGCCGGCCTCGACCGGCTCGAGCGCGAGATCAAGGTGGCGCTCGCGCGCCTGCAAGCGGCCGGCCACCCCCAGGCGTCCCGCCTCACCCTTTGGCTGAAGGCGCTCGCGGCCTACCGCCGTACCTACTACCCGCGCCCCGGCTGGATCCGCCTCTTCCGCCGCCCGCGCCCGCTCAGGCGCGCCGTCCCCGCCAGCGCTCGCTAGGCCACGGCGCCCCGCCGCGGCGCGCAACCGCCGCGGCGTCGGCCACGTAGGCCCACGCCCGCCGGCGTGCGGCGGGCGTCTTCACGTATACGGCCACCCGGCGGTAGAGCCCGTCCGCGGCCTCAAAGCGATCGAGCAGGCGCAGCGCGGCCTCGAGGTCGCGAAACACGAACAGCTCCCCCTCTACCGCCCCCGCCCCCGGGACCGCCGCCGGGTAGCCGGAGGGCAGCGCGTAGAGCCGGTAGCCCTCGAGCCACGCCGGCATGCGCCGCATCAGGCCGGCGCGGCGGGCCACCGCGTGGTAGCGCTCTCCGGGCAACAGACTGCCGTAGACGAAGACGCCTTCCGGCTCCATCAGCGCCCCACGAGCAAGACCGAAACGGGGTACTCCCCGTCAGGAAGCCCGAGGATGCGCGCTACTTGTTCGTCATAAAAAATCTCGGCCTCGCTAGCCGCGAGCCCCAGCGCCACCGCCGCGGTGAAGGTGGCGTGTGCCGCCTTACCCGCCTCCAAAAGCGCCTGCCGGTAACCGCGCGGCCCCAGCCGCGCTACGCTGCGCGCCGGCACTGCGGTAAAAACCAGGTAGACCCCGGCGCGGTCCGTGCCTTCCGCCCCGCCCAAGGCTTCTTCCCAGGTCGCCCAGTCGGGAGCGGGGGCGATCTGCTCGAGCTGGTGCGCCTTGACTGCGTAATGGTAAACTCCGTCGAAGGTGTCCTGTACCCGCCTTATCAACAAGTAAGCCTCTACGGGGTAGGCGCCTGCGGCTGAGAGGTAGCCGCGCCGTCCGTCCCGGTCCGAGAGCGGCAGCAGCATCTGCGCCAGGTCCGCGGGCGTGAGCGTCAGCTCCAGCTCCGGCGGCTGCTCCCGGATCTGCGCCATCAAGCGCCAGGTCTGCGGGCCCCCGCTCTTGCGTGCTTCGGGCAGATCCACCGTCTCGAGCGGGCTGGCGTAGACTTTGGCCGTGGGCACGCGCTGGCCGTTGCCCGGGAACTCCTGCCCGGGGCTCCAGCGGGTATAGGCCAGAAAGGCGTGTCCAAAATCTTTCTTCTTCATAAGTCGAACCGATACCCCTTGGGCACCACCACCACCCCGCCTGGTGTCACCGTGAATCCACGGGCGCGGTCGGTGTCCAAATCGTACCCGATCTCCACCCCCTCGGGTACCCTGACGTTCTTGTCGATGACCGCGTTCCTGATCTTGGCGCGCCGCCCCACTTCGATATCGTCGAAGAGGACCGCGTTTTCCACCAGGCTGTACGAGTTTACGCGCACCCGGCGGAAGAGAACCGACTCGCGCACCGTCCCCCCGCTCACGATCACTCCGCCTGCGAGCAGGCTGTTGAAGGCCTGCCCCACCCGTTCGCCGGTTTCGTGCACGAACTTGGCCGGCGGGCTGAAGAGGTTGGCCGTGCGCAGCGGCCACCCGGGGTTGAAGAGGTCGAACTGGGGCACCACCGCGACCAGGTCCATGTTGGCCTCGAAGTAGGAGTCGAGGGTGCCCACGTCGCGCCAGTAGGTGTTGGCGCCCTCGGTGCCGGGAATGCGGTTGCTCTGAAAGTCGTAGGCGTAGAGCTTGTAGCCCTCCGCGAGCGCCGCGGGCAGCACGTCCTTGCCGAAGTCGTGGGACGACTCGGGATCCTTGCCGTCGCGCTCTAGCAGCTCGACCAGCGGCTCCTTGCTGAACAGGTAGTTACCCATCGAAACCAGCGCCACGTCCGGGCGGCCGGGGACGGGCTTCGGCTGCTCGGGCTTTTCCTGAAAGTCCACGATTCGCCACCGCTCGTCCACCTGAATAACCCCGAAACGGCTTGCCTCCTCAATGGGCACGGTGTAGGCGGCAATCGTCACGTCGGCGCCCACGTCCTGGTGGTAGTCCACCATGGGCCGCAGGTCCATCTTGTAGATGTGGTCGCCGCCGAAGACGGCCACCACCTCGGGGTCGTTGTTGTCGACGAGGTGCAGGTTCTGGTAGATGGCGTCGGCGGTGCCGCGGTACCAGACGGGCCCCAGCTCCTCGTAACGGTACATCTGCGCCGGCACCAGGATGATGAAGTGGTCGTCCAAGAACGCTCCGAACCGCCAGTAACGCTGGATGTGCTCCGTCAGCGACTGCGCCTTGTACTGAATGAGCACGTAGACCGAGTAGATGCCCGAGTTCATGAAGTTGTTGAGTACGAAGTCGATGATGCGGTACTTTGCCCCGAAGGGCACCGCGGGCTTCGAGCGCTTGGCGGTCAGCGGGTAGAGCCGGCTCCCCTGGCCTCCGGCGAGGATCATCCCCAGTACGCGCAGACGTTTTGCAGGCGGCATAGACGCTCCCTTGGCTACGTTTTCCCCAGCATACCCAAAGAGCGCCAGGGCGTACGCCACGGCGAAGCATACAACGAGCCCGTACGGATCACGAGCTTGCGCAACCCGAAGGTTTCGATACGGAACAACGACATCCGCTCGTCAACGGCGCCCTGCGTGACCATTCATGGAGACCTTAACCAACGGGAAGCACCGCCCCCTTCGCGGCGTACAGTTGCTCGATGATAACGCGCATTTCCCGAGGGAGTTTTTTCCACACCTGCCGGCCTATATCGTCAGGCAAACCGTAAAGAGCTTCAGCGATTGCACCCGTAATCGCGCCGAGGGTATCGGCATCCCCGCCAAGGGAGACCGCTTCTCGCACGGCATCTTCATAGTCACGAGCTTCGAGAGCGCAAACGATTGCCTCCGGAACCGTGCCTTGACAGGTTTCGTTGAAAACGTAGCTTGGGCGGATCACCTCGGGGCTGGGTGGCAGTGCGTATTCGAAATCGCGTTCGATCTGGGCTCGAATGGTATGGGCTCTTTCACCCTGTAAAGCCAGGAAGATTGCAGTAACAGCGGCCTCCGCACCACGCAAACCTTCCGGATGGTCGTGCGTTACCTCGGTGACTTTACGGGCGAGTCGCCTGGCTTCATCAAGACTGGTCGCCAGGAACGCCGCCGGGGAGACCCGCATCGCCGCGCCATTTCCATAGCTGCCATAGGGCCGGGTTTCGTCCGAGAACAACCACTTGGCAAAACGACCGCCCCAACCAGAATCAGGATACCTGTGCCCCCAGTCCTTGAAGGCTTCCACTACGTCGCGGTTGTGCAGCAGGGCATCGGCGACGGCCACGGTGAGAACCGTATCGTCCGTAAAGAAAGCGGCTGGGTGCACGAGGGGTTGAAAGTTCTTGTCCTCGAGCCCTCTAAACTCATAGATCGAACCGACTACGTCGCCTACTACGGCCCCGAGCATGTTTCTTCCCCTTCCGCTTCAAGGCGTTTTGATTAGTATTAAGTAATATGAAAATTTTACCATGCGACGATTCGCCGGCGCGCGCCGCACAAAACAAAGAGCGGCTGCACATCCCACGCGCGCTGGCTGCAGCGCTGGGCCACGAAACCCTTAGCTACATTTTGCAAGGCTCTTACTTTTCCCATAGCGGTAAAGAAGTGAAATGGAAGCATCTTATAGAACGAGCAGTCCGCAACAAGGTCAGCATCCCTCCGAGCCAGGAGCTGCCTTCCGGAAACGTTCAAAGCAATTTTAAAACGACGGTCGTGATAAGCAACGAAACGACGCTTTTCGCGGCCCGCAATTTGGTTAAGCGGGGATATCGCCCGCTCGCGCTCAATTTCGCCAACGGTATTCACCCTTGCGGCGGATTTCTAAGCGGCGCCAGAGCGCAAGAAGAATACCTTTGCCGCTCCAGCGGCCTTTACGCAACCCTGAAAAACGATCGTATGTACAGCGCTCATCGCACCCGAGCGCTGCCCGATTCGACGGACTGGGCCATCCTCTCGCCGGGGGTTCCGATAATCCGTGACGACGACGGGCGCTTGCTGGACGAGCCCTGGCTCCTCGACATCATTTCCAGCGCCGCTCCTTACGCACCGAAGGTGGGATTGAACGAGTCCGCCCGCTTGCTCCGCACCCGGATCAGCAGAATCCTCGACATCGCACGCGCTTATGGGTATACCTCCCTCGTTCTCGGCGCCTGGGGCTGCGGCGCCTTCAAGAACGACCCTCGGGAAACGGCCATAAGCTTCAGGGAGGCCCTGCTGGAAGATTTTGCAAACACCTTTGAGCGAATCGTTTTTGCAATTACGGATCGCTCGCCGGAAAGACGGATACTGGGTCCTTTTTGCGAGGCGTTTACCGAAATCGCATACGATTGAACGGCGCTCCAGAAGGCATCGATCGACCTTCCCCAAGCCGATTGTGGTTACTTTTCGTATCTACGAGTAAAATTACGCCGTGCGCATCGAAAGCCCTCGCAACCCGAAGGTGAAGAGCTGGGCCGAGCTCAAGACCCGGCGCGGACGGCGCGAGCAGGGACGGTTCCTGGTCGAGGGGGCGCGTGAGCTGGCGCGGGCGCTGGAGGGGGGGCTGGAACCGCAGGCCTGGCTCGTCTGGCCCGAGCGAATGGGGGAGCAGGAAGCGGCGCTGCTCGGGAACGCACCCGTCTACGAGCTTTCGGAAGCGGCGATGCGCAAGGTCAGCTACCGCCAGAACCCGGCGGCGCTGATCGGCGTCTTTGCCCGCCCCGAGCGCCGGCTCGAGGATCTGCCGCCGGACCCGCGGCGGGTGTTGGTGGCGGTGGAAATCGAAAAACCAGGCAACCTGGGAGCGATGCTGCGCAGCGCCGACGCCAGCGGCACGGGCGCGGTGCTGGTGGTGGGCGAGGGGGTAGACCTGGAAAACCCCAACGTGATCCGCGCCAGCACCGGAACGGTCTTCACCCTGCCCATCGCCGTAGCGGGCCACGACCAGGCGCGCGCCTGGCTGCGTGAGCGCGGTTTTCAGATAGCGGCCGCCAGCCCGGCGGCGGAAAAGGTCTACTGGGAAGCCGACCTTTCCCAAGCGACGGCGCTGGTCGTGGGGGCCGAGGACCGGGGGCTGCCCGCGGACTGGCTCGAAACCGCGGACGTGCGGGTGAAAATCCCCATGAAGGGCAGGGCTGACAGCCTTAACGTTTCTGTTAGCGCGGCATTGCTTCTTTTCGAAGCGCTGCGCCAACAATCCGCTTAATAAACATACGCTCAATTATCTTTCCAATCTCCCTTTGCAGGTCTTGACATTGGCGATCTCACCTTGCATAATAGCCTGTGGATTGGCACTCTTAACTCTTAAGTGTCAAAGAGTAGGGAGGCAATCATGAGCACGGAGGTCAAGGTAATGATCAAACCCCTAGCAGACCGGGTAGTGGTCGAACCCATCGAAGAAGAAGTGACCACCAAGGGCGGCATCGTGCTGCCCGACACCGCCAAGGAAAAGCCCCAGCGGGGCAAGGTGATCGCCGTGGGCAGCGGCAAGCTGCTCGATAGCGGCCAGCGCGTGCCCCTTGAGGTGAAGGAGGGCGACGTCGTCGTCTTCGCCAAATACGGCGGCACCGAGATCGAGATCGACGGCAACGAGTACATCATCCTGTCCGAGCGCGACTTGCTCGCGGTCGTCGAAAAGTAAGGGAGGTAGACCATGGCAAAGATCCTCGTTTTTGACGAAGAAGCCCGCCGCGCCCTGGAACGCGGCGTCAACGCAGTGGCCAACGCCGTGCGCGTGACCCTCGGCCCCCGGGGCCGCAACGTGGTTCTGGAGAAGAAGTTTGGCTCGCCGACGATCACCAAGGACGGTGTCAGCGTAGCCAAGGAGATCGAACTCGAAGATCACCTGGAGAACATCGGCGCTCAGCTGCTCAAGGAGGTCGCCTCCAAGACCAACGACGTCGCCGGTGACGGCACCACCACCGCCACCGTGCTGGCGCAGGCGATCGTCCGCGAGGGCCTGAAGAACGTGGCGGCCGGCGCCAACCCGCTCAGCCTCAAGCGCGGCATCGACAAGGCCGTGGAGGCCGCGGTCGAGCAGATCCACAAGATGGCCCAGCCGGTCGAGGACCGCAAGGCCATCGAGGAGGTCGCCACCATCTCCGCCAACGACCCCGAGGTGGGCAAGCTGATTGCCGACGCCATGGACAAGGTCGGCAAGGAAGGCATCATCACCGTCGAGGAGTCGAAGGGTCTGGAGACCGAGCTGGAGGTCGTCGAGGGTTACCAGTTCGACAAGGGTTACCTCAGCCCCTACTTCGTCAACAACCCCGAGGCGATGGAGGTCGTCCTCGAGGACCCCTACATCCTCATCGTCGAGAAGAAGATCTCCAACATCCGCGAGCTGCTGCCCGTCCTCGAGCAGGTCGCCCAGACCGGCAAGCCCTTGCTGATCATCGCTGAGGACGTCGAGGGCGAGGCCCTGGCCACCCTGGTGGTCAACAAGCTGCGCGGCACCCTCAACGTCGCCGCGGTCAAGGCGCCCGGCTTCGGTGACCGCCGCAAGGAGATGCTCAAGGACATCGCCGCGGTGACCGGCGGCCAGGTGATCAGCGAGGAGTTGGGCCTCAAGCTCGAGAACGTCACCCTCTCCATGCTGGGCCAGGCCGAGCTGGTGCGCATCACCAAGGACGAGACCACCATCATCGGCGGCAAGGGCAAGAAGGAAGACATCGAAGCCCGCATCAACCAGATCAAGGCGGAGCTCGAGACCACCGATTCGGAGTACGCCCGCGAGAAGCTGCAGGAGCGCCTCGCCAAGCTCTCCGGCGGCGTGGCCGTCATCCGCGTGGGCGCGGCCACCGAGACCGAGCTTAAGGAGCGCAAGCACCGCTTCGAGGACGCCCTCTCGGCGACCCGCGCGGCCGTCGAGGAAGGCATCGTGCCCGGCGGTGGCGTGACCTTGCTGCGCATCACCGAGGCGGTGGACAAGGTTCTGGCCAAGCTCGAGGGCGACGAGGCTACCGGCGCCAAGATCGTCCGCCGCAGCCTGGAGGAGCCCACCCGCCAGATCGCCGAGAACGCCGGCTTCGAGGGCTCGGTGATCGTCAACGAGATCCTGCAGAAGAAGGACCACAACTACGGCTTCAACGCCCAGACCGGCGAGTTTGGCGACATGCTCAAGTTTGGCATCGTCGATCCCGCCAAGGTGACCCGCAGCGCCCTGCAGAACGCCGCTTCGATCGGCTCGCTGGTGCTGACCACCGAGGCCGTGGTGGCCGAGAAGCCCGAGAAGAAGGAAGCCGCCCCAGCAGCCGGCGGCATGCCCGACATGGACTTCTAAATCGCCAGCTGCAAGGCGCGCGGTCCACAGGACCGCGCGCCTTGCACATATCTTCAGACGCGTTTTCGACATGGGTCTGGAACCACATACGCCAAGTACGGATAATTTATTTATTTACGAGCAGCCCCCGAGCCGGCGGAACCCGTAAAGCTACACTTCCAGCCGCAGCGGGCGCTTCAATGGCGCCGCGAGGCGAACGCTTTTGATCGAGATCATTTAACGGCTAACGGCGACGCGCTTTTGAACCAGAAATCATTCACGATGGTAGGCCGAACCGCGCTTGATCATGTAAACCCTGTAAAGTTGCTCCAGCGCGACTACCATGGCTAGTTCGTGTTGCAGCGTCAGCGGTGAAAGGCTCCACAACCAGTCCGCCGCCTCGCGCACCGCCTCGGAGAGTCCGTCGGCCGGTCCTACTATCAGGGCAAGCCGACCGGGACCGCTCATCTCCCAGTCCGCGATGCGCCGGGCCAGCTCGCGCGAGCGCAGCAGCTCGCCGCGCTCGTCGAGCACGATTCGGAACCAGCCCTCGCTCGCCGCCAGCAGCGCCTCTTCGGCATGCGGCCCCGCGCGGACCGCCAGGGTTTCCACCCTTACAAAAGGGCGCAAGCGCTCCAGATAAAAGTCCACTCCGAGCCGCGCGTAGTCGAGTTTCGGCTTGCCCGCGCTAACGATGCGCCAGCGCACGTTTAGCCCCCATGCGGGGTAGTTTATAATGAAGCGCAAAGGGGTAGGGATGCCTGGCCGCGAAATCGCGATTGCGCTTTTGATTATCGGTACGCCTTGGCGGACCGTCCCCGGCCCGTGCCGGGGTTTTTCCTGCCCCTATCCAAGGAGGACGCCATGATCAAGGACACCCAGCGGTTCGAACCGTTCACCCGCGACCCGATCACGCTGGTCAACGAGCACGGCGAGTGGGTGGGACCGTTCGACCTCGACCTGGAAGAAGAGCAGCTGCGTGCCCTCTACCGCGACATGGTCGCCGCCCGCCTGCTCGACGAGCGACTACTTCTGCTGCAGCGCTCGGGCAAGACCAGCTTCGCCATGGAGGCCGCGGGCCACGAGGGAATCCAGATCGCCATCGCCCACACGGTAAAGCGCGGCTTCGACTGGCTCTTCCCCTACTACCGCGACCACGGGATGCTGCTGGCGCTGGGGGTGCCGGCGGTGGAGATCTTCGGCGAGACCCTGGCCACCCGCGCCGACCCCGCCAAGGGGCGGCAGATGCCCAACCACCCGGGCTCGAAGCCGCTCAACGCCTTCACCGTCGCCTCACCCATAGCCTCGCACGTTCCGCCGGCCACCGGCGCGGCCATCAGCGCCAAGATCAAGGGCAGCGGCCAGGTAGTCGTCACCAGCTTTGGCGACGGCGCCACCAGCGAGGGCGACTGGCACGCCGGCGTGAACTTCGCCTCCGCCCAGGGTGCTCCTATTGTCTTCGTGGTCGAGAACAACCGCTACGCCATTAGCGTGGACCTGCAGAAACAGACGGGCTCGGAAAACCTGGCTGTCAAGGCCAAGGCTTACGGCATGCCCGGCTACTACCTAGACGGTATGGACGTGCTGGCGAGCTACTATTTGATGCAGGAGGTCATCGAGCGCACCCGCGCGGGCGCGGGGCCGGCGCTCGTCGAGGCCGTGGTCTACCGCTACGGCCCCCACTCTTCGGCCGACGACGACCGCCTCTACCGGCCGCGTGAAGAGGTGGAGCACTGGAAGCAGCGCGACCCGCTCGAGCGCTACCGCCGCTTCTTGGAACGCCAGGAGCTCTGGACCCACGAGTGGGAGGCCGAGCTGCGCGAAGCCGCCGAGTCCGAGCTGGCGCGCGCGCTCGAAGAAGCCGAGGCCGCGGGTCCGGTACCCGAGGTCTGGATGTTCGACGACGTCTACGAAGAACCCCTATGGCCCCAAATCGAACAGCGCAGGCTCCTCGAAGAAGAGCTGGGCACCTGAGTCGGGAGGTCCGACATGGCAATGATGACCCTCGTGCAGGCGATCGCACGCACGCTCGACGAAGAGATGGCGCGCGACGACGCCGTGGTGTTGCTGGGTGAGGACGTCGGCAAGCGCGGCGGCGTCTTCCTGGCCACCGAAGGCTTGCAACAAAAGTACGGCCCCGACCGGGTGATCGACACCCCGCTATCGGAGGCGGCGATAATCGGCGCCGCGGTGGGCATGGCCGCACACGGCCTGCGCCCGGTGGCCGAGATCCAGTTCGCCGACTACGTCTTTCCCGGCTTCGACCAGCTCGTCAGCCAGGCGGCCAAGTTGCGCTACCGTTCCGGGGCCCAGTTCACCGCTCCGATGGTCGTCCGCATGCCCTCGGGCGGCGGCGTCAAGGGAGGGCACCACCACTCGCAGAGCCCCGAGGCTCACTTCGTGCACACCGCCGGCCTCAAGGTGGTGGCCGTCAGCACCCCCTACGACGCCAAAGGGCTGCTGAAGACCGCGATCCGCGACGACGACCCGGTCGTCTTCATGGAGCCCAAGCGGCTCTACCGCGCGGTCAAGGAAGAGGTGCCCGACGAGGAGTTCACCATCCCCCTGGGCGAGGCCGTCACCCGCCGCCAGGGAGGCGACCTGGCGATCGTCTACTACGGCGCGGTGGCGCCCGAGGTGCTGCAGGCTGCGGACGAGCTGGAAAAGGTGGGGGTGCACCCCGAGGTCCTCGACCTGCGCAGCCTGATGCCCTGGGACAAAGAAGCCGTGCTCGAGGCGGTCAGCAAGACCGGCCGCGTCATGATCGTCTCCGACGCTCCCCGGCACGCCAGCTTCGCCAGCGAGGTGGCGGCGACGATTGCCGAAGAAATCCTCGACCAGCTCGAAGCGCCGCCGGCGCGCGTCACCGGCTTCGACACCCCCTACCCCTACGCCCAGGACAAGCTCTACATGCCCACGGTGACGCGGATCCTGAACGCCGCCAAGCGGCTGCTCGACTATTAGCACCCGGGAGGTGCCATGCCCAAGGAAGTGCTCCTGCCTGAACTCGCCGAGTCCGTGGTCGAAGGCGAGATCCTCAAATGGTTGGTCAGCGAGGGCGACGCCGTCGCCAAGGACCAGCCGCTGGTAGAGGTGATGACCGACAAGGTCACCGTCGAACTGCCCAGCCCCTTCGCGGGCGTGCTGGTGAAGAAGCTCGTCAGCGAGGGCGACGTGGTGCCTGTCGAAACGCCGATCGCGCTGATCGACGAGAGCGCCGAAGCCGCCGCGGCGCCCACCGAAGCCGCTGCGGCCGCTGCGGCCGCAGAAGAGGACCGCGGCGAGCGGCTCTCGCTCTTCAAACCCGACAAGACCGAGGCCGAGGTCAAGAACCCCTTTACCGGCCGCCAGGCCAAAACGGCCGCCGCGGTGGCCGAGCGGCCCCGCGCCGGCGTCAACAAATACGGTCGGGTGCTGGCGGTGCCCGCGGCCCGGCAGCTGGCCCGCGAGTTGGGCGTCGACATCTCCCAGGTGCCCGGCTCCGGTCCGAACGGCCGGGTGCGCGTCGAGGACGTGCGCGCCTATGCCGAACAGGCCTCTGCGGCCCCAACCGCGGCCGCGCCCGCCGACTTCCCGCCCAGCGTGCCCTACCGCACCCCCGCGGGCTACGAAGAGCTGGAAGAACGGGTGCCGCTCCGGGGAATGAGGCGGATCATTGCCCAGCAGATGGTCGCCAGTCACCTCAGCGCGGTTCGCACCCTGGTAGTCGACGAGGCCGACGTGACCGAGCTGGTCACCCTGCGTCAGCGGCTCAAGCCGCGGGCGGAGGAGGCCGGCGTCAAGCTGAGCTACATTCCCTTCATCTTCAAGGCGGCGGTCGAAGCCCTCAAGAAGTTCCCGCCGGTCAACAGCAGTCTCGACGAGGCACGCGGCGAGATCGTCTTCAAGAAGTACTACCACCTGGGCCTTTCGGTGGCCACCGAGGCCGGACTGGTGGTGCCGGTAATCCACGACGTCGACAAAAAGACCGTTCTGGAGCTGGCCGCCGAGATAAACGACAAGGTGGCCCGCGCCCGCGAGGGCAAGCTGACCCCCGAAGAAGTCAGCGGTTCCAGCTTTTCGGTTACCAGCGTCGGCAACCTGGGCGGGCTGTTCACCTTCCCGATCATCAACGTTCCCGACGCCGCCATTCTGGGGGTTCACACCATCCAGAAGCGGCCGGTCGTCCGCGACGATCAGATAGTCGCCCGCGAGATGCTCTACCTCTCGCTCAGCTTCGACCACCGGTTGGTGGACGGGGCCGAGGCGACCCTCTTCTTGCGCGAGGTAATCGCCCACATCGAAGACCCCTACTGGCTGTTGCTGCACGCCGTTTAAGGAGAAACATGTACGACCTGATAGTCATCGGCACCGGGCCGGGCGGCTACCACGCCGCCATCCGCGCCGCCCAGCTTGGTCTCAAGGTGGCCGCCGTCGAAGCGGGAGCGGTTGGCGGCGTCTGCCTAAATGTTGGCTGCATCCCCACCAAGGCCCTGCTGCACGCCGCCGAGACCCTGGAGCACGCCCAGAAGGCGGCCGAGTTTGGCCTGGTTTACGCCGCGCCCGAGCGCGACCTGGGCAAGATGGGCAAGTGGCGCGACAAGATCGTCAAAAAACTGACCGGCGGCGTCGCCAGCCTGCTCAAGAACAACGGCGTCGACCTGGTCAAGGGGTTCGCCCGTTTTACCGGCCCCCGTGAGCTGGAAGTTGACGGCAAAAAACTGGAAGCCAAAAAGATAATCATCGCCACCGGCTCCAAGCCGGCGGTGCTGCCGGGCTTCGAGCCCGACGGCGAAAACGTGCTCACCTCCACC
>Ga0256835_1000971_pt1 | contig 18411 bp, 15 predicted proteins | sample PIR30metaG_FD_185972 | JGI IMG/M metagenome (GOLD analysis project Ga0256835, IMG submission 185972) | Hydrothermal vent microbial communities from East Pacific Rise, Pacific Ocean - PIR-30 | ecosystem: Environmental > Aquatic > Marine > Hydrothermal vents | place: Pacific Ocean: East Pacific...
CTGCGCAACCTGTCGCCTTTCTGGAAGGAAAACCAGGCGGCCAAGGCCGCCGCAGGATAGCGTTTAAAAAAACAGCGTATTCTCCCGTTTGGCAGGTGCGGCAATGGCGCGCCTGCCAAACGCCCCGTCCCCTCGCAATAGGACCACATCCTCTTTCCCGGCTCGAACCGTTTCTCCCGCCGCCGGAGCCTGCCAAAACGGCCTCCGCAGAACTAACGCGTCTTTCTTGTAGCGGCAGCGTGAAAATCTTACAAAACGGACGGTTTAAAAAAAAGGCTGTCAGAATTTTGTGGGTACACGGTGTTGCCGGGATCGTCATTATAATGCCCCCAAAACCTGATGATTTTGCAAAAAGTTGGCACCGCTGGCGCTACACATTATGACAATGGGGGGACCTCACCTGCCGCTCTCATAATCTTCAATTTTCTGACAGCTGAAAAAAATCATTTTGAATGTTATCAACAACACGTTTTAAATTTTCCAGTTCGTGCGTCAATCGTGCGATTGTCTCCTCAAGCAGATCTGGAAGCACAGACAGGTTATCGTTTTTATCCCCATTTTTTAGAGCGTTCCATTGATCCCAGACATCAATAAATTTCTGCGTTTTTAAAGCCCAGCCTCCCGGCCCGTCCCACAGGTGTTTTATATACAATTCATAAGCAGGTTTGCTCATGTATCGGCCGGCGGCCCGCATGGCATAGACCATTTCCAGGCTCTTCTTTGCATTTTCCAGATTGTCCCGTTTTAATTGATCAATAGACTGCTTGATATGAACAGCGTCCATTGCGTATGGATAAAAGCAGTAGAACAGATGGAAATTAAAACTGCCGCCGACAATGTATTGACTTCTGTTTAACCGGGCGATGGCGTCAAGCTCCAATTGCCTGACCCTGGCTGATTCTGTATCTTCCTTCAGATGAACCGCCATCTTGAGAATCCTTGCCCGGTTGATGGCTCGGGAAACAGAATCCATTGTCGGTATTAATGCTTCCACATCTATTCCGTGTTCAGACAACCTGCCATGGGTATGAAGAAGGCTTTCGTTGAGCTGTTTCAAGGTATGTTCAATGGATAGCGGCAGACTGTCACCTGAAGCGGCCTTCAGCGATGCCGAACTCCAAAGTTCCATGGCGTATTGCAGGCTGTCCTGGGTGACAATGGCCATATCATCGTAGTGGGTATGATAAAACCGCCAATAGTCTTGCGGCCAGTACATCATACTTGCACTGGGTATGCCCCGGACAACGTACGCCGCCGAATCAACATAGGTCAGAAGATTGTAAAGGGAGTCCTGACCCAAAATCCCGCCGCGTTTTCCATGTCTTTCAAAGACGTCACCGATAAGGGGAGAAAGTTCCGGAGAACACTCCAGCAGACAATCATCGCGGCTGTAGGCAATGACATCAAAATTCAGCTGAGCCACTGTACGGCCAACCCAGTCCGGATGGTTTTTCTCCAGATTCATGGCAGAGCCCACCAGCCAGTCAAAATAGGTTGCCTGTCCGCCTTCTTCGGCACCATGGGCCAGAAAGACCAGTGTCCGTTCCGGCTGAACTCCCGCATCCAGATATCCCTTTGCAATACCCAGAATGGCACCAATCCCGCTAAGGCTGTCAGCCGCTCCTTTCCAGTACGTGTCATAATGGGATGCGATAACGACAAGTTCGTCCGGAAATCTGCTGCCGGGAATATATCCGAGGACGTTAAAAGATTCATTTGGCACGGGATTTTCAATCGTACTGTGAAATGTTGCCCGCACAGTACCCGTACGCATCATTTTTAATAATTTGTACGCATCCTGTTTTGAAATGGCCAGAACCGGTATCTTCAGGCGGTAATCATCTTTTCCAAAAAGTGTTATCTGAATTCGAATGGAATCCTTGGGACCTAATTCATCAAAGCAGATAATGGCCCGGGCTTTTCTTGACCAGGCTTCGAGGATGGGAGTGCTTCTGAATATCCCGTCTTCTCCGACCATATCCGGCCAGCGTCGTTTAAAAAGAACGATTTTATCCGTGGGATCGATATCCTCCGAGTAATCATCACAGGTGCCTTCTCCCACATAAAGCAATTCGCCTGAAATCCCTTCATCCGGCGTCCCCCAACTGCCGATCATCGGTACGCCCCTGATTGTCGGCCCCTGGTCGACCACCACCTCACCGCCCCCGGCGATATCTCTTGCGAGTACCGGAAAAGCCTCCATGTTCACATTGGACAGCCCCAGCTTCTCCATTTCGGTTTTTATATGGAGGGCGGCCTCATAGTCCCGGTTTGTCCCCGCTATCTTATGATCACTCATTTCAACGAGTTTCTGTGTCAACAACCAGGCGTATTCACTGTCTAGTTTTTCCAGTACGGCCTTTTCCATGTCAGACATTTTTTCTCCATTCTATAACGCATTTCCCTGAAAACAGGTTCAATATCCACGAATTCATTAAGAGGCTATATCCATAACAAAATACCCCTGCTTATGGACTGAAACACGGCATCCGTCCGGCACGACAATGGATGTATCCGAGAGCAGAATAATGGCCGGACCGGCAGCATTCATTCCATATCTCATTTTTTCGCCATCGTAACATGGCGTTTCGACATAATCCTTTTCATTTTCAAAATAGACGGCCTGCATGCCGACCAGGGGCAGATCAGTGCTTTTTGAATCCGTTTTTTCTGGATTGAATGCAATACCCGGTGTTCTGTTTCTTGCCACGCTGCGCCACATCACAAATTCCACAGGAGAAGACGGATCAGCGGTTTTGTATCTTATCATATGCGCCTGATGGAAATCAGCAATCAGGGTCGAGACGTTATCAGCCGTCAGCTCCCGGTCCTTTAACTGAATTTCAAGTTCGGTAACCTGCATGGGATATCGGGCGACTGCGTAGAATTCGAATTCTCTGTTTTCGGGTGGTGCACCAATACGATCCAGAAAATTACGTCCCTTTTGCTCCAGTTCATTCAGCGTTGAATTAATTGCCGGGTAATTAAAATTCATGCTGTCGGTGTAATTACTTGCAATGGTACTCATGGCGATATTGGCATTCAGTCCCCCGAAAGCGCATAACACGGACGTTGTCTTCGGGATAATGATCTGTTTAACGCCTATTTCCTTTGCCAGAATTGCCGCAAAAAGTCCGGTGGCGCCGCCCCCGCTGACAATCGCAAACTCCCTTGGATCAATCCCTCTTCGGACCGTCATATCCAGAATACCGCCGATCATCTTTTCACACGCTATTCGGTATATGCCAAGGGCGGCTCTTTCGACTGTCATCTTAAGCGGCTCTGCAATCTTTTCCTGAATAGCCTTTTTTGCAAGGTCCCCGGAAATTTCCATTTTTCCACCCAGAAAATGATCCGGGATGATATAGCCCAAGGCCACACAGGCATCCGTTACGGTAGGCTGTTTTCCTCCCCGCATATAACATGCAGGACCAGGATTCGAGCCGGAACTTTCAGGCCCCACGTTCAATATACCGTCCGGATCTATCCATGCAATACTTCCGCCACCGGCACCCAGGGTCAAAATTTCATTGGCAGAAACACCGGTGGGATAATTCCTGATACGGCCTTCGTTGGTTACGGTAATCTGCCTGTTAATTACCGTGCTGACATCAAAACTTGTTCCTCCCATATCGATGACAATGCAATTTTTCACATCGTTCTGCCCGGCATAGTAATTTCCTGAAATCGGCCCCATGGACGGGCCTGAAAAGAGCATGAAAACAGGTTTTTTCATAATCTCCCGCATGGGGACCAATCCGCCCGAGGAGATGACGACCAGCGGCTCGCCGGAGAACCCGGATGCAGACAAACGATCCCTGAGATTTTCAAGGTATGCGCTGACGATCGGCTGCAGCATGGCATTGAGTGTGACGCAGGACATCCGCTGATATTCCCGGATGATCGGCTGAACTTCATGGCTGAGGCTGAACTCTATTTCAGGCCATTCTTCCTGAATAATCTCCCCGATCCTCTTTTCGTTGACCGGGTTTATTATGGACCATAAAAGGCAAACGGCAATCGCTTTAACGTCCCATTCTTTTAGCTGACGCACTGCAGCCCGGACTTCCTCTTCATCTAAAGGAACCAGAATTTCACCGTCCTTGTTAATTCGTTCGCGGACTTCAAGGCATAGATAGGGGCGAATTAAAGGCTTTGGAGCAGATGCTTTAAAATTAAATATATCTTTCCTTCGGCCTTCTCCGCGCCAAAGTGTATATTTTGTCCCTTTGGTGCATATAACACCGGTCTTCACCCCTTTTTCTTCCAAAATTGCATTTGTCGCGGTCGTGGAAGCATGGATGAACACATCTGTATTGGAAAGCAACTCTTCTAGTTTTATTTTTAGCTGCCGGGCTGCAAGATTTAAACAATTGAATACTCCCAATGTTAAATCTTCCGGAGTCGTAGGGGACTTATGTCTTCCTAAAAAGATATCCTCATTGGCAATGGTCAGATCGGTAAAGGTTCCACCGACATCGACACTAATTTTATATCCCACTTTCTATTCTTCTCCCTTTTTTGTTTCAACCTTTTCCCGAAGCTTTTGGGTTTCATCATAATCGACTTCAAATAATTCGGTATTCGTTCTGATGACTACCTTATAAATGTCCCTTGCGGCCTCAAGGGAAACAAAGCCGTCACGCACATCATCGCGAACCGCTTCGGGAGCACGCTCTATTATCTCTCCGAATCCTCCGCCCCCGCTTGTCGTTGCCACCCAGGCCTCATGGGGTTTAACGATAGTGTTTCCTGCATTTGGAAGGTCTCTGATTTTCTTGCCGGTTTTATGATCGATAATCCAGTGCTGATCCGATGAACCTGTCATACCGCCAAAGAGCCCAAAAGGTTTGTTTGTGTTGCCTGTTGCCGCATACATTAATAACATTTCGTGATCCACGGGCTGTATGATTTGGCCAACGGATACACCACCGCGCCACTTTCCGGGACCGCCGGAATCCATGACGGCAAACACATCCCAAACAATATTAGGGACTGCCAGTTCAAGGGATTCAATAGATTCATAGCCCATATTGCCCATGATGCAGGGAGCGAACATATGAGAAAGCCCGTCATAGCCTTCGGTTGCACCTCCGGCACCCGCCGCCAGATAATATTCATGGGTGTATGGCTCATTTGTAGCCGGATCGGTTCCGGCCGCATCGTGATTCGCAACGGAAAATTCCCCCATTCCGGCAATGGACCTGTCCGGCAAAACTTTTGCCCATGCTTTGAAAACAAGATTGGTAACCGTGTCGCAGAACCCGGTTGTTGCCACCATTGTGCCCACGGGCCAGGTCGGAATCCCCGCCACAGATCCCTCGCGCAACAAAACCTTTATATGATCCAAAGCGCCGTCGTTTAAGGGAACAGAAGGATCAAGAATGGGCAGAGTGCCCTGAATGGCAGAACAGGTGGCCGTCGCATAGGTAAGGTTATAGGAACATTGGAGTTGATCCGGCATATCCCGATAGTCAAAAACAATCATCCCCTTGTCCGGATCAATCGATAATTTCATTTTAAGTTTAACACCATCCGGGCAGAATTCCTCCAGTTTTTCACTCATCATTTCAGCTTCAACGGTGATCTTTGGAAATTTTTTTATCTCCTGAATCATTTTTTGATCACCATAACGAAGTACTTTCTCTAAACTGCCCTTGATTGTATCATACCCGAAACGGTTACAAAGATCATTTATTCTGCTCTCCGCCACCCAGAGAGAGCCCAGTTGCGCAAGAAAATCACCATACCATTGTTTGGGGTATCTGAAATTGTATCCAATAAATCGAATAAGATCAGCAATGGGCTTATGGTCACGGCAAATTCGGACGCCGGGGAAATGCAGTCCTTCCTGATATGTCTCTTTGGCATAGACATCGGCCGTTGTCGGCAGTGGACAGCCGATATCAATCAAATGACATTTGCTCGCTGCCCACAACACCAACTTGCCCTTATAAAAAATCGGCGCAAACATTGTCCAGTCCCCTGCGTGGGCATTTCCTGCAAACGGCGCATTGTTAATAAAAACATCGCCAGGATGTATATCATCCTTGAAAGACCGGATCACCCATTTTAACGCCGGCGCCAAGGTGCCGACATGTATTGGCAAACAATCGTACATGAATAAAACCTTGGCCCTGGCGCTCATGAGAGCGCAGGTGAAATCTTTGGCGCCGTATAAAATTGGATTTCGGGCTGTGGCCAGAATGGTCTCGGTCATTTCACTCATGATCCCCTCAGCCCTGGCCAAAATGATTGAAAATATGATGGGATCTATATCCGTTTTTCCGGACTCCAATGCGCCGGGTATAAATTCTATCTCACTATCTAAAATATCTGCTGAAATTTTTATGGGATCGTATGGTGGAAAATCAACATTAAGGGTCATCTGTTTTTCCTTGCAATTCTAAAAATTGAACAGTAATAGGCTTGATTATGCCAATGAGGTCATACTATGTCGAAATACGTATATCCCACACTCCACTGAACGACATTCATATGGATTCGCCGATACCGAAAAACCTGTTTTTCAGCCTGAAAATGAGAATACTATCGCTCTTTGACATCCGAAATAGGAAGTAAAAAAGAGGCGTAGAAATACGGCCAGCCACCTGAGCAGCCTGGCGAAGTTCATGCCGGCAGTACTGAGCATGGCGTTCAATTTGTCGCCCTGGTAACCATGTCCGCGATAACCCATGTCGACAAATGCGAACTCCGGTTTTTGTGCAATCCGCTCTGCCTGTTTAAGGGTTTCATCGATCGTATGGTAAGGATTCCCTTGGATTGCCCTGCATCCGACAATCCAGCCTCCCTTTGGAGGTGGCGGCCACCGCGATCTTGCAACCGAACTCGTAGTACTTGTGGGCTTTGCCCTTGCTGATGCATTCCACCTCAGGGGCGTGAACGCTGCAAACCTTGTTTTTGTCGTGCCGTTTCTGTTTATGGATCCGCTTGCTGATATCCAGCAGTTCTTTCAGTTCCGTGTCCGGGTTGGGATGTTTTCTTTCAATGTCACGGATGACTCTGCCAAGATCTGTCCGTAAGGTCCGTGTGCACCTTCTCGCTCTTCTCATCTGCCGGGCACGGCATATCGGCTCTGCTGCGCGAACTGCCGGTTGGCTTTCCGGTTGTAATTCTGGCGCAGTACGATTCCACGATCCCCGGCCGCTTTTACCAGCCGTTCCCCTGCACGGTTGTTCAACCGCGCGTCTGTGGGAAAGCGTATTTCTTTCTCCTGAACCATTGTGTCCACGTTCACGCGTTTAAGCTGGAAAGCCTTTAAAGCTTTGAGCTTCAGGCCTGCCGCTATGGTTGCCTTCAGAAGCGCCTCGGCGCTGGCTTCCCCGATGCGCTTGCGCCACCGTGTCATCGAAGATGGATGAACGGGAACCTCATGCGCGAACCACTGCATTGCTGAAAGATACGGCCAGCATGGGTTCCCGAACCATTTTGACACAACACCTTCATCACTCAGGTCGTATGTGTATTTCACACATTCAGGCCCGCTCGGTAACCGATAGAAAAATAGCGCTTTTCGGGCTTTTCGGATGCTGAAAGTAAGAAAAAATGTTTCACTGTGGTTAAAACGTCCGTTTTTCACTTGCTTGGCTCTTTGAGAAAGGAGACAGAGACATTGTCTCCTTTCTCAAAATAATTAGGAAATTTATTTTTTTATCCACGGCGGAAGCTGTGGTTTCCCGGTTGCGTAATTTTCGGGAAAAATGACATTCGCCTTGCCATTTTGAAACTGATAAAAAACATCCGGAATCAGCCCTTCCCCGTGAAGTGCCGACTGGTCGACAGGATTGAATACATACAGGCCACAGTAACCCTGAAAGGGGTACTCTCGGATATACTTTTGAATATCCTTATACGCGGTAACACTGCCGGCTCTCTTGACTGCCGCAGCCCATATGCTGAGCCCGTCATAAATTTGTATTGCGCCATAGGGGGAGGCACCATATTTTTTTGTGTATTTTTTCACCCATGTATCATACTTTGGACCAACGCCTGCGATAAGTGATGAATAAATTACACCATTGGCAGCCTCCTGGGCAATATTCACAAATTCAGGTACGTTCGGAGAGTATTGCGCATAGAGTATAGCATTTATTGGATTCTCAACAAATTGAGTTACAAATCGCGCCGTATCAGCAGGTGATAGATTCCAAAATGTTATAAAAGCAGGTTTATAAGCTCTGATTTTTGTCAGAACCGCCCCCCAATCGGTTACACCAAATGGTGTTATCTCATCCACAACCACTTTATATTCTGGGGGCAGCACATTTTTAAATTGCGCTGCACTGTCCAGGTTGTATGGATAATCGACCGCAATAACGGCCACTTTTTTATTTGGGGGAGTCCACCCCATCATTTTAGGTGCTTTTTCAACAAAATACTTGAATGCATCCAACCCATACCATTCTTCTGCATTGGGATCGTATTGGAAAATATTGCCCATTTTATCTGGTAACCCTTTTTTAACCGGCTGGGTTGCCATGAACGATGTATCACCATGCAGATAGGGGATCTCTTGTTTGCCGAAAAATTCGACATCCGTTGGTGCCGGTGCATAGCCGGTTACCGCAGCATGGATCCCTTTGTTCATCAGCATCTGTCCAACAGCAATCATTTTTTCAGCTTCTTGTCCACCGGTATCGCCGTAAATGATCTCTACCTTTCTTCCCAGTAAGCCCCCTGCTTTGTTCACTTCCTCAGCCCACATCTCAGCGCCGTTTTTCATTTGCTGTCCATCGGTTGCAAGAAATCCGGTAAAAGGGCCTGGAACACCAATTTTTATTGGATCCGCAGCAAAAGTGTTTGTCGCTATTAAACAAGCACAACTTAGAATAAAAAGAACGGTCAGGTACATACCCTTTGTAAGTTTTAATAACATTCTGATTCCTCCTCTTTTTTATTTATTATAAGTGATGCCCTTTCCCGTTCTTTAACCGAGAAAGAGCGCTATCCGGCACATCTGTTGACCTGCAGTTTGAAAATCAGACTTGCTCTACTACGCAGAATCAGCCTGCTTTTTTCAGCGCCATTTTACCAATAACTGTGTCGAGACGATCAAAAATCTGCATTAGCCCTTTGGGAAAAAATAAAACAGTAAAAATAATTAATGCGCCCAAAACCAGATGCCTAAGCATGCCCATGGCACGGAAATATTCATCTGCAAACACGATAAGGGCCGTGCCTAAAAGAACGCCGGGAAATCTCCCAAGCCCTCCCAAATATACCATGGTCAGAGTTAAAAGGAATGTATTTATACCCAGTGTTGTTGGTGTAATAGACCGAATAAAATGGGCATACAATCCCCCCGCAATGCTGGCAAGAAATGCCGATACGGCAAACACTTTTATTTTTTCTTTATATTCATTGATGCCCAATGATCGTGCAAAATCCGCGGAATCACGAAGCGCCACAAACGCCTGCCCGGTACGTGATTTGATGATTTTATGAATAATAAACAACGTCAAAAGCAATAAGCCAAGCGCAATATAATAATAATGTATCATCTCAATATTTTCGAAAAGCGGTGGTATCTCTCTTAGCCCCTTGCTGCCCCCCGTCCATTTTCTTGTCTGGGTAAGCAGAGAGGGGATTGTCAAATGGAACATTAGCGAATACAGCGCAATATATATGCCCGGCAGCCGCAAGGCTGGCAATGCGATAAAGATAACAACAACAACCGTCGTAATTACTCCGCCCAGTAAAGGGCACCATACAGCGGCAATCGGGAGGTTTTTTGCTAAAATCCCCGACAGATATCCACCTATGACGAAAAATGCAACATGACCAAGGTTATTGACACCGGCATAACCGAGGATCAGGTCCCATGAAGAGGCAACAATGGCCCATATAAAAAAAAGAAACAGCATGAAAGTTACATAAGAATTGTTAAAAAATACCGGGTAAATAATGACAGCTAAAAGTATTAATGCTGCCATTGCTTTTTTCCAGAGCATTTGATTTTGGATTTTCATCTTCGCTATTGATTCAATATGTTGTTAAGATAAAACCTCTACAGTTTGGCCGAGCTTAACCCTTCCGGTCGAAATAACAGGATAATCAAAAAAGCGACAAACCAGAATGAAGGCACCCAGATTATCCCGAAAAAAAAGGAAATAAATGCTTCGGAAATGCCCAAAAATATACCGGCATAGAAAATTCCGGTAATGCTTCCCAACCCTGCCAACACGACAATAACGAATCCTTTGACAAGCCAGTCCCACCCCATTGAGCTGGTCAAAGACAGTTTCGAGGCAAGAAGCACACCACTGAATCCAGTGATGGATACGCCGATGGCAAAGGTATAACTAAACACCTTAAAAATATCGATGCCGATGTAGCGGGCGCCCTCCATATCCTGGGCAACAGCCCGAATAGCTTGGCCCTGTTTGGTTTTCATAAAAAAATACTTCAACAAAAGCAGCATGCAGATGACAATAATGATAGTACACAAATCATGCCAGCTGATTATTGAGTAGTCGTTCCATCTTATGCTGCCCTTTATAAATTTGGGAATCGCTTTGGTTCCAGGTCCAAATGCTATGAGGGAAAAATTTTCGATCACCATGCCCAACCCGAGCGTAATGACCAGTGTGGATAAATCCCAGTTGGGATGTTTGAGCAGTGGAAAAATCATGGACCAATAAATGATAATACCAATTCCAAACATGATTCCGGCAGAAATAAGGATACACCAGCCGTACCCCAAACCGGTTCTTGACAAAAGCCACCACACCAGATAGGCGCCGAAAATGGCCAAGAGTCCGTGGGAAAAATTAAAAATTTTTATAACACCATAAATGACAGATAATCCCAATGCCATTGTAATATATAGGGAGCTGATAATTATTCCACTCACCAAAGTTGATAAAATCATGCTCGTCATTTGGCACACCGTACTTTCCACACCCCACTGAACGGTATCCATATGAATTCACTTTTGCCGTCATGGGGAAGTAAAAACATTTGGTTCGACATTGAGTGACTTGAGATATTCCAGCGTTCCTTCGTCATCGGTTTTGAGCCTCTCCATGATCTCCCTCCACTGGGCCATGAGTGACGATGGAGAGTGTTTAGTAAAAAAACTATAGAAACAAAGCCTGTATTTTATTACTTGATCGCATCACTACGCTTAGTACCCATTTCTTTAAGCCTGTCTGGAAAACGACAAGAAAACAGACGTTTTTAGGCTTTTAGGGGGTTGAAAGTAAGCCCCCCTGTTCCAAGGTAATCTTTTAAAGATATTAAAAATAAACTTTTTTTACCATTTCATAATCTAATGAATGTCGATCTCCTTCAAGAACGATTTTCCCTTTTTTCAAGACATAGGCCCAATCTGCAAGATTCATTAATGATTTTATTTCTTGCTCAACAATTATTATGGAAATATTCGCAGTTTTGCTAATTTTTACTGCCGCATCGAATGTCGCCTTCACCATTTTGGGTGCCAAACCGAATGACGGTTCGTCAAGCATGAGTAGTTTCGGAGAGGCCATTAAACCTCTTCCAATTGCTACCATCCGCCGTTCTCCTCCGCTTAGCGTTCCACATTTTTGATTTTTTCTCTCTTCAAGTCTTGGAAACAACTCATAAACGAACTCAAGGTTTTCCGCTTTCCGTTTTTCGGCAGTTTTATTGTATGCACCCAGATTAAGGTTCTCCAATACCGACATTTCGGTAAACAGATGGCCCTCCTCGGGCACATAAACAATTCCTTCCTGAACGACTTTGTGGGTCGGCAGCTTACTTATATCTTTTCCATTGTATAAAATTTTACCTCCGGCTAAAGGATGTGCTCCTGAAATCGCTTTAAGGAGCGTACTTTTCCCATGGCCGTTAGGACCAAAAATACAAATAAAGTCGCCGCTTTTGACAGTGAAAGAAATTTTTTTGATAACACGCACGCTACCGTAATTGCATTCTATATCGATTATCTCCAAAGACATGCTTTACTTTTATCCTCCTCCCAAATACACTTCAATCACCCTTTCATCTTTTAACATATCCTCAGAGAGACCCGTATATATGACTTTACCGAGGTGAAGTACCATGATACGGTCGCTTAAATTCACAAGCGTGTCAATCAGGTGCTCTATTATCATTATAGTGATAAAGTTCTCTTTGTTAAATTTTTTCAGGAGATTAACGAAATGTTCGATTTCTGCTATCGATAACCCCGCCATTGGTTCATCTAAAAGAATGAGATCGCAGCCGGTTGCCAGTGCTGCCCCGAACATAATTAGTTTTGTCGTATAAAGATCAAGATTTTCTACTAAAATATCTTGTTTGTCTGTCAGGCCGAGCAGATCAATCAAATGTTGAACTTTGGTCTGAATTTCATTTTTTCGTTTTCTTTCCGAACCGAACAAAAACCCGATTCTAATATTTTCATAGGCTGTCAGCGTCTGAAATGCTGTTGCGACCTGGAATGTTCTAGCAATACCACATCGGCAAATTTTGTGAGGTTTTAAATTTTCTATGGCTGTGCCTTTGAAGATTATCTGACCGGATGTTGGCGGGAGGTGTCCTGAAATCAAATTAAAAAAGGTTGACTTGCCGGCACCATTCGGTCCGACGATACCAAAAATTTCACCTTCTTGAACTTCCAAATCGACATTTGAAATTGCCGTTAGCGAATCAAACTGTTTTGTTAAACCTCTAATATTGAGTATCGTTTCAGCCATAATGTTTCAGATCATTCTTCGGGTTTTAATTTCCATGGTTATTTAAAATCTCTTTTCCTCAGTACCCCACTGAAAGGTATTAATATGGAGCGAATTCTCAACCGCCTCAAGGCGCTGGCTTCGAACAATAGACGTCTATAAGGCAATGTTACGGGCCTATCGTAGAGTCATCATCGCGGGCCCACTCTTGCAGATCTTGTGTCGCTATCTATTTGCATGACCACATGCCTTCAGGCCTCTGAAAATCCGGTGAGCACGTTGACCACATTGATGCCGATATTCTCTACATCGTACCCGCCCTCCATGATAAAAAGGCTTGGAGAGCGGATTTCTTTTGCAATCATGCTCCCGAGTTTGAGGAAATGATCGCTTCCCAGCTCAAATTTTGAGATGGGATCTTTTTCATAGGTGTCAACACCCAGGGAGATAACCATCGCGTCAGGCGAGAAACGTTTAATTTTCTTGAGTGCGTGGTCAAGGCTATCCCGATAATCCTTCCACCGTGTTCCCCGCGGCAGGGGAAAGTTGCAGTTAAACCCTTCGCCGGCCCCTGTACCTGTTTCGTCTGCATATCCTAAGAAGAAGGGATATCCCTGCTTCGGGTCGATATGGAGCGAAACATACAAAACATCGGCACGATTTAGATTTTGAAATGCCTTCTAGTTTGGTGTCAAAATCTGCTTTACCATCACCTCAACATACATTTCGCGTTTCCCCAATTCACTGAAAAAAAACTCTGGATCAATCACTTCCGGGCCCCATACCCCTGGTTCCCGGATGATGCCCTGGCATTGCATCTGGGCGGCAATCGATGAAGGCACTCCAGTGCATAAATCCCCGCATGACCCCTTCCATACCTTGTGAGGCCTGACGATACAGTCCACAATATACTCATATTTCTGACCATCCTTCTTGCCAAAGACCTGGGCCCGAAGGCATTCCACATCATTGATCTCAAGCTGCACACCAGCTAATTTTTCCCGGATGTGTTTCTCCACGACGGAAGCCAAAACCTCTCTGGGTACAACTTCAAACTCTCCCACCTTAACTGGCTCTGTGCTGCTAAATCCAATTTCACTGAAAAATTTAGCTTTTTCATGAAATTCAATAGGCAACCCAAGCCGCCAGGTGCAGTTCCGCAGTCCTTTATGTTTGAAGGCGGGCACAAAAGTCGCAGGCTCTGAGTGAAGTGTATGAATGCAGATGCGTTTGCCGATGGGCTCCGGAAACTCGGCCTCAGCCGCTCCTGATAAAGGCGCCAAAACTTGGTATGCGCCGTTGATATACTGCACGGCCTCATCGGAGTATTCCTGCATGATGGTCCTAATGGAGTAAGGCGGCAGAAATACCTCTATGCCTTGCATATCTGTTAAATCCACAGAAGCATCCCAAAAGTGGACATCCTCTACTTCATCCAGCCGGTCGCAGGCATAGCGGCCTAGGATATTCGTTATTCCGGGTGCGCTCCCCATGCACAAAATGGCAGTCAACCCCGCCTCTTTGAACTCATCATTTCGCTTCAAGAGTTTCTGGGTAGTCCAAAACATCCCCCCCAGATCGTTGTAATGACATTTTGATATTAGGCAAGCGTCCATGATTTTTTCGAAAAGACCGGGAAACAACTGAGCGGAGTTGATAACCGCATCATAGTTTTCAATGGCTTTCGCAGTCTGTTCAACGTTGAACCCATCCACAAAGCATGCTTCAATCCGTGGATCATCAAATGAAGCGGCAATTTGTTTCGCTTTTTCCTCTTGATAGTCGGCCAGCAGAACGCTTTCAATTTCCTTATTATTCAATAAGTCGAGTATGGTAGTGCGGGCCATAGCCCCTGCACCGCCGATGATTGCGATCCTCATTCCACATATCCTCCTGATATTATAGATGTTTTAAACAATATATCATCGATTTGCATATCTTTGTCTATTGTCACACTGGATGATTATCGATTAGGTCCAGGGCCCGAATTTCTGTTTTGGGAACTAATTCCCTTGATTTTTCTGAAACCGGCCTCAGTCAAATTTAAAACCGCCTTTCTTACATCATAAGTGACATAAAATAGCACAATCGTTGGTGATTTTTTTTGAAGGTATGTGTAATCAATTGGGCCTTCTTCCAAAGAAAATAGGATGGCCAGCGCCTTATCCAAAGTTTCGCTTGATGAACAAAATTCCAATAAAATTTGACCTTTAGTACGGTTGGGTTTCAGCTTTTCAGAAATCGCATCAAAAGAAGCCAAAAAAACCTCCCTTCAACTTTTCGCGGGATCGCTCAAGGATGGGCAACAACGGTTGTCTTTACATAAGAAAGCTTTGTATATCCTGAGACCCCGCGGCGAAAGAAGTCAGGCTCCATTCCGATCGGCAAACTATCACTGCCTGAAAGCAGCGGCTTTAAACAATCCGCCGGTGTGGGGTCAACTCCAGCTGGCACAGTTTTGCGAACCGCTCGTCTTGTAAGCTTCACCTCTGAAAAGGCCTGCTTAAAGATAGAGCACAAAATATGCCAACAATGTAACCAGTTGTTTTTTAAGATATCTTAAGAGATAACGGCAGGATGTATGCAGTTTTGCATAAAAGGAGGCGGGACAACAATCGCCAATACAGCGTAACCTTGTGCAATTGAATTAATTTTTATATATGCATTAAATCATATAAATTGCATTATCGCATAATGCTCTTTATGTTATATTTTTTCATTTTTCGGGACAAGGTTGCCTGGTCAATGCCCAAATGGTGAGCAGCTTTAATTTGAGTGCCATATGTGGTGAGAGCCTTGATAATAAGTTCTTTTTCCAGCCGCTGGACCGACCGTTTCAAATCCAGCTCTCTCTCAGAACGAGTTGAATAAATACTTTGTTCAGGTGTCTGAATGTGGGCTGGCAAGTCACCCAGCCTTATATGGTCGTGAGGCGTCAGAACAATTAATTGTTCAATCAAATTGGCCAATTCTCGGATATTTCCTGGGAAACGATAACGGCACAAGCAATCCACTACTTGAGGGTCGATCGTCTTGTTGGTAGAACATTTTGCATTAAATTGATTCAAAAAGTGGTTGATCAAGGGTGGTATGTCATCAACTCGATCGGCCAGCTCTGGTATGTGCAAGGGTACAACGCTCAAACGAAAAAACAGGTCCTTTCTAAAAGTTTTTTCTCTCACCATTTTCTTTAAATCTCTGTTGGTAGCTGCGATAATTCTAACATCAATTTTTCTTTTAACGGTTCCACCAACACGGATTAACTCTTTATCTTCTATAAATCGTAACAGTTTGACCTGGGTATTTAGATTAAGTTCCGCTACCTCATCAAGAAAAAGTGTGCCGCCATCAGCAAGTTCAAAAAGTCCCGGTTTTCCTTTTTCATTAGCACCTGTAAAAGCCCCTTTTTCATATCCAAACAGTTCCGATTCAATAAGTGATTCAGGGATTGCACCACAATCCACACGGATTAACGGACCGCTCTTTCTGTTTGAAAGATGATGAATCACTTTGCAAATCAAGCTCTTTCCAACACCAGATGAACCTTGAATCAGAACTGTGGAATCAACGCAACTCACCTTGAGTGCTCGATCAATAACACGTTCCATGCTTTTCGATCGAACAACAAGCTTTTTCAGAAGATCATCATGGCTATAAATCTGGGATAGCTCAGATCTGTATTTTTGGGCAAGAGCTCGACTTTCCTCCAACTTATGGCGCAATCGGTTTAGGATTGTATAATCCCGTTCGTTAACCACTACAAGCTTAACTTCACCGTTTTCATCCAAAACCGGGTTGCCGGTAACAAGAATTTCCTTGCCATCCTTCGTCTTTTGGAGGAGCGTAATTGCAGTTTTCTTTTTAAGAACTTCAAGCGTAACGGATTTGTCGATAAACCCTTGGCTCACCAAATCTTCCATCTTCTGGCCAATAAAGTGGTTTGTTGCTACGCCATCCATTTTGGCGGAAGCCGTGTTGACCCTTAAAACGCGGCCATCACGATCACAAACCCAGATTCCATCAAAAGACGATTCGATGATTGCATCTAGCAACTCATTAAGCTGCTTATAAGCGCTTAATTCCGTAAGCGCCTTTTCGTAAGCCGATACATCCTGGACCAATTGAATCACTCCGATAACGCAATCGCCGTGAAGAACAATGTTGATGTGTTTGCCTATCCGGGATTCGGAAGTCTTCCGTATAGACGATAATTCCTGAGAGGCTAAGGCACCTGCAGATAGCTCCGCTCCATCCAAATGACAGATGCCTAGTGAAAACGGTTTAAAAGCAGCGGGGAGACAACCCCGCCCTGGGAAACCCCTTTATCCATCGTCTCGACTTTCCCACCTCTTTCCAGTGACGCTTTCAGCCACCGCTTTATGTACATCCATCGGCATGCGGTATTTCGAACCACGGTCTGGGCAACCCGACCGGCAACCGCTGGTATCCCCAGCATTCGTTTTTCCCCGTTGCTTTTGGGTATCTTTACCGCACGAACCGCTGGAGGGAAATAGCTGCCCGATGACAGCCGATTCCAGCGTTTGTAAAGATTATTCCTCAAATCCGCTTCAAACTCGGCAATCGATTGCCCGTCGATACCGTTTTAAGGCGACGGGCAACTTCTTTCAGCCGTAGCCCTGTTTGGTGACCAGTTGGACGGGATCCGGAATGACTTCTTTGGTGTAATTTTGTCGAGTTCGTTTTGGGCTCATCGGACCTCCTTCTTTTTGGTTAGGTGGCCCTTGGCAGGATGTCCGTTTCTTTCAAACCACAGCAATCCGGGGTCAATGGACTCTCACAGCTACATCATTTTATGAATTAGAATCAGGATATTGCAACCCCTTTTTGGGTAATCCGGCAACAGGGCGTTTTTTTATCATGAAAAACGATTTCTCCAAAAAGCGAATTATTTCTTTTTATCCATAAATTCCAGATGTTGCAACAAATGTGGTATGCGCCCGCAAAAACAGCGGTTTTGCAAAATATGCACAAAGCTCCTCAACCACCTGTTACAACAGACAAAAGTCAAGTTTACCATACGCTGTCGGGATCAATGGACGGCCTTGATGCTATAGATGTGTTTTTTCATCAAACACGGATTGGAACGAAACAGCAAATCCGACCGTTCCGGTAAAGTCCACCGAAGGAGAAAAACAGGGACCCGGCCATGGAAAATTTCGTCATTTACCATGATTGTCGTTACTTGTGATTTCCTTGGCAAGCATTGCTTTTTGCCTGGACAGGGGTTCGCTGAGTCGTTACAATATTTTGGAAATATCTCTTCCCATCTCGCGCCGCTTGATGGATAAAAACGGTCGCTGGATGTCGAACGGATTGAAACATTTCACAATAACACCCCGGGCAGGTTGCTGCTGAGCGTAGCCGGCTTTCGGGGTATTGATGCGTAGGGGGCAGGAATTGATGAGAATCAGAAGCCGTTTACTTTTTCCGTGGTTTTGGGTTTGTGTCGTTCTGCTTGCCTTTTTGGGCTGTTCTGCAGCCGATTCGGATTCTTCCCAGGGTGGGGGGAAAACGGCGACAACTGCAAGCCAGCCAAAAAGCCACCGCGCAGACGGAAGCGCTTTTGATCTGTGCGACAAATTGACCGAAGCGGACATCCATGAATTCTTTCCGGGCGTGACCATCACCATCACCCACCACGGGGATCAGGTGTTTGAGGTTCTGGGCAGCCGAAAATGTTTTTACGAACTTTCGGGCGGGGATATGATTTTCA
>Ga0256835_1000972_pt1 | contig 18398 bp, 13 predicted proteins | sample PIR30metaG_FD_185972 | JGI IMG/M metagenome (GOLD analysis project Ga0256835, IMG submission 185972) | Hydrothermal vent microbial communities from East Pacific Rise, Pacific Ocean - PIR-30 | ecosystem: Environmental > Aquatic > Marine > Hydrothermal vents | place: Pacific Ocean: East Pacific...
CACCCCTCTCCAGGGTATCATCCTCATCCCCCGGAGAGAAAGCCTTGATCGTCGGCCTGGCGAACATCATCGCCCCCGCACCGGCACCCGTGATCTTGATAAAATCGCGTCGCGATGTGTGCTTCATGATCTGATATGGATTTTGAATTTTTTCGTGAACCTTTATTGCAAATTTATCGATTTGAACCATATCCTACCCACCTCTCCCCGCTTTCCCCTCTTCCCTTCCCCATAACACACTCCCGACAGCCCTTTATTACACTGTACCTCTGGTTTTTATCGTTATTTAGAATGTATTTAAATTTCTATATATGTTGCTAAACATATAAACATCATGCTCAAATAGTTTCTCAAAAGGAGTGATCTCGGCATTTTGTGATCTGTGTAACATCTGGGAAGAAGAAAGCAAAAAACATATGGTGCTCCTCCAATCGTAAATTCAGAATGATTGAATTAAGTTTGTATCGTGAAAGAAAACAAAACCGGTATCACGGGCATCGTCCTGGCCGGGGGGAAGAGCTCCCGCATGGGACAGGAAAAAGGCCTTATCCTTTATCGTGGAAAGCCTCTGGCCATGCATATGCTCGATCTCTTACGACCGCTTTGTGACCATCTCCTGCTTTCAGCCAATGATTCCCGCTACCGGTCATTCGGGGTGACGGTGGTGCCCGATCTTGTTGAGGATGCCGGCCCGCTGGCCGGCCTGGCCGCCGGCTTGGCCGCCTCACCCACCGAAGGGAACCTGGTGGTCCCCTGTGATACCCCCTTCTTGAACCGAGATCTGTTGGAATACCTTCTCTCCCACACCGCCGGACATGAGGTGATCATCCCCCTTGACCCCAAGGGACAACCCCATCCCCTCTGCGGCTACTATTCCCGCTCCATACTGCCCGCCATCGAAGAACAGCTCAAAAAAAACGAGAGGAAAGTCCTCCGGCTGCTCGAAGAGGTCAATACCCTTTCCCTTCCCGTCAAAGAATCCCTTCCCTTCTACCACGCCAGGCTTTTTGCCAATATCAACACACCCGATGACCTGGTAATGCTCGGATGATCCTTCACCCTTCGGAGGGCACCTCCTCTTTCCGGAACCATTCCAAATATAAAGCACCTGCCACCAGCAGGAACAATAGGAGCGACCCGGCCAGATCGATCTTGTCTCCTACAAAATACCCTTTGGGGCGGAAGAAAAATTCCACCTTGTGTTTACCCGCGGGCAGCACCATCGCCCGCAATACATAATCGGCACGGAAATGATCGACCGGTTGGCCATCCACATACGATTGCCAACCGGGCTGATAATAGATCTCCGAAAAAACCGCAAGAGCGGGACGGGATGCTTCATATTCATAAACCAGATGATTGGGAGCATACGACAACATCCGGATATGTGCGGTAGTATCTTCCGAAGCCTGAAAGTCTTTTACGTATGCTCCGAACTGCGACTCATTGATGATCGCTTCCTGCTCCGGAATGAAATCATTCAAAGCCAGGATCTCCTGATCAGCATCCTTCACCCGTCGATACGAACTGACAAACCAGGCATTGCCCAAAGCCCCGTCATTCCGCCGGGCGACCGGCCCGCCCTGCCCCGGAACAATGAAATATTTGGTGTTGAGCATATTCAACACCTTCATGTTGTTCTTGCTGATCTGATACGTAATCAGATCCTGATACCTGCGCATCTTGGCCCCATGATAGCCGCCTATGGACTTGTGGAAATAGGATGTGCTGGCATCATTGAAGGTCGACACGGTAAGATTCATCACACGGTAATCGAGCGACTTGTCCTTCAGGATCTCCAGATCAGCCGCTGTGGGTTTGAAGGGTTCTTTCATCTCCCGCTTCGGCACAAAATCATCATTGTTCAGATAACGCTTGTCCACACTCCATTGGTCGGCCAGGATGAGGAGGCCCAACAAAACATAAAACCAGCTGGGTTTGATCTTTTTGTAAGCCATGGCAGCCACCAGTAGGGCGGCAAGAGCCACAAAAATGAACGAACGCCATGCATCACTTACAAACAGATGCTTGCGGTCGGCACGCACCGCCGCAATAAAACGGTCGGGCCACCCTGCACTGCGCAACTGCTCGTCGATAGGGGCAGAAAAGCTGAAGAACAACCCCGGCACCAACGCAAACAACAACGACACCCCTCCCAGGATCAAAAAGCTTTTCTTCACCGCTGCGACCACCTCTTCCTTGGTCAACTCTCCCTCCAACAACCGTTTTATAGCCAAAACGCCTAAAAGAGGAACGGTCAGCTCCGCCATCACCAATGTCATTGAAACCGTCCGGAACTTGTTATATCCCGGAAAATAGTAAATGAAAAATTCGGAAAAAGGACGGAAATGTTTCCCCCACGCCAGCAGAATCGCCAGGACCGTCACGCTTACGATCCACCATTTTTCCGGCCCTTTCACCAGGAAAAGGCCCAAAAAGAAAAGAAAGATCACTACGGCCCCCAGATACACCGGCCCTGCTGTGAAACGCTGGGGACCCCAATAAGCCAGCGGATAGGCGGTCGCAATCTGCCGGGCATTGGGGACATTGGCATCCCGCAGCATCCGGTAGGTTTCCGACTTCAGGTCAAAACCTTCGGAAGCCCCTCCCACAAAATTGGGGATGAAAAGATTCATCGTCTCCGCAATGCCATAGGAGTAATCGTTGAGGATGTAATCCTTATCCAGACCACTGGTAGTGTTCTGTTTGTCGAATGAAAGTTCCGACTTTCCCCGAATCGAGACCTTGCTGTACTCATTCACCAGCCACAGGCTGGCCGTATTGGTGGACACTCCCAGCACCACTGCCAACAGCAGCAGGAAAACGATTTTCACAAACCTTGGTAACAGATGATCACGGAAAGCCACCACCAGCATGACAATCCCGTAAATCAGCACGATCATGAGCGTGTAATAAGTGATCTGTGGATGGCCGGCCGTCATCTGCAGAGCCATGAACACGGCCGTCAACACCATCCCGGCAAAAGGCTTGCCGCGAAATGCCAGCAGAACCCCCGCCAGTAACGGCGCCATATATCCGATGGCATGAGCCTTTGAGTTATGCCCCGCCGCCAGAATGATCAGAAAATAAGATGAAAGGCCAAAGGCGATCGACCCCACAACCGCCAGCCACGGTTTTACCTTGTACACGACCACCAGAAGTAGGTAAAAACCCAGCATGTACAGGAAAAAATACCGCGCCGGCGAAGGAAGCCCCACAGCGAAAAGGCGGTCGACATAACGAAAGAGGTTACCCTTGTACACCACACTGATTAAATAAGCCGGCATCCCCCCAAACATACTGTTGGTCCAGAGCGGCTCCTGCCCCGTCGCCGCCCGGAAATCCCGGATCTCTTTCGACATTCCCAGAAACTGGGCAATATCATGCTGCTCCAGGGCCTTGCCCTCAAGGATCGGACTGAAATAGGCCAGCGTCAGGGCCAAAAAAACGACAATGGCAATCAAATGGGGATACAACGAACGCAGGGAGAACCTCTTCATCACACGAGGATTAAATTGAAAATTGTTTTATCCCTGCTAAAATAGCCATTTTTCATTTTCTTCCTCACGGATATGAGGAAGGATCTGATCAATGGAACAAGGGGAGATCGTCCATCACCCTTTCTTTACAACCGAACAACAGGTTGAGCCCGAACCATCCCCCCAATGCCCGCGATTTGTCCGGAAAAGCAAGACCCAATGCGTAATCGGTCATAAAATAGAACTGGATCGGCCCCCCCCGCAACGACAACCCCACTCCAATATTGTTGTAAGCATTATTGGCCAGAGTATAGGAAAACGTGAAATTCAGCCACCGTTTCACGGAAGTGTTGGCCGAAAAGGTAAAGGACTGAATGATGTTCTTTTGCCGGAACTCAGTACGGGAAAGCACCCCCAGCCTCACCGATGGGGTTACACTGTAGGTGCCCCCTATAAATAACTTGGGTGACAAGGAAGTGGTATAGGCCTCATGTTCCACCGACGGCTGAAAAATGTCAACCAGTGAATCCAACAACTGCTCAGCCACATCATCCAGGGTGGTCGTGTCGTTCACATCGAACACCGGACTGGCATCGATACCGCGATATACGAATTGTCCCTTCGACACCAGATTGCTTACATCCCGTTTCCAACGGATCATTCCCAGGTCGAGCACACTGGCGGAGACCTGGAAACGTTCGGCAAAACGATACTCCGCCCCCACATCAAAGGCAAAACCCGGATTGTCAGGATGGGTCAGATAATAAAGAATATTTTCAGGGGTGTCATAATCATCCTTCAAAACAATATCTTCCACGTTCCCTGCACTGTCGGTCCGGATCTCGACCGGTGCCGAAAAATTCATGGATAGGTCTGCTTCCAGCGTGTGTGTATAATCTTCCTCATTCACGGTGAGGTAAGTTCCATGGTTTTTCAAGGCGGCATTCGCGACCCCCGAAAGGAACTTGGCCCGGATCCCTAACGACAGGGCATCACTCACCCGGGCCGAAACTCCTACACCGAAACTCCCATAAGCGGTAGCATCCAACGACAAAGAAGAGAGGTCGGCACGCCCGCCGGCAAAAGCCGAATTGCCCTTAAACATCAATACCATCAGGTCTTTCGGATAACCAAAATACGAGGAAACATGTTCCATCACCCCAAAATGGAAATAAAGGTTTCGGGAACGGAAGCCGAAAGAGAGGATGTTTGTGGAGAGCGAGGGAGCGATGTGGTTCTTTTTCTGCAACTTGACAAGAAAATCATCGATGTTGTAAGAAGGATGCAGAATGGTGATCAGCGAATCGGAATATTCGCCGGTACCCGGAAAGATCAAATCATTGAAAGCCACACTGCTGCTGGATACCGTCACGCTCGTCGCCCCGGCCACCGGAATGTTCAAATAGAAATCGCAATATTGCTGACTGGCCGGGTTCATCAGGTTGGCCTGCGGCAGGCGCATGTGATACAATGTATTGACCTCCTGCGCCCTCCCCTCGGGAAGAGCAAACAGCAACCATCCTGCTGTAACAAAATACAATACTCTCTTCATCACACTTTACAATTTATTCCTCCCACCTGTCACTCTCCCATGTCAAACTCATAATCCAAGGCTGTCGCCGCCGCCAGACGGAAAGCCAGGGAATAATCGGTATAGATCTTCACGCTCTTCGTACCGCCATCACTCGTATTGAACGTCACCCGAAGGATCAGTGAATGGACCTCCTCCAAATGGTCCAGTTGGGAGCCTTCGATCCTGATCTTTTGCTTCGTGTTCACCGATTCGGTCACCCGCCCCTGGGCATCCACCGGCGCCGCTTCCACCAGCCTGCCGAAAGAGACCGAGTCCACCACCCTGTGCGTAAGGGAATCATACATCAGCATCTTCACCGCCAGCTCAATGGGGAAACCGTTGTCAGCACCCAGATAGAGATCCAGATAATCAAGGTCGCTCAGCGAGAGATCCGCACTGTCGCCCGCCTCTGTCCGGAAAGGATTTTCGATCGTATCCTGCAACCAGAGATCCTGCATCCGGAACTCAAGCGGCACTTCCACTTCCAGGTCGACACGCAGCCGGCTGTCGCCCGTGACAAAGTTGGTCCACCCCTGGAAACCGTCGGGGTTCAGACGCGCCCCCCCTCCATACAGGATCTGCACCGGCCGCAACTCGACCAGTTCGACTATGTCGGAGTTGTCACGGGAAAAGACGAGCGCACCCTCCACGGGCGGAGCCTCACGGTCGGCAGGATACTCCATCTGCATCGGCGCAGCATTGAGATCCTGTTCACGGCCGTCCGGGACAATCCCCTTCACCTGCGTAGAGACCTCAACAGGTACCCCGAAACCATTCACATAATGGATCGTCACCCGCGGATCGGTCAGGGAAAAAGTTCCGTGGATCTTGCTGAAGAGATCCTCCAACCCCGTATCGATCGTGTCTCCGTCGAACGTGTATTCCTGCTGCCCGAAATAGCCTTCGGCATATCCCAGTTTCATATCCCGCAATTGATATTTCAGATGGAAGACATCACTCGTCGAAAAATCCACATAATTCCCGGAATTCTTCATAAACACCTTGTAAGCATACGGCATGGCGTTGTACGGTTGAGAAGCTTCCGTGGAAAGATCGAAATAGACCCCGTCGAGGATAAGCGAATCGTGCAGCGTACTCCCCGGGATCGAATAAAAATATTTCAAAGTATCGCCGTTCGCATCACGTGCTTCCGGGAAAACGATCTCCAGGTCGACCTCTTCGGGAAACGAAGTGGTGACAAGAATGTCGAATATGCCTTTCTCCAGTTGGAGGTGAGTAAGCTGCAAGGTGTCTTCTTCCAGTTTATACACTCCCGTATCACTATACAGCACCTGTTCGGGAAGGATGGCATGGCCTTCGATGGCTTCCAACTCCCGTGTGGCGATCGTCACCCTGAAAGCATCGCTTTGTACCGATACCACCGGTGCCACAGAGACCACCTCAAAAGTCAGTTCATTGGTCATCCGGGCCCCCGTCACATCCATCGTGAGTGTCTGAACCCCTCCCGAAGGGATGTTCGTAAAGGTCAGGTCACTGCCTACCTGACTGCCGTCACCTGTGTTCTTGAGACGTACCGTCAGGGAAGTCACCGTGACCGAAAGGTTGTTTCGAACCGTAATATCGATGTATCCGTGCGAAAGTCTCACCCAAGTGAAATTGTCCAAAGGCGCCAGATCAATGCTGCCCACCTGGTTCGGCACATCACCGCTGCCGGAAACGTCTGCGAGGGTAAAAGGAGCCAAAGAAAAATCCACGGAATCAGAAGGTTGATCTACCAGATCCACAATGCCATCGATATCTTCATAGAAGACAGAATCTTTCCGGTATACGATCCTTACGCCCCCATCCGAATCGAAAACCACCGTATCATTGGGCTCAACCATGTTTGCCACGGTCATGGTGCCGTATACGACCGGAAGAACGACGGCTGGCGTCAGCCTGGCCCGAGTGGAAAGCTTGTCAAAATCGTAATCTTTCACACACCCTCCGGCCAACATGAGCAATGCCAAAACCGCCAACGTGACACCCGTCGAAAACTTTGTTTTCATCATAAAAGGTTTTTCAGCCCTCTATTTTACGGAATAGTTGTACAAAAAGTTATCCTCTCCCCCTACAATCAGGTTGAACCCTTTCCTCGCCGGCCCCAGACGGCCTATACTGAACTGCGTACGTCCCTTCATGGGAAATCCTTCGTATAACGACCCATCGTTATTGACAAGATAGATATCCGCATGGGTTGCATCGGTCACGCCGATCTTCCGGTCACGCCGGGAAAAAGTATAGACGACCGGCGCCATCCGGCTGATGCTCCCCGGGAACTTCCGCGAGAAAAGCTCCTTGTCCGGACCCTCCATCACCTGCAGCAGATCATCATAAACGAAGATGTATTCCCGTCGTCCGTCGCCGTTGAGATCATCCAACACGAACCAGGCTTCGTCAGGAATACCGCGGAAAGTCAGCCTCCGGACTTTCCCCGTGAGACTGACAAAACACACTTCTCCGCCGGTGCTGTTCACCACGAACGAGGGCTCCCTTTCCCCCGGGAAAGGTGCAAAAGAGACCTCCTGATGCGGAGGACGGAGGATACTCTCCCGTACCGGCACCCGCACATTGCCGCGGCGATCCAGGATGTAAAGGTTCATCGTGTCGGTGAAGACAATGTAGTCCTTGCCACGATACACAAAGTGCCGGATGGGGCCCCGCACCGGACTTTCACAATGGGTCACCTTCCAGCCGGGCACCAGGTTGCCCGTCTTGTCGTACAAATATACCCGCCCGTCTTCGCCGGGGATGAAGATGCGGTAGTTGCGTGTCTTCCCGTAGTCGAACAACGCCAGCGGCCCCGAGGCAGGACTGCGCAATGCCACCGGAAACCGCGCCACATGATTGCCGTTGCGATCGATCAGATACAACGATTGCCGCGTGTTGAACAGAAACTGCAACTTGCCGTTGCGGTAAAAATCGATCTGCCACGCCTGCCCCAGAATCTGCTTCCGCAACGGCAGACGCCACAAAATACGCCCCGAAGCATTGATAAGATAGATCTTGCCGGCAAGATCCTGCAAAAAGATCTCCCGCTGCCGCGTCCGGTGGTTGAGCACCAATTGCGGCTTGTAGTCGAACAACGTGTCCAGAAGACTCTCCCATACCGTCACCGCAGGACGTTCCTCCCGCTCGCTGTAATATAAATATATGTTGTTGTAGATCATTCCGTTCTGGGAGATCGCCTCATAACCGATATAACGGAAATTGACCGGCTCCTTCACATATTCCTTGTAACGGGCCACAAACTTGTCCCCAAAGGCCTTTCGCACCAGCGGCATCGCCTCCGGCACCCGCACAAAAGCAAAAAGATTGGAACGCAGTGTCATGCCATCGGCAAAGTTGCGGAAATCAGGATCGTGGGAAAGGGTCTGCTGCAAAAGATTGAACCGGAAGAACCGCGTCACGGCCTTCACGGAATTGCCCCATACCATATAGTTCTCGGCGATCATCAAATAGCGGTAAGGATGGTCCCCCATCACCCCCCCAAAAAGATCCTGGGGGATTCCCTCGAAAGGCAGACGGTAGACGGTGATGCGTGTATCTTGGTCGAAAGAGATTTGCCGGACGAACGACCCCTGATCCTTCTGCCCTCCGTTATATTTTCGGAGAAGGGTCTCGATGGTCCGCACCGCCGCATTGCGGCTCTTCACCGCCGCCACCACAAAGTGGTTCTCCTCTTCGTCTACATTCTTCACCCCCAACACCACATGGGCCGCCTGGCGTGTCACCATGCCGGCAAACGCATTCACGACCTTCTCCCTTGCTGCATCCCCGGCGGTCCGCTTTCCCTTCTTTTCCCGATACCGCTGAAGATCACCCCGGAAAGTTGCAGCATCCCCGAAAGAGAGAACCGTCGCCGTGATCGCTGCCGTAGGGATCACCTCGAAGATATCGCACGGCTGGGGTTCTCCTTTTTCCAACAGACTCAGCAGATACCCCGCCGAATCCTTTGTGATGGTAAACCCGTTGAGGAGAACAGCCTTCTCCTTGACGGTCATATCCAGCTCGGTCCAGCCCCCTACCAGCATCACCTGTGAAAGCCGACGCAGTGTCACCGCATTGAGCCAACCCCGTAAAAAGGCCGGCACCCTGTCGGCACGGACAAACAGGTTCAGCAGTTCATTACGGCCGGCCGTCTTCCTGAGCTCTCGGAAAGACAGATCCTCCCCCAGGCTTTCCCGCGCATCGACCTGCCGAATGGCCTTCTCCAGAAGGATCCTGTCGGGAGAGATCATCATCAGACCTTTTTTCACTGCAAAGAAGAAAGGCCGCCGGGAGCCGGCAAACACCACCTGTCGCACCATCACTCCGTTGTATTCGCGCTGCCGCTCGACCAGCCCCGATGAAGCCATCACCCCTGCCACATCTTTGCCCGTAGCACCCGAAGGCAGACGCATCACCCCCAACAGGGCAGCATCCTTTTTGCCGGCATCATGAAAACTCACCAGCAACGGCCCCCCCCGGAAAAGACGATACAGATCCCGGTCCGCCGAAAAAAGGGAATCGGCCCGGGCGAAAACCCCGGCGATCTTCCCCACCTCGGGAATACGGGAAAGCTCATCCCATATCCTGCTCCCATGCACCCATCGCTCCGCCACCCCCGGAAGATCGGTGGTCTCGGCGATCAGAAAGGCGTCTGCCGGCACCGCCCGGTAAGGATCCTCCTCCACGCCGCCGGCACGACGGCTCCAGCGATACCAGAATGTTCCGCCAACCAGTAAAACCACCAGCAATACCCCCAGCCAAACCCAATAACGCCGCTCACTTCCCGGTTCCGTCATAATCCCAGCTTTTTAAAACCCAAAATTGGCAATTTTTTCCCATACCCCCAACCCACGGAGGCAGAGGAAAACTCCGCTCCCGAAAGGGACTCCCAAAAGCCACAAAAACGATGTGTGATCCTCCCCGGAAAACGCGAAAGCGATCTATCCGTACATGAACGATCCCACACGCACATATCCCGACCTCGGGTTGATGCACAATACCGGGATCTTCGAACTGTTGGCCAGCAAGTACTGCTCGAACGCTCCGATCGCAATGCCGATCTTGCGGGTCACCAGAATGATGATCAGATCCGCATTGATCTTCGCCGCAAAATTGAGTGTCTCCTTCCCCAGATGTGCATCCGGCGGCAGACTATGGATCTCGTATTCAATGTTGTTTTGGATCAAATACTTGATGGCAAAGTTCATGGTGGTGTTGAGCTTCTTCTTCAGGTATTTGTCCTTCGCCTCCAGCTTCAGAATATGGATCTTCGAATCAAAATACTTACCCATGAAGATCGCCATCTTGAGTTTTTCGCGGTTCTCGGTGTGATAATCCACCGGAAAGACGATGTTCTCGTACTTCTCCAGATCGGAAGGGGGATCCTGAACCACCAGGAAGGGCACCTTCGAGCCGATGACCACACGCAGTGCCCAACTGCCGAAGAGTTTCTGCGATCCCCGAATGCCGTGCGTGCCCATGATCACCATCGAAGCATTGTGGTCCGAAGCATACTTGGAGATCTCATTGAAAATCTTCCCACGCCGCAAAGCATAGGTGGTGACAATACCCGTCTCCTGCTGGTTGCGGGACGCGATCTCCTCCAACTGCCGTGCCCGCTCCGCCTCCTTCTCCGGCGGATCCTTCTTCCCCAAAATATGCAACAACTCAATCTCCGTCCCCACCATCTTCGAGATCTTGATGGCATGCTGCAAGGCATGATCCGACAACTCCGTGAAATCCCACGTGACGATGACGAATTTCCTCTGTTCCTTTTCCATCTTCGGATAACTTTTTGCAAAAAAGCTCAGGATTCCTTCACCAAGATACAAAATCCGCAGGATTCCGCAAAAACGCCCGGCATGACAAGCCATTCTGCCAAACCACAGGTGGGAACTCTCCCCGAAATGTTGTATTTTTGCCGGCCGGGCATGCAGCATAGACACTGCGCCGGCCCGCACGGAACAAACCATCAAGATTGCATCATGAAAGAGAGGAACAAGATCAAAGACCTGCTCGCAGCCAACGAGTTCGATATCGACGTCCACATCAAAGGTTGGGTGCGCACCAAGCGCGGCAACAAGAACGTCGCCTTCATCCACGTCAATGACGGCTCCACCATCCACAACATCCAGGTGGTGGCCGACCCCTCGCAGTTCGACGAACAGCTGATGAAGAAGATCACTACGGGTGCCTGCCTGGCCGTCAGCGGCAAGCTGGTCGAATCTCTCGGTAAAGGCCAGCGCGTCGAGATCCAGGCCCGGGAGATCACCCTTTTCGGCGAGGCCAACCCCGAAAAATACCCCCTCCAGAAAAAAGGCCACTCGCTGGAGTTCCTCCGTGAGATCGCCCACCTGCGCTTCCGCACCAACACTTTCGGGGCGGTCTTTCGCATCCGTCACTCCCTTGCCTTCGCCATCCACAAATTCTTCAACGACAAAGGCTTCGTCTATCTCCACACCCCCATCATCACCGGCTCCGATGCCGAAGGAGCAGGGGAGATGTTCCGCGTGAGCACCCTCGACCTTAACAACCTGCCCCGCACCGAAGAGGGAGAGGTAGACTTCCGGCAGGATTTCTTCGGCAAAGAGACCAAGCTCACCGTCTCGGGACAGCTTGAAGCCGAACTGGGCGCCCTCGCCCTCGGCGAAGTCTATACCTTCGGCCCCACCTTCCGCGCCGAAAACTCAAACACCCCCCGCCACCTCGCCGAGTTCTGGATGATCGAACCCGAAATGGCCTTCTACGACATTCACGACAACATGGACCTCGCCGAGGAGTTCGTCAAATACCTCGTGCAATACGCCCTTGACCACAACGCCGACGATCTGGCCTTCCTCGAAAGCCGTTACGACAACGAACTCACCCAACGTCTGCGCTTCATCCTCGAAGATGAGTTCGTCCGAACCACCTATACCGACGCCATCAACATCCTCCAGGCCTCGGGCCAGAAGTTTGAGTTCCCCGTCAAATGGGGCGCCGACCTGCAGGCCGAACACGAACGATACCTCGTAGAAAAACATTTCCAGAAACCCGTCATCCTCACCGACTACCCCAAAGACATCAAAGCCTTCTACATGAAACAGAACGACGACGGCAAGACCGTCCGCGCCATGGACGTCCTCTTTCCCCGCATCGGCGAGATCATCGGCGGCAGCCAGCGTGAAGAGAACCATGACAAGCTCTACCGCCGCATCAAAGAACTCAATATCCCCGAAAAAGACCTCTGGTGGTACCTCGAGACCCGCATCTTCGGCAGCGCCCCTCACAGCGGCTTCGGCCTCGGCTTCGAACGGCTCGTCCTCTTCGTCACCGGAATGTCGAACATCCGCGACGTCATCCCCTTCCCGCGTACACCGAAAAATGCAGAGTTCTGAACCGAGATATTTTCCCCCGGAAGATGTCTGCATGAAAAATTTTTTTAATTTGCTTAGTGAAACCACCGGTCCGTGCAGGACCCTGAACCCATGCTGAAACAACGACTACAACAGAAACTGCTGCAAAAACTCTCCCCCCAGCAGATCCAGATCATCAAACTGCTGGAGATCCCTACCATACAACTCGAACAACGCATCAAAAAAGAGTTGGAGGAAAATCCTGTCCTCGAGGAGGGATTCGACGACGGCGACGATCCCTATACCGCCACCGATGAGATGAACGCCCAGGATTCCCCCACGGAAGGTGAACAGGAAAACGATCAGCCCGACGAACAGGAAGAATTCTCCATCGACGACTACCTCGAGGATGATGATATCCCCGACTATCGCCTCAACCTGCGCAACACCTCCCCCGACGACGAGAAGAAAGAGGAAATCCCCTTCTCCGTGGGCAGCACCTTCCACGACTACCTCATGAGCCAGGTGGGTCTGCAGGAGTTCTCCGATAAAGAAAAACAGCTCGCCCAGTACATCGTGGGCAACATCGACGAAGACGGTTACCTCCGTCGCGACATTGAAAACATCGTCGACGACCTGGCCTTCACTCAGAACATCTCCACCACCGAAGAGGAACTTACCCGTATCCTCAAAGTGATCCAGGAGTTCGACCCTCCCGGCGTCGGCGCCCGCGACCTGCAAGAATGCCTGTTGCTGCAGATCGAACGGAAAGATCACGAGAACCCCGCCGTGGTCCTGGCCCATAAGATCCTCCGCGACCACTTCAACGAATTCACAAAAAAACATTACAAAAAGATCCAGGACCGACTCAATGTCAGCGAAAAAGAGCTGAAAGCAGCCATCGAAGAAATCCTCAAGCTCAATCCCAAACCGGGCAGCTCGTTCAGCGACCCCATGAACAAACCCGTCCAGCACATCGTGCCCGATTTCATCCTCGAGATCGACGAAGGACGCCTTAACCTTTCGCTCAACAGCCGCAACGTGCCCGACCTCCGCATCAACCGCCATTACGCCGAAATGCTCAAGGCATATAATGAAAGTAAGAAGAAACCTTCCAAAGAGGAACGCGATACCATCACCTTCGTCAAGCAGAAACTCGACTCGGCCAAGTGGTTCATCGACGCCATCAAACAAAGGCAGAACACCCTCCTGCTCACCATGCAGGCGATCATCGACTTCCAGAAAGAGTTCTTCCTCACCGGCGACGAGACCAAACTGAAACCGATGATCCTGAAAGACATCGCCGAAAAAACAGGCCTCGACGTCTCCACCATCTCCCGCGTGGCCAACAGCAAATACATCCAGACCCCCTACGGCATCTACCCCCTGAAATATTTCTTCTCCGAAGGCCTGCAGACCGATTCGGGCGAGGAGGTCTCCACCCGCGAGATCAAGGCCATCCTCCAGGAGCTTATCAACAATGAGGACAAGCACCACCCCCTCACCGACGAGAAGCTCACCGAGATCCTGCAGAAGAAAGGCTACCAGATCGCCCGCCGCACCGTGGCCAAATACCGCGAACAGCTCAACATCCCGGTAGCCCGCTTACGTAAAGAGCTTTGACCCTCGCCATGAACGGACCTTCCCGTCATCTCACTGCACGCTGCGCCAGAGGGATCTCCTACCTCTTTCATCCCCTTTTCATCCCCCTGCTCACAGCGTTCTTGCTCCTTTACGGCACCTACATGCGCTTCCTCCCCCCCGCCATGAAACGTTTCGACCTGCTGCTGGTCTTTCTCAACACCATCCTCCTGCCCTTGACCTTCCTGCACCTTTTCCGACGGATAGGGATCATCCGCTCGTGGCAAATGGAAGACCGCCGCGAACGCCGCTGGCCCGTGCTGCTCTTCACCCTCCTGCTTTTCCTTACCTGGCTCCTCCTGCGCCGTGTGCGCCAGCCCTATTTTCTTACCAACACCCTGCTGGCCTTCGCCTTTTCGTCTCTTCTCTCCTGGCTGATCACCTTCCGCTGGAAGATCTCCCTTCATCTCACGGGCCTGGGCAGCCTCTCGGCCATCCTGCTGGCCACGGCCTTGCAATTGCATTACCCTTTTCTGTTCCTCTGGATACTCTCTCTCCTGGTTGCCGGCCTCACCGCCACCGCCCGCCTCATCCTCCGGCAGCACACCCCGGCTGAGGTATACGGCGGCTTTTTCTCCGGCTTCATCACTTCACTTCCGGTCCTTTTGCTTTAGGAAGGATCATCCCCCTCTTTTCCCTGCTGCAGCTCTTCCAAGGCCTGTAACCGTCGGGCCAACCGTTCTCCGCCTCCCCGTCCCTGCAAAGCCTTCTGTTCCATTGCCACAAAACGGCCTGCCCGCGACAGGTGCTCCGCCAGATATTCCTGTTCCGTCTGCCCCGGCGTGGGGATCAATAAGGCTGTGCGCCCCAATGCCACCAGATCCATCACGCTCGAATACCCCGCCCGGGCGATGATCAACGGAGTATGCCGCAGATACCGGCACAACAACCCCGCCGGCAGATGCGACACCAGCCGCACATGCTTTCCCGCCGCACCACCGCCCCGCCGGCCGGGACGACCCCGCACTACCAGCACTCTCCTGCTTCCCCTACGGAACCGCCTCACCAACAGATCTTCCAACACCGTCCGCTGCGGCTCCGGCCCCGACAACACTACCAAAATATCATAGCCCTGTACAGGCTGCTCATCTTCACAAAACGACGGAAGAAGAAAACGCGAAACTATCCCCGCATATTCGACTTTATCGTTCAGAACACCCAAACCACCGGGAGGATGGGAGAGAAGCCCCGCCAACCCGGGCATTTCCTGTTTATCAGGCACTATGATCCGGTCGAAATGCTTCAGCCATCGCCGGTGCATACGGAACACCCACGGCTCCAGCCAATGCCATCCCCGCGGCAGACGGAACCACAACTGATGGATCACCAGCTCCGACCGGATCGCAGGATGCCGGAAACCATACCGGTGATCCGAGACGATCCGGTCGAACGGCTCCGCCGCCACCAACGCCTCCACACGCCGCCGCTCACGCCGCACTGCCCGGAAAAAAGCCGGCAGCCGGAACAACATCTTCCACACCACCGGCAACCAACGCGAATACCGCACCCTCATGAACGGCATAGGAACCACCCGCACGCCGGGAAACACCTCCCGCAACAACCGCAACGCATCCCCTCCCGCAGCGATCACCACTTCATGCCCCTTGTCCAACTCATGTTGAATGAAAAAAATACTGCGACTGGCATGGCCGATGCCCCAGTCTAACACCCCGTACAAAATACGTTCACGCTTTCCCCCGGTCGACTTCATCATTTGAATTTGCTGATTCTATACTTCTCTATTACTGACTTTTATCATTGTATCTGAGGATGTGTGCTCTACATTTGTATATAGATACAATGTCCGCATGGAAGAAAAGCTCAATACGATCACATGGTCCTCCGCCTGGGAAACAGGAATTGAAGTGTTCGACAACGCCCGCCGGGATCTTGTCAACCTCTTTAACCGCCTGGTGGATCTCATCCGTCAAGGCGATTGCGCCCGGGGCATGCCCGGCCTTTTCTTTTCCCTTATCCATTATGCCGGCGATGACCTCATCCGCGAAGAGATCCTCCTCCGCGACAAAGGATTTCCCGGTTTTTCTGAACATAAAGCAGAACATGGCCGTTTTATCGATCATATCCGTACCCTGCGCGAGCAATATGATGCCGGTAACGATCCTGAATGCCGCGAACTGGCTCATTTCCTGAAAAAGTGGTTCGAAGAGCATCTGCTTGACTATGACCTGGAGGCCATCGCTTTCCTAAGAGGCCTGGACGCTTCATAAACAAAGGGTTCGCAAGGTCCTGACCTCCCAGGTACGGAAATCCACCCCGGCCACCACCACACCCGGCCGCATATCCGGTCGAAAAGCTCCGGCCTCCTCCATGCCGGCAGCCAATGCCCCTTCCAATGTGAGACGCCGGAGCCGCTCTTCGAAATGTTCCCTGCCTCGAAAGGATCCTTCTTGGGAGACTGGAAAAAACGTACGCGCTGCGGGTAGCTCCCCCCGTCGCATCTTGACCTCCACCATATACTCCCGCATCCTCGTAACCTCGCCGGAAGAGAGAGCCTCCCAACGGTTGACCGCCGGATCATACCAAAAAGCCTTCCCCCCGGCCTCTGTCAACAATGCCGCACGGACACCCCGCCCCCGTAACAATACCGAGACCCTCCTCATCTCTTCCTCATCAGCCCGGTAGTCAAGACGACAGGCCACCACCAGTCCCGGTATCAACACCCCGCTATGGAACTCCGTCATCGCCTCCTCCGTCCCCCTTTTCTTGCCTTCCAATAATTCCTTCACCACACATCCTTCATCTGTACGCACCACCCCCTGACGCAGAGGCGGGGCGACAACGGGAAAAACAAAATGAGCAGAATACCTTGGCATGATACTTCAGGGACCGTTTACGCCGGTGGCAGGAAATCCATCCGCTAAAGGCTTAATGTCAAGCCGAATATCTCGGATATCCACCTGCTTGATATAATGCCCGTCACGGTTCTCATCATCCATCAGGAAACCCTCCAGATAACCATACAAAGGATCGGTGAGTTTCTTCGCCAGAATATACTGATGCCATTCCCCATCCTGACGCAAGGTCTGTTTCCTCCACTCGATCTTTTTCCCTTTCCCGTCAGAAAACCACACATGAATGTACGGTTTCCGGGAACCGTCATCACGATGCACCTTCACCATCAGACTGAGGGTGTACATCCCCGGACCCGGGATCTTCACCTTGAACGGGATCTTGTTGCGCTGCCCCTGTCGCGGCAAATGATACTCCCGGTCACCTACCCACAGATCATCCACCCCCATATGTTTCCTGCCCGCAGGCCCCAGCGTCTCCTCCTCAAAACTTTTCTCCTGCAATGTGCTGAGATCCTTCACCACCTCTTCGTACACTTGCACCAGTTTCTCAATACGTTCTTCATGTGTATAATGATTGATGGTCTTCCGGAGATCTTCCAGTGTATAGCCGTATTTCGCTACGATGTCCCGGTAATTGCTCAGCGAATCGGTCCCGGGAAACATCTTCCGCATAGAGGTCAGCGAAAAGATCCCGTTCGCAAGATAGATGTCTTCCAACACCGACACCAGGTCCTCTTTCGGTATGATCCGGTCCTTCTCCTCCTTGCCACGACCGCAAGAAGACAGCACCGCCAGAACCAGCAGAACAACCAAACATCTTCTCATGAAAGATCCCCTCATCATTCTCTGCCTTTACAACCCAAACCTACGAATTTCTGCCGGATCTGCCTTCACTTAAGATCGTTGAAATGCACACCCACCATGATCTCGTGTGTGCCGGAGTTGTAACGTTTGATCTCGTTGATGCCGATATCGTATGAATACCCGAAATAATATTTCCCGGCATGGATATAGCCAACAAGCAAGGCCACCGCATCGGAGGATCGCCACGAAGCTCCGAACCATACCTTTTCCTGATAGGTCACTTTCGCACTCAAATCGAGTTGTGCAGGAACCACCGCCGTCTTCTTGAAGAAGAACGAAGGTTCCACCAGCCAATCGTCGGCCGCCTGCCAGCGGTAGCCTCCCATCAGGAAAAAATGGGTGGTCAGCTTGTTCAGACCGTTCTTGCGATCGTACCACTTGAGCGAATTGGCGAACAACTGAAAGGCGGAAAAACCTGCATACCACTGATCACAATAAGCATAAACCCCCACCGAAGCATCGGGGACCACCGAAGAGTACACACTCGATGGCAGGGCCTGATCGTCAGGATCATACAAAGTGATCTTCGTACCATCGACCTTGTTTTGCAAAATACCCACCGAAAGCCCCATGGAAAGACGGATCTTCCCGGTGAGCCCCACATTGTAGGCATAGCTTCCGTACATCCCCGTACGGCTCGTGGGCCCCGTAATGTCGTTGAGGATATATCCGCCAAAGCCCATCGGCTTCTTCGCATGCGGTC
>Ga0256835_1000973_pt1 | contig 18374 bp, 13 predicted proteins | sample PIR30metaG_FD_185972 | JGI IMG/M metagenome (GOLD analysis project Ga0256835, IMG submission 185972) | Hydrothermal vent microbial communities from East Pacific Rise, Pacific Ocean - PIR-30 | ecosystem: Environmental > Aquatic > Marine > Hydrothermal vents | place: Pacific Ocean: East Pacific...
CCTCCCCCCTGCCGGTTTCCCACACCTCCACACCCCCGACGACGACGATCCCCATTGATGAATCGGAGGAACCAACCACGCTTGACTTGTTATAGAGGACACTGTTCTTCTCTCGCCCCACTCCCCCGAGAAAGGGACAGTGTTGTTTTCGTCGGCACGGGTTCTGGGGGCTGGGGTATGGGGGTTATGGTGCAGGATCGAGGGGTAGACGGGACGGAGAGGTACTGGATCGTGAAGGGGAGAGGTTGGTCTGGGAAAAGGGGACACTGTATTTTTCGTTTCACTCCCGAGAAGGGGACGGTGTTGAGTTCTGATGCCCGGCCCGGACCCAGGGGACCCGGACGAGGACGGATACATCGGGTCCTGCCGAAACCGGATGGACTGGCAGGCATCTACCAGGCCGAGAAGGGGACAGTGTTCTGTTCGGGGCACCGGCCCGGAGCGAGGCGGATCTCCACCGTGGCCTACCCTCCGGGGTGAGGTGTCCGCCGTCGCCTCAGGGGGTCTTCGCGCCCGCGACCGATCCGGCGAGGGCGACGAGCGCCTCGCAGTACCGCGGCCACGTCCGCTCCGAGGCAACGGCTCGCGCCCGGACGGCGAGCGTCCGGAGCCGCTCCCCGTCGGCGAGCTCCCGCAGCGCCGCCGCGAGGGCGCCGGGATCGCCGGGGGGCACGACGGCCCCGCCGCCGCCGACCATCTCGGCGAGCCCCCCGACGTCCGTGGCGAGCACGGGCACCCCGTGGGCCATGGCCAGCGGCGCCACGGCCGACTGGGACCCCGAGCGGTACGGCAGCACGACGAGGTCCGCGGCCGCCAGGAGCCGGTCGAGCCCGCCCTCCGGGACCCACCCGAACCGGAACCGGACATTCTCCCCGAGGCCGAGGCGGCCGGCCAGCTCCGGGAGCTCCCGGTCCAGGCCGTCCCACGCCTCGCCGGCCACGAGGAGGCGCCACGGCGAGCCCCCGCCGAGCCGGGCCACTGCATCCAGCAGCACGTCCACGCCCTTGTAGCGGCGGATCAGTCCGACACAGAGCGCCAGCCGCTGGTCCGGGGCGAGGCCGAGGGCGGCCCGGGCCGCCTCCCTGTCCGGCAGCGGACGGGGCTCCGGAGCGGGCAGCAGGTGGTGCGCCACGGGCGTGTCCGGGTGGAGGCGCCGGAGCCCGTCGGCCAGCGCGCGGCCGTGGGTGAACAGCGCGTCCGCCCGCCCGAGGACCGCGGTGGCGGCGATCCGGCGAAGGGGGCCGGCCCCGTGATCCGCCGGGTTGTGGACCACCGCGACGGCCGGAGGGCGGCCCGGACGGCGGAGCAGCCACGTCCAGAACGGCGCCCACGCCCACGTCCAGTACGGGAAGATCCAGGCGTCGGCGCCGAACGCCCCGGCCCGTTCCGAGACCGCCGGCCACCGGACCGGTCCGAACGGGTCGAGGATGCGAACCGCCCCCTCGAGCCGGGGGCACGCCTCCGGATCCACGTCGCCGTCGCCGGGGTACAGCCAGCGCGGGTACTGCCGGACGGGCGTCAGGTAGAGCACCTCGTGCCCCGCCGCCGCGAGCCCCTCCACGAGAGCGGTGGTGGTCACCGCGATCCCGCCGCGAAACGGGTGCCCGGGGCCGAGGACGACGAGCCGCACGGTCAGCGCGTCGGCGGGTGGGTCGCCTTGCGGTACCGGGCGTGGAGCCGCGCCGCCACCGCCTCCGGCACGAGCCCCGTCACGTCCCCGCCGAGCGCCACCACCTCCTTGACGAGCCGGGACGACAGGTAGGTGTACTCCTCCTTCGGGGTCAGGAACACCGTCTCGGCGTGGGGGTACAGCCGCCGGTTCATCAGCGCCATCTGGAACTCGTACTCGAAGTCCGAGACCGCCCGCATCCCACGGATGATCACGGTGGCGTCCAGCTCCTTGAGGAAGTTGACCAGGAGGCCGCTGAAGCTCCGCACCTCCACCGCCGGTTCCCCGGCGAACTGCTCCCGCATCATCTCCACCCGCTCCTCGGTGGAGAACAGGGCGTTCTTCTCGATGTTCTCCAGCACGCCCACCACGAGCCGCGGGAAGATCTGCACCGCGCGCTCGATGATGTCCACGTGCCCCATGTGGATCGGGTCGAACGACCCCGGGTAGACGGCCAGTCCGTTGGCGAGGGTCATGGCCGTTCCTCCTTCGCTCCCGCCGTGGCCCGGTTGTGGTGGGCGTCGGCCACCCGGACGATCACGAGGTGGTTCCCGCCGGCCGCCGGGATCGTGAACGACTCCACCGGCCCGTCGAGGATGCCATCCTCTGGCGCCAGCGGGGTCCACTCGCCCCCGTCGCGGGACCACTCGGCCCGGTCGATGGCGCTCCCCGTGCCGTCCGCCGTCACGCGCCAGCGGTCCCCCTCCCGCACCACGGTCAGCCGGGGCGGCGTGTTGTCCACCGTGAACCAGCGGCTGACCGCCGTGGCCTCGAGCCCCGCGCCGGGGTTGCCGGGCTCGTCGGTGGCCGTGAGCCGGAACCGGTACCGCCCGTCGGGCACCGCCGTGGTGTCCACGGCGAGCCGGGTCCCCCGGAGCCGGTCGCGCACGAGCAGTACCGCCCCCCCGTCCGCCGGCTCGAGCTCGAGCCGGAACCGGAGCGGGTCGCCGTTGGGGTCCTCGGCCTTCCACGACACCGTCCGGAACCCGGTCCGCCAGTACTTCTTCCCCTGGCCCCTCGTCTTCTCCGACCGGCCCGCCGGCCCGCCGAGCACCGTGAAGATCCCGTTGCGGTCCGGGTGCCACAGGTCGACGTACTGTCCCGTGGGGGGCGGTGAGGCCAGGAAGACCGCACCGGGCTCGGCCAGGGAGACGCTCCGGATCACCGGCGGGAGGTCGATCTCGCGGTACGCCACCGCGACACCTTCGAGGGAGGCGCCGGGCTCCAGCTCGATCTCCCACTGGAGCGCCGTCCCCGGGGGCGCCTCGACCGTCCCGGCCCCCGCGCCGCTCCAGGCGCTCCACCCGGACCAGGTGGCGTCGGGGACCTTCCTCGCCCCGGAGCGGAACCGGATCCGGACCGTTCCCGAAGCCCCCTCGAGCCGCCACCGGCCCCAGCGGACCGGCCTCTCCAGCGCCAGCGGCTCGTGGCGGAACCGGCCCGCCCCACCGGCCTCGCGGCGGAGGACCGCCGCCGGGCCCTGGGTCAGCACCACCCGCCCCTCCGGCGTCATCGCCGTCACCTGTGCCGCGTCGAGGACGGCGAGCCGGGCCCCGCCGGCCGCCGTGAACCGCCAGACCTCCCCCTCGAACCCCGTGCCGACGAGCACGCCGTCGCCATCGGCCGCCAGCACCGACGCGACCTGGGTGGTGAACCGGTGGGTCCTCAGGATCGCCCCGCCGGGCGTGATCCGGAGCAGCTCGGAGGTCGCCGTCTTGCCGCCGACCTTGGGGAGCTCGAGCGACGCCGTGTCCGTGGTGACGGTGGACCCGTCCGATCCGGCGGCCTTCGAGCCTTTCTCCGTCTTCTTCGAGCCGCCCCCGGCCGGCTCGCCGACCACCGCGGCGGCCCAGATCGAGCCGTCCGCGGCGGGGATCACCGCGGCGATCTCGGTAAACGGACTGTCGGCGATCAGCGCCCTTCGGCCGTTCCGGTCCACCGAGAACACCATCCCCTTGCCCGAGGTCCCGACGATCAGACGATCCCCGTCCACCGCCAGGCACCGGGCGTGGGCGTCGGGCAGCTCGATCCACCGTTCCAGCCCGTGGGACCGCAGACGGAACAGCGCCGCGGGGCGCCCGCCCGCCGCCACGAGCCCGCCGTCGTACCACGCCAGAGCCCACAGGCCGTCGCCGCCGCTCTCCCCGAGCCTCTCCAGCGTGGTCCCCCGGAGCCGGTACACCGCCGCGGGCGCCACGGTGGCGACGTACACCGCACCGTCGGGCGCGGCGAGGAGCGCCGTCACCTGGTCCGCGTCCACGTCGGCCACCGGGACCGCTCCCCCCGGGCCGAGCCGGACGATCCGGGCGGGGAACCCCGTCCCCACGAGCACACCGTCCGCCCCCTCGGCCACCGCCGTCAGCACCGGCTCCTCCAGCCGGGCCGCCTCCTCCCAGGTCCGCGTCCAGACGAGCCGCCCGGGGGGCTCCACGGCCACCCCGAGACCCTTGCCGTCCAACAGCTCCCGCGTCGTGTCGGTGGTCCACCACCGCGTGCCGGTGGCGCCCGCGGCGCCCCACCAGGCGAGCGCCAGCACGCCCGCCGCCACCACCGTCCTCACCCTCATCGTGCCTCCCCCGTCCTCGCCGTCCGCTCCCGCCGCGCCCCGTCCACCCGGAGACGGATCCGCTCGGCGCCCGCGGCGGGCCACGGCAACGGCGTGTCCACCCGGGCCGTCACCATCCGCCCGACCGGCCGGACCGCGCCGCCGAGGGTGCGTTCGAGCGACAGCGCCCGGCTCGGCGGCATGGCCACCGTCCCCCCGGGCAACGCCACCCCGGTGGTCCGGGCCTCCAGCGCGGCCACGAGCACCGTGGACGGTACGAGGCGGCCGAGCAGCGTCAGTTCGTCGCCGAACCCCTGCGGCCGGAGCGGGCGGCTCCGCAGGTCGTAGTCGGTCCAGGACGCGCCGTCGGCGACGATCAGGTCGAGCGCCCCGCGCGGGGTCCCCTCGGGGATCCGAACCCGGATCGTGCGCGTCCTGGTCGCCTCGTCGCCGCGGGCCCGCAGGGTCACGCGCACCGGAAGGACGTCGCCCGGGTGAACCGTCCGCCGTTCCGGCACGACCCGGAGCACCTCGATCTCCCGCACCCGCTCCACCTGCTCGAGGGTCACGGCGACGGACTCGAGCGGCGGGTGGGGAAACGGGCTCCCCTCGACGTACCCGACCACGGCCGAGACGTACGCCGCCGCCCGCGCCGGTGCGTCCATGCCCGGGAACGACTCGCCGAGTGCCGCCTCGCTCCCGTCCCGCCACCTGAGCGTCATCCCGCACCGCAGGGTCTGGCGGCCGAACACCTTGCCCCGGGCCGCCTGGGAGGCCGAGGTCAGGTACGCGGTCAGCAGCGGCAGGAGGACCGGGTGGTCCAGCGCCTCGTACCGGTACGTCCGCCCGCCGGTGCGGACCGTCACCGGAACCATCGGCGCCTCCCGTCCCAGCACCGCACCCATGCCGTGGGTCCGGTCCTGCTCGAACGCCCCCAGCACCTCACCCACCGTGAAGAACTTGAACGACCTGGCGAGGTTCGGGAGCACCGCCAGGACGTGGGCCCTGGCCAGAGGCATGGCGTACCGGCCGGCGCCGAGGAACGGGTGGCCGAACGCCCAGACCCTGTCGCCCCGGACCTCGGTCACCGTGCCGCCCACCGCCAGGGAGGCGTCGCCGGAGACGAGGATCCCCGCCACCATGTCGCCCGGGCGCAGGGGACCGGCCTCCCGCGGCCTGGCCTCCCGGCCCGCCGCCGGGGCCGCCACCCACCCCATCCGCCGCCAGGCGGCCGCAAGCCAGTCCACGGGGGCGGGCGACGCGCCGAGCGCCGCCAGCGGGAGCGGCGAGCCCTGACCCTCCGCCCGCCGGGGCAGGAGCCAGTCGAGCACCTGCCGGCCCGGCTCCCCGCCGCGCCACGCCTTCATCAGCTCCGTGAGGACGGGGCGTCCGGGCAGGGGCCCCGCGGCCTCCGTCCCGCCGATCGCCTCCATCCTCCCGAACGGCGTCACCCCGCCGATCGGCTCCCGCTCGAACTGCCACCCGAACGCCAGGGCCCCGAGGAGGCGCCCGTCAACGTACACCGGCGAGCCGCTCATCCCGGCGATGATCCCCGTCCGTTCGAACCGCGGGTCGTCGAGCCTGACGAGCACCATCTCGCCCTCGGGCGCCGCCGGACCGCTGGTCCCCAGGACCGTCAGCGGGATCCGGACCCGCTCGCCGCCGTCCATCTCGGTGACGCACACCCCCCGCGTCCCCGGCGCCACCTCCGAGGGCGGCACGACCTCGACGGCGCCCAGGGCGCACGGGACGGCCAGCACGAGCGCGAACGAGACGGCGAGGATCCGGTTTCCGGTCACCGCGGCATTGTACCCGGGCCGTCTCCCGGGGAGGCCCCGCGCCCGTCTCACCCGCAGGGGACGACGGCGGCGGACGGCCAGTCGCCGCGCACGGCCCGGCGCGCGGCCTCTGCTTCCGGGCGGCCCTCGAACGGCCCGAGCCGGACCCGCTCCAGCCCGGACGGTCCCTCCATGATCAGGGCGTGGTGTCCGGCCTCCTCGAGCCTGTCCCGCGCCCGGACCGCCCGGTCGTGATCCCGGAACGCCCCGACCTGGACCCAGAAGCAGCCGTGGGAGGCGTCCCCGGCGGAGCCGGCCGGCGCGGGCCCGGCCTCCTTCTCCCCTTTCTTCGCCTTCGCCGCGTGGGAGCCCTCCTCGCCCGGCCCGAGCACCCGCACCGTCACCGGGGCGACGCCGTCCACGTCGAGCCCGATCCGCTTCGCCGCGCCGTAGGAGAGGTCGATGATCCGGTGCTTGACGAACGGCCCCCGGTCGTTGATCCGGACCACCACCGACCGGCCGTCGTCCCGGCGGGTGACCTCGACCCTGGTGCCGAACGGCAGGGTCCGGTGGGCGGCGGTCAGGCCGTACATGTCGTAGACCTCGCCCGAGGCGGTCCGCCGTCCGTGGTACGGCCGGCCGTACCAGGAGGCCAGCCCCTTCTCCCTCGCCCCGGGCCCCACGCTCTCCGGCACCGTCCCCCGGTGGGCGCACCCCGTGCCGAGGAGGCCCGCGAGCAGGAGCACGGCCACCGCGACGCGGCGCACCTCAGACCTCCAGGTCCCGGGCCGGCGGCAGCTCCCCGGCCGCCTCGAGCACGGGTGCCACCTCCCGTTCGAGGAACGCGCGAACCTGCGCCGGCGCCCGGCCGACGAACCGCCGCGGGTCGAGCAGCGTATCGAGCTCGGCACGGTCCAGCGGGACGGCCGGGTCCTCCGCGACCAGGTCGAGGAACGGGTTCGCCTCCCCCTCGGCCAGGATCCGGTGGGCCGCCGCCCTGGCGTGGACCCGGAGCCGCTCGTGGACCGCCTGCCGGTCGCCGCCGCGCCGGACCGAGGCCATCAGGATCGCCTCGGACGCCAGGAACGGCAGCTCGGCCTCCAGGTTGCGCCGGACCATCGCCGGGAACACCACCAGACCGTCCGCCAGGTTGTGGAGGATCCGCAGGATCGCGTCGGCGGTCAGGAACGCCTCGGGCAGGCTCATCCTGCGGTTGGCCGAGTCGTCCAGCGTCCGCTCCAGCCACTGGTTCGCCGCCGTGTGGGCCGGGTTCTGGGCCAGGACGACGAGCCACCGCGCCAGCGCGCAGACCCGCTCGGACCGCATCGGGTTGGCCTTGTACGGCATGGCCGAGGACCCGACCTGCCCCTCGGCCATCGGCTCGCGGACCTCCTTGAGCCGGGCCAGCAGCCGGACGTCGGTCGCCATCTTCGCGGCCGACTGCCCGAGCCCGGACAGCGCATCGAGCAGGAACGCGTCGACCTTGCGGGGGTAGGTCTGCCCGGTGACGGGGAAGGTCCTTTCGAAGCCCAGCTTCTCCGCAACCAGGGCGTCCAGCCGTTCGACCCGCTCGTGGTCCCCGTCGAACAGCTCGAGGAACGTCGCCTGGGTCCCCGTGGTGCCCTTGGCGCCCCGCAGCCGGAGGCGGCCCTGCTCGAACCGGAGCCGTTCCAGATCGAGCAGCAGGTCCTGGAGCCAGAGACACGCCCGCTTGCCGACGGTGGTCGGCTGGGCGGGCTGGAAGTGGGTGTGCCCCAGGGCGGGCTCGTCCGCCCACCGCCGGGCGAACGCCGCGAGCGCACCGATCACCGCGAGCAGCCGCCGCTCCACGAGGTCCAGTGCGTCCCGGGCGATCACCAGGTCGGCGTTGTCCCCGACGAACGCCGAGGTGGCCCCCAGGTGCAGGTACGGCCGCGCCGCAGGGGCGCGCTCCGCGAAGGCGTGCAGGTGGGCCATGACGTCGTGGCGGGTCCGCCGCTCGTGCTCCCGCACCCGGTCGAGGTCCTCCGCGGTGACCTCGAGGTTCGCGCGCATCTGCGCGATGGCCTCCTCCGGGATCTCCAGCCCCAGCTCCCGTTCGGCCTCCGCCAGCGCGAGCCACAGCCGCCGCCACGTCGTGTACCGGTGCCGGGCCGAGAACAGCGCCAGCATCTCCGCCGACGCGTACCGCCCCGCCAGGGGATGATCGAACCCGTCGAGATCCACCATGCGGCCTCCCGGTGCAGTATACCGCCCGGGTCCGTCGGACGCGCGAGGGGGCGTATGATGGGTCCCTCCCGAGGCACACCGGTTCCGCCGAGGACCGGATCGGGTTCGTGGAGGATCGTGATGGCGGAACACCCCCTCCTTGCCGCCGCCCGCCGGGCCGTGGACCGGATCCCCGGCGCCGCCGTGGTCGTCGCGACCTGTCTCGCGGCGCTGGCGCTGCTCGCCCCCGGACTCCTCGGGTCCCACGAGCGGTTCTACGCCAGCTGGACCGGAGACGCGCTGCGAACCCTCGTGGAAGGGCGGGACACCGTTCCCAGCGCTCTCGCGCCCGTGGCCTGGGAGGGTGACAGGCCGCTGACGGTCGACTGCGGGCCGTTCCCGGAGGGCTCCCGGATCGAGCTCAAGCTGCGGACGGCGCACGGGGAGGCCACCGTCCGGGTCCGGCTCGCCGGCCGGGCCATCGCAACCCTCGACGTCGGCCCCCGGTGGCGGACGTACCGGCTGCGGCCCCATGGAACCGGGAGATCCTTCCGGCTCGAGCAGCCCGGGAGCGCCCACGTTCCGGTCCACGTCGCCCGGATCAAGATCACCGACGTGGAGGGGTACGCCGAGGGGGTCCTGAACGCGTGGCTCGTCCGCAGGAACGCGCGGTTCGTTCCCTCCCCGGCGTCCCCCCGGTGGGCGCTTTTCGGGATCGTCCTGCTCGCGGCGCTCCTGGCACCCGGCCGTGGAACCCGCGGCGTCCGGGCGGTCGCCTCCGCATCGCTTCGCCCGGTGGCCGCCGTCACGGCCGGACTGGCCGCGGCCCGCGGACTGGCCGCGGCGGCCGGTCTCCGGCTGATCGTGACGCCGGGCTCGGCGGCGGCCATCCTGGGCGCCGCTGCCGCTGCGGGCGGTATCCGTCTGGCCCTCCGGAACTCGGACGTTCTCCAGAGGCCGGTCTTCCGGCATCACCGCCAGGTTCTCGAGATCACGGCAGTGGCCCTGGTCCTCGCCGGCTGGACCGTGGCACTGTTCGGGATCGTCCAGGGCCGCTTCGGGGGGGACGTCCGCGGCGTCGCCCGGTTCGGGTGGAGGTTCCCGGTGCCCACCGCCATGGGGAACGTTCCCGAGCTGACGAGGATCGGCTACGACGGTCAGTTCTACGCCGTGCTGTCGGCCGACCCGTTACTCCGCGACCCGGAGACGGTTCGTGGACTGGACAACCCCGGGTACCGGGCCACGCGGATCCTGATCCCGCTGCTGGCGTGGGTGAGCGCGGGGGGCTCTCCCGAGCGGGCGCCCACCGCGTACGTCCTGTGGTGCTGGATCCTCGGGCTGGCGGCGCCCTTCCTCGGTCTGTTCTGGTTCCGCAGATCGCGGTGGCGGGTCCTCTGGTTCGCCGCGCTGGCTCTCGACGCGGGGCTCGTCGTCAGCGTGCTCCGCGCCACCCCGGATGCGGCCGCACTCGCGCTGCTGCTCGGGGCGCTCATCCTCGCGGAGACCCGGGCCGGCCCCGGGATCACCGCGGTGGGCGGCATCCTCGCCGTCCTGGCGCGGGAGACCTCGGTGCTGGCGCTCCCCGGCCTCGTGTGGCCGGACGTCACGGACCGGCGATGGCTCCGGGCCCTCGTAGGGCTCGGCGCACCTCTCGCCGTGTTCGGTGCCTGGCGGCTCCACGTCGGTGCCGCCGTCGGCCGGGGGTTCGGCTCCGCGTGGACCAACTTCGGCCTGCCGTTCGGATGGCTCCCCGACAAGGTCCACCAGATCGCGGCCCTCGAGGGAGACCGCCGGACGGTCGAGATCCTCGGGGTCACGTGGGTCCTGCTCCTGGTGAGCGCCGCCCTCTCGTACCTGATCCGGAGGCGGCGGCTCTCGCCCGTCCTCATCACATTCCTGTTCTTCGCCGCGCTGGCGGTCACGGTCAACATCCGCGTCCACTTTGAGGTCAACGCCTCCGCCCGCGTGCTGATCGCCCTCCCGTTCCTCGGGGCGCTCCTGGTGAGGGACGAACCGAGCGGGTGGCGGCGCATCCTCCTCGCCGCGGGCGTCGTCCTGGCGGCCGTGCAGGGGTTCCTCGTCCTCAGGGAGGAGGCGGGACCGGCCTGGCGGCACGAGCTGGCCGTTCGCCGCGCGCAGGCCGTGGGCGCCGGCGTCCGGACACCGGGAGACGGCACGCGCCACGCTCCCACCCTGACCGTCTCGAACGGCGAACGGGTTATCCCGACGCACCGGGGAGAGGACGAGCACGTGTCAGGCCCTACCATCCCGGAACGGCTCTCGATCTGGCGAAACGGCGGCAGCGTCCCGCCACCCGGCTCCGGTGAGGCGGCCACTCTGCCCGCCGGGCCGGCACGGGGCGGACTCGAGTTGCGGGGCGACGGGCCCGGCCCAGCGGCGGGGTTCGTCCAGTCTCCAGAGCGACCGGACCACGGCCCGGGCTATACTCCCCTCATGAACGTTCCAGGTCTTGCGCCCGCAACCCTTCTCGTCACACTCCTTGCGTCCGGTCCAGCTGCCATGGCGGCCGGATCCGGAGCGCTCCAACCCCATCCCCACCACCTGGTCCGCGGCACGTTCTTCGCCCACGCGTTGGGGCAAATCGACCGGAAGACCTACACGAACTCCCGTGAAGCGCTCGAACACAACCTCCGGAGGGGCGCGCGCTTCTTCGAGGTCGACCTTTCCTTCACTGCGGACGGCGATCTCGTCTGCTTTCACACCGGGCTCGAGAAACGCCTGGGGCTCGATCGTCCCATCGATCAGGTCTCTACGGCCGAGTTTCTGTCGAGGAAGTTCGACGGGAAGTACACGACCATGGACCTGGAGACGCTGTTGCGGAGAATGGCCGAGGTGCCGGACATGTACCTCGTGACCGATACGAAGCACGAGTTCCGTCCATCCCTCGAAACGGTCGTCGCCACCGCCGAACGGGTCGATCGTTCCCTGATCGGCCGGATCATCCCTCAGTTCTACCATCAGGAAGAGTGGCAGGATGTGGCCGAGGTCGAGGCCGAGCACGGTCTCTTTGCGACGGTGATCTTCACGCTGTACCGGACGAACCTCGATGACGACGCCGTCGTGGAGGCGGCACGCCTCCGGAAGATCCCGATCATCACCATGAGCCGATCACGGTACAACCCCGGCCTCGTCGCCCGCCTGGCGGCGATCCAGACGGCCTCCATGGTCCACACCATCAACAACCGGCACGAGATCCTGGTCTACCTGGCCCACGGCGTTCGCGGCGTGTACATCGACGCCTTCTTCCCCTGGGCCAGACAGGCGTGCGGGCGCCCGAGACCTCCTCAGCCCGCCGGCGGGGCCGCCACCTCGCGCCTCGGTTCGCCGCCGAGACCTCCCTTGCCCAGAAGGTAGTCGTGGATCCCGGCGGCGGCTTTCTTGCCGGCGCCCATGGCCAGGATGACGGTGGCCGCGCCGGTGACGATGTCGCCGCCTGCGAAAACCCCGGGGATCGAGGTCATCATGGTCACCTCGTCCACGACGATGTTCCCCCACCGGTTGAGCTCGAGCCCGGGCGTCGTCTGGAGGACGAGGGGGTTGGGCCCCTGGCCGATGGCCATGACGATCTCGTCGATGTCGATGGTGTACTCGCTGCCCTCGATCGGCTTCGGGCGGCGGCGACCCGACTCGTCGGGTTCGCCGAGCTCCATCTTGATCACCCGGACCGCCCGGACACGGCCCTCGTCGTCACCAAGGATTTCGACGGGCGATGTCAGCCAGCGGAAGTCGATCCCCTCCTCCTCGGCGTGTTCCAGCTCCTCGAGCCGCGCGGGCGACTCGGCCCGCGTCCGCCGGTAGAGGCAGATGACCTCCTCCGCCCCCAGCCGCAGCGCCGTGCGGAGGCAGTCCATGGCGACGTTGCCCGACCCGACGACGGCGATCCGCTTCCCGACCTTGACCGGGGTGTCGAACTCGGGGAACCGGTACCCCTTCATCAGGTTGACGCGGGTCAGGTACTCGTTGGCCGAGTAGACGCCGATCAGGTTCTCGCCTGGAATCCCCATGAAGTACGGAAGCCCGGCGCCGGTCCCGATGAAGACGGCGTCGAACCCCCACTCCTCGCCCATCAGCTCCTCGACGGTTGCGGTCTTCCCCACCACGAAGTTGCACCGGATCTCGACGCCCATCTTCTCGAGGTTCTCGATCTCCCACCGAACGATCTCCTTGGGGAGCCGGAACTCGGGGATACCGTAGACGAGCACGCCGCCCGGCTTGTGGAGCGCCTCGAAGATCGTCACGGAATGACCGTTCCGGGCAAGCTCCGCCGCGCACGCGAGGCCGGATGGGCCGGATCCCACGATGGCCACCTTGAACCCCGTCGGCTCCTCGCACACCGGGAGCTCCACCGTGCCATGGTCCCGCTCCCAGTCGGCGACGAACCGCTCGAGCCGTCCGATGGCCACGGGGTCCTTCTTCTTGCCCACGATGCAGACCTGTTCGCACTGGTCCTCCTGCGGGCAGACCCGGCCGCAGATCGCCGGCAGCGTGTTGGTCTCCTTGACGATCCGGATCGCCTCGTCGAACCGGCCCTCACGGATCTCCACGAGGAACCGCGGGATGTCGATCCCCACGGGGCACCCCGCGACGCACTTTGGGTCCTTGCACTCCAGGCACCGTTCGGCCTCCCGCCGCGCGAGCTCCGGCGTCAGGCCCAGGGCGACCTCGGCGAAGTTGAGGACCCGCTCGTGGGGGTCCTGGCACGGCATCGGCTGCCGGGGGATCTGCATCCGCTCCTTGGGGCTGAGCTTGCCGGTGGTCATGCCGTCACCTCCGCGTTCTCCGTCGCGCGGCACCGGTGCGCCTCGAGGAACCGGCGTTTCGCCTCCTCCTCCTGGGCCACGTACGTCCTCAGCCGCTTCATCAGGAGGTCGAAGTCCACCTGGTGGGCGTCGAACTCGGGCCCGTCGACGCAGACGAACTTCGTCTCGCCGCCCACCGTCACCCGGCAGCAGCCGCACATCCCGGTGCCGTCGATCATGATCGAGTTGAGCGAGGCGACGGTCGGGGTCCCGTGGGGGCGCGTCAGGTCGGCCACCGCCTTCATCATGATGGCCGGCCCGATCCCGAAGACGATGTCCGGCTTGCCCCGCTCCTCGATCAGGTCGGCCAGGGCGTGGGTGACGAACCCCTTCCGCCCGAAGCTGCCGTCGTCCGTCGTGTAGATCATCTCGTCGGAGCGCGCCTCCATCTCGTCCCGGAGGATGACCAGCTCCTTCGTCCGGCCGCCCAGGATCGAGACCACGTGGTTACCGGCTTCCTTCAGCGCCTTCGCGATGGGTAGCAGCGGCGCGATCCCGGCGCCGCCGCCGACGCACACCGCCGTGCCCCACCGCTCGATGTGGGTCGGCGTCCCCAGCGGCCCGGTCACGGCGATCTCCGTTCCCTCCGGCAGCAGCCCCATCTCCATCGTCGTCTTCCCGATCTCCTGGACGATCAGTGTGATCGTCCCGGCCTCGGGATCCGAGTCCGCGATGGTCAGCGGGATCCGCTCCCCGTGCTCGTGGAGCAGGATCATGACGAACTGCCCCGCCTGGTGTTTCCGCGCGACCTCGGGCACCTCGACGACGTACCGCTTGAACGCCGGCGCGATCGTTTCCTTCTTGAGAATCGTGGCCATCGTCCCCCCCTCGAGTTCGATCCCCGCTTGCCGGGATACCGTACCGTCACGCCACGAGATTTTCAAGATTGCCGCCAATTATGAGTAAATCCTTATATCACAATGCTGTGATGCGATTGCGGTGCTCCGGCGCCGGGGGGCCGAGTGTGCGATCCTGTATTGACAGGCGACACAGCGGACCGTAGACTCATCTCACGAGCAGTACGAAAATGGTTGGGAACGGAGTATCCGTGGCTCCAGTCGCCTTCTTGATCGCTCTGGCGAGCATAGCCCTGCTGAGTCTGGCATCGCGACGGTGGCGCACGACGGTGGTGCCCTGGGCGGCCGTCCCCCTGATTCCGCTGGCCATCTTCGGAACACCACTCCAGCTCCTCGTGGGAGTTCTCACACTTGTCGTCGTCGAGCTGCCGGGACGGCTCGTCGCAGCACCCGAGGTTCTCGCCACGTCACTGATCGCCGTCCTCGTCAATGCGATGCCGCTCCGTCCCGCAGATCCACTTCTCCTGCTGCCTCCCATCGCAGCTCTCCTCCTTCTCATCAGCCGAATGCTTCGGCGCGCCGGATCTTCGGTCCCCAGTCCTGCTCCCTCACTCTGGACCGAGGCGGCCGGAGCCGTCATTCTCACGGGTGGCTCGGCGCTGGCGGTTCTCGGCCTCCAGTACGGGAACGCGCTTCCCGCCTTCCTCGGATTCGCGATCCCTGCGGCCCTGCCCGCCCTTCTGCGCGGAGGCATCGACAGCGCTGCCCGTGAACATGCGTACCGGGAGGTGCTCGCCGGACTCCCGCCGCTCCTCGGGAGTCTGATCCCGGGCCGGGAGAAGGCGCTCGAGGAGCTCGTGACGAGTCTTCACACGCTCCTGACACCACTGATTGGCCACGACATCTCCGTCATCGCGATCAACCCCCCGTTCGCAGGGGAGGGAACCTCCCTGGCGGTCCATCCTGTCGGGGGGAATGCCCATCTCCGGATCGCCGAGCGGCTCCGGAGGCTGTTCGAGTCCAGGCGGGTCGAGGAGCTCCATTCCCCGTTCTCCAGCCATGGCGAGAAACGCCCGCTCCTCCATCCGGACTATTCCCGTCAGGTCGTCGTTCCGGTCCGGTATGACACACACCTGGTTGCACTCCTCGCGTGCCTCGGACGGACACCGCTGCACGTGCTCTCGGAGGCGACGATGGCACGGGTCTGTGCCCTCGCCGAGCAGTCCGTCCGCCTCTGTCTGGAAAACCGCTGGCTCCACGACCGCGCAGCTCGTCTCGAGAGACGGATGGAAGACGAGATTCACCGCATGGAGCACCTTCTCGCAATGAGCCAGGCAATCTACACCTCGCCCGATCTCCGATCCGTCACGAGTAACCTCGTGCGGGCAGCGCGCCTCGGTTTCGGGCTCTCGTGGTGCGCCGTCCTCCTCGACGCACGCCGAAACGGGATCTATCGGCTCACGGCCCGCAGCGGACTCCCCAGGGAGACGGCCGATACGGCCCGCCGGACCGCCATTCCCCTGGACACCCTCCAACGAGTAGTTGCCGAGGGCCGGTCCATCTCTCGATGCTCCGTCATCACGGCTCGCCGATGGCCGATGGAGGGGTTCCCGACAGAGCAGGAGCACCTCATCCTCGCACCGATCGGTTCCGATACACCGCCCCCCGCGTACTTTCTTTTCTCTCCCGGTCACTCCAAGCCGATGCTCGATCTCGGAGAGGTCAGGGCACTGGAGATCGTCCTGGATCAAGCAGCCTCGGTCATCTCCTCCGCCCTGCACTTCGAGGAGCTCAAGCGCCAGACGCTCGTGGACAGCCTGACAGGGATCGCCAACCGGCGATCGCTGGACACGGTTCTGGGCCGTCTGCTGGACCGGCTCCGAGGCCATCCGGTCTCCGTCGCCATGATCGATGCCGACGACTTCAAGACGATCAACGACCGGTTCGGCCATCACGTGGGCGATGTCGTCCTGCGGGAGCTCGCGGCGCTCCTCTCGCGGAGCCTCCGCGCACGGGATTTCGCCGCGCGGTACGGTGGGGAAGAATTCTGCGCCGTCCTGCCTCAGCTCTCGGGAGATCAGGCCTCCCTCGTACTCGACCGGCTACGGCGCAGCATTGCGGAACACCGGTTCGCCGCCTCGGAGCTCTCTCACCCGCTCCACGTCACCGTCAGCATCGGAATCGCAACCTCCCCCGAGGATGGGGAAAGCCCGGCGATCCTCCTCGCCCGTGCGGACGAGGCCCTCTATGAGGCGAAACGCCTCGGCAAGAACCGGGTGGTCTGCACGGCGGAGGTCGGGCTCTGGTCGGTGTACGACAGTCAGGAGCCGTTCGCCTGATCCCACCGGAACCGGAGTGGCCAGGACGCAGCCTCCCCCGCGTAGTCCACGCCGACGCGGGGGAGCCGCCGGACCACGGCCGGCGGCACCCCGGTCCCGTCGTCCGCAAGCCACAGATCACCTCGCGGATCGCAGAGGTCCGTCCCGTCGTCGTCCCGCGTGATCGCCAGACCCTGGCAGAGCCTTCCCGGTCCGTCGAGCAACCGGCACACTGGATCGGGGCGTCCGCGCCTGTCGCGAATCACGGCCTCACCCGCCATGGGAACGGCGGCACGAATCAACACCGCCTGCGGTGTCCCCGGACCCACGGTGACGACGTTCAGGCAGTGGTGCATCCCGTAGACCATGTAGACGTAGGCGTGCCCGGCCTCCCCCCACATGGTCTCCACCCTGGGCGTCCTCCGGCCGCCGAACGTGTGGCACGCCGGATCGTCCACCCCGAGGTACGCCTCCACCTCGGTCAGGCGGGCAACCGCCGTCCCTCCCAGCGTCCTCCGGACCAGCAGCTTCCCCAGGAGAGCCATGGCCACCACATCGGTGGGCCGCTGGTAGAATGCGCGATCGAGAGGACGCAGCCCGGATGCGTTGCCGTTCGACGGGAGGTCTGATTCGATGGCCATCATCTGTGTCACGGGAGGAGCCGGGTTCATCGGCTCCCACGTCGCCGACGCGTACGTCGCCGCCGGAGACGAGGTCGTCATTCTCGACGATCTCTCCTCGGGCCGCAAGGAGAATGTCCCGGATGGTGCCGAGCTGCTCGTGCTCGATATCCGCTCCCCGGAAGCCGCGGAAGCCATCATCGGTCGCGGTGTGGAGATCCTCGTCCACCACGCGGCCCAGATGGACGTCCGGCGTTCCGTGGAGGACCCCCGGTTCGACGCGGACGTCAACATCGGCGGGCTCCTCAACCTCCTGGAAGCCGCACGGCGGGGTTCCGTCCGGCAGGTGGTCTTCGCCTCCACCGGCGGTGCGATCTACGGCGAACAGGAGGCGTTCCCAGCCGGTGAGGACCATCCGCTCCGGCCGCTCTCGCCATACGGCGTCTCAAAGCTCGCCGGCGAACGGTACCTCGACTACTACCACATGGAGCACGGTCTCGACGTCACCTGCCTGCGGTACGCCAACGTCTACGGCCCGCGGCAGAACCCTCACGGCGAGGCCGGTGTCGTGGCCATCTTCCTCGACCGGATCCTCTCGGGGAAAACGCCCGTCATCAACGGCGACGGACTCCAGACCCGGGACTACGTCTACGTCGGTGACGTGGTGGAGGCGAACATGGCCGTCCGGAGCCTGCCGGGGTTCCGGGTCTACAACGTGGGGACCGGGATCGAGATCGACGTCAACACGCTCTACGAGAAACTCCGCGAGGCGGCTGGCGGCGGCCCCGAGGCCGAGCACGGTCCGGCGAAGCCCGGTGAACAGCGCCGCTCCGTGATCGACCCTTCCCGGATCCGCGAGGAGCTGGGCGTACCCATCGGGACGTCGTTCGAGGAGGGGCTCCGGCACACGGCAAACTGGTTCCGCCAACGGGCCGCCACGCGGTGAACAAACCGGAGCTCCCGCGGTGCGCCGGCTTCCTCCGCCGGACCATCGCCGTCGTCGTGGACATGGCCATCTTCATCGTCCTGGGATCGCTCGTCGCGATCCCCGTTCTCAAACGGATTGGGACACTCCACCCCGCCTCCCCCGCGGACTTCCTGATCTCCGTGATGGCCTCGCCCCCCCTTGCCCGCGCCGCGGCGTGGACCGTGGCGGCGCTGGCGATCCTCTGGTGGGCCTACTTCCTCATCGGCTGGGGACTCCTCGGTGCGACGCCCGGCAAACGTATCCTCGGCCTGGCCATCATCGACCACACCGGGCGACACCCCATCGGCCCCGTACGGGCCCAGCTCCGGCTCGTCGCCTACACGCTCAGCTCCCTCCCCCTGTGCGCTGGCCACTTCCTCGTCGCGTTCCGCACCGACCACCGCGCCCTGCACGACATCCTGGCTGGCACCCGGGTCGTCCGGCGGCGGGATCTCGAACGCAACCCAGCTCATCCCAAGAGCCCAACACCGGGCCTCCCCCACCAAACCAACTGACACCCCCAGCCGTCACTCCACCAGGGGACACTCCCACACAGTCTCAAGAAGGGACAGACCCTTTCTACTTGGGGACAGTCCCGAAGAGATCGGGAGGGCCTCCATCCCTGATCGAGAGCATCAGAGTCTGGAACCGGCCCAGCCACGCGCCCCGGCTC
>Ga0256835_1000974_pt1 | contig 18335 bp, 9 predicted proteins | sample PIR30metaG_FD_185972 | JGI IMG/M metagenome (GOLD analysis project Ga0256835, IMG submission 185972) | Hydrothermal vent microbial communities from East Pacific Rise, Pacific Ocean - PIR-30 | ecosystem: Environmental > Aquatic > Marine > Hydrothermal vents | place: Pacific Ocean: East Pacific...
TCTAATCTCAGGGCCACATTTTTGATAAATCCGCTATTTTCAAGCCCCTTGACAGTTACAAATAGAGAAAAAAGCAGAAAAAGGATGTCTATATCAGCCCTTGTGATACGAGGGACACCTTTTAGAAACAGGCTTGAAATTATAAGTCCGGCCAGGGAGCCAAGTAAAAGCCATTCCCTGGTTAGCAAATTAATTATGGCCTTTTTTCTGCTGGTCATTCTATTCCCTTGTGTTGACCATGTTTTAATTTAAATGAAGCGCAGTTTTACTTAGGTTGCTGCCCGAGCCTATCATGTCAGTAAGTATAATGATCATGCGACTAAAATCCAGTGGCAAGATTATCAAGGTACAATCTTTTTGTTTTTAGGGGCGGGCTAGTTTAATGAACTTGTAATGTCTTTGACAGGTGTTTATGTTGTAAGCTAATGAGATTTTGGGAGAATCTTTGGTAAGTAGGATTATGAAAATACTGGTGTATCCTCATGAGATTTTAAAGGCAAAGGCAAGGCCTGTAGAGAAAATAGACGGTGCCCTGCAGAAATTCATAGATGACATGATAATCATGATGTACAAGGCCAAGGGGGTTGGTCTTGCTGCTAATCAAGTGGGTGAGACATTGAGGCTTTTTGTAATGGATGTATCTGGTTCAGAGGAGGCATCAAATCCAATAGTCATAATAAATCCAGTTATTACAGAAGTGGATGGCAGTGAGGTGGCAGAGGAGGGATGCCTCAGCGTGCCAAACTACAGTGCAAAGCTTAAAAGACCTGCCATTGTTGAGGTCAAGGGGTATGACAGGCATGGCAAAGAGATTCGCCTTGAGGCAGATGGACTTGCTGCACGCTGCATCCAGCATGAGATAGACCATCTTGATGGCATCTGTTTTGTGGACAGGCTCAGTCCTCTGAAAAGGAGCATGTTTAGAAAGAAATGGCCCAAGATTTTAGAATCATTGGAGAAAAAAGATGGGTAACGGTCCAAAGCGTTTTAAGGTTGTCTTCATGGGCACTCCCGAGTTTGCAGTGCCTGCTCTAAAGAGGCTAGTTGAGGGGCCAGATGATGTTATTGCCGTGGTAACCCAGCCTGACAGGCCACGGGGAAGAGGGCGAAAACTTGTAGCCTCGCCTGTAAAGATCGAGGCTGAGAAGGAAAAGATCAGGGTGCTCCAGCCCAAAAAGGTGGGTGAGCAAGAGTGCGTTAAGATGCTTGAGGATATGGAGCCGGATCTTTTCGTTGTCTGTGCCTTTGGGCAGATACTTCCTCAAAGGGTGCTTGATGTTCCTCGGTTAATGCCCATCAATATCCACGGTTCCCTTCTTCCCAAATACCGCGGGGCGGCTCCCATACAGTGGGCTATTCTCAATGGGGAATCCGAGACGGGTGTTACCATCATGAAGATGGATGCAGGAATGGATACTGGTCCCATGTTGCTTAAGCGCTCTATCAGGATAGGTCAGGATACGACCTTTGGAGAGTTAAGTCGCGAAATGTCAGTTCTTGGAGCCAACGCCTTGATGGAAACGCTAGACCTTTTGGAGAAGGGACTTCTGAAAGAAGAGGAACAGCCAAGCGAAGGGGTCACCTATGCACCTCCAATTAAGAAAGAGCAGCTTGAGATAGATTGGAGCCAGGGTGCATGGCAGATTCATTGTCAAATAAGGGCCTTTGATCCAAAGCCAGGCGCATGGACAATGATAGAGGGTAACCGGGTCCGTTTGTTCTCTCCGGTGCTTCTTGATGGTGAGTCAGACAAGGGGCCTGGAGTTCTTCTGGAAGCAGGGCCAGACAGGCTTATCGTCTCATGTGGCCAAGGCCTTCTTGGTATAAAACAAATCCAGTGGCCAGGGAAAAAAAGGCTGAATGTGGCCGATTTCTTGCGTGGCAAGAAGCTTTCAGAGGGTATCCATCTGGGCTGACATCTGTGACATCGCCCAAAAAAGCCAGGTCCAAAAAGGCAAGAACCAACAGTCCCAAAAGAGATTCGGCAAGGCTTCTTGCAGTAAAAGTTCTCAGTCGTTGGCTTTTCCTTGAGCCTGGCAAGAGAGGAGAGATAGAGTGTCTTGCCGATGAGGTTCTTCGAGGTGCGCACCTTTCTGAAAAAGACAAAGGTCTTTTTTGGAATATCCTCATTGGCACGGTCAGGTGGCTTAGATTACTTAGGTGGCATCTTGAAAGGTATATAAAGAGGTTTTCAAAGCTCCCCAAGGACGTTCAGGCTATTTTGCTTACCGGTGCCTTTCAGATAGTTTTTCTTTCAAGAATTCCTTTTTTTTCCGCGGTAGACGAGGCGGTGAAGATAACAAAGGTCCTTGGTCACTTCTGGGCAACAGGCCTTGTAAATGCAAGCCTTAGGAACCTTGCCCGCGGTAACAAGGTGGTAATTCTTCATGAAGAAGGGCTTATGGAAAGATGCGAATCCAATTTTGAAAATTGTCTTTCAAATCTTACCTCACACCCTCACTGGATGGTGAAAAGATGGCATAGGCAGTGGGGCAAGACGGATTGTGTGTCCATCTGTGTCAACAACAACATCCAGCCAGATCTTGTTATAAGGGTCAATACCCTAAGAACAACAAGAGAAGAGTTGGCCATAACCTTGGCCAAGGCTGGAATAACGACTCAAAACACGGCCATTTCTCCCTTCGGTCTCAGGCTTGATGGCTTTAAGGGACAAATAGAGGAAATACTAGGCCTTTCACAAGGTTTTTTCCAGGTGCAGGACGAGTCTTCCCAGCTGGCTACCATGCTTGTCAGTCCTTCTAGGGGAGATAAGGTCCTGGACGTCTGCGCTGGCGTGGGGGGAAAGACAACCTTTTTGGCACAACTCATGGAAAATACGGGTTTAATTGCTGCCTGTGATATAAATGACAGACGTCTTGGACTTCTCAAAGACAATTGCAAGAGGCTTGGGGTAACCTGTGTAAAATCATTTAATCTCTCTGAAGATGAAAAGGAGGTCAATAATCTAGCTCCATTTGACAGGATCTTGGTTGATGCACCCTGTTCAGGCCTTGGGGTTATAAGAAGACATCCTGATATCAAATGGAATAGGCTTCCAAAAGATATAGATAACCTTTCAGTTATCCAGTTAGATTTACTTACCAGGTGGAGTAGTCTTTTAAGACCCGGAGGGTTGCTCGTTTACTGTGTATGTACCCATGAAAAGAGAGAAACGAATGATGTTATAACAAGTTTTTTAGACTCCTATGGTAACTTTCAGCTTGTGAGTGTGGACAAGGTTTTGCCAACGCTTCCATTTTCTGTTGTCAAACAAAAATTTATGTTTATTCGCCCAGGTGTCCTTGGTATGGATGGCTTTTTTGCTGCAGTTTTGCAAAAACTTTTCTGATACCATGAGAATAATACTCTTTAGCAAGAGATTTTGATTGCAGTGCAAGTGCCGTAATTCGATAGATTTATCATTGCGAGTTAAATAATAATGTGTTAACCAAGACATTATTGGATAATTATTCGCAGGATGGGATGTTTTTGGCGTTTTATCGAATCATATTATTGAGATTAAAATGATCTAAAAAGTCTTTCAATAAATTGGAGAGGGTGGTATGATTTGGTCTCTTGTAACCTTTTTCTTTTGGCTGTTTCCGTGCTTGTTCAACAAAGATAATGTACAGAAGGGACCAGTAATTTTGGTGGTGTCGCTTCTCATGCTGCCTCTTGCAGAAGCAGTCTGCGTGGCGGCACCCCAACCGTCTGTTGACATAGCCATGCCTGACGGCCCCTTTTTTCTGGGAGGGGATGCCACCATAGAGTTTACCTTTGATAACAACAGCAGCAGTGATACTGGTTATGGCCCATTTATTGATGTGATACTGCCAGTAAATGGAGCAGATGGGGCAAGTGGTTCGGCAGAACCGGATGGCATAGACATTAGGGGTGATGCTACCTATCTTGGCGCCCCTGTGACCACAGTGGTTTTGTCTTTTCCAGACGATGGAGGAGGAAGGGGATGTGTAGATCATCCTTATGCAGTAAATGCAACAACCAAAGATCCTCTCAGAGTATGTGGACAGGCTGGCGATAAACTTGTGGTTATGCAACTGCCCTTTGGTTCCTTTGTTCCTGAGCAGCCACCTGCAGTAATTTCTCTTCCTGTTAGCATAAGTCCAAAGGCCGATCTCAATCATGCCCTTGACGTAAAGGCCAGGGCAGGTTTCCAATTTGGAGCAGATCCCCTGGACAATCCCAAAATGGACCCTCCTGTCTTGTCAGATGACTCGGTTGATTCAGATACCTGGTCTACTTCTTCTGCAGTGGATCCAGTTCTAATCCGTCTTGAAAAGACCTACGAAAAATCCGATAATGAGACTGCGACAGGTCCCAATTTTCCAAAGAGATATCGTATAAATGTGCGTTTGGCACCAGGTCAGACCGTCACAAACCTTGATGTCATAGACAATCTTCCATCAAATATGGCTTTTAAGGCGATTACGGACATTAATCCTTCAAGCTATACGGTAGTCCATTTGCCACCATCTGGCGTGGCTTCAAGTCCCCCAGACAATCAATTGGATGTACAGTTTTCATCTGTTACTGGAGACAACGACACCGAATCGGTAGATGCCTATGTGGTGTTCGAATATTTTATCCCGCTGCAAGATGCCAATGGTAACAATGTTATAGATCCACAAAGTGGAGATGATGCACTGTCTCCTAACGAGGCCAAGGCAATAGGTGATTGGGACCCGGTAGATGATAGGGATCCTGCAGGACAGGATAATGCGATTGCCGATGCACCGGGACCAGAGCATACCCTTAAGGATAAGGCGATTGCCATTCAAAAGGGACACACCATTGCTACGGATAACGGTGCTTCAGGATATTCTCCTGGAGATATTGTCGAATATACACTCAGCTTTCAGGTTTCCGATTACTTTTCTTTTGATGATGTCAACGTGACCGACATCATCTCTGACGGACAGGATTTTGATACAAGCTTTACGCCTGTTCTCACCATAAACATGAATGGTTCTTCTTCTAGCCAGGCTATTGATTCATCAAACTTTTCCAGGGTGGCCAATGCCAATGGTACAGAGACCGTGGTTTTTCATGTGTCCTCGGAACTCAATCGCAGGCTTGGCGATTCAAAGATGGTAGGCGGTTGTATACCGGATAATGGAACCGGGCCAGGGAATCAGCCTGACTGCTCTGTTCATAACGATGGAGCCACAACGGCGACCATTGTGTTTCGTGCAGTCATTAAGGAAGATTTTGATGCAGATTATCCCTCCGGTGATGAATCTGTAGACCAGGGCGATCTTTTGTCCAACAGGGTTAACATAGAAGGAGACATCATTTCTGTAGAAGATAACCAGAGCAAGACTGGAGAACAGGAGGCAGATACAAGCTCAACAAGCTTCGAGATCGAAAAGGGACAGGTCTCAAAGTATATTTATGCCATTAACGGGAGCACCACCTTGCCCGATCCTTTGGTCGTAAGGCCAGGAGATACTGTAACATATCGTTTGAAGTTTTCCATGCCTACACCTGATGTTGAAGACCTGGTTTTACACGATTACCTGCCTCTTCCTGTCTTTGATGCAACAGAGATTTCCAATTTTGATAACACCTCCAGTCAGGATGTTCCTCCTGCTGGCACTGCCAAGTATGGTCCTGATGATACCTTTCATGATGTCTATGATGATGGCTCTGGTAACAATTATCCTGCCTTAAGTAGTGACGGAGCCGGAAACAGGCTGGATTTCACCTATGGTGATTTTGATAGCACTGATACAGATCCAAGAACCATAGACATACTTTTTACAGTAACAGTAAAAGATGATCCCTTTGCAGATGAGCTATACCTTGCCAATATGGTTCGGGCCCATAACGGTTCAACGAATTCTGAAGCAGTAAGCAGTGACGGAATCGTTCAGATAAAACTTGTGGAACCTAATCTCAAGATTACAAAGGGAGTTTCCCAGACCAATAATCCCAATGCTGTAATAAGTCCTCCTCCAAGTCAGAAGCCTATTGATGGAGATGTGGAAAACTGTGATGCAAACGATACGGTTACCTTTGTAATAACAGTGAAAAACCAAGGGCATGCACCTGCTTATGATGTGACCATAACAGATGACACGGACCAGGACATGGATGATTGCACAGTTGTCTCTGTAAAGAATGGTCAGGGAGACGATCTTAACTATTCTGGTGATCTTTTTAATAATCCCATGGTCCTAAATGATCCACTTTATGAAAACGGTTCTCGTTCCGGTAATGATACTGCTCTTGTTACCTTTACCTGCAGGATACATGAAGATGCCAAACCCACCGATTTTATTGACCGTGAGGCTGGAGTTCAGTGGGCTGCGGGAAGCGGGGCAGACAAGTATCCGGAAAAGACAGATAATGCCACTGTATCCATGGCCCTTCCTGACATGTCAAAGGCGGTATCAGATGTGGATCCAGGGCCGATATCCTTGAACATGACGATTGGGGATACCGTAACATACAGGATAGATGTCACCTTGCCTGAAGGGAATATACCCAGCCTTGTCCTTACGGATACGCTTCCTGCCGGGCTTCAGTATGTGACCAACAGCCTGGATGTGAACACTACAGACTTTGAAGGTTCCTTTGAAACAGACCCGCCTTCTGTAAGTGTATCAGGTCAGGAATTGACTATAGATTTTGGTAATGCAACGGTTACCTCGGACAATCAAGTTGATAACAACAGTTTCTATCTGACATTCCAGGCAAAGGTTTTGGATGTTGCAGCAAACAGTGCTACCACTAGGCTTCAGAGAAAATATAACAGGGTTGAACTTACATTTTCCGGTTACAGCGGAAGTCCAATAAGAGGCACGGCCACCAACTATCTGGGTGAGCCTTTTCTTGATGTCACAAAAACAATTACACCATCAAAGGCAGATGCAGGAGACCAGATTACAATTGATATAAATGTTGAAAATACAGGAACCTCTCCTGCCTTTGACATTAAGGTCTCAGACGATCTAGATGGCAATGTGTTTGATCTAAATAATGTTTCGGAAGGCACTACCCCTGCAAATTTTGATTACAGCTATTCGAGTCCAACGGTAACCTATACCAGCCATGCCGGCTATTCCCTGGCACCCGGCTCCAGTGTAAGCTTCAGTTTTCTGACCTATGTAATTCAGGATATTGTTACAAGCACTCCCTACGAGAATACCGCCAAGGTGATCTACTCTTCCCAATCAGGTAACGTTGATGGGGAGAGGGGAGGCTCTGAAGAGGACAATGCCACCATTGAGATAGCCACAGTCTTGGCTGACAAGGATCTAGTGACTACAAGCGAGCCTTCCACGTCAGGCACTGCCAATCCGGTGGCAGTTGGAGAGACGGCAACCTTTGAGATCACCTTTACCATGCCGGAGGGAAAGACCAAGGGGATCAGGCTTTTTGACATGCTCAGTAATGTTTCCGGCACTCCGTGGGGAGAGTATGTCTCTGGTACCGCCCAGATAAAAAAGAATTCGGATGAGCTATCCTGTACTGGTCAGATATGCACAGATGCCCTAAATGGTGCAAATCCGGATGTCTGGGTAAATGCTGATAGTTACGTTGTCATAGAGGACACCAACAGCTACAGAAGGATAGTTCTTGATCTTGGAAATGCTACGAATACCAACAATGACAACAACAGCCCGGAAACCTATATTTTGAGACTCACCGTTGTGGTTCTTAACAATCAGATTACAAATGCAGGAACTACACTTCGTGACAGGGGTGGCCTGTATTATACCGATTCGGCAGGCACTGAATACGATCTGGTTTCAGATCCGATAAATCTTTTGGTTGCAGAACCGCAACCCGTAATCAGCAAAAGTGCCTCCCCAACCACAGCAGAAGCAGGGGATGAAATTACATTTACCCTAAACATCTGTAACCAGGCCTCAGGGGATTCTGCAGCAGCGGCCTTTGATTGGAGTTTTTCAGATTCACTGTCAGATGGGTATGGAAACATTTCTTCTGCAGTAGCAGATCCTGGTACTACCGGTGCGACGGTTAATCTTTCCACAAGTGGCAGGACACTCACTGGAACCATAGATCAGCTTGATCCAGGTGAGTGTGTTAACGTTACCTATAAGGCTCCTCTGTCTGGTACGGTTCAGTATTCTGAACAGATAACCAATACTGTATCATTTACCACTACAAGTTTGCCGGGAACAAAGGGAACCGGCAACAGCACGCCAGGAGATCCAGGAGATACCAATGGTGAACGGATAGGCACGGGTGGGGTTAACGACCTGTCTGGTTCATCCAGTGCAACCGTGACCGTTTCCCAGCCGTCCCTTGGCAAGGATATTGTAGACCTTCAAAATTGGTATGCAATAGGTCAAAATGTCACATTTGAGATCACTGCTGGAGTCCCAAAGGGTACGTCCAAGGATTTTGTAATTACAGATCAGCTTCCTTCTGGCCTTGTATTTCAGACAGGTTCCTTGTCCGTGAGTCTGCCTCAAGGAAGCTCTAGCACGAATAGTCCCCTAACAGATTCTAATGGGGCTTTTTTTGGCTACGATGCGGCATCTGGTAACATAACCATGGATTTTGGCAACGTAACAATTTCATCAGCTGGTGATATCGTTATTAAGTACAAGGCCCAGGTGCAGAATATAGTAACCAATCAAGATGGCACCGTTTTGTCCAACAGGGTGCGTCTGTCTTATCAAGATCCAGAAAACCCCAATGAAACCCTTGGGGTCGGGCCAGTTAACAATCAGCATCAGGTTCATGTGGGAGAGCCCAACCTTGAAATGTCAAAAACTATTACTTCAGGGGCTACAGATGTTGACGCTGGAGATACTGTCGGTTGGCAGGTAACTATCCAGAATACAGGGCATACGACAGCGTATCAGGTAAACTGGAGCGATGTCTTGCCAGATGGCCTTTATCACATCTCAAACGCTCATCTGTCTGTATCTGGCACTGTATATAAGAATGGTACCACAGTGCCCCTGACTGACAACGATTTGTCTCTAACAACCACGGTGAATCAAAACGACACCATATCTCTACCTGCCTTGGAAATAGGTCCGGGGGCTTCAATTACAATATCGTTTGACAGTGTGTTAATGGATTCCGTATCTCCTGGTCAGGTGCTCAACAACCAGACAAGGGCCTCTTACACAAGTCTTGTAGATGGAGGAAGGGACAACTCGTCTTCTCCCGGGCATGTTGATGATGACGATGACGGTTCTCTTAACAACTATGAAGAATCGGCAGCCCAGTCTCTTACAGTGGCATCTGCTGTGGCAATAGACAAACAGGTGGACAAGAGCCGAGTAACTATTGGAGAAACAGTAACCTTCAGGATAAGGGCCAGTATCATAGAAGGAACCACCAACAGTCTTGTTATTCACGATATACTGCCATCAGGTTTTGCATACGTAAGTCATCAGGTCCATGTTGGTAATTCAGGCATGAGTTTTTCAAATCCAGATTATGCTAACAACATAGGCTCGGGACAGGAGGTAGCAGTAGACCTGGGAAATGTTTTGAATCCCGCTAACAGCAGGACGGATGACGACTATGTTGAACTGGAAATAGTAGCCAAGGCCAAGAACCTGGTTTCTAATCAAAATGGTACAGTGCTTAGGAATGGACAGTCAGACCAGGGCTCGGATGTCTATCTGACTTACGGTGACAGCAGTGGAGGAACCAGCAGGATAGATTTTGATCATGATCCCAATCAGCCTGGCAATCAGGGTATCCCCGTGCAAATTGTGGAGCCACAACTGCAGGTGACAAAGACAGTTTCACCTGAAAACCAGTCTCTTGGTGACATCGTTACATTTACTGTCACAGTTGCTCATACCGGTCAGAGCACTTCTGATGCCTTTGATGTAGTGCTTTCTGACCAGCTGCCTGTCGGACTTACCTATGTGGATTCGTCTCTGCCCGTTTCCGATGTTTCGGTAAACGGTCAGAATCTGGAATTTAAAATCAATTCCATCACCCTGTCTCAGGGGCAAACAAGTTTTACCTACAGGGCCAGGGTGGATCTTGATGCAATGGTGGGAGAGCCCCTGAGCAACAGTCTGCACCTTACCTGGAAGAGCCTGTCCGGAAGTACAGGTTCGACAGGCAGTGGACGTACCGGGCAGGATTGTCCACCAGGGCTTAATGACTACTGTGATGATGCCTCGGCCAGTGTTACTCCTACAGCCAATGCAGCAGTAGATGCGAAAAAGACAGTCGCCCTTGTAGATGACGCTGATGGGAGCGGGGATGTTACATCTGGTGACATACTTGAGTACACGGTCTTGATTACGAATGGTAACATGGCTGTTTCCGGTGCAGTATTTTCAGATGCTATCCCTGAAAATACTACCTACGAACCCGGATCCATTACGCTGGATTCTGTTCCAATGACCGATGCGTCAGATGCTGACAGGGCTGATTTTGGTCAGACCCAGGCAAATGCAGTGACAGTTAAAATAGGTAATATGAGTGCAGGTTCTTCAACAACTGTAACCTTTAGGGTAAGGATAAACGATTACACTCCAGCTGGAGTAATAATCTCCAATCAGGGAGTTGTGGACACGGACCAGTCAGTACCGGAGCCAACAGATTCGGATGGTATTGACGACAATGGAGACCAGCCTACTGACATACCAGTTGGTGGAGGCAGTGTTCCTAGGTTAAGGGCAGAAAAAACAGTTACACTGTCAAGCGATACAGTGGCTCCAACTGATGGTACTATAAATATCGGAGATGAGATAACCTACACCATAAGGCTTATCAATCTTGGTTCTGCTGCTCTTCACAATGTGACATTTACTGACAGTATTCCTGCCTCGGTTACTATTACCGGTGTGAATAATGCCAACTGGACAGCTCCTTCATCCACTGTCACTGCGCAGTTTCCCGTTTTGGAGGCCGGGGCAAGTCAGGTAATAACCATTACCGGAACCGTAGCCCATGAGGGAGAGACAGCCAACCAAGGCATTGCTGGCAGTGACGAGGTTCCAAGGGTGCTTACTGACTCAGATCCTGATCTTTCAAATGGAGAACAGCCGACCACCTTTGTTGCTGTAGTACAAGGTGGTGCGGGAACTCCTGCACTGGATCTTTTAAAGCGTGTCGAACTTATAGGTGATACAAACGGTGACGGGCTTTTGAACCCTGGGGAGACTTTCAGGTACAATATGATCCTGTCCAACACCGGCAGTGCATTGGCACGGGGAGTGAGTGTAGATGATCAGATACCTGATCATGTGACGCTTGTTGCAGGAAGTGTCCGCACCAGTAAAGGAGCAGTGGTTTCAGATTCTCCAGTATCAATAAATATCGGTGATTTGGCAGTGGGAGAGTCTGTAAACATCCATTTTGATGTGAGGGTAAACAGTGATGTACCGTTAGGTACAATACTTTCTAACCAGGCCATAGCCACTGACAATAGTGGTAACTCCGTAGTTTCTGATGATCCATCCATAAACGATGGAGTTGATTGCGTTCTTTCTGCTTTAAACTGCAATGACGGGGACGGTGGAAACGATGATCCTGCAGATATTCTGATATCTGGTGCCCGTATTTTTGATCCTCCTTCAGCATATAAGTCAGGTACCTTGGGTAAGGACAATATCATTACATGGAGACAGGTCTGGATTAACAACGGTAATGCACAGGCCGTGGGAGTACGAATAATTGATCCCATACCGGAACATTCGACTTTTGTGCAGGGTAGTCTTGTTTGTACCCCGAGTGGTTCGTCCTCTACAACCGCATGTCAATATGATGCTGTCAACAATCGTATCATTTGGCAAGGCTCTATTGGGGCAGATCTTGGAGCGACCAATGAAGATGATGCCCAAAATGAGGTGGTAATCGAATTTCAGACCCTTGTTGAAGACCAGGTCTCTTTCATATCGAACCAGACTGTTGGTTACTGGGATCGTGATGGGGATGGGTTTATAGACGACGATATAAGTAGCGGACAGGTGGCCATAACTTCAGAGGCCCAGGTTCCTCTTCGTGTTGCAATCCCTACACTATCTCAATGGGGAATGCTGCTGCTTGTATTTTTGATCAGCCTTTCTGTAACAGTCCTAAGGGGGCGTTTCCAGCAAACAGGCTAACCCGCAACAAAGGATGCTGAATCAGGGGCCGCAAAATCTTGCGGCCTTTTCTATTTGATTTTCTTCCATTTTCCAAAAATTTTTTTAGTTTCTGCTCTTTGCTGTCGAAAAAATAAAGGGAAGGAAAAGTTCCCTTATCAGCAGTTATGGAGGAAACCCAAGGTATGCTAAAAAATACCCTTATCAAAAGGATGCTCAACGTATCTATAAGCGTCAAGATAATCTTTGCCATTCTTCTAGTGGTTGCATTGGCCCTTGGAGTTTCCACCTATCAGACCGTGATGGTCATTGATAGACAGGAGAAGGGAGTAATCAAAAAGGCAAAGGAGCAAGGCGGTCTGCTTATGGACAAGATAAAAGATACTGCTTCGCAGTACCTTCAGACTGCCTTTCTCATATCCCAGATGGATGTAGTCAAGTCTAGTCTGGCCAAAAAGGACCGTTCTGCCTTGGTGGCTAGGTTCCCGCATCTGATAGCAGAGGCAGCGACCCTGGACAAGAAAAGAACCCTTAAGGTGCACGTGCATTCTCTTGGAGCCCGATCGTTTTTAAGGACTTGGAAACCAGGAAAGTTTGGAGACGATCTTTCAGGATTTAGGCAGACTGTAGTGGATGTCCAAAGGACAGGTGTACGAATAGCCGGCATAGAGGCGGGCCGAGCCGGGCTTGCTATAAGGGGGGTTGTCCCTGTGAGGGATGATTCCGGACAGATAGTTGGCAGCGTTGAGGCATTTTGTGATCTTGCCCAGGTAATAAAGAATTTTTCAGAATATATGGGCAGCAAGGCGGCCCTTTTCAGAAAACAGAGCATAAAAACCTTTGAAAAGGACTCTGGACAGCAGACAGAACATGGAGACCTAGCCCTTATTTATTCTTCTGACAAGGAGCTGGTAAAAAAGACCATTGACCAGGCCTTTCTCTCCAAGGGTCTGGAAAGGCAAGTTTCAAAGATAGTCGGCAACATTCTTTTGGTGGCCACTCCTTTAAAAGACTATAGCCATAAACCAACCGGTCTTTATGTAAGTTTCACGGATCTTACACCTTTCAAGAAATCCCAGCAGGCATCTATTGTCAAGGCAGGGCTTGTAGCAACCATTTCTTTTGCCCTTTTGGGATTTGTCATAGTCTTTCTGGTAAGGCGTATAGTGGTAAGGCCACTTAATCATACCCTTAAAGTAATAGATGATGTGTCAAGAGGGAATCTGACCAAAGAGGCCAAGATTTCAAGTATGGACGAAATGGGATTTTTAGCAACTGGTGTAAACAAGATGATCCTCAGTATCAGGCAACTGGTTGCAGATATGAAGAACAGGAGCAGGGAGTTGGAGGCGGCTGGTATGGAGTTGCAGGAGGCTTCTGGTCAGGCGGCTGCCAGTGCCAGTGAAACAAGCGCCCAGGCCGATGAGATTGCAGCAGTGAGTGCGGCAAACGAAAAAAGAATAAACTCTGTTGCTGCTGCCAACGAGGAAGTCACTGCTACAGTGAAGGAGGTGGCCCAAAGTTCCATGCTATCAATGAATATGGTGACTGAGGTAAGCCAAAAGATAGATGAGACTTCTAATACCATCAATGAGTTGCATAGATATTTTAAGCAGATAGAAGAGGTCATGACCTTTATCCGGACCATAGCGGACCAGACCAATCTGTTGGCCCTGAATGCCACTATAGAGGCAGCTAGGGCTGGCGAGGCAGGCAAAGGATTTGCTGTAGTGGCAAACGAGGTCAAGCAGCTTGCCAAACAGACAAGCGAGGCAACAGACCGGATAGTTGATACCATTCAGGGCCTTAGAAATATGGTTAACGCATCTGTAGAGTCTGTAAGCCAAGTCCATGAAATGATAGATCCTGTAAAGGATATTGCCAGAGACGTATCTTATGCCATGGAGGAGAACATAAAGGCAGTAAACGAGATCAGCATAAGGGCTCAAGAGGTGGCTGCCAGCACCACAGATTCCTCCAATCAGATTCAGGAATTGAGAAAGGCTATAGGTGTTGTTGCACAGGCTTCGGAACGGACTGCAGAGACCTCAAACAAGCTGAATGCGTTTGCCAAGGAAATGGAGTCCCTCATATCGAGATTTCACATATAAGGAGAACAGAGCATGAAAAGGGTTTTAATATTAGAAGATAGCCTGATAGTGAGTAAGCTTTTGGCGAACTTGCTTAGGGCAAAGGGGTTCGAGGTGAGGGAGTGTACAACTGTATCCGAGGCACAAAATGACCTTAGCAACGTGGATCTTGCCATCCTGGATTACAGTTTGCCAGATGGAACCGGCCTTGAAATTGCTGAAGAGCTGAAAAGGCGACGTCCTGATGTGCCAATGTTTCTGTTGACGGCAAGAGGTAGTTCTATTCCGCGGGATGTGGCCCGAAAGGCTGGTATAAAAGAGTATATGGAAAAGCCCGTGGAGCCGGAAATGCTTTTAAAGACAGTGGAGAGGTACTGCGCTATTGATGCCGATACATGAAGATAGGTGTCTGGAATCATGTGTCCCTTCAGTCCCTTTGTACCATTTGTTTTAACAGTTTGTGTTTTTTTGTTAATCTGGTGGTATTGGAAAACCGGTCGTCTTCTATCAATTATAAAAAGGTCAAGGGATCGGTTTAAGGCCCTTGTGGATCTGTCTCCATACGGAGTAGCGCTTACCAGTAAAACCGGGCAGATTGTATCAGCAAACAGGGCCCTTGCAGATCTGCTTGGCAGGGATGTCAGGTCCCTTGTTGGAGCGTCAATGCCTCAACTGTTGGGGCTTGATTCCAAGCAGATAGAACATGGATATGCTAACCTGAGCCCTGGTGAGATACTTAAACTCCCTGGCCTTCATTTGACCGGGAGCGATGGCAAGGTTTATCATTTAAGGCCATGTCTGTTCTTTCATGAGACACATCCCGACCTGCTTTTTTGGCATATTCAGGATCAGACAACCTACTTTGAACTTGAAAAAAGGTTTGAGGAACTGGTTGAAAGCGTACCCGTTGGACTTTTTTGGGCAGATCTGAACGGCACAATCAGGGCAGTCAATCCCGAGTTCAAGGAAATGTTCGCTTCAGTTGATACACCGTCTAACTTGGAAGAACTGCTGTCGAATAAGCTTTGGAAACAGGTCAAGAAATCGATTGTCTCAAAGGATCATGTTTTTAAGACCCAAATAGAAGTGAAGGATGGAAATAGGACCAGATATCTAAAGGTAGAGCTGAAGATCTGTCATCATGGTGCCTCCAATTATCTAGCCGGTATCCTTAAAGATGAAACGGTAGAACAGGAGCTCCAACAGGAGCTCAAGGCAGCTTATGATAAGGCGGAAGCTGCAAGTAGGGCCAAGTCCATATTTTTATCTCAGATGAGTCATGAGTTTCGCACTCCCCTCAATGTTATTATGGGCATGGCAACCCTTTTGGAAGATAAGATCACTGATGGCCAAGCCCTGGAACTTGTCTCTGATCTCAAAAAGGCCTCTGAACATCTGACCTCCCTTATCGGTGATATCCTGGATCTGGCAAAGATCGAGTCTGGCAGGCTGACACTTGATGAGCATCCCTTTGATCTGAAAGATCTAATGGAGAATCTTTCTGATGTCCTTGGGGTCCAGGCTCGTCTTAAGGATTTGGATTTCAGGTTGGATTTTCCTGAAGACATTCACCGGTTCTTTAAGGGTGATCCTGTAAGAATAAGGCAGATAATCTTCAACCTTGCTGGTAACGCCATAAAACTGACACAAAAGGGATGGGTGGAAATCGCTCTATCATGCAGGGATGCTGAAGGTGACAATAAGAAGTGTTTAGAGATTCGGGTTACAGATACAGGGCCAGGCATTCCTGAAGATGTGCTTCCGGAGCTGTTCAAGCCTTTTGTTCAGGCCGAAGACGGGCGAAGAGCAGGTGGCACGGGACTTGGCCTTTCCATAGCCCGAGAGCTTACCGAGCTTATGGGTGGTTCAATAAACGTGAAAAGCAAGGTAGGAGAAGGAACTACTTTTACCGTACAGATTGTGCTTGAAGCAGTTGATGAGTGTTTTGTCCCAGAAACTCGTCAGAATTCCAAGGTAGCATTAAGGCCTGGTACGGCCATAGTAGCCGATGATGTGCAGATGAATCGCAAGATTCTCAAGGCCTTTTTGGAAAAAAAGGGTTGGAAAATCCTTGAGGCATCCGATGGTGTGGAAGTCCTTGAAATCTTGGATCAAGAATCCAAGATAGATGTGGTTTTTATGGATGTGTCTATGCCGAGAATGGACGGAGTGGAAGCTGCAAGGAGGATAAGGCAGAATGAGAGGTGGAAAGACATCCCTATAATAGCGGTTACTGCCCATGCCATGGCTGAGGACAGAGAGAGATTTTTAAGTGCTGGAATGGACGGTTACGTATCAAAACCTGTTAAGCCTGACCTTTTGTTTGAAGAAATGGCCCATGTCTTGTCAGAAAGGGTATTGGGCAAGGAAGAGGCTGGCAATGTTTCCATACTAGAGCCAAAAGCTTCAAAACCTGTTTCCAGGTCTGAGAAAAACAAGGTTCAAAAGAGGCAAGATTCAAAGGATAGTCCGGTTGATTATGAGGCCCTTGTAGCCACTTGTCAGGGCATGGAGGAACTTGCCAATGAACTTTTGAAGGCGCTTGTTGGTGAATGTCCCAAATGGATAGAAGAGGCGGAAAGAGCAGTGGCCTCTTTAAACCCGAAGGAAATAAGAAAGATCTGTCATCTGATAAGGGGAAGTGCATCCACCATTCATGCACACGAGCTCAACAGTGCTGCAGAGGCGCTTGGCAAGGCAGCCAGGGAAGGGAAAAGCGAACTCTATCCTGTGCATTTAAACGCTCTAAAAGAGGCTGGCCAGAGACTCCAGGCTTGGATCAGTGCCAAGATCTGCCTGCCAGATGCCATTGATACTCTCGAAGACATCACTCAAGAGGCGTCAAAACAAAAAGATGTAACCTTGCAGGCCTAGGTTGTTAATACTAAACATTAGTATTTTTTATGTTACTTGATGCACCTGCCAGTTTTTATCAACCCACAACATCAACGGCTCCAAATCAGGGAAGTTTTGTTTTAAAATGGACCTGGCCTTTCTGAGCTGTTTAAGTTGTTCGTCTTTGGCAACAGGATTGCCTGCACAGTCATAATGGCCTACTATAGCAACTCCTTTGGAGTTATGACGTTCAATGGATATCTGGAGCCTTTTCAATATGGAGGCCACGGTTTCTTTGTCATTGTCTTCGGAAAGGATGCGGATTGGTCCTGGCTCGGTTATGGAGTCAACATATTGTACCTGGAATCTCTTTATAAGATAGTTTATCACAGGCAGTTGCACTCGACCGTCCATGCAGTTGATAACTGTATAGAAGGACATGCCTTGTTTCCCCCTGTTCTATAAGTCTTTTAAATAGTTCATCCACTGCTCCATTCCCTGTCCAGTTTTTGCCGACAGGGCCATAGTCTTTATGGTGGGATTAATACGTCTTGCACATTCAATGGCCTCATCCAAAGAAAAATCAAAGAATTCTAGTAGATCTATCTTTGTAATGATAAATAGATCCGATCCAAGAAAGGCCCTTGGATACTTGGCCGGTTTGTCTGAGCCTTCAGGCACAGAAACCATTACCACCCTCTTGTGTTCACCAAGATCAAAGGTTGCTGGACATACAAGGTTCCCTACATTTTCTATAAAGATGATTTTGGGTCTTTCATGGCCAATTTGATCTTCAAGTAGGTGAATGCCCTTGTGAACGAGCTTCGCGTCCAAATGGCAGGCGCCGCCAGTAGTAAGTTGTATGGCAGGTATGCCTTTTGCCCGAATTCTTTCAGCATCCCGTTCGGTTTCGATATCGCCTTCAATGACAGCAAAATCAAGGGTCCCTGCAGCAATCTCTGCAGTCTTTTCAAGCAGGGTTGTCTTTCCGGCCCCTGGGCTGCTGATAAGGTTTATGGCCACAGCTCCAAGGGCCTCTACATGCTGCCTGTTTTTTCTTGCAAGGGCATCGTTGGCCTCTAAGAGGCTGCGGTTTATTTCAACAAGTTTGGTGTCGTTGCCGTGATTTGATTGGCATCCGCAAGTATCACACATGGCTTACTCCATTTCTATTTGTAATAAGAGGATATCATCACCTCCAACGGGATAGAGACCCTCTTTTCCACAATAAGGGCATTGAATCCGTGGGAATATTCCAACAGGGTGTTGAAAATCTTCCCTTTGGTCCGTGCCATTTTCATTTGTCAATGGATAGGTCTTTTCCTTAAGGCAGCTTGAACATCTGAAT
>Ga0256835_1000975_pt1 | contig 18333 bp, 13 predicted proteins | sample PIR30metaG_FD_185972 | JGI IMG/M metagenome (GOLD analysis project Ga0256835, IMG submission 185972) | Hydrothermal vent microbial communities from East Pacific Rise, Pacific Ocean - PIR-30 | ecosystem: Environmental > Aquatic > Marine > Hydrothermal vents | place: Pacific Ocean: East Pacific...
GGGAGCAGCGGAGGAACGCGATCGTCTTCTGAGGCGAGTGGGAAGGCCGGACAAGGTGGGAGCGGGACGGTCTTGCGGGAGAGGTGTGTCTGGAGACGGGGCTGGGAGGGGGCTGGTGGGTGGAAGGGTGGGGATTGGGAGCAGAGGGGTGGGGAGGGATGGGGGGGTGGGGGCGCGGGAAGGAAATAAACAATGTCCCTATGTATATGGGGACACGTGAGTCAGGGGATTCGGACCGTTCCCTCGAGCACGGCGCCGGCGCGAAGCGTTGCGGTTCTGCTGGCTTCAACGATGACGTCTCCTCGAACGATCACTCCGGGGCCGAATGTGACGTTCCCATGGACGGTCAGGCTGCGGCAGAGGATCAGTGATGGCGGGCCTTCGGGAAAGCGTACGTCAAATCGGTCTACGAGCCGATAGTGCTCCGGGTCGAGGGTAATGGACGGAGGTTCATCCCGACTGGGGGCGAGCACAACACGAGCGTCATCCGTCAGGACGTAGGCGTCAGACCGGACGGCGAGCAGGTCGTCAGTCGTCTTGACTGGTGAAAACCGGTTTCTGGCGACGCGGACTGCGCCGGACCGCTCGAAGACCGAGATCGCCGTACCCATGGCAGTCTCGAGCTGGATGACTGGGGGGGTCGAAGGATCGCGGGGGTCAGCGGTCTTGTGATTGATGATGGTCGGCAGGATGAGGAGACCGCCGGATGTATCGATGAGCTTCCTCAGCGCCTCCAAGTCGATCCAGAGGTTGTTGGTGTTGAAGTAGCGGTACCGGTCGACGTTCTGGAACGTCTCCAGCTCCTCGGGCGGGCACTGGGCCGATTCCCGGAGCACGAGACGCCCGCCAGGAAGCATTGCCAGATGACCGCCCTTGCGGTCCGCTGGTGTACGGTCCGCGGCCTCCATCAGGAAATCGTGGCCGGCGAGAACCATGTGGCCGAGGATGGTCTCGGAGACGGCGGCCCCCAGGTTGTCGGCGTTGGAGACAAATGCCCACCGGTACCCAAGCTCCAGGAGACGGTCCAGGAGGCCGGATTCCGCCAGCGCCAGGTAGAGGTCGCCGTGTCCCGGTGGGCACCACTCCAGTTCCGGGCGCTCCGGCCAGGAGAGCGGTTCCAGGGTTGCAGCATCGATTCGCGGCACCCTGTGCTGGAGAAACCCGAGGGGAAGTCCGTCCACCGGGAGGCTTGGGTACCGCTCGAGGTGCCGGAGCGTATCCGCCTCGGTCCGGAAGCTGTTCATCAGGAGGAGGGGGAGGCGAGCCCCCGTGCGCTCCCGGGACCGCAGCACGTGCCGGACGATGAGGTCGAGGAAGGTCAGGCCGTCGCGGACCGGCAGGAGCGACTTGGCCTTCTCGAGGCCCATACTTGTTCCCAGACCACCGTTGAGCTTGATGACAACGAGCCGGTCGAGTGCTTTCCGCCCGGTCTCGGCCGCGCGACGTCCAAGAATCTCCGCATCGGGAAGTTCCAGAACCGGCCGGATCGCGGAGGATGGGATCAGTCCTGTCTCGCCATTCCGCACACGCTCCCAGTATCTCCGGAACGTCTCGATGGCGGCCCGGCTTGCCCTTGCCCGCCGCATCTTTTCCTCGAACGTTTCAAAAATGGGGGGGCCAGTCATACGTCCTCCGGAACGTCCGTAATCAACGTCTATCCATCCTACCTCAGGGAGACGGATTGTTGTCTCCCCCTTTGTGATGCTGGGAACTGGAGGTCCGGATGGATGGTCCAAGATGATGCGGTGTGAAGATCCAGGGCAGGATCTCACGTGATACGAGGGTGAACGCTCCCAACAGTGGGCGGTAGGAAGGGTTGAGCCGATCATGGAATCTTGGAGATGCCGGGGAAGGAACCAGCTCTCGAAGTGAGCCGAAAAGTCGAACATTACAGTCCCTTGCTCTCGTCGGGTGGGTCCGGGACGTGGTGTTCGCGCTGATGAGCGGTCTGGCTGGGTGTGGGTGAAAAGGCGTTTGACGATGTTCAAAAATGGGCGTAGGATCGAATCGAGCAGGAGGGCGTCTCTCCAGCGAGGGGCGACTCGGAAGGAGGTTGAGAATGGATGGAACGAGGGGCGTCGTTGCCATTCTCGTGGTCGTTGGTATCGCCGTGCCCGGTGCTGCCCAGTACGCGATGACCGATCCGGCGACTCCGGTGACCGTCGACTTTGCTGGATTCACCGGTGCCGGATTCGTCGCAAATCCGGGGGCCGGACAGCTTGACTCTGACAACATCATCGTCACCGGACTCAGCGATGGTGACATGAACTGGGGTGGAGACTACACAACCGGAGACTACGCCCGCGGCCAGAGTAGCGGTGGTGTCACGACCGGCGGTATTTATGCGGGGGACAACGGCGGGGATACGTTCTTGATGTTCCAGCCCGGGAGTTCGGATCTGACGCCGGGCGCCATCGAGATGCGGTTTGTCAACCAGACCGGGGCCACCCAGGACAGCCTCGCTATCGACTACACGATCCTGACGTACAACGACCAGGACAGGGCCAACTCCATCCAGTGTCAGTATTCGACCGATGGATCGACCTGGACGACGATCTCACCGTACGACTATGTCAGTCCCGGAGCCCAGGATGCGTCGCCCTCGTGGCAGACAACGACCCGCAACGGCTACGTCCTCGTGGTGAACGTCGCCGCTGGCGCGACCTTCTACATCCGGTGGTATACCGACGACGACACTGGTGGCGGTAGCCGGGATGAGCTCGGCCTCGACGATATCTCCATCCGGCTGTACTCGTCGGCGACGCCGACGCCGACGCCGACTCCGACGGCCACCGCGACGCCGACTCCGACGCCGACCGCGACGGCAACCCCGACGGACACGCCGACCCCGACGGCCACCGCGACACCGACGGACACGCCGACACCCACGGCAACAGCGACCCCGACAGATACGCCGACGCCGACCCCTACGGCCACCGCCACAGTGGGGCCGGTCGCCATCTTGACCGGATCGTCGCTTCCGGACGCAGCCCTTGGACAGGCATACTCGGTGGTCCTCGCGGCAACGGGTGGGACGCCCCCGTACACCTGGACGATGGTGTCGGGAGCCCTTCCACAGGGGATCACGCTCGACGGGACTGCTGGAACGCTTACAGGGACGCCGACCGAGGGCGGTACCTTCACGTTCACGCTTCAGGTTGCTGACACGACAGGGCTCACGGCGACGCAGGATTTCACGCTGAGGGTCCGTGAGATCGGGATTCCGGCCATCGGAAACCGTGGCGCCCTGGCGTTCATCCTGATTCTGCTTGCCTCTGGTGTGCTAATCGTGTTGCGGCGCCGGACCATCTGACATCCAACGTGAGGAAGTTCTTGCGGCCCGGGCCTGCGCCCGGGCCGTTTCCATTTGTAGGCCATGCCTGCCATGCCAGGATAGCGCGAAGCCAAGAAAAGAAGAATGTTCCCTCCTGGCGGAGCGAGAGAAAAAGAATGTCCCTTTCTCTGGTGGCCTGCGTCCGGGTCGTTTTCATCTACACGCGCGGAAAAGAAGAATGTCCCTTTCTCTGGGTGTGGGGAGGTTGCGGGTACAATCGACATGGTGCTCGCGATCATCTCGGACCTGCACTTCACCGAGGAGGGATCCTCGGCTGTCTCGGGTGTTTCTTCCGGAGCCTCCCGGAATCTTCATCCCGAGGCGTTCCGGCTGTTCTTCGCATGGCTCACCACCATGGCCAGGCGAAATGTCGCAAGCCGGATCGATCTCGTGTTCGCCGGGGACGTCTTCGATCTCCATCGGACGGCGATGTGGTTCGGTGGCGACCTCCGTCCGTGGGAGACGGACCCAGCACACCAGGAGGCGCTGGGGAGGAGGGCACTCGAGATCCTGAATACGATCGCCGGAGAGGAGTGGGTGGATCAGGCCCTCGATGCGATCCGGCGGTTTGCCGGCGGGGAGTACATCGCTCTGAATGGGGATGAAAGGGCCGTGGGGCTTCCCGTCCATGTCCACTTCGTTCCCGGCAACCACGACCGGCTCGTCGCGTGCTTTCCGGCCTGCCGACGGCGCGTCCGGGAGTTGCTCGGTATGGGACCCTCCGACGAGCCGTTCCCGACACACCTGCTCTTCGCGGAGGAGCGCACCCTCGTCCGGCACGGTCACGAGTACGACCGGTACAACTTCTCCCGCGACCTCGGCCGCCGCCGCGGCCCGATCCCAGCCCAGCTGTCCCGGGACAGCTACCTGGCCCCTGCCTTCGGAGACCTCGTCACCGTGGACGTTGCCGCGCGTCTCCCCGGGCTGTTCCGCAGGCATTACGGCGACCGTATCGCCCGCTCCACTCTGCTCCGAGCCCTCGACGGCCGCCTCCGGGCCTTCGACGACGTGCGCCCTCAGTCGGCGCTGGCCCGCTTCTTGCTGGAAGGAGCGGGAGACGGGGTTACCCCTGGCCGTGCGTGGCGTGCGCTGGAACCCGTGGTCCTTCAACTGCTCGAGGAGCTGGCCGTGAACGACACCCTGAATCGCTGGCTCCGGCGCCTCGATGCACGCTGGCGGCCCGACCTCATCGATCTCGTGCAGGCTGCTCTGGGGCTTCGCGTCTGGCGTGGCGGGATCCCGTACGGGGTGGTCCGCAAACTGCTCTCCCGTGCCTCGAAGGAGACCGCCGAGGAACGTGCCGCCTTCTTGGCTGCTCGCGAGAAGGTGGTCCGGGAGAACAGGGTTCGTCTCGTCGTGGCAGGACACACCCACCACCCCGGCGTTCACGCCCTCCCCGGGAGCCGGGACAGCGCCCCGCTCTACATCGACACCGGTACCTGGCGCCGGCGCATCCTCGGCACGGCGGACGGAACGGGCTTTGCCGAGCTCAAGAGCCTCGCGGCCGTCACCGTCTACGGCCCGGACGAGGATCCCGGTCAGACCCCCCGTTCGGGAAAGGAGATCTCCTTCGATTTCTGGGACGGCCTCACCCGGCACTTCTTCGTCGATGGTGCATGAGTTCGACTGAGCTCGCTCCGGTGTGCCCACTGCGACTGACGTCGCACCACGGATCCCACGGATCGCAAGGCGCGAACAGGAGAGGAGGTTCGTCCTGGCTGTGTTCCTGCCGAAAGCGGGAGCACCATCCAATCCCGCTCCGGCGTCCTGGCCCCGTTCCTGCTACCATTGACCCAGGACGGCGGCCCCCGGGCCGCCGCGCGGACAACATGGCGGAATCCTCAATGCGATCAGTGACTTGCGCGCCGATCCAGTGGCGGAGCCTCGCCCGGGGCTTTCGCACCGCCGCGGGCCGTGGCCGCTGCGCTGTGGATCCTCATGCCGGTCGGCCACGAACCGCGTTCCTCCCTGCGACCGTTTTGGTGAGGAGATCGTTCTGACGTGGATGGCTCCCTCGGCGTCGCCGGAATGCACCTTCATGAGCTTCTCAGCTCTGGACGCCTGGCCGATCCATCGCTCTGGCGGGAACGGGAATGAGCGTGGGAGAGAGGATCGGCTCGAGGACGGGCGCAGCGCTTCGTGCTGCGGTGGCGGCGTACGTGACACGCGGCTTGAGCCTTCTGCTCGGGCTGGTTGTGACGCCGGTCGTTCTCGCCTCGATCGGGAGAGAGACCTACGGATACTGGGTCATCGTCGGGAGTGTGATCGGCTACGTCGGGATGGTCGACTTCGGGATCACGGGTTCCGTCGCGACGTTGATCGCCCGGGAACAGCGGGATCCGGCGTCCGTGAGCAGGATCGTGACGAACGCACTGCTCGCTCTCAGCGGTGCCGGTCTGCTCGCGGTGGTCCTGGCGTTCTGCGCGGCGCTCCTTGCACCGGCGGTGCTCCGGCTGGAGCCGGACTCGATCGGTCTCGTGCGTGCTCTCATCGTCCTGGCGGGCCTCGGACTCGGTCTGAGCTTCCCGGTCCGGGCGCTCAAGGCAGCTTTCCGTGGCACGCAGAGGATCGCCCTGCTCCGGATCGTCGAGTTCATCCTTTCCCTTTTCAGGATCGGCCTCTTGCTGCTCCTTCTCCACGTCGGGGCCGGGGTGTTCGCCCTGCCATGGAGCACCGTTGCGGCATCGGTACTCTCGACCGTGGTCTTCCTCTGGTTGGCGAAGGGGCAGATTCGCGGCCTTCGGCTTGCGAGGGATCTGCTCGCCTCGGGCGAGGTGCGGAGGATTCTCGGCGTCAGCGCATGGTGGTTTCTCGGAAGTCTCGGGGCGCTCTTCATCTATCAGACGGACAACATCGTGGTTGGTCGTTACCTTGGGCCCGTTGCGGTCACCGCCTACGCCCTGACCCATCGCCTCCCCGAACTGGTTCGGGGCCAGCTCTACCAGCTCAATCTGGCGATCTCACCGGGCATCGGCGATCTCGTGGGCCGGGGAGAGGTCGAGAAACTCCGCGAGATCTTTCCCGCGGCCCTCAGAATCATCCTGTTTCTCGGCATCTCCGCGGCGGCCCTGATCATCGTTCTGAACCGGCCGTTCGTCACGCTCTGGGTGGGCAAGGAGAACTACGCCGGGGACCGGTTGACGCTGATCTTTTCCCTGACGCTCGTCTACCTGCTCGTGTTCCATACGTCCTCCATCATTCTGACGAACCATCTCGATCTCAAGGTTCTTGCAACGACCCGGTTCGTCGAGGGGGTTCTGAACCTCGGACTCTCCCTTCTGCTCGTTGGAACGTTTGGCACCGTGGGTGTCGCCGCCGCGACGCTGATCGCCGGTCTCGCGACCAGTGGGTGGTTCCTGCTCGCACGTGCGTTCAGGGTGATGGGGGTCTCACCCGCGGCGGCCCTTGGCCGGATCGGAGTTCCAACGGCGATCTTCTGTCTCGTGGCCGTTGTGACCGTGACCCTTGCGCCAGAACTCTCCGATGCCTCATGGCCTCGGGTTCTCACCGTGGGAGGGATCTTGGGGCTGTGGCTTGCGGCCATGGGCTGGATCGTCCTCCTGCCGCGGCAGTTCATCTTGCAGAGGGTGCGACGGACCGCCGGCATGCCGACATGAGCTTCGAGGGCATTGAGTGGGGGCGGGCTGTCATCGGAGTGGACGGCGAGTTCAGGCACCGTCACGGAAAGGATCCCTTCCGTTGAGCCGTTCAGCCGGGAGTCCTGACGAGACGCCTCGCTTTGTCTTCTGGTTCTACTGGGGGGCCGAGGTCAGGAGCTACCTGTTCAGCGGTCTGATCGAGGAGCTTTCACGCACCGCTGACGTCGTGGTCCTGACGAGGAAGATCCCTGCCGGCGTGGAGGAGATCGCCGGCCAGGGCGTGGAGTTCCGGCAGTTACCAGAGATCACAGTTTCGCGTCTGCATGGGTGGTTGGTGACGCTTGCGAACCATGTCCATCTCAAGTGGCTGGAGAATCGAAAGGAAGTGTTGGCGGTCGGTGATCGGGCCGCGGTCCCTCTCCATGCTTGGGGGTGGAAAAAGCGAGCAAAGGTTTTCCTCGGGGGCATCCTCGGCCACGCTGGGATCGTGCAAGGGCTCGGGAAGATGGAAGCCATCGCGGAGCGAAGAACGGCCAGAAGGTTGGCCCCACTCGTGCCTGCTCGTGCTGGTAATGTCATGTTGATCTCTGGTGACTACCTCAGCCCGGGAGGTGCGGGTATCGCGGCGGCGGTGACCGCAGCAGGTGGGGAGAGCGTTTTTTTTCCGCTCAACTGGCGAGATGTCTACAAGGGGGCCCGACTTCGGCGAATGTTCACGACGTGGTTGTTCTGGAATGAAGACATGCGGCGAACGGCTCTCTCGTTCAACCCGGTCTTGGCGGCGTCCCGTACAGGGGTGGTGGGTGCACTTCAGTTTGATGGTCATTTCCGGGAGGAATGGAGGGAGGACCGTGAGCCGTTTCTCGGCTCCGTTGGTCTGGACCCATCCCGCCCGGTCATGTGCTACTCGGCCGTCGCCGAGAATGCCTTCGCCGGCGAAGCAGCGCTTGTCGTTGCAATCCTCAAAGCGCTCGAGCGGTCGGCTGAGGGCAAGAGGATTCAGCTTCTCGTCCGACTCAACCCTGCTGGCAGCGACCCGGCCTACGATGACCTTCCGCAACGCTTCCCGGGCCGCGTTGCGGTGTACAGACCGGAACTCGAGGATCAGCCTTCCGGTGGCCCTCCCTGGAAATCTCCATCCCTTCGTGATGCACGCTTCTTTTCGAACACGATTCGGCATTGCGGCGCGAACATCGGATTGCCTTCGACCGTCATGTTGGATTTTGGGGTCTTGGGGAAGAGCTCGATCTGCATCGGGTTCAGTGGCGAGGCCGAACGGGGGGTTCGGCGTTTTCTGGAACAGCCGTTCTTCAGAGAGGCGCAGGCGCGTCAGGTTTGGCCTATCGCTGAGGATCCCGAGCAGGCTGCGCGCCTTCTCCTGAGGCTCGTTCATGAACCAGCTTGTGAGCCGGCACTTTCGGCGTATCTGGCAGATGTCGTGGGTGAGATCGATGGCAAGAATCACCGCCGGGTCGCCAATCTCCTGCGCTCACTCGGAACTCGAGAAGGAGACTCGATGACGCATGCGTGACGAACCTTCCCTCCGCCGATTGAAGATTCAGCTGGTGTCCCATGAACCCGTGGGCCTCGAGAAGGGGTTGAACCACGGCGGTGTCGGTGTCTCTCAGTTCACGGTAGCACGGGGCTTGGCCCGGTTGGGCCATGAGGTGGAGCTTCTGGGGCCGGCGCACGAGTCGCTCGACGAGAGTGTCGACGGCGTGAGGATTCGGGGGTGGCGGCCGTCTCGCCTGAGGTTCGTCTCGGTCTTCAAGAACTCCAGGACGCTGTTCAAGGAGGTGCGGCGTTTCTCGGAAAGCGGACCCGCGGGTAGAGGCTTCACGATCATTCCAGATGTGATGGGCGTATCGTGGCCGTATCCGTTACCGACAGTCAAGGTGATCAAGTTCACCTGTACGCATCTCCTTCAAGCCTTCGAGGCCAATCTCAAGAGGCCGCGGTTGTTCACTGGCCTGGCCGAGAGGTGGCGAGTGCCAAGGGCCGACGCGTTCTTCTCCATCAGCGAGCGGACGGCGGAAGTCAGCGGAAGGGTGCTCGGACTGGACTGGTATTCGATTCCCGTGATTCCGAACGCCGTGGACACCGATCTGTTTCGGCCCCTCGAGGATGAGGCCAGGGATCCGAGGCTCCTTCTCTATGTGGGCACGATCTGCGAGAAGAAGGGAGCGCTGGAGCTGGTGGAGGCTCTCGATATTCTTGTACGACGATATCCGGACCTTCGCCTGATCATGATCGGCAGGAACGGCGTGGACCTCAAGAAACGGCCGGATTTCATGGGAAGGATCCGGAGAGAGTTCCCAGCGACTGTCGAACGCCACGTCGAGTTCCGGGGGCATGTACCAAACAGTGAGCTCGTCCGCTACTACAACCGCGCCGCAGTTGTCGTCTTGCCTTCCCGCTATGAATCGTTCGGGAGAACGACCATCGAGGCGATGGCCTGTGGTGCGGTGGTCGTTCGGACGAACGCCCCGCCGGCAAGGGAGATCATCCGGGATGGTGTGGACGGTCTGATCTGTGGAACCAGGGATTCCGAGTCGATCGCTGTCACCGTCGAGAAGGCGTTGTCGGATCCGGCCGCCATGGAGGAGATCAGGCGATCCGCCCGGAAGCGTGTCCTCGAGAACTACGCCATCGACGTGGTGGCCAAGGCGACCGAGGCTTTCCTGATTGGATTGCAACAACGTGGTCTCGATTCCCGTCAGGAAGTCCCGCGGTGAGCAGCAGCCTCTTTCTGGCGACTCGTCTCTGATCTCGTGCCGGCGGGACCAAATCGCGAGAGATCGAGTCAATACTGACCCAGCATGATGTATTCATCTCGAAGAGACTCTCGCAGCGTCGTCGGTCTTTCAGGGATCAGGATGGTCCTGCTGGGGCTGTGGCTCTGCTCATACCTGGTGTCTCTTGACGTGCTGTTTCAGCTCAAGCCGTTCGATCTGGTGAGTCCCGTGGCGATGTTCACCTTCCGAAAAGAGCTGCGGACGTTTCTCCGGAGTCCTCTCTTGATTGCGCGGGCGATGAGATGGTTGTGGCTCATCGCGGTGTTGAGTTCGTTCTGGACCTTTCTCTCCGCACAGAGTGTTCTCGTCTTCGCCGTGATACCGCTCCGGCTGTTCCGGTTTGCCGCGTATCTCTCTGCTTTCGGCGTTCTGTTCACCGTGCCGTTGACTCCAGTGCAGCGGAAGCGACTGATCGGGGTCGTGGCCTTCGCTGCCTTGGGCGAGGCCGGACTCATCATCCTCCAGGAACTGGGGCTCGCCCCGATCCTGTGGCCCCGGTACGAGCATATCTACGACTACACCGTGCCTACGGGTACTCTGGCGCTCAACCATGTGAACAACGTGGTGTTCATGCTGACGGGGATCAGTGCCCTGCTGACGTGGAGCCTCCTCACGAACAGAAGGCTCGGGTGGATCACCGCCGGTGTCGGGGCTCCGGCCATGGCGGCTGCCATCGTGTTTGGGCAGGCGCGGCTTGGAATCGTCGGCATCCCGCTGCTCATCGTGACGCTGATCCTCGTCCTCCGCGCCAAAGGAGTCCTCTTCGTCGGGGCGATGGTGTTGACGGCTGTTCTCTTCGGAGGGGCGGTTCTCGCAGGAGTTGTCGATACCGCCTCCATGGTCTGGTCCCGCCGGATGATCGGGAGAGTCGCGGATCCGCACGATCCGGAATCGTACATGGAGATGGATCAGTCCCGTGCGAGAATCCGGCGGCTCGCCATCAGGGGGTTTGCAGAATACCCTGTGGCCCTGATCACCGGCGTGGGGTTCCAGAACTTCAAACTCCTCGTCCACCGGCATGCCGTCGCGGCGCACAACTTGTACCTGGAGCTTCTCGGAGAGCTTGGTCTTCCGGGCCTGTTGGCGTTCCTTGCGATGATGCGTGGCCTCTTCCGCCTGTTTCGCCTGAGATCGCGGCAGGAGAAACGGATAGCCGATGCGCTCTCGATCGCCATGGCTCTCGCGGCGACCCTCCTGATTCTTGGGGTGGCCAACGAGACGCTGTATCCCAAGCGCCCGATCCCAGGATTCCTCGGCTTCGTGATGGGGTACTGGGGGCTCGTGACCGGCCTCGTGCGGGAGAGTCGGTGGACGGCCCCTCAGCGTTCACCGGGCATCCACCGGTTCGTCACAGGGGGGCGCCGCCGACATCACGTGCCGTACGGATCGACCAGTTTCCGGAAGGTCATGGACTGACCCGTGGTTCGATACGAGACAGGGACGGTTCGGCGTCTGCTCATCGTCGCGGAGTGTGAACATGGGAGGCGCGAAGGGAGAGTGGTGTGTCCTGAACATTTCCGGACGGAGATCGACCAGTGGGCCCGGTACGTGGATTCGGTGCGGTTGTTGACGAACTTCCCGCCGTCGTTCGAGACAGCTCCAGCTTCGTGGGGATCCTATCAGGCGGACAACATCGAGGTTCTCGAAGCGCAGGGAGCGTTCTCGAAGCAACCGCTTGAACGTCTTCGTTCTCTCCGCCGCTCGGCTCGAAGCCTCGGGAGGATCGCGGCCGGGTTTCGGTGGGCAGATGCAGTTCACGTCCGCGGTCCGTGTCGGAACGCCTTCCTGGCGACGCTGGTGGCGCGTGCGGTCCCGAGACCCATCTTCTTCAAGTGGTCGGCGCAGTGGGCTGGTCCGAAGCGATGGAGCATGGCTGCCCGGATGCAGCGTCGTTTCGTCATGAATCGGGGCTGGAAGATCGCGGCGACCGTGTACGATCATCGCCTGGAGGATCCGCCGTGGGTTTTCGTCACGGATACCACGAGCCTGTCGGAAAAGCAGGTTCGCCAGGCGTTGGCAGTTCGGCGGGAGGAACCAGGTGGAGGGCCCGTCGAGCTCCTCTGGGTCGGCCGTTTTACACCGAACAAGAATGTGTCGGAGCTGCTGCTGTTGATCCGGGATCTCGCGAATGAGTGTGGGAAGCGCCGTGTCGTCCTGCACCTCGTTGGTGACGGACCACTGCGAGAACCGTTGGAGGAGCTGACTCGGGATCTCGGTCTCATTCATTCCGTGGTGTTCCATGGTTCGCTCGGGTGGGCCGATCTTTCGAGGCGGTACGCCTCGGCCCGGATCCTCTTGTTGCCGTCCGGTACGGAGGGCTTTCCGAAGGTCGTTCATGAGTCGCTCCTCTTCGGCACACCGGTCGTAGCCTACGCCGTTGGAGCAATCCCACGGATGCTCGAAGGACGAGGAGAGGCGGTTCCGCCGGTCGACGGTCCGAGAGGGTTTTTCGAGGCTGTGAAGCGGGTGTTGTTCCAGGAAGACCTCTGGAACGAGTACTCGGAGAACGGGCGCCGCTGGGCACGAGAGATCTCCATTGAAAAGGTCGTAGCGCGCCATGTGGCGACATGCGAACGGCAGTGGGCCGCATCCTTCTCCAGGATCTCGCCCCTGGAGGACGGCGTCAGACCCTGGGGGGCCAATGGTGGCTGAGAACCTCAAGCCGCGTGTGCTCATCGTTGCCGGACAGCTGACCCTTGGCGGGGCAGAACGTGAACTCGTCACGTTCCTCGAGGGAGGCGCTTCAGAGGGCGCAGATATCCACGTGATCTCCCTCGCCCCCGGCGGCGCCTTCCGGCCGCGGGTGGAAGAACTCCTCGGACGCGATGTTCTGTCCCCTCCCTGGCCGGATCGTCCGAGGCGGATGCTCTGGATGCGGAGGACACTCGATCGGATCTCGCCTGACCTCATTCACGCGTGGAACCTGTTCCCGATCTTCTATCTCTGGTTGACCGGTGCACGTCACCGATGCCCCGTGATTGGGTTCCTCCAACAGACACCGGATCAGGCCATGGCGGAGGCCGCTCATCCATGGTTGTACCGGTTCCTCGTCGAGCAAACCGATGCGCTTGTGTCGAACTCCCATGCAGCGTTGGAAGAGACTCTGAGGATCGGAGTCCGGAAAACTCCCTCTCGAGTCGTTCATAACGGGGTTTCGAGCCGGTTCTTCCAGGCAGAGCCGGCGCCGGAAGCTCTTGAGAGTCGGGGAGAGGGAGTCGTTCTCGTGGCGCTTGGCCGTCTGATCAAGAGGAAACGGGTCGACTGGATGCTTCGTGCGGTCGCTCACGTACCGGAGGCAACACTCTGGGTGATCGGCGACGGGCCGGAACGGGAACACCTGGAGCAGCTCGCACTCGATCTCGGCGTGAAGAGCAGGGTTGTTTTCTGGGGTGCAAGGGGGGATCCGACGCCGATCCTGGCCGGGGCCGATGTGTTCGTGCACTGCGCCTGGGCGGAAGGATTGCCCAATGCAGTCCAGGAGGCCATGGCGATTGGCCTCCCGGTACTGGCACCGCGGATTTCTGGCATACCGGAAGTTGTATCGGATGGAGAAGAGGGATTGCTCTATCAAAGAGACGACTTTGTCGGATTTCTGGTCCGGCTGAAGCGTCTGATAAAGGATCCGGATATTCGATTCCAACTTGGACGGAATGCGCGATTAAGGGCTGAAAGAGAATTTGCTCCGGAGGTCATGGCCTTTCGGATTCTCGAGTTCTACAAGGACGTACTCCTGGATGACCCAGGCACTACCCGAACCGCCGAGTGGCAGTGAGATACGACAAGCTACAAGACCGTTCTGGATTGATTCGGCTCTTGCTGATAGGCCCACTTCCTCCGCCTATTGGTGGTGCAACGCAGCTGTTCTCCTATCTGGTAGAGGATCTTTCCGGCAATTCCAGTATAGAGCTGGAGGTCATTGATATATCGAGACCTCTTGGTCATCTTGAATTGTATTCGAATCTGCGGAAGGGAGCGGAGGTTCTATGGAGGACGGTCAGAATCGGAAGACATGTTGACGTCATTTCATTTCATGCAAACGAACGAGGACGAATTCTCTTTGGCCCGATCATCTATCTTCTGGCCCGTCTGTTGGGAAAACCGATAGTCATGCGCGCGTTCGGCGGGGCATTTCATAGAACGTTTCGACGGTTACCGTCTTTCTATCGTTGTGTCTTGTTGAGAACATATCTTCGCGCTGATAGGTGTCTGTTTGAGACGCGGCAACAGGTTCTCTATTTTAGCTCGGCATGCGGTAGCAGAGCTGTTTGGTTTCCAAACTGTACAAGATTCGAAGCTCGCTGCCAATTAGAAGATCCGGTCGTTTCGCGTCGAATATGTAGGAGATTTGTGTATATTGGGCGAGTCGTTCCGGAAAAAGGTGTGGATAGTCTCTTTGAAATAGAGCCGGAACTTCCGGACGGTGTTAGTATTGATATTTATGGTCCTGTTGGCAATGGGTGCTCAATGGTGGAACTTTGTCGGCGAGGAAATGGTCAGGTCCGTTATCGAGGAGTGTTAGACCATCACAGTGTGATGGAGTGCCTTCAAGATCACGATGCGCTGGTACTCCCGACTCGTTGTGTTACTGAAGGGTATCCAGGCGTCGTCCTCGAAGCCTTTGCGAGCGGACGACCTGTTATAGTCTCGGATCTGCAAAGCCTCCGAGAGATCGTCGACGACAGTTGCGGTATTCTCGTTGAGATGGGGAATAGTCAGTCGCTCCTAGATGCGATTAGGAGAATTGAGCGTGATGATGCGCTCTATGAATCGTTGTGCCGTGGTGCCTTGGCAAAAGGAATGCAATTCTCTGCATCTCTAAGAACGAAGCAATTTGTCCAAGTCTGCCGGGATGTCGTCGCGTCCTGTTTACCGGATGGCTAGGCTCCTGTTTCCAATGGGTAGCGAAGGGATCGTATGTCCGGAGGCGCGACCATGTGAGGATTTTCTGTTTGCGGAGCGTTCCCTTATTCGTATTCGTCTGTTTTCGTGAACCCCATATCGGCGGAAACTGACCGTGGAGTACCTGTCCGTTGTGAGCTACGAACGTTCATGACAACCGTGACCGATCTCTTGCTCGCGATGCCACATCCGGCTCGCGTTCTGGCCGCAAATGTGGTTGCGTATCGGCTCGACAGGCAGCGGCGGGCCGGACGGGCTTACGTTGCTGGCCGGGGGCTCATCGAAGAGTATCGAAAGTGTGAGTGGAACGATCTGGAGAAACGTCAACATCGACTTCTGCTTGGTTTCCTGGAGCGGATCAAACATCGTATTCCCTTCTACAGGGAGAGGATCCCCGGTGGAACAGCCGCTGACGTCGCGAGCCGGCTCGCATCGATCCCGCCACTGACGAAGGATGAGGCACGGCTGGCGGGGAAGGGCCTGATCGATTCCGAGATGGCTCGTGATCGGCATTTCGTCGGGAGGACGAGCGGAAGCACCGGTACCCCCTTCGTTTTTCGTCTGACCTATGACGCGCTCCGGTGTCGAGTTGGGATTCGAGATGGTTTCTACGAACTTCACGGCTTTGACTTTGGTGAGCTGAATCTTCGGCTGGGTGGCAGGTTGTTCGTTCGAGCGGCGAGGAAGCGGCCGCCGTTTTGGCTTAGGGATCATGTCGCCAATCAGGTGCTCTTCTCGATTTACCATTTCAGTGAAGGGACGATGCCGTATTTTGTGGAGGCTCTCGAGAAGTACAATCCCCGGTACATCACCGGCTATCCGTCGGCGGTTCAGCTTCTCGCTTCCGGGTGTAGAGATCTCGGATCAAGATATCGACCCAAGGGTGTCTTCACGGATTCGGAGACGGTTCTCGATGCACAGCGTGCGCTCGTCCGTGAGGTGTGGGGATGTGAGATCCATGATTACTATGGGATGGAGGTCGGTTGGGTAGCCGGGCAGTGTGCCCGTGGGGCATATCACATTAGCCCGTTGACCTCGGTCGTTGAGGTTCTCGATGAGGGCGGCAATGCGCTTCCGCCCGGGGTACCCGGAGAGATTGTGGTAACCGATCTGACAAATCCCTTGATGCCACTTGTCAGGTATCGAACGGGGGATCTGGCGGTCTGGTCGGATAGGGAATGCGGATGTGGTTGGCATACCCCGACACTCGAGCGGATCGAAGGGCGCATGGACGACCTCGTGATACTTCCTGATGGACGGAAGATCGGCCGCCTGGATCACATTCTCAAGTCTGCAGCAAACATTCGGGAGGCGCAGCTGGTTCAGGAAAAGCTCGATCGTTTCGTCTTGTATGTCGTTCCGGAACAGGGATTCGACCGGAACTGTGAGGACCATCTTAGGAGGGATGCCTTAGCACGACTTGGTCGTGGTGTCTCATTCGAGATTCGGAGAGTCCATCGCTTGGATAAGACGCGCACTGGGAAACTCCGGTCGGTTGTGAGTCTCGTGGGAAATGGGGACGGCGGGAACCAGAAGGATGGGTAGGGAAGCGGCCGTCGATCTGGTGGCCGGGGCGCGGCCGAACTTCATGAAGCTGGCGCCGGTGTGGCGGGCGCTGCGGGGGCTGGACGGCGTCGCGGGGCGGATCGTCCACACGGGACAGCACTACGACCGGGGGATGAACGAGGTGTTCTTCGAGGAGCTGGGGATCCCGGAGCCGGAGGTCCACCTGGAGGTCGGATCGGGAACCCACGGGGCGCAGACGGCGCGGATCCTGGAGCGGTACGAGGCGCACCTGCTGGCGTCGCGGCCCGCGGCGGCGGTGGTGTTCGGCGATGTCAACTCGACGGTGGCGTGCGCGCTGGCCGCCGTCAAGCTCGGGGTCCCGGTCGTCCACGTCGAGGCGGGGTTGCGGTCGTTCGACCGGACCATGCCGGAGGAGATCAACCGGATCCTGACCGATGCCATCGCCGAGCTGCTGCTGGTCAGCGAGCAGAGCGGCGTGGCGAACCTGGAGCGCGAGGGTGTGGACGGGACGAAGGTCCGGCTCGTGGGCAACGTGATGATCGACACGCTGCTTGCGGAGCTTCCAGCGGCCCGAGGGGCGGGCACGCTGGAGCGGCTTGGGCTGGAGCGCTGCGGGTACGGCCTGGTCACCATGCACAGGCCGTCCAACGTGGATGATCCGGGAGTGCTCTCGGCCAACCTGCGGTTGCTGAGGGAACTGGCGCGGGAGCTTCCGCTGGTGTTTCCGGTTCACCCGCGGACCCGGGCCGCGGTGGAGCGGGCGGGAATCATCGATCTTCTGGAGCCCGAGGGAGGGTTCCGGCCGGTGGCGCCCGTCCCGTACCGCGAGAACCTGGCGCTGATGGATGGTGCGAGGCTCGTGATCACCGACTCGGGCGGAATGCAGGAGGAGACGAGTGTCCTCGGGGTCCCGTGCCTGACCATGCGGGAGAACACGGAGCGGCCCGTCACCGTGGAGCTCGGGACCAGCCGCCTCGTCGGGAACGATCCGGACAGGGTCCGCGAGGCGTTCGACGACGTGCTGGCCGGCCGCTGGCCCGAGGCCCGGCCGATCCCCCTCTGGGACGGCCGCGCCGGCGAACGGGTGGCGGAGGCCGTCTCGGAGTGGATCGGTTCACGTGAGGTCGTCGAGTGAGCCGGCCCATCCACTGTCTGCTCATCCATCAGGCGTTCGCGGGTCCCGGGGAACCGGGAGGGACGCGCCATTTCGAGATCGGCCGTCTTCTTGCTGGTGCAGGGCATCGGTTCACGGTCATCGCCGGAAGCGTCAGCTACCTGACGGGTGAGATGGTGAATGAGGATGTCGAAGAGGAGCGAGTGACCGTCGTCCGGGAGTGGCGTGGAGGGGACCGAGGGTTCTCGGAAGAACGAGAACGGTGGAACGTGGGCGAAAAGGTCTTGAGATGATGGCATGAGGATACTGTACGTTCACCAGTATTTCGTGCCTCCGGATGGGGTAGGCGGAACACGGTCGTACGAGATGGGACGTCGGTTCGTCAGTTGGGGACATGAGGTGCTGATGGTGACGTCCTCCTGTTTCTTCCCTGGATATTCGGAGAGGACAATCGCTCGAAGGACTCTTGAAGGAATCTCTCTGTTGATTGTACCGGTTGACTATTCGAACTCCATGGGATTTCGTGCACGTGTTCGGGCATTCCTTCGGTTTGCCATGAAGGCGACCTGGATCGCGTGCAGGGAACGGGCAGATGTTGTCCTCGCGACCAGTACGCCTCTGACCGTTGCGATCCCGGCCATCGCGGCTCGCCTTCTGCGAGGGACGCCAGTGGTCTTCGAGGTCCGGGATCTTTGGCCGGACCTGCCGATCGCAATGGGAGTCCTCCGCAATCCAATCTGGAGGGCTGGCGCGCGTGTTCTCGAACGGATGGCGTATCTCACGGCATCCCATGTCGTCGCGCTCTCTCCAGGGATGGCCGACGAGATCCGGAAACGAGGGGTTCCCCGGGAACGGTTGCATGTCATACCGAACTCATGTGACCTCGAGCTCTTTGACGTGCCGGCGGAGCATGGCCAGGAGATCCGAACGCGTCTAGGACTCAGGGATGGTCAACCTCTCTTGACATATGCCGGAACCTTTGGCCGGATCAATGGCGTGACGTATCTGGTCGAGCTTGCTGCCGCGTTGCGTCGTCTACAGAGTGATGTTCACGTGTTGCTCGTT
>Ga0256835_1000976_pt1 | contig 18318 bp, 18 predicted proteins | sample PIR30metaG_FD_185972 | JGI IMG/M metagenome (GOLD analysis project Ga0256835, IMG submission 185972) | Hydrothermal vent microbial communities from East Pacific Rise, Pacific Ocean - PIR-30 | ecosystem: Environmental > Aquatic > Marine > Hydrothermal vents | place: Pacific Ocean: East Pacific...
GCCACGTCGCCGGTGCGGTAGTAACCGCCTTCCATAACCGCCCTTGTTCGTTCCGGGTCGTCGAGGTAGCCGATCATCAGACCGACCGGCGGCGGGCCGAGCTTGATGGCGATCTCGCCCTCGTCGGCTTCGTTGCCGTCGGCGTCGAGGAGGACGATGTTGTACCCGGGCAGCGGCCGCCCCATCGAACCGGGCTTGAGCGGCTGGCCAGGAGTGTTGCCCACCTGGGCGGTCGTCTCGGTCTGGCCGTAGCCGTCGCGGATGGTCAGACCCCAGGCCCGCTCGACCCGCTCGATTATCTCCGGGTTGAGCGGCTCGCCGGCGCTGACCAGGTCGTGTAGTTGCATCTTGTAAGCGCCCAGGTCTTCGAGAATGAACATCCGCCAGACCGTCGGCGGGGCGCAGAGGGTGTTAACCCCGTACTTCTCGACCGCTTCCAATACCTTGGCGGCGTTGAAGCGGGCGCTACGGTAGATGAAGACGGTCGCCTCGGCAATCCAGGGAGCAAAGAAGTTGCTCCAGGCGTGCTTGGCCCAGCCGGGAGAGCTGATATTGAGGTGGACGTCACCTGGCTGCATCCCTACCCAGTACATCGTCGAAAGATGACCGATAGGGTAGCTGATGTGGGAGTGAGCTACCAGCTTGGGTTTGGAGGTGGTGCCGGAGGTGAAGTAGAGGAGGAGCAGGTCGTCCGCTTTGGTCTCGCCGTCGGGCTGGAAGTCGGCGGAAGCCGCATAAGCCTCGTCGAAGGGAATCCAGCCAGCCGCCTCGCCACCGACGCTTATCTGCACCTGTCCGCTGGTCAGATCGGCAAAGCGGTTGGTTACCCCCACCTCGGCGACGATGGCTTTGACGCCGCCGCGCTCGAGCCGGTCCTTCAGATCGTCACCGGTCAGCAGGGTAGTAGCGGGAATGACCACCGCCCCCAGTTTCATCGCCGCCAGCATCGTCTCCCACAGCGGCACCACGTTGCCCAGCATCAGCAATATCCGGTCGCCACGGCCAATTCCCTGGGCTCGCAAGAAGTTGGCCACCCGGTCGGAGGCCTCCTTCAGCTCAGCGAAGCTGCGTTTTTCTTCCTCGCCCGACTCGTCGACTATCCATAGGGCAGTCTTATCGTTGCCCGTAGCCAGGGGGTCGAAGTAATCGAGGGCCCAGTTGAACTTGTGCGGTCGCGGCCAGACGAAGTTCCGGTAGGCGGTTTCGTAGTCGGTACGGTTTTTCAACAGGAAATCACGAGTTTGTATGAACAGCTCTCTGCCGTCCACGGCTTACCTCCCTTAATTGGTCTTCATTTCCAAGATACCCCTGGCGGGTTTAGGACATTTACCCCATACACGACAATCTAGTATCGCGGCTACTGCAAAAGCATGCGTCGCGTAAAATTTATATTTTGCAATTAAATTAGTCACATAAATAAGATATATTACATACTTTAACGTGCATACTGATTGTCATATACGACAAATAATGTAATATTATGTACAAGCAAACGGCAGCTGGTGACCCTCACGGCAACGATGCGACTTGTCATCTTGTGAGTGATAAAACTGAAACTGTTTGCGGATCAGCTGGTGTACTATGGTATAAAACAATCCGCCTGAGGAGGCTTTGATGCGGTTTTTTGTAATCGGGGACGTCTCGGTAGACTTAATGTATTTTGTAGACGCGCTGCCTGGCGCTGGGGAAGAAACCCCCGCCAAGCGCTCCTTAATAAAAGCCGGTGGGGCCGCAGCTACCGTGGCCGCCAACCTGGCCAGCTTGGGCCACAAGGCCACCCTGGCAGCACGCGTCGGCACCGGGCCGTTTCGCGAGGCCGCCTTAGAGAATCTAAAGGCAACCGGGGTCGATCTCAGTCAATTGCAGGAAGATAAAGAGCATCTGACCTCGAGCATCCTAATCTTCGTTATTGCTGGCGGCGAACGCACGATGGTCTCTAGCATTGGCGCCAGTCGCTATCTCGACGCCACAGCTTTCAAGGCCCGCACCCTCGACCAGATGGATGCCCTGGTCTTATCCGCCTACGCCCTTTCCGGCGGCCCCAGTCGCGAATATGCCCTCAAAGCACTGGCTGCCGCCAAAAAACGTGACCTACCCATCTTCGCCGACCTGGGCACCGGCGCCATCCGCGACGCCGGCACCAGCCTGCTCGAAGACTTGAGCGGCGTCGACTACTTGCTGATGAACCAGCACGAACTCTACTCGCTAACCGGTGAGTCATCGATCAGCAATGGGGTCGGCGTGCTGCGTGAAGCAGGCATCGAAAACGCCGTCATCAAGGTCGGTTCGCTGGGATCAATGGTCGTCACCCCCGATACCGAAGCCCTGGTGGAACCGCATCCGGTAGAGGACGTAATCGATTCGACTGGCGCTGGTGACGCCTACACCGCCGCCTTCGCCGCCTCGGTCATGGAAGGTCACGACCTCTTAGAAGCCGCCCGCCGCGGTAACGTAGCCGGAGCGCTGGTAGCAACCCACGTGGGAGCTCAAGGCTACCTGGTCAAACCAGAAGACCTGAAGAGCGCGACTCAAGCAAAATAAGAAAGTAGTGCTTCCAACATGAGCAGCCCGGCGCGGCTGCTCTTTTCGGGGTGGAACTGGGGAGCAACCAGGTTTTCGCGAGCATAAAGCGAAGTGAATCGGGTGCCCTCGTACTCGGTCACGCCGGCGCTGTACTCGGTTAGCGGCGCGTAATAAGAATGAACGAAGTAGAAATGGCGGCCGTCGAAGCGAGCGAATGGTTCAGAGTCGAAGGCTACCGCATTCCAGCCCATGTGCGGCACCTTGCGAGCCTGAAAACGCCGTACTACACCCGGCAAAATTGCCAATCCAGGTACGCCGGGGGCTTCCTCGGACGACTCGAAGAGAATCTGCAGGCCGACGCAGATACCGAGAAAGGGCCGGCCGGCGTCGATGTGGGCGCGAACGGCATCCTCGAAACCGGAAGCGCGAAAGTTACCGATTACCTGAGCAAAGTGACCCTGCCCCGGCAGCACCAGCAGCTCAGCAGCCGCCGCGCTCTTTGGGTCGTTGGAAACGCTAACGTCGTATCCAGCCGCCTCCAGCGCCTTGGCGGCGCTGCGAATGTTGCCGGAGCCGTAATCGATTACCAGCGTCTTCATGAAGCGGCGGCTAAAGAACGCCCTTGGTGCTGGGCAGGTCGTCGCGGGTGATACGAGTGGCGGCGTAGAGAGAGCGGGCCAGCGCCTTGAAGGCGGCCTCAATCACGTGGTGGACTTCGCGGCCGGAAAGTACTCGCAGGTGCAGCGTCAAACCAGCGTGGTTAGCCAGGCCGCGCAAGAATTCGCGCAGGTGATAAACGTTCATGCCGCCAGCCTCGCCCTCGACGTTCAGCGCTTCGGGCTCGAAACCCAGATAGGGGCGGCCAGAGATGTCGAGGACAACGTGGACCAGTGTTTCGTCCATAGGGGCAAAGGCGCTGGCGTAGCGCTCCAGCCCCTGACCTCCGGCCAGGGCCTCCTTGAGGGCCATGCCCAGGGTAATGCCCACGTCTTCTACCAGGTGATGGACGTCTACCTGCAAATCGCCGCGGGCCTCGACCATTAGTTTGAAGCGACCATGACGCTGCAGCTGCTCCAGCATGTGGTCGAGAAAACCAAGGCCCGTGTTCAGGCTGCCGCCCGCAGGGCCGTCTAGGCCAACATCGACTATTACTTCGGTTTCGGAAGTTACACGTTCAATCTTCGCCTGTCGCATCATCGAGCTCCTTCTCTTTTTCCCGCTCTTCCTTGGCCAGGTCGAAGGCCGCCTGTAAGAAGGCATCGTTCTCGACCGGGGTGCCGATGGTCACCCGAATGGCCCCCTCGAGCCCGGGAATGTGGTCCTGCCGGCGCACCAGCACGCCCCGCTTCAAGAGGCCCAGGTAGGCAGCCTCGGCGTCGGGGGTGCGGATTAACAAGAAGTTAGTATGGCTGGGGTAGGCCTCCCAGGTAGGGTGGGCCTTGAGCTCGAGATAAACCCGCTCCCGCTCACGGCGTACTTTTTCGACCGCCTCGGTCACGTATCCGGGGTGTTCCAGCGCCAGCTCGACTGCCAGCGCCGTCGGCGAAGGAACGCCAAAGGGGGGTAACAGGTTGCGCACCACCCGGGCCACCTCCTCACCGGCCAGCAGATAACCTGCCCGCGCCCCGGCCAACCCCCAGGCCTTGGAGAAGGTACGCAAAATACCCAGATTTGGCTGCTCCAGAGCCTGGCGTTTCATGTCGGCGGGGGCGAACTGGTAGTAGGCCTCGTCGACGATCATCAACCATTCTGCGGCGGCTGCGGTCTGGCAAAGAGCGCTAACCCGTTCCGGGGCAAAGAAGGTGCCGGTGGGCGTGTGGGGGTTGGGCAAAAAGAAGACGCCGGGCTCCCCGTTATTAAGAGCCTCCTGAAGTTCTTCAACCGGCAGTTCGAAACCCTCACGTAACGGAACCGCCTGATATGGCGTGGCGAGCAAGTGAGCTGAGTGCTTGTAGTGAACAAACGAAGGTTGTACGTCCAGTACCCGCTGGGAGGCGGCTACCAGGGCAAAAATGATGGTGTTGGAGCCGGGCCCAACCACCACCCCCGACTCGGGCCAACCCTCGAAGTCGGCTATCCGCTCGGCCAAAGCCTCAGCGTGCATCCGGGGATAACGGTTGAGCGGTAACTCCGCCAAGCGCGAGGCTAGCTCTGCTTTCAACTCCGGCGGCAGGCCGTAAGGGCTTTCGTTCTGGTCCAGCTTGATCAGCGCCTGGGCCATCGTATAGGGGTAGTCGGGTAGAGCAAGCAGATGGGGCTTGAGAGCCTTCACGCCCCCGATTGTACCGCAGAAAGAGTGAACATGCTATTTTTCCCTTGCGCATCGCATGTTTTTGGGATGGATGGCCTGACACATGCAAAGGTCATCACCAGCGCTAAACTAATAAACAAAGGCAAGGAGGCGCTATGCAACGAAAAGACGAAGCTGTATTTACTTTTAACGGCACCCCCACGCCGGGCTTGCACGATTTTGCCCTGGAACTCAAAAAGGTATTCGAACAAAACGGCTACAGATACGCCGAAAACCCGGAAGCGCCGCGGTTGGTGCTCAACTTCATCTCAACCGAAGAGGCCAAGCCCTACCGCCGCCGCGCCAAGGCAACCTTCGTGGTCAGCCTGATCGAGCTACCCGAAATGCCCGCCGATCCGGTCAAGGCCCTCTATCCATACATCGTGCGGGCGCTGTCTAACATGATGGTCGCCTACACTCCGGGTGAGGGAGCGCATTTTCTAACGCTCGAGCTGGGCCATTACCTGGAGCCCGAAGGGCCCAACTTTTACGAGCGCGTTTACGCCCGTATCAACCCCATTGCCTGCAGCGTCCTGGTGATCGACAACATCTTTGAACCAACCCTGGAGCCCGAGCTGTGGAACGGCGACGAGCAGACCCGCGCCCTCTACCGCGCCGGTCAGAAACTGGCCGAGTGGGACCTGCTCCCCGCTCCCTTCCCCATCGAGACCATCCTGCCACCGGAAGACCTGCGCCACGTCAAGCGCCTCTACGGCATCGGCGGCCTTTCCTACGGCAACCTCTCGGCCAGAAAAGACGAAAAGCGCTTTTGGATGAGCGCCTCCGGCGTCGACAAGTCGAACCTGAGCCAGATCGGCCGCGACCTGCTGCTGGTCAAGGACTACGACGAGGAGAAGAACGCCATCGTCCTCCAGGTGCCGCCCGAGGTAACCCCCAAACGGGTCAGCGTCGACGCCATCGAGCACTGGATGATCTACCGCGAGCACCCGGAGGTCAACGCCATCATCCACGTCCACGCCTGGATGGACGGCGTCGACTCGACCCAGTTCAACTACCCCTGCGGCACCTATCAGCTGGCCGAGGCGGTGGCCGAGAAAATCCGCCGCGCCCCCGACCCGGCCAGCGCCGTCGTCGGCCTCAAGAACCACGGCCTGACGATCACCGGCCGCTCGGTAGACGAGATTCTGGAGCGGATAGACGGCAAACTGCTGCCGCAGGTGCCGATGAGCTAAAGCGGCTTGTAGCCTGTAGTTAGTAGCTCGTGGTTTGAAAATCTTTGTCCACAGGCCACAGGCCACGCGCCACAAGCTGGCGCATGCATGTGAACATAACCCTCTGCGATGAAAGCGCTAATCTACCACCCATCCATCCCCCGCTACCTGGCGGCGCGGGCGCTGGGCAAGCGTTACCCCGCCGGCTGGGTGCCGCTGCGGCTCAGGGACGTGGCGGAGCCCGAACCACCACCCGGCTGGGTCAAAGCGCGGGTGCGCCTGGCCGGCATCTGCGGCTCAGACCTGGCGCTGCTCTTCGGCAAGAACTCGCCCCGGCTCTCACCTTTCTTCTCGTTCCCGGCGGTCTTGGGGCACGAGATTCTGGCCGAGGTAGAAGGGCAGCGGGTAGCCGTAAATCCGCTGCTGGCCTGCGCCGAGCGCGGCCTTGAACCCTGCCCCGCCTGCGCCCGCGGCGAAGAGGGGTTGTGCCAGAACGTCGCAGCGGGCTCACTAACCCCGGGAATGCTGGGCTACAACAGCGACCTGCCCGGAGGTTGGAGCGAGTGGATAGCCGCCCGCCCCGAACGGCTGCACCAGATTCCCGATGGGATACCCGACGAACGCGCCGTCCTATCCGAGCCGCTGGCGGTGGCGTTGCGGGGCCTGCGCCGCGCCTTTGAGAACAATGGAAAATATAATTTCCCGGATTCGATTCTGATCATCGGAGCCGGTAGTATCGGCTTGCTGACGCTAGCCCTGCTGCGCGCCCTGGGCTACGGCAGCCGCTTGGACGTGGTCGCCCGTCACTCGTTGCAGGCCAAAATGGCCCTGAATCTGGGGGCGAGTGGGGTTTACGAAAACACCGCTGCCGCCCTGGGAGATATCGGCGCCAGAAAATACAAGCCTATTCTGGGCGGCAGCGTTTACCGCGGCGGCTACGGGGCCGTGATCGAAGCCGCCGGCAGTGCTAGCAGCCTCGAGCAGGCCTCCTGGGCGACAACCGAAGGAGGGCTGGTTTTGCTTCTGGGCGCCGCCGGCGAGATGCGCCACGATTTTTCACCCCACTGGTTCCGTGAACTAACCTGGGCTGGCAGCTATACTTACGCCGCCGCCGACTTTGCTAGCGCAATAAAAATATTAGGCGAAATACCCGGTCTCGAAGCGCTCGTTGGCCCGGCTTATTCCCTTGAAAACTGGCGCGGGGCTATAGCTGCTGCCCGTAATCATCTAGTGCTCAAAGCAGTATTCAAACCCCTCTACTGACCCGCTTTGAGCCCGGCAAGAATCCCTTTACGCCAGTAGTTTGTGACGGTTTTGTGACGTTTGTTCGCTATCCTGATCGTTGGAGGTGGCCCGAATGCTTCGCAAGTCCGGTGTTTGCATGAAAAAATTTGATATACCTTTAAAATTTACGTTTGTATTAATGTTAGCAATTACGCTACTAGTCTCTTGTGGAAAAACTGGATCCCAAGGGCAGAAGCCAACATCCCCATCACTCAACCTCGAATATCAGGCCATTAAGACTTTGGCATTTAACTGGATAGACGTGCAAGGAGAAACCGAGTACAAACTTTTGGAAGACGCTGATGGCACCGGCAGCTTCGTCGAAATCGCCAATCTGCCAGCCGAAACCCAAAGCTACGCCTTAGAAGTCTTCCTGCCTACCAAAGTAAACGCTCATTATAAATTAGAAGCCTGCAGCGCCGGAGGTTGCGCCTCTTCATCCACCGTAGCGGTTGAGGTAAGCCAATTGAAAAAAGCCATTGGGTATTTCAAGGCTTCCAACACTGATGACAAGGACTTGTTCGGCTATGTGGTCGCCGTATCGGCCGACGGTCAAACGGTAGCCGTTTCGGCTCCGTATGAAGACGGCAGTGTTTCCGGCGGTGAAAACGACAATTCCAACTTATCTAGCGGCGCTGTCTACGTTTTTACCCGAACAACGAGCGGCTGGACCCAGCAGGCATATATCAAGGCTTCGAACGCCGGCGCAAATGACATGTTCGGTTGGAGCCTGGCTCTTTCAGATAGTGGCGACACCCTGGCCGTAGGAGCATACAAGGAAGATAGCAATGCTACCGGCGTCAACGGCAACCAAAACCATGACATAGCTACGGACAGCGGGGCGGTTTACGTTTTTACCCGTAGTGGCGGCAACTGGACCCAGCAGGCCTATATCAAGGCTTCGAACACCGCCAATGCCGACAACTTTGGTCGGAGCCTGGCCCTTTCTGGAAACGGCGATACCCTGATTGTGGGTGCGCCAAACACCGACGACGGAGGCTCGAACACCGGCTCGGCTTACGTTTTTACCCGCAACTCCGGCAACTGGAGCCAGCAGGCCTACCTGAAGGCATCTAACGCGGGCGTTGACGATCGTTTTGGCTGGGCCGTCGCGATTTCGGCGGACGGCGGCACCCTGGCTGCCGGAGCACACAGTGAGGATAGTAGCGCCACCGGCATCAACGGCAATCAAAGCGACAACTCAAAAACCGATAGCGGCGCCGTCTACGTTTTTACAAAAACTTCCGGCAATTGGAACCAGCAGGCCTACCTCAAGGCATCGAATACCGGTGCGGGAGACGAGTTCGGCAAGGCCCTGGCCCTTTCTGCCAACGGTAATGTCTTAATAGTAGGTGCCCCCCAAGAAGACAGCAACTCCACCGGTATCAACGGCGACGAAGGCAATAATCAAGCTGCAGACAGTGGCGCGGTTTACGTATTTGCCCGCAGCTCTGGCAACTGGGCTCAACAGGCCTACGTTAAGGCGTCGAATACCGGTGCGGGAGACCTTTTTGGCACCTCCGTCACTGTCACGGCGGATGGTAGGACGATGGCTGCGTCAGCCAGCGGCGAAGACAGCAAATCTAGCGGCATTAATGGTGACCAAACCGATGACTCGTACCCGGACAGTGGTGCTGCATATATCTTTGTATATTCTCCAGATAGTTCAACTTGGAACCAGCAGGCCTACTTGAAAGAGCCCAACACGGATTCATACGACGGCCTTGGATATTCCATCGCCATCTCCGCAAATAGCGAAATCCTGGCAGCGGGAGCGCCCCTCGAAAACAGTCGCGCTACCGGCGTCGGAGGCGACCAGGAAGACAATTCGGGTTATTGGAATGGTGCGGTATTTATTTACTAAGTTCAATTGTAAATATAAGGCTTAGTTACCGGATTGATTTGGATAATAACTAATCACACCTGCTGGAGTAGCCGCTCTTTCCACCGGCAACTCGCGCTCTGCAGCCAACAAATCTTCAGCTTCGACCGCCCGCGGATCAGTAGCAATTGGCAACTCCCCCGGCCTTAGTTGTACAACCAAACTTTTGCCGGGTTCCATCAATTCGCCGTCTGCCTGCATGGGTACTTCGCGATCGAACTCGATGGCGAAGGTCAAGCCAGTGGTGTGACTAATCTGTGGGTGTGACAAATGCTTGCCAACGATCAAGCGCGGCAGGATACCCACCACTCCCAGGCGCCCAAACGAACCGGCCCTAATCAAGTCCAACCGAGCATCGTCGGGCTGAGCCATAGGGGCTATTTTGAAGCCGCCGCCATAGGTAGGACTGTTCATAACCGCCGTGATTAACATTGGCCCTTCGTATACCGGTCTCCCGTCGACTTCTATCTCTACCCGAGGCAGGCTAAGGTGGCGCAATTCGATTATCAAAGCCCAGAGATAGCGCGGCAAACCTCGCAAAAATCGAGGGGCACTGAACGCTCGCCTCGCCACCGAAGCGTCGAGGCCGGCGGTAGCGCCAGAAGCAAAGGGTTCGCCGTTGGCCAGGCCGAGATCGTAACGCTTCACCCCACCCCAAACCGCCACCGCCAAGGCCGCTTCCAGTCCACGCCGCAGTAACCCGGCCATGCGGGCAATATCGTTGCCGGAACCGATGGGGACGATTCCTAGTTTTTGCTGCGGTCCCAGGCCGCCAACAACCTCGTGAACGGTGCCGTCGCCGCCAACGGCAACGATTCGCGAACCCGGAGGCGACTGCCTTACCAGAGTTGTAGCGTGGCCCGGATACTCGCTGATTAACAGTTCGACTTCGGGTGCTTGGCGGCGGACCCACTTTTGGATCCGTCCTAGTGCCGCCCCCGCCTTACCACGACCGGCGGCCGGATTGACGATGATTATCACCGGCTCCACCTACCCATTCTAAAACGCGTGGGATAATGACCGGAGTGGGTATGTTGGCGCGATTTTTGGACGGGGTTTCGATGCCGACCCGGCTGCTTCTAACCCGCGCCGGGCCGGTGGAGAACGCCGCCGGCGTCCTCTACAGCCACCCCGGCCTGCCGTTGGCGGCAGTCGGACAAAGAAAGCTGCGCGCCCTGGCCGAAGCCCTGACCAAAGACGAACCGGCTCTCGTCATCTCCGCCGACAGCCGGGCCGAAGCTGCAGCCGCCAGCCTGCTGGCGGGGGTGCTGAAAATCCCCTACGAGTTGCGGAAAGAGTTGCGCGAACGCTCCTGGGGTGAGTGGGAGGGACTGACCTTCGCAAAGGTGCACCAAAACTGGCCGCGAGAAGTCTCCGCCTGGCAGCGTGACGAAGCTGGCTTCGCGCCTCCTGGCGGAGAGAGCTTACTCGACGTGGAAAGGCGAAGCGCCCCGCTAATCCGCCGCCTCTTGCGCGAGCACGCCGGTAAGACTTTGCTACTGGTCGGTAACTGCACCGTCAATCGGGTAGCCCTGCGGCTGGCGCTACCATTTCTGCCGCTGGCCGAGGGCTTACGGATCGAACAAAACTATGCCGAGATTACCGAGCTGCGTTTTTACGGAGAAGACGGCGTATTGGTGCGGCTCAATGAACGGCCGGTGGTAGAATCTAAATAATCATGGTTCGTACGCTGCGTCCAGAAGATTTGGAAGAGCTGCTTGTTTTGCTCCGCTGGATGGACGCCGAACCCTCTCGGGGAGTGTTGGCTCCAGAGGCGCGTAATCAAGACGAACTACGCTGGGCCGCCAGCGAGGGCTGGGTTTTGGAGCAAAACGGGGTGGTCATTGGCTATGCCGCCCTCTATCCCTTTCGTCAAGGTGGGGCGCTCGAGGGGCCGCTAGTTAGAGGCGGCAGTTGTGAACCTTTGCTCCGGTATGCCGACACCGAAGCTGCTAGGCGCGGCTGGCAGACGCTATATGCCTTCCCTCACGAACAGAATCGCCCGTTGCGCCACGAGCTGGAAATCGCCGGCTACGCCCCCTTGCATACCTCGTACTACTTCGCCTCGCCGCCGCGCGACCTTTCTTACCCGACGCCTGCGGGAGTAGAAGTAAAACAAATCGAAAATTTGGACCCCGACGTTTACTGTAATCTCTACCGAGCTAGCGAAGACGCTTGGAGTATGCGGCTCTCCTGGACGCCATTTCAGCTGATAGAACACTTCAACCGTCCTGACGTTCACCTCTGGTATGCCTGGCAGGACAATGAACCAGTCGGTCTGGTAGAACTAGAGACCTCCCCCGAGGAAGTGGCGGTATCTTATCTCGGCGTGGTGCCGCATGCTCGCGGCCAAGGAATAGGGCGTGCCCTGCTGGCCACGGCGGCCGATTTTGCCTTCAAGTCTGGCGCCTCACGGCTGCGGGTCCGCGCTCACGACCACGAAAAAGAAGCTATCGCTCTTTATCACCGACTTGGCTTTACACCCGAAGACGCGGTAGTAACTTACGCCAAAGAACTAGGCTGAGCAAAACTACCAGCAATAAAACGACAACAACCCGTTCCGGATACCAACGCCGGTAAACCAACTCGACCTCAAAGGGCCGCCCGAGGGTCTTTTTCCATATATAAGTTTTGTTGTCAACCTCGTCTGCGTTGTTAAGAAGTGCTGGCCAGGGAGCTTCAACCTCAAAAACGAAGGGAAGCCCCATCGCCCCCACGAAGATCGGCAGCTCTACCAGGCGGCCGATGTCAAGGATGCCGGCCAGCTCGAAGTCTTCGAAGATTACCCGGCTGACCCGCGAGAACGTCAGGCCGCTAGGATCTTGGTAAGAAAAACGACCCGGCAACCAACCGCTCCAGCGATCCCAACCGGCGTCTTTGAACCTTTCCTCGGCGCTCAACCTGCCGTCCGTCAGCTTGATCTTGTTGAAGCCGCCCTCGCGCAGCTGCTCGATGACCATCTCCGACCCGGTCTCGAGCAGGTCGCCGCTCAGGGCAATCTGCAAATCCATCGAGCCGTCTTCATGCCAGGTCAGCTTGGCCTCGGTCTCGAGACAGCCGGTCAGCCCGAACGTCACCATCAAAGTGAGAATGGGCCAAAGGAGCTTGCGTAGGCTATACATACTGTTATCGTTATATCGTAAAAAATAAATGGAAAGAAATAAACGTGGTATGTAAAATTTTCCAAAAGTGTATTCTTTTATTATGAATAAAATACACTACGGAATCTTTGCCGGTACTTTGCTGGGTATATTATCGGCCATCCAAGTGTACTTCTGGGGTTCATTCGTTTCTTTTGCGTACTTTGACTTACTATGGTCGATTATTGTATTAGCCGCTACTTCCGTACTGGCTAGCGGCGCTTGGCTGTTCCTGGTCCGAGAATCGCGCAGGTTCATTGGGGCGAAGCCCACTTTTCTCTTTGTTGCCGTTCCCATTTGGCTGGTCATATTTCGGGTGAACCTGTTATTTATATCGGTTAGCTCGCAGGCCTCTTTGGAAATCGGGTATACACACATAGGAACGGTTGCCGTCTTCTCGCCGCTGGCCATTCTGTTTCTCGGCTTAGGTCTCCGTCGTACTGCGCTTTTACCGCTTGTCCCAATTGCTTTTTCTTATGTTTTATTTTTATTTTTGGCAGCTATCTCATTCTCAGTCGCCGCTATAGTCTGGGTATTATTACTCATTTTGTTGAACAAGGCTCTTTGGCGTTCAGGTCATAGCATACAGGAACCCGTGCTTAGCGCTTCACGATTCGTACAAAACCTATACAGTCCAATTGCACGCTGGTTATTAATGGGATTCGGCATCTTATCAACGGCCACATATATTTATATTTGGAACAACATCAATTTTTATAATAAATTTTCAGGTTTGGTAACTTTGCTTGCCCAACCCGTTTCTCAGGCTATCATGATGCTAGGGCCCGTAGCCATTGCAACCTCCTTGGCACTCCACGTCCTGGCCCCCCTGGAAAACTAAGCTTCTTCGTCAACCCCGCCGATGCTGCAGCCGCAAGCAAGCATCACCTGCTACGCTTAGGTTATGCGCAACCTCGATGCTCACGAGGACTACAAAGTAGACAGCAAACAATTGGCCAAATCCTTACGCGAGCTGGCCGGCAGTTTTCCCCGGCCCAAAGAAGAATACGCCGCGCCCTATGGGGTCGTCGGCTACGGCGAGGCCTGGTGGCCGGCGGAGCTGGCTCATCTCTGGATTCCACGGCTGATGACCGAGGGCGGAACCCAGTTCGTCCTGCAGGGCGGGCTCGACCTGGGAGCGGCCGCCGGCGCGGTGGCCGCGGCCGAGGCCAGCGGCGCCCGGGTGGTGCGCGTGGGTTTCGGGGCCGAGGTAGACGTACCGCTGGAGCCGCACCCGCTCAGCTCCTACCGCTACCTGCGCTTCCTGCAGGAGGCCAGCGACGAGGCGGAAACCGGCCAGCGGGTCGACGCGGCTCTGACCGCGCTGGCCGGCGAGCTGGCCCCGGAGGTGCCCACCGAAGACAACCCGGCCAAGTTCTTCGCCTGGAACCTGGTTGAGCGCATGCCCATCTGGGTGGTCTCCGAGCGCTACGTCTGGCTGGCGGCCGCGCTGCAGCAAACCTTCGCGCGCATAGCCGGCAGCATTTCGATTGCCCCGCCGCCGGGAAGTCTCGAGTTCTTCATTACCGCCCTGGAGGCCCGCCACGAACAGGGCGACCCGCTGGCGGCGGTGGTGGTGGGCGAGGACGAGCGCACCCGTCTGGCCGTCGAAATTTTGGAAACGCGGGTTGACACCGTGCTCGAGCTCCCCGAGCCGCCCGCCGAGGGCCTGATCCCCGAGATGATGGCCGCCTGGTACTTCGTCGCCTGGGCCGCCTACTACCTGGCCATCTTGTACGGCCGCGACCCGGCCGACGCCGAGGTGCTGGCGCGGCTGCGCGAAGAAGCGTGAACTGGCCGCCCTTCCCTACCCCGCCCGATCTGCGCGCCGCCGCCGAACTGCAAGAGCGGCTGACGGCGGCCGTCGAGCTGAACGGCGACTGGAGCCGGGTGCGCACGGTGGCCGCCCTCGACGCCTCGATTAAACGCGGTGAAGAACTGGTGGCCGCCGCCGTACTTTGGGACGTGTCACAGGGCAAGGTGACAGAGGTAGCCGCCGCCCGCGTTCCGCCGGACGAGGTCTTTCCCTATGTTCCCGGTTTTCTCTCCTTCCGCGAAGCGCCGGTCTACCTGGCAGCACTGGAGCAGCTCGGCAATGCACCCGACGCTCTGCTGGTAGACGGCCAGGGCATCGCCCACCCCCGCGGCCTGGGGGTGGCCGCGCACCTGGGGGTCCACACCGGCCTGCCCAGCATTGGCATAGCTAAGAGCCGCCTGTACGGCGAGGCGGCGGAAAAGCTCGACGAAGCCGCCGGTAGCACCGTCCCTCTCTGCGCCAAGCTGGCCGTGATAGGAAAACCCTGCGACCAGGGCGTCCAGCTGGGCTGGGTCTTTCGCTCGCGCGACCGCGTTAAGCCCATCTACGTCTCCCCCGGCCACCGGGTTTCGCTGGCGGAGTCGCTGGCCTTTGTTGCCGAACTGCCGCGCCACACGAAACTGCCTGAACCCTTACGCCAGGCTCACCTCTGGGCCGGCCGCGCCCGGCGTGAAGGGTTGGAAGGAAAGGTGTTTTTCGAGTAAAACAAGTTGTGGCAGCATCGCCGAAACCCAATATCGTTTACCGGATCACCAAGATAGTGGCCAGAATGATATTCGCCCTGATTTGCCGGCTGGAAATCAAGGGGCGCGAGAAGGTGCCCATGGAAGGCCCGGTGATCATCGCCGCCAACCACCTTTCCTGGCTCGATCCGCCGGCCATCGGCCTGGCGCTGCCCCGACCCATTTCTTACATTGCCCGCGCCAACCTCTTCGACAACCCCTTTTTGGGCTGGTTGTTGCGGCACCTCTACGTGATCCCGGTGGAGCGTGGTTCAGGCGATCTGGCGGCGGTCAAGGCCGCCATCCGTACCTTGCGCGCCGGTATGGCCTTTGGCATCTTTCCTGAAGGAACCCGCAGCCGCAACGGTAAACTGCAGCCGTTCAAAACCGGTACCGCCGCCATCGCCATTCGTACCGGCGCCCCGGTTCTGCCGGTGGCGGTAATCGGCTCCGACAAGATCTGGCCGCCTGGCGGCAAGATACACCTCGGCGGTCGCTTGAAGATCGTCTTTGGCAATCCAATAGACCTTAGCGACTACGCCGGCAAACTCGACAAGGCCCACCTTGAAGAAGCCACTCGAAAAATCGAATCTGCAATTGCCGCTCTGCTGCCCCCTGAGTATTTACCTGAAGAAGGTCCAACCGGATCCGGTGAGCTTCCAAAAACGTCAGAAAACACGGGCCTGGCTTGATTTTTGCTGCTCTAGCATGGTATAGTCCGTAAGGAAAGCAATATTCAAGGAGGTGTACATATGGCAAACAAGAAAAAGACAGTTACTAAATCGGATCTGGTCAACCACGTAGCCGAAATCACCGGCCTCAAGAAAAAAGACGCCAAGGCCTGCATCGATACCTTCCTAGACGAAATCGCCACCTTCCTCGATCGCGACTACAAGGTGCAGCTGACCGGCTTCGGCACCTTCGAAGTTCGCAAGCGCAAGGCCCGCACCGGTGTCAAGCCCGGGACCACCGAGAAGATCAAGATCCCTGCCTCCAAGTACCCCGCCTTCAAGCCCGGCAAGGCGCTAAAAGAAAAAGTACGCGTATAAAAATATTTTAGAAAAACGAGCCCCGCGGGGCTCGTTTTTTTCGTTTAGCGGCAATCACCTGGGAGTTTTTTGGAGAGGTGCCAGTGGATTCCATTGGTGGTTTCAACGCCCTCTACCAACCACCAACCCCAACTGCTCGGTTTCAGCTCGAGCCCCAACTCGCTTGGAATAGCTTTCCATGAGCCAGCGCGGTAACAAGCTGCAATTTTAATGCGATCGCTATCTTCGGTAGCGATTTGCTTAAATATATTTACCCCGTCGCCTTCACTAAACCAAACTTTCACCCAACCTCCCTTCAAACCAAGAAGAACGGCGGGCCCCTCATAAAACGACCAGGAACGTGGGTAGCGGATTTCAATTCGACTAACCTTCATCACGCTATCCTCGACTTCTCCTTTGACCTCTATTTTCATTCCCGGCGCCAGTAATTCTAACCACGGATTGTCACCAACCAGTTTGCGACTGCCGGCAATTACTGAACCATCCGACCAACGAATGGCGCCAAAGAAGCTGTAATCGGCGTCGTAATGCATTTCTTCACTGTGATTGTCATTTTCGTCGTGCTGTTCGCCGGGGTGTTTTTTTTCATGGCCATTACCGGTATCACCGTCATGACCCGGCCCTCCTCCAGATCCAGGGTTACCACGCTCGTGACCGCCACCTACTGAAGGGGGGGAAACCGGCTGTTGGGGATGCTGCTGAGGATGCTCAATCATTTTTCCACGTTTTTCAGCCAGGGCCCCTCCGAGCAAGATGACCAAGGCCATGGTTACCAGCAAAATCCAAGTCCTAGGCATCACCAACCTCCAACAGGGGTATATCGAGCTCTGCTTTTAGCCCTGGGTTTTTACGTATGAACCGCAATTGGCCGCCTAGCGCGCGAGCCGCCTGCTTACTCAGCGAAAGCCCCAGCCCGCTGCCCTCGGCCCGCGAGTTGAAGCGAACGAAGGGTTCGGTCAGATGGGCCAGCTCCTCTTCGGAAACGCCGGGACCAAAGTCGCGAACGCTAAAGACCGCCTTGTCACCCTGGCGCTCGAGGCTCAGCTCAACCTTACCCCCGCTGTGCTTGAGGGCGTTGTCGAGCAGGTTGCCCAGTGCCCGCCGCCATAGCTCTTCGTCGGCCATTACCCAAACCTCACCGTCTGGCAGGCGCAAGCTCACCCGCTGGCGCACCTCCGCCGGCAAGGATTCGTAAAACTGCTTGAGGAGAGCACCCCCCGGCAGCGGCTCCAGCGTCACCCGCGGCTCACGGCTAAGGGTAAGCAACCCCTCGAGAATGCCGCGCATCCGCTCCAGCGCCCGCCGACTTTCGGGTAGCGCCTTTTCCGCCGGCGTCAGACCGGCCTCCATCGTTTCCAATTGTGCCTGCAAGGTGGCCAGCGGCGTCCGCAACTCATGCGAGGCGTAACGGGTGAAAGACCGCTCCCGCTCCAGCGCCTCGCGCACGGCGTAGACCATCCGGTTGAAGCTCTCGGCCAGCCGGGTCAGCTCGTCGTTGCCGGGCGGCGGCGGCACCGGGTCGGGAAACCGCATCCGCGAGAGCTCGTCGGCGGCGTCGGCCAGCTGCGTTACCGGTTTGGCGATGCGGCCGGCGTACCACCAGCCGAGCAGGCTGGCCAGGACGATTACCAGCGGTAGGCTGAACTCGCCGGCGCGCAACTGGCCCAGCAGGGCCCGGCGGTACTCACCGATGTAGATGGCCAGCTCCAGAACGAAACCGTCATCAAGGTCTTTCTGGCTCCAGGCCCAGTCTCCGTTACCGCTGCTGGGCAGAACCCCGCCCTCAAGATAGACGACGTTACCCTTGCGCACCCGGAAGCCAATACTGGAACCGGCGTCGAGCCACGACCAGTCCTCAGCCAGCAGCCGCGGTCGGCCATTCTCAATTTCCAGGTTGCTAGCCACCGCCTGGGTCCAAAGTGAGAGGTCGCGCTGAATCTCGTCGTCGATCAAGCGACCGAAACTGGCGTAGCCTATCAAAAGGTGCATTCCCGCCGCCAGCGCCGCCAGCGCCGCCGTTCCCAGGGCAATCCGCAAGCGCAGACTCATGACAACCCCAAACGGTAACCGCCTCCCGGGACGGTCTTAACCACCTCGTCGCCCAGCTTATGGCGCAGGTGGTGGACGTAGACGTGAACAATCTTGGGCCCCGAATCGGCTCCCGGAAAGAGCCTCTCCAGAATCTCTTCGGGTTCGTAGACCCGGTCGGGCTGCAAAACCAGCATTTCCAACAAGGCAAGCTCGCGACCCGAAAGCGCAACCTCGCGGCCGTTCCAGAAGACCTTGCGAGCGGCAAAGTCGACCTTTAACGGTCCCCGCTCGAAGACGCTGCGGCGGACGGCCGTTCCCCGCCGCAACAGGGCCCGCACCCGCGCCGCCAGCTCTTCCATGCTGAAGGGTTTGGTCAGGTAGTCGTCGCCGCCCAGGTCGAGGCCGGCCA
>Ga0256835_1000977_pt1 | contig 18311 bp, 21 predicted proteins | sample PIR30metaG_FD_185972 | JGI IMG/M metagenome (GOLD analysis project Ga0256835, IMG submission 185972) | Hydrothermal vent microbial communities from East Pacific Rise, Pacific Ocean - PIR-30 | ecosystem: Environmental > Aquatic > Marine > Hydrothermal vents | place: Pacific Ocean: East Pacific...
CAAAGTGGGCATCCGTTTCACGATCACCAAAGACACCTACGATGACCTGGCGTTCATTTTCGAACTGGCCGAAGCGCACAACATCCCCAAGATCTACATCTCCCATCTGGTCTACAGCGGGCGGGGGCTGGACAATCTGGCGATGGACCTGACCAAAGAGCAACGGCGCAAAGCGGTCGAATTCATCCTCGACAAAGCCTTCGAGTACCACGACACCGGCCGGGACATCGAGATCGTCACCGGCAACATGGAGATGGACGCGATCCTTTTCCTGGAACGGTTCGCGCAGCGCTACCCGGAACATGCCGAAGAGATGGAGCGTCGCCTCGTTGCCTGGGGCGGCAACAGCGCCGGACGCAAGCTCCTCAACATTGACAGCGAAGGTAACGTCAAGCCCGATCCCTTCTTCCCGGTGAAGATCGGCAACATCCTCACACAGGATTTCAGTGATATCTGGATGAATGAGCCTACCGAGGTGCTGCAGCGGCTCCGTGAGCATCCCCGCCGCCTCAGCGGCCGGTGTGCCGACTGCCGCCACCTCTCTATTTGCAACGGCGGATCGCGCAGCCGGGCCTACGCCATCCATGGTGATCTGTGGGCGGAGGACCCCTCATGCTATTTGAATGAGGAATGAGGAAGTAGGAATGAGGAATTCTGGTATGCTTTTCTATGAAAAGCTTTTTATGTTTGTGAATTTGTATGCAGGGTGTTGTGCCTACACAACACCAAAGGAGTAACACCACGATGGGAAAAGTCTATCTTACCGGAGCCGGACCGGGTGACATCGATCTGTTGACGGTCAAGGCACTGCGCGTGATCCGTGAAGCCGACGTGATCATCTACGATCGTCTGGCCAACCCCGATATCCTCAAGGAAGCCAAAGACGGCTGTGAGTTCATCTACGTGGGCAAAGAGGACAGCCATCACACCCTTCCGCAGGAGGAGATCAACGAAGTGATCTATCAGGCGGCCCAGACATACGACGTGGTCGTTCGGCTCAAAGGGGGGGACCCTTTCGTCTTCGGTCGGGGAGGTGAAGAGGGGATCTACCTGCGGGAAAGGGGGGTGGATTTTGCCTTTATTCCCGGGATCACCTCGGCGATCGCCGTACCCGAATACGCCGGGATCCCGGTGACCCATCGGGGGATCACGGTAAGTTTTCGGGTGGTGACCGGCCACGAGTCGACCAAATCCCAGTCTCAGATCCCCTGGGAGAACTACCGTACCGACGATACGATCGTGTTCCTGATGGGGCTGCACCGGCTGGAGATCATCGCCTCCAAACTGATCGAGATCGGCAAACCGGCCGATTTTCCGGTGGCGGTGATCAGCCGGGGGACACGTCCCGATCAGCGCACCGTTGTCGGGACCCTCTCCGATATTTATGAGAAGGCCAAGGACCTCCCCACTCCGGCCCTCATCGTTGTCGGTGAGGTGGTCACGCTCCGGAATCAGCTCAGCTGGTTCGAGTCCTCCGAATAAGATGGTCGGAGGCCCTTTCGGCTTGTCAGAAATTTAAATCCGTCTGAAACCCTCCGATTGTACTGCTATTCCCTTTTTCCTTTTATCTCACTTCGCTATAATCTCGACAATTCATCCCGTATCTCCGGATAGTGTTCGGAAAGGTCCCTATGTATCGATTCAGTGACATTCAGCTCTTCTCAAAGCTCAGCGAAGCCAATCTTGCCAAGTTGCGTGATCAGGCGATCGTCAAAAGCAAAGAGAAAGAGAGTATTGTTTTTTATGAAGGGGATGCGAGCGATTACATTTACGTGTTGCTTGAAGGGACTGTCAAACTTTACAAAACCTCTCCCAAAGGTTCTCAGGTGCAGATCAATCGATTTGATGCACCGGCGGTGATCGGTGAGTATGCCTGTTTTGAGAAAGCTCCTTTCCCGGCCACCTGCGAGTTTGTGACCGACGGCAAGATCGCCAAAGTCCCGACTGCCTATATCTTCGAATTACTGCGGGAGGAGGACTTTGCGCTGGAGATGATCAAATCACTCACTTCCAAAGTGATGATCCTCTCTTCTCTGGTCCACAAGGAGACGATCTACTCCTCCGAGGCCAAAGTGGCCAAAATGCTGCTGGAGAACGAGGAGATCTTCTACAAGCTCAAGCACAACGAGATCGCGGCGATCCTCAACATCACCCCCGAGACCCTCTCCCGCATCCTGAAAAAGTTTAAGAACCAGCACTACATCGAAGGGCATAAAGAAGGGCGTATCGTTATCCTTGATCCTGCCGGTCTTGATCAGGTGATCGAGACCAACAAGGTCTTGAACTGTACTAACTGCATCGCCCAATTTAAGGCTGATATCGGCTACGCAGATCCCTCCTGATCCTCTTGATCCCTACTATTACAATTTTGTTACATTAAAATGTTACATAAGTGTTAATTTTTTGATGTATATCAAGCTAAATTAATCTTGGACAGCCTAAAATTAGTAGTACGCTTTTTGTTGCACTGTAAAGTGCTGCATTAAAGTTGCATTAAATTTTAGGAGGACAAAATGAAAGTTCGACTCAACAAACTTTCAGCGCTTCTTCTGGGTTCCGCCGTGATGGCGACCGCCGCATTCGGCGAATCGGAACTCGAAAAAGTGATGAAAGAGCGGGGTCTCACCCAAAAAGATCTGCTCGCAGCTGCGAAGACCTATACTCCCAGCGGTGGCCGGGATAAGTACATCGTCTTCAGCTCCGGCGGTCAGTCGGGCCAGATCATGGCGTATGGTGTTCCCTCAATGCGGATCCTTAAATACATCGGTGTCTTTACCCCCGAACCGTGGCAGGGGTGGGGTTATGATGATGACACCAAAAAGATCCTGGCCGAAGGGAAGATCCGCGGCAAGCAGATCACCTGGGGGGACACCCACCACCCGGCGATCTCCGAGACCGATGGTGTCTATGACGGAAAATGGCTTGTGATCAACGACAAGGCCAACCCCCGTATTGCGGTCATTGACCTGAGCGACTTCGTGACCAAACAGATCGTGGTCAACCCGGTCTTCAAATCCGACCACGGTGGTGCCTTCTTCACCCCCAACAGTGAGTACATCCTCGAAGCGTGCCAGTACGGTGCTCCTCTGGATAATAACTACCACCCCATCGAAGAGTATGCCGAGACCTACCGCGGTGGTGTGACAGTATGGAAGTTCAACCACGACAAAGGACGCATTGACGTTAATGCATCGTTCACCATCGAGATGCCTCCCTATATGCAGGATCTTTCCGACTCCGGTAAAAAAGTGAGTGACGGCTGGGGCTTTACCAACAGCTTCAACTCCGAGATGTACACCGGTGGTATCGAAAAAGGTCTGCCCCCCATGGAAGCGGGGATGAGCCGGAACGATACCGACTTCCTTCAGGTCTACAACTGGAAAAAACTGGCTCAGCTGGCTGAAGATCCCAAAAATGTCAAAGTGGTCAACGGTCACCGTGTCATCCCCATCGATGTCGCGGTCAAGAACGATGCGCTTTTCCTCGTTCCCGAGCCCAAATCACCCCACGGGGTCGATGTCTCGCCTGACGGTAAGTTCATCGTTGTCTGTGGTAAACTGGACACCCATGCGACCGTTTATGAGTGGGAGAAGATCAAAGCTCTCATCGACAACAAAGAGTACGCAGGTAAAGATCCCTATGGTATCCCCATCCTTGACCTGAAAAAGACGGCACATTGTCAAGCCAACCTCGGCCTTGGCCCCTTGCACAACCAGTACGGCAAGAAATGGCAGGATGGTGAGATCTACACCTCACTCTACGTTGACTCTCAGGTCGTTCGGTGGAATTACAAGACCTGTAAGGTCGAAGATCGCCAGAACGTCAACTACAACATCGGTCACCTCTGCGGTATGGAAGGCAAATCGTGCGATCCCCAGGGTGATTACATCATCGCGCTCAACAAACTGGCGATCGACCGCTTTAACAACATCGGGCCCCTCCACCCGCAGAACCACCAGCTCATCGACATCCGCGGCAAGAAAATGCAGCTGCTCTACGATATGCCGATCCCGCTGGGTGAGCCCCACCAGGCTGTTGCGATCCGTGCCGAGAAGCTCCATCCGCATGTCCGCTACAAGATGGGTACCAGTGCCTTCACCGGCAAGACCCACATCGGTAAGACCCTGGCAGGTCAGGAGCGTATCGAGCGCAAAGGCAACCATGTCTATGTTTACGGTACGATGGTCCGCTCGCACATCAACCCCGAGCATGTCACCGTCAACAAGGGGGATACCGTCACCTTCTACCTGACCAACCTTGAACGTGCCGAGGATGAGACCCACGGATTCACCATCGACCTCTACAACGTCCACACCTCGCTTGAGCCGGGTAAAACCGTTGCGGTGACCTTTAAAGCGGACATGGAAGGTGTCTTCCCGTACTACTGTACTGAGTTCTGTTCGGCACTGCACCTGGAGATGATGGGATACCTGATGGTCAAAGATCCCAACAAGAAGTACGAGTCGGCCACCAAGCTTAAAATGGCCAAGATGTCGCCTGAGCAGCTCAAAGCTGAGTACGACAAGACCGTTGCGACCAATGCCGCGACCGACAAGGTCATCCAGAGCGTTGTGAAGTTCCTCAAAGAGAACCACTTCGAGAAATATCCGGTCGTTGCCAACCTGGTCAAAGATGCCCTCGATCAGTACGGCAAGATCCCCGAGCAGAAGAAAAAATCGGATGAAGCGGTCAAAGAGGGTGATCTGGAAAAAGCGATCCTGTTCGAGAACATGATCTGGCAGTACATGGTCAAGACCGCGGACGTCGGTATCCGGGCCAAAGATCTGCTGGTCAAGAAGATCGCTACTCCGATGAGCGAAGCGGCCAAACGCGGTCAGGAAGCCTTCGATGAAGGTGGATGCGGTGGATGCCACGTCATCGGTAAAGTCTCTTCCGGACCGGACCTGACCGGTGTCCTCCAGCGCCATGAGAATGGTGAGAAGTGGGTTGCGGACTTTATCAAAGATCCCAAGTCCAAGTACGATGATCCGTATGTCAAGTCGATGATCGATTACTTCAATCTCCGCATGCCCAACCAGGGTATGAGCGATGAGCAGATCAAAGACATCATCGAATATCTCAAGTGGATTGACAAGAACGCCAACCTCTTCTAAATCCCACTTCTGTCCGGGATCCTTCCCGGGCGGATAACATTTCTCCCCTTTTTTAATCCTCTTCCCCTGTCTCTTTTTATTTTCACAGGTCACATCGGTTACGTATAAGTATCATAAATGATAGTCATTATTGACGTATATCAACCGGCAGTAAAGGTGTTTGATGTACAATCAATCCGACAAATAACCGCATGGAAAGCCAACAGCTTTTTGTGTCCGATACAAGGAGTTCACCCATGAACAGTTCGTTGACCAAGTCGCGGATCTTCGCGTTGCTGGCGCTGGGGATCCTGCTCTACTTTTTTGTGATTCCGGCTGTCTTCACCCATAACGTGGTGGAGCTTGACAAGCTGGACAAGACCGACAAATACAGTTCGCTCACCTACAAAGTGTGGGACTACTATCAGAAAGGACGCTATGTCAGTCCCGACGCGCCCAAAGGTGCGGCCGGGAATTTGAAGAAAATGATCGAAGAGGATGGTGAGATCGGTGTGGCGACCGCGCCCATCTGGTACGTCGCACTGGAAGCACCCAACTATCCCAAAGAGTCGTTCCCCAACGGGATCCCCGTCTATTACCACTTTGACGGGTTCAGCGGGGACGTGCACGAGATGGAGACGATCAACCACTTCATCGGGATGGACCCGATGGAGCGGGGCGCACCCTACCTGCGGGCCGCAGCACCTTATGCGCTGGTATGGCTGGCGGTGATCATGGTGCTTTTTATCCTCTATCCCAACAGCCGGCTTTTCAGCTGGCTGATGCTGATCCCGGTGACCCTGCCGATCATTTTCGTGGGATTCTACTCCTACTGGCTCTACTGGTTCGGGCACCACATGCACGCCTGGGGAGCGTTCAAGATCAAGCCGTTTACCCCGACGGTGTTCGGGGACGGGAAGGTGGCGCAGTTCACGACCCATTCGTACCCGACGATCGGGTTCTGGCTGCTGGTGGCCATCGCGGTGTTGAGCCTGTTGGCGATCGTTTCACGCAAAAAAGCGATGAAACAGGCCAAAGCGTAAGGCGTATAAGCTTTCACGGCAAAGAGAGAAGGACATAGCGTTTGAAACGGCTGAGTGTGATCGTTCTGTCACTGTTGAGTATGCTTCAGGCAGCCAATACGCTGCAGGAGGCGATCGATGCGGCCCCCTCCGGTGCGCGGCTGGAACTGCCCGCCGGTGTGTACCGGGGCAACATCGTCATCGACAAACCGCTCATCCTTGACGGCCGGGACCAGAAAGCGATCATCGAAGGGGACGGCAACGGTACGGTGATCCGGGTGGAGAGTTCGTTCGTGACCGTCACCAACCTCACCATCCGTCACAGCGGGGCTCAGCATGAGCGGGTCGATGCCGGTATCGCGGCCAAAAAAGGGCGCCACCTGACCCTGACGAACAACCGTATCGAGGATTGCCTCTTCGGGATCGATCTGCAGGAGGTGCATGAGTCGAACGTCAGTAACAACTGGATCACCTCCAAACCGTTCGATCTGGGGCTGCGCGGGGACGGGGTACGGCTGTGGTACTCCAACGACAATATCCTGACGCACAACTATCTCACCCGTTCGCGTGATTTTGTGGTCTGGTACAGCCACGGCAATCTCATCGAGAACAACTACGGTGAATACGGACGTTATTCGCTCCATTTCATGTACACCGGCAAGAACTACGTCCACAACAACACGTATGTGCACAACACGGTGGGGATCTTCTTCATGTACTCGCGCGACACCATCGCTACCGGGAACATCGTCAAGAACTCGCTGGGGACCACCGGGGTGGGGATCGGCTTCAAAGATGCCTCCAACTTCACCCTCAAGGACAACAAGATCCTCTACTGCGCCCGGGGGTTCTACATCGACCGTTCTCCGTTTGAGCCCGATACCAACAACACGCTTACGGGCAATGCGATCCTCTACAACGCCGAAGGGGTCCATTTCCATTCGCTGAGCATCAACAATATCTTCAAGGACAACATCCTCAAGGGGAACATCGAGACGGTGGTGAACGATTCGTACAACACCAAGGTGGACCAGAACCGATGGGACCACAACTACTGGGATAATTATGAAGGTTTCGACCATGACGGTGACGGGATCGGAGACACCCCTTATGTGCTCCATTCGTATGCCGACAAGGTGTGGATGCTCAACCCCAACATCAAGTTCTTTTACGGATCGCCGGTGATCTCGATCGTGAACTTTCTGGCCAAGCTTGCTCCGCTGTCGGAGCCGGTCCACCTGTTGACCGACAACCACCCAATAATGAGAGAAGGAAAGATCTAATGACACCCGAAGAGAAAAAACGACGCGACTTCATGAAGCAGGCGACGGGACTGGGGGTCATCGGTGCGGCTGCCGTGGCCGGTATCTATGCTGCGCCGATGCTCAAGACCGATACGCCGCTGCTGCGCCCGCCGGGTGCGGTGGATGAGGAGAACTACCTGAGCATGTGTATCAAATGCGGTCAGTGTCTCCAGGTGTGTCCGTATGACAGCATCAAACTTGAGGAGATCAACGGGGGAGCCAGTTACGGAATGGCCTACATCGACCCGACCGAGCGGGGCTGTTATCTGTGTGAGGCGTTCCCGTGTATCCTCGCCTGCCCCACCGGCGCGCTCGATCACGAACACGATCAGATCGAACTGGTCCACATGGGGATGGCCGTCATCGTCAACGAAAGCGCCTGTCTGGCGCTCAAAAAAGAGCCGGTGCCCGACAGCGCCATCGACCGGATCTACGATCACACCAAAGTGCTCAGCTCCGCAGAGCGTACGGCGCACAAAGTGGTGCACACGGCCAACGAAAGCGAAAAAGAGGAACTGCAGAAAAAGGTACTTGAGGACCTTGAGAAGTTCCGCGGCGGCGACAAGCAGTGTACTATCTGTGCCGACCTGTGCCCCTTCCATCCCGACCCCTCCACCGCCATCGGCATGGTGGCCAAAAACGGCGGCTACCTCCCCGAGATCCGCGAAGCGTGTGTCGGATGCGGTGCCTGTGTCGAACTGTGCCCCACGCAGGTGCTGGAGATCGTTCCGCGCACGACCTATGATGATATCTACAACAAAGGAAAAACCAATGCATAAACGATACACATTCTGGATCCCTGTTGCCGCGGCACTGGTGCTGAGCGGATGTGGAGGCGGTTCGGATGACGGGACAGCCGGCCACGCACCGGCCTCTCCTCCCACGGAGGCGCCCGCGACGATCAAAGTGACCAAAGGCGCGGTCGATACGACGGTCAAGGAGGCTCCGTCCAAAGAGAACAGCGGGCAGTTCTACTACTCTTACAACAAAGAGAAGAACGCCACCTACAACAGTGAGGATACCAAGACCCGTACCACCATCGATGCCTATCTGAACATCCGCTCTCCCTATGAGCGGGTACGGATCACGATGATGATCCAGCGGCTGAGCAAGGACTACGTCATCAAATGTTCCCCGTGTCACGACGACTACGCCAACGGGGTGATCGGTCCGTCGCTGCTGGACAAGAACGGAACGTTCATCTACGAGGAGATCCAGGCGTTCAAAACGGGCAAAAAAGACAACCCGCTCATGAAAGAACTGGTCAGCCAGATCGACGACGGCACGCTCAAGGCACTGGCCGATGAGATCGCCAACTTCAACAAAGAAATCCGCAAAATGAGGAGAGGACAATGAAACACATCATCGCTGCCATCACCATAGGCCTGGCCGTCTGGGCCTCGGTCTATATGGCCAATCTTGACCGGGAGGTCAACAAACTCGACCGGATCGCCAAACTGATCCAGAGCACCGCCATGGAGGATACCAAACTCGGCGGCGTCAAACCCAAGGCCAAGCCGGCCACGGTCCAGAAGACACAGTCCTCTCAGGCCGGCCAGAGCAAAGAGATGGAGGAGAAGCTCAAAGCGCTCAAGGAAAAAGCGGGGAACCTCGCCGCGTTCAGCGTCAGTCCGCTCTACAAAAAACAGTGCGCATCGTGTCACGGCAACGTGGGTGAGGGGATCATCGGGCCCAAGCTGATGGGCCGGGACAAGGAGTACATCCTCGCCAACCTCAAAGCCTTCAAAGAAGGAACCCGCAAAAACTACGTCATGTATGGACTGTTGAGCCGTCTGGATGACAAACAGCTTGAAGATCTGGCTGAAGAGATCGGGACATTCCAGGCCAAATGGGATGAAGCCAACAAACAATAACCGCACCAGGAGCGTATGATGGATCGCTATAACAGCTCGATTCGGGAGATACTCGACGCGTCGCTTCTCTCGACACTGTACTACAAGACCAAAGAGGGGAAGACCCGCCTGACGATCCGGGCATGGCGATGGATCACGATCATTCTGATCAACCTGGCGTTCTTCCTCTCGTTCCATGTCGATATCCAGCTGCTGGAGGGGACGCTCAACGGTTCCCGATTGTTGGGCTTTCACCTGATCGATCCCTTTACGGCATTGCAGATCTGGGCGGCGGAGCACCATGTCCATACCAATGTCATCATTGGAACGGCGACGCTGGTGGCGTTCTATTTCCTCTTTGGGGGCAAGGCCTACTGCTCATGGGTTTGCCCCTACGGATTTCTCAGTGAGATCGGGGAGCATATCCATCTCAAGCTGGTGCGCAAAAAGATCATCAAAGAGCACAAGTTCGACCCCCGCTACCGCTTTGTCTTCTGGTTGGCTTTTTTGGCCGCGGCGGCAATCGACGGGTATCTGGTCTTTGAGGTGATCAACCCCATCGGGATCATCAGCCGCTTTATCACCTACGGCTGGACACTGGGGATCGTGTGGGTGGTGATCCTCCTGGCGTTCGAGATCTTCTTCTCGCGCCGGGCGTGGTGTACCTATGTCTGTCCGGTGGGAACGACCTACAATTTCCTCGGCTGGATCAGCATGACCAAACCCAAATGGGATATGGACAAATGCGACCACTGCAACGCCTGTATCCGGGCCTGTCCGGAGGACCACGTGCTTGAGTTCATCAAACCCAAGTACGACAAAGAGCGCAAAGAGAAAGGGATCACCACCCAACTCGTGGTCAACGGAGACTGCACGCTCTGCGGCCGCTGCATGGATGTGTGCCATACCGACGCGTACAACTACGACTTCCGTCTCAAGGATCTTGTCTGATGGCGTTGGTGGAGGTGAGCAATGTATCCAAAAGCTTCATGGGTGCGCGGGTGCTTGACGGCGTCAGCCTTACCATCGAGACGGGAGAGCGCATTGCGATGATGGGCCCCAACGGTGCGGGCAAGACCACACTGGTGCGGGCGATGCTGGGCTTTTATCGTATTGATGAAGGGCAGATCCGGGTCGATGGCTTCGATCCGATGAAAGAGCGGGTCAAGGTGCTGGAGAACGTCAGCTTCATCCCCCAGACCCCTCCGCCGGTGCGTTTGAGCATCGATGAACTGCTGGGTTTTGTTGAGCGCAGCAGCGGTACGCCCCGCCGCTCGATCCTCGAGGAGGCCTCCCGGATGGACCTGGAGCTGAACGCGCACCTGAAGAAACCCTTTTTCAAGCTTAGCGGCGGAATGAAGCAGAAGCTCCTTATCGCCATCGCGTTGTCCAAAAAGAGCGATCTGCTGATCTTCGATGAGCCCACAGCCAACCTCGACCCCAAAGGGCGGGAGCAGTTCTACCGACTCCTGGAGGAGGTGGACGAAGCGGTCTCGACCCTTTTTATCACCCACCGGCTCGATGAGATCAAGCCGCTGGTCAACCGTCAGGTCTATATGGACCTGGGCAGGGTGGTGGATGATGAAGCGGTTTAGCGCGCTGCTCTTCTGGGCCCTGCTGCTGGCAGTGAGCCTGGGAGGATGCAGCAAAAAAAGTTACGACAACGAAGCGGCAAAAATGCACTGGGACCGTGACATGTGCGAACGGTGCAAAATGGCAGTGAGTGAGCGAAAATACGCCGTCCAGGCGATCGATCCCAAGACCCATCAGGTCTATAAGTTCGACGACATCGGGTGTACGGTGCTGTGGTTCGATGAAGAGCAGATCCCCTGGAAGGATCAGGCAAAGATCTGGATCACCGACGCCAAAACCGGCGAGTGGATCGATGCGCGAACCGCCAGATACACCGACGATTCGATCACCCCGATGGCATACGGTTTTGCCGCCTACAGCGACAAGACCTTCCCAAAAGGGCATATGGCACGGGACTACGACTATGTGGTCAAAAAGATCTTTGAGATCGAAAAACTCAACAACGAAAGGCTTAAAGCCCAGCAGACAGGAGCCTCCAAGTGAAAAATCTCTTCTTGATCGCCTATCTCGACATTCGCGAATCGCTCCGCTCGAAGTGGTTCTATGTCTATGCGGTGGTGTTCGGCGGGCTGATGGGGCTTTTCTTCCTCACCGGGGTCTCCGATTCGGTGGTGATGGGCTTTACGGGGCTGAGCAGGATGATGCTCATCTTCATTCAGGTGACGATCATCATCCTGCCGATCTTTATCCTCATCACCACGGTCAAATCGATCTCGGGTGATCGCGAATCCAATGTCCTGGAGTACATGCTCTCCTTTCCGGTGAGCCTGCGGGACTACTACTGGGGCAAGATGCTGGGGCGCTTTATCACCGTCTTCACCCCGGTCTTTTTTGCGTTGATCATGGGGGTGGTGTTCGGGCTCTTTCACGGCGGAGACCTGCCGTGGCGGATGATCGGGCTCTACAGCCTGCTGCTCTTTTCGATGAGCTTCGTGTTCCTCGGGATCGCGTTCTGGCTCTCGACGATCGTCAAGTCCAGCGACATCGCGCTGGGCGGCGCGTTCGTGATCTGGATCGCGCTGCTGGCCTTTATCGACATCGCGCTGATGGGGCTGATGCTCCAGAACCGGCTGGATGACAACATCATCGTCACCATCGCCATGCTCAACCCCATCGAGGTGTTCCGCATCGGAGCGATCTCGCTGTTCGATCCGGAGCTCACCGTCATAGGCCCCGTAGCCTACTACCTGCTCGATACGCTTGGCGCGGTGTGGCTGATGATCTACGCGGTGGTATATCCGATCGTGCTGGGGATCCTGTTTGCCTTTTTGGGCTATACTGCCTTTCGAAAAAAAGATCTACTCTAAGGAGCCTCTATGCGAAAAACCCTGGGAACGCTTCTGCTGCTGACCGGACTCATGCTGGCGCAGAACAACGCTACCATGACCCCTTTTACCGGGAAGATCCAGAAACTGGCGGTCCAAAAGCGACCGATCGACCCGGCCTACAACATCCCCATCGACCCCAAAGGGAAACTCACCTGCGAAGCGACGCTCAAAAACGGTAAAACCGTTCAGTTCGCGTCGGTCAAGTCGATGATGATGGTCTACCTTCATCAAGACTATTTCCTGCGGAACAAGCTGATCGAGGATCATCTGGACAAACTCTACGTCCGCGACTACCTCAGCGGGGAGAAGATCCCGGCGGAGAACGCGGTCTATGTGTTCGGCAGTCGCCTGATCGGCCCCCATGGCGATGACCTGATCCCGCTCTCAAGTGAGGAGAAAGCCAAACTGTTCGAGCTCAAATACGGAGGTCACGCCATCCTCCCCTACAGCCGGATCGACAAAGGCCTGATCCGGTACCTGGATATGTGAGGCGCGTTAAAAAAACGTGAACTGCTTCACGTTTTTAGCGCCGCAAGCCGATCCGTTTATGCACACAAAGTGTGCATAGGAGACGGCCGATAAATGTTTGATAAAAGATATATAATGAAGGAAACAGAACATGAAACGCCCAACTCCTATCGATGAAGAGATCGAACTGAAGAACAACGTCTACATCGAGAGCGATACCGACCCAAAAGGGGTCATCACCTACGCCAATGACTACTTTGCCGAGATCTCCGGTTACACGCCCGAGGAGCTGGTCGGCCAGCCCCACAATATCGTCCGCCATCCCGATATGCCCCGGATCCTCTTCAAGATCCTCTGGGACCGGCTCAAAGCGGGAGAGAACTTTGTCGCCGCGGTGAAGAACCTCGCCAAGGACGGCCGTTACTACTGGGTCTTTACCGATTTTGAGACCGTACGGGATGAGGCCGGAGCGATCACCGGCTACAAGGCGATCCGCAAAAAGATCTCCCACCACGTCACCGATCTGCTCGATCCGCTTTACAAAAAGATGGTCGAGGTGGAGCAGGAGGGCGGCATGGAAGCAAGCGAGAAATACCTCACCGACTTCCTCAAAGAGCACGGAGACGACATCACCGTCGACAACCTGCTGGAGAACGTACACCGGTTGTACTGAGTTGCAGCAGCCTGCGCGGCTTCACTTCGTTCCGACCGCTTCGGTTCCGACGCTACCAACGACAAGCAGTTGTCGTTGGCTTCACGCGTCTCACATTCCGGACTTGATCCGGAATCCCCACGATCGCTCCGTTCCACATCGGATCCGCGTAGGTCGCAATCGTCGATTGCGACAACCGGCTATAGCCACCGGTCACGCGCGTATCATCATGGATTTGTCGGATTCGGGAGAATCCGACCTACAATTTCCCTCCGGCGAACAACGCATGCATCGCCTTCTCCACCGCCAGCACCACCAACCCGACCGCCAGCCCCACGACCAGCTCTCCGCTCAGCAGCGGCCAGTGGCCCACCAGATGGTGGATCGCTTCGACATTGTGGACGAAGATTCCGCCGCCAACCAGCAGCATGGCGATGACACCGACGATCGAGAGGAGCTTGACGATGCGCGGCAGCGCGGCGACGAGCAGCGCGCCAAAACGGGCCATGAGACTCCCCTCACGGCTGCGGCGGATGATCCCCAGGCCCATGTCATCGAGCCGTACCAGCAGGGTGACGATCCCATAGACCCCGATGGTGGCCAGCAGGGCGACGATGCTCACGGCGATGATCTGCTGGACAAGCGGCTGGCCGGTCACCGTACCCAGCGCGATGACGACGATCTCGATCGAGAGGATGAAGTCGGTACGCACCGCCGAGCGGATCTTGCTCTGTTCGGCTGCGAGGATCGCTTCGGGGGTCTGGGGGGTGGCCGTCTCCGCTTCATCCGTTTCGTGATGACCGCGGATCCATCTCCAGACCGCTTCGGCCCCCTCGAAGCTCAGGTAGGTTGCTCCCACCAGCAGGATCGGGACGATCAGCCACGGCGCATAGGCGCTCAGCAGGAAGGCTACCGGGAGGATGATGAGCTTGTTGAGCAAGGAACCTTTGGTGATCTGCCACAACACCGGGATCTCCCGGCTGGCGCTGAACCCGGCTGCTTTTTCGGCATTGACCGCGAGGTCGTCCCCGAGCACACCGGCGGTGTTCTTGGCGGCGACTTTGGTCATGGTGGCGCTGGAGTCCAGCATTGAGGCGATATCATCCAGCAACGCGAAGAATCCTCCGGTCATGGCAAGCCTTTTTGGGACGTATTATACCACGTCCGTGGTATAATGCCTCACATGGCACATTATACCCTCATTAAAAAACTCGACGAACAGCAGATCGATGATCTGCATACCCTCTACCGGAACGAATGGTGGACAAAGCACCGCACCCGCAAAGCGATCAAGACCATGCTGCGTCACACCGATATCATTATCGGCATCGTCAACAAAAAAGGCAAACTCATCGGTTTCGCCCGTGTGTTGACCGACCGCGTGTTCAAAGCGGAGATCTACGACGTGATCGTCCACCCCGACTACCGGGACAAAGGGCTGGGAAAGATGCTCATGAGAACAATCCTCCACCACAAAAAACTCCGAAAGGTCCGGCAGTTCAATCTCCAATGCCTGCCGGAGATGGTACCGTACTATGCTCGGTGGGGGTTTGAGGAACATGAGGGGCTGGTCTATCTGCGGAAAAAGGAAAAGATCAAATAAGCGTTATTTGCGCCAAATAATGAAAATCCTTTCTGTTCAATGTAAACAATTGCAGATTGAATTGTATAGCCGTTGCTGCGATCAGGGCGTCCATGATCTTCATGTTGTGAGAGAGAGTGTAGCGATCCAGAATCTCTCTGGCCAGTGTTACGGTACTCTGGTGCATTGGCAAAACATCAAAACGCATGATATTCTTTTTGATGAAATTCAACTCTCTTTTGTCTCTGGCCCCCTGAAACAACTCCATGATGACAACATCGTTGATGTAGACCGCCTCCAGTTCATCCATTTGTTTGATGATGGCGGGATTTTCTTTCAGATATTCGATGACGATATTGGTATCGGCAAATGCTACCGCCATGCACGCTCTCTCAATTCCCGGGCGTATTGGGCGACATTGTCAATATCTTTGAAAGGGTTGGCATCCGGATCCACCGTATCGATATCATCAAATGTCAGTTTGTATGCGTTTTTTTTGGGATCGAGCGGAGTGATGTCAAAAGTGTTTGTTTGCTGATGACGTTTAAGATTGTTCAAAATAAAGTCGGAAAATTTTTTGACATCGGATTTGAGTTCATGGACGAAGAAGTATTCTATTTCAGGATTGTCAATATGGACTGTCATCTGTTGTCCTTTCCACTCGGTTTTGTCGCATTATAACATACTTTTTGACGCACCACCCGCAACGTTATCCCAATTGTTTGTACATCACCAGCGCATCGACATACCCCCGGGCGGGATGATGGAAGGCCCCGGGGAGCCGTCCGACGGTCTCAAAACCGCACCTCTCCCACAAGGCGATGGCCGTGATGTTGGTGGCGATGACGAAATTGAATTGCATCGCCCGGTAGCCCAGTCTTATAGCCTCATCAAGCGAATGGTCACACATCGCTCGGGCGATCCCTTTGCCCCGCATGGCCGGGGCGACCATGTAGCCGCAGTTGCAGACATGGCTGCCGCCGCCGGGCTGGTTGGGTTTGATGTAGTAGGTGCCGACGACGGTATCGTCTATCAGCGCGACCCAGGTGTGCCGGGGTGTCTCCATCCAGAGGCGGCGGGCCGTATCGTAATCGGTATCGCGCGGGTAGGTGTAGGTCTCGCCGGCCCGGACGATCGGCTCCCAGATCGTCCAGATGGCGTCCCAGTCTTCGTCTGTGGCCTGTCGGATGGTCATCGCAGTGCCTCTTCCAGCAGCCCCAGCCCCAGCGCGCGGATCTCTTCGGCCTTGTTGAAATGGAAGGTTTTGTAGCCGGCGGTGGCGGGTTCGATGAGGTGGACGCTCTTGTCGGTCGTGCGCAGCGCAGCACGGGTCTGGTTGAGGATCAGCAGGCGCATGGAGCGCTCCATCATCTCCATGACGTTGGCGGTCTTGAAGAACTTTTCCGGCAACGTCGGCTCGAAACTTCGGGATCCCAGCACATCGACGGCCAGCACGGTATCGTACGTCGCTTCATCGATCCCGAGGTTGGCGCAGAGGAAGCCATCCCCCAGCACCCGCCCGTCGATATGCTGCTCCTCGAACACACCGGGGATCGCCATCGTCGCGAGCAGGGCATCGACCAGCGGAGTGGAACTCTCGGGGGTGAAGAGGTATTTCTCTCCGGTGAGCAGGTCGGTGGTGATGAGGGTCAGAGGCGTTGCCGTATCCTGCATCGTCCGATCGCCGAAGATCGTCTCGAAGATCGCGTGGATCTTGCGGCTTTTGATGATGGCGTTGCCGTCGAAGGAGAGGTTGAGCCATTTGCTGATACGCACAAAGTTTTCGAGGTGCTCCTGCATTTGCGCTTCATTAAGCCCGATGGCCAATTGAGCCCCGATGATCCCCCCCATGCTGGTACCGACGATCTGCGCCGGAGCGAGCCCCATCCGCTCCAGATCGGCGATCACCCCCAGATGAGCGATCCCCAGCGCACCGCCGCCGGAGAGGACGAGGGAGAAGGGGTGAGATGAGAGTTTCTTTGGCACTTAAGATCCTTGTAGTGATAAAAAATTATACAGAAATAATATCAACAAAGCGGTATATCACATTTTTTTGCCACTTTTGTCTATTATAATTTTTTTACACGAAACATACTCACAAGGAGCACAAAATGATGCAAAGATTTGTCGTGCTGATCGGCATGATCATGATGCTGTCCGGATGCAATGCTACCTCAGATACCAAAAAACCGTTTGGGAAACGGTGGAATATCGAGTGGAGTATCACTGAACCGGAAGAGTTTAGTGGGTCTGCGCAACTCTTTGATATCAAAATTGACTGTGACAAAATGTTTACAGATGCCATGAATGAGAAGCAGTGCACGATCGATGTCGACTCGACATGGGATGATTATACCGGTCACTGGATCGATGCGGATCCAGGGGTCATAGATGTTATCTCGGTTTGGGAAGATAAAGTGGCTTTTGGTGACGCCTTGGTCAAACTCGACGATGCCGGTCACACCTTTTCTCTTTTTGGTACTGCTTCCGAGACAGAGGATGACCGTGTCGGTCAGTGCCAATTTGTCTGGAACAGTACTTATCTGAGCAACCTGAAAAACGGTAAAGAGTTTACGTTGGAATCCTTGCCGGAAACCTTTTATAAGTGCAAAGTGATCTTTCAGCCATTTGAATAGTCGTGCTTACACCGCATATGAAGGAGTATTCTCCCGCTCCCACGCCGCGAAAGCGTCGTCGAAATAGACCAGCCGCTGCTTCTTGAACTCGCGGGTGGAATAGAGCTTGCCGTACTCGCTCAGCCCGGTCTCCTTGGCCATCTCGTCGATGAGCGCGTCGCACTCTGCTTGCGTTTTGGCGTGAACCATCGCGAAGAGGTTGTAGGGCCAGCCGGGGTAGGTGGGGCGCAGGTAGCAGTGGCTGACGGCCGAGAATTCGGCCAGCTGGGCTCCGATCTTCTCCCCCTCTTTTTCGGGGACGGCCCAGACGCTCATGGCGTTGGCACCGAAGCCTGCCCGGCGGTGGTTGAGGATGGTGGCGAACCGGCGCATCACCCCGGCGTCCTTGAGCTCATGTGCGATCGCAAAAAAGCGCTCATAGTCCATATTCAGCCGTTCGATCGACTCACGGAACGGTTCGGAGGTTACGGTGATGTCGCGTTGCAGCTCTTTGATCACAGCGATGTGTTCGGGAGTGAGATCAAGAGGTTTGTGGGCGGCTTTTTTGACCTTCTCTTTTTTGGCGCGGCGGCCGGTGGTGTCCATCTGGACCTTGATCTTGAACATCTTGAGGGTAGGGAGGATGATGGCATCTTCGGCCTGTGTTTTCTCTCGGAGGATCTCGATGGTCCGCTCCAGCCCCAGGGTACTGTCGGGCGCCACGGCCATGGTGAACCAGATGTTAAACTCATGGTTGCGCAGGTAGTTGTGGCTGACACCCGGATGGGCGTTGATGATCTC